>Ga0316191_10002799_pt1 | contig 12771 bp, 9 predicted proteins | sample Eddworburr2cm_MG_FD_204928 | JGI IMG/M metagenome (GOLD analysis project Ga0316191, IMG submission 204928) | Coastal sediment microbial communities from Maine, United States - Eddy worm burrow 2 cm | ecosystem: Environmental > Aquatic > Marine > Coastal > Sediment | place: USA: Maine | collected...
AAGGATTAAAACTGAGAAGGACGGGGGTAAAGCCAAATGAATTTGCAATGTCTGTTAATAAATAAAAGCTTTCAGTAAGCTCTGATATGGTGTTTTTTATACTAGAATGAATCCTCGTTCTGATCTCTATTCCTTTTGGTACACAGTCAACGGGCTTTTCAGAATCTTTGAAGCGCTCGAAGCCTTCAATATACCATCTTTTTACCTTTATACCGGCATCTCCGATACGGAGTTGAGGATAGTCTTGGGGATAGAGGGGAAGTTTCTCTATAATTTGATTGAAGTCGTCGAATGTGGTTCGTGAAAAATCTGCAAACTTATCTTCTTCGTTCAGAAAAGCTACTTCATGCTCAATACCAAAAGAAAACTCCATTTAATCTTCCTGAGGCCATTGATCGATTTCACGGTCTTCCATAAAGTAACAGAATCGGTTCCACTCAAACTCTCGTAGTGAGACCGGGCATCTGAGTTCGACCTTGCGATCACTAACCCCAATAACCTCCCAGTCACCCTTCCGTGGCCCGGTTTCAATGTGGATTTTTTGCCCTGTCTGAAAAGGGTAGGGACGAAACATTGCAACTTTGTGGACAGCCATGGATATCACCTCTCGGGTTTTATTTGGACATAGAAAATGAGGTTTCAGTGTTCCCGCCTTCGACTCAAGGGCTTCGGCGTGGCAAGCAGTGTTCCCCGCTGCCGCTTCGCTTCAGACGGGATTTCCGCTTCGCTCCAACAGGTTTCAACTTCTATGTTTCTTTTTCCTGACACCTGAAACCTGACACCCGACACCTGAAACCTGGTATCTGCTCAGTTGACTACACAAATGGCGAGGGCGTGGGCATTGTGGAGCAGCTTATGAGCTTTACTGCCAAGCCCAAATTGTTTGATCTCTTTAGAACCCTTGCGGCCAATTACCAAGATGCCGTAGTTATTACCTTCCAGTTCTGCAAGAATATCACGGGCAATGCCCCTCTCCTGGGCTTGAATTTTGAAGGATACGTTCTCTTCAGGCACACCAGAGTTGATGAGCCTCTCTTTACCTTCTGCCGCTATCGCTTTAACCCTATCAGCATATCCTTCCATCCACTGATCAATCTGCTCTTCACGCTCCTGGCGTTCTTTAGCATCTAAGATGCGGGCATCATCCCAATATTGGGGAGGCAAGGGCGGGGTGACATGAAAGAAGGTGAATTTGCTGTCCTTAAGATGGGAAAAATGAGTAACCACATGCTCCACCACCCGCCTGCCTACGGGCGCCCCAACCAGAGCCACCAGTACGTTACGAGAAGAGATGCGTGGATCTACAACCCAGAGGGTCTGGTCTTCTGCTGTGTGAACAAGTTTGTAGGCAACTGAGCCCATCAATTTACGCTCCGCCCGCGCGGGTCCGCGAAGTCCCAAGGCGAGCGTTTCATAGCCTTGCTTGGTAGCCAACTGCAACAGATGGTAGACGGGGTCAGTGCATTTTGCCTCACAGATCATTTCGACTCTATCGGAATCGAAACCGGAGTTTGTCAAGGCTTCTTTGCACCGATCTAAGACCTTTTGCTCCTCCAAGGTACACACTTTTTCGAACTCTTCAATTGCCTCGGGACTTAACCCTAACGCTTTTGATAAGAAAGGGAGATTTGGGTCAGGGGAACCGAAGAACAGTGTTACCTTATAGTCTCTGCTATTTTTCAGCAGACCGCCTACGGCAGCAACGGCTTGGATGGCAAACTCAGAATCGTCTACCCCAAATAATATTCTTTTCTCTGTGTTCATAGGTCAAAACCTCCCAGCTGAAAAAACCAATTCGGGACGAATACATTCTTATTAGCTCTAATGAAACTTATTGTTTCACCTCTTTCAAGCATCGACTGCAGATTTTAGGAAAACATCAACCGCTTCTAGCCATGTCCGTCTAGAAGAATTCTAATAATATTATTGGTTCCCCTCTCTAACTTCGTTCTCATACTTCTTTTGAACCGAGCAAGCCTGCTGATAGCCTAAGGTGCAGGATTTCGTGGTATCTCTTAATGCCATTTGGAGATCGCCTTTTTTAAAGTGGCTACGACCTCTGGTATAATATGCCCACCCATTGTTTGGTTCGAGCTCGATTGCTCTATTCAAATACCGAATGCTTTCTTCATATTTTCCTTTTTGATAATAGAGCCACCCCAAATTGTGATATGGTCTTGCATAATCTGGCTTCAGCTTAACTACCATCTTGAAATCAGCTGTCGCCTTATCATAGTGTCCCATTTTAAGATATGCGCGTCCTCTCCAGAAATAAGCTTTGAAGCTACTTGGGTCGATCTTCACTGCTTTGTCAAATTCCTGTAGTGCTCTGTTGTACTTCCTTTTATTGTAGAGTTTGCGGCCAGCTGTAAAATGTTTTTTTAACTTCCTGTCTTTCTTTTTCTGCGGCCGTATATCTTTCTTTTTCTCCAGGTATTTCTCTATGTGGGTGTCCATCCACCTGGAGACTATTTTAACCGGGTCGCCAAAGTCCTGCTTTCTAATAGTTCTTACGAGGTAAAAGGCAGAGACAATAAAGACCACCAAAACACCAATAAACACCGCGATGGCCAGATAATCCCTGTGGCCCTGGTTTTTCTGGTCACTCATATCTGCAGCCACTCCCTGGCTTTTTTGCACACAAGCTCTGCTTCCAATAGAGGCTCAGAGATTTTTCTGGATTCTGCCTGCTCATTGAATGAGCTCCCTGGTTGCCAACGGATAATGCTGACCTGTGGGCCTTGGGGCCCCCAAACCTGCGGGTCAGTAGGACCGAAAAGAGCAATGGTAGGAGTACCGCAAGCAGCTGCCAAATGGGTAATTCCGGAATCATTACCTAGATAGAGATCGGCCTCGCTCATGAGTGCAGCCAGCTTGCCGAGCTGCCAATTTTCCACGAGAATAGAAGAGTTTGATTCCAACTGAGAGCGCAGGTACTGAACAATACCTTCGTCGGCTGGTCCTTGCAACAAAGCGAAACGAATGTTGCGGTGGGCTGACAGTTTGTTGATAACACTGAGCCATCCTGCAACTGCCCATAGCTTTTGTTTCCCTCCACTGCCGGGATGCAACAAAACAAAGCGGTCTCTGGGCCCAAGGTTCCGGCTGAGAAAATCACGAGCCTCGAGGACATTGGGGTGCGACGGAGCAATAATCGCATCTGCGGGAGGAGTGGCGGGAATACCGAGCTTTTCCAGTTGACGGCATTGATAATCACCAACAGCAAGGCAAAGATCGGGCTCAGGAAAGGGATCTAGTCGATGTGCAGGATTTCCGAAATAATTTGCAAGATTATCGGCTATTATCTGGCTGGCTGGACGACCAAAAACAAAGGTGGTTTCCACTTGGGGCAGTAAATCGTGAACAATTGCAGGTAATGTTCCTTCCGAGCTATAGAGTGAGGTCCAGCACTTGTCGGAACAGTTAAACACCTGCTTGAAGTAGGGGCGTCTTTGGAGGATCTCCACGATGCCAGGATGGGCGATAAAGTAGAAATGGGCCGCAAGATAAAAGCGATGAATAGCCTCCACCGCCGGTAGGCTGAGGATAAAATCGCCGATGGCACCCTGGTGGACAATGAGGATAGATTTCATTGTAAGGAGGTAAATGATGTTATATGGGTGTGGTCGGGTGGCTTTGGGATTGCTGATGTTCTGCGAATGGTGAAACTCATTGCCTGCTGTATTTGAACGCAAAGAGTCCAGCCCGGATATTTCATGTATGACTTGCTGCGACCACGGATATGGCCGTCCTTCCTGGCGTCCTCGGGTGTTCCTTCGACTTCGCTCAGGACAGGCGGCCCCTGCGACGTACCGTTCAGGTACGCCTCGGCTTCGATTTTGGATTTAGGATTTAGGATCTCGGATTTTCTAGTACAATTAATGACATCTAGCTTACAGTTCGGATTTCGTCATTTGTTCTCTGGTTCTCACGAGCTTTTCAGCAAATTTTCAATCCGCATTCCGCAATCTGCATTCCGCAATCGTCGGCCCGGTGGCACGCCCATCTTCTTCGCGCTCGCTGCGCTCCGCTCAGTCCCGCAAGCGGGTTCCCAGTTTCGTGGTCTCACGACAGCAATTCATGAAATATCCGGGCTAACTGGTCCCGTCTCTTTGTGCTGCCCGCTTTCTTTCGGACCAGCGCAGAATCGCTCCTACGACGCCCTTTGGATCCGCCTGTTTTTCGTCAGATTGAGAACCACTATCAGATTTGAGCTTCTCCACGCCGCCACAAGCCTCAATAGCTTCCTGGAGGCACTCCCGCAGGTGGTCACAATGGCGGCAGTGTTCTTGCGGCTGGATGATGCCGTTCTCATCTCTGGGCATACAGTGTTCAGAAATGCCAAAGCAAGAAGGCCTGCTGTCAGGCATATTTCCACTCCAAAGGTCGAGAAAGTTTGGACCAGGCAAAGCTGAACCGTCAAAAGCTCTTTTAATCGATGATCTCAAGAACTACGCGTTTCCTGAGCTTTGCAGAGGCAGCGTTCAAGATGGTACGCATTGCCTGGGCGTTACGTCCTCGTTTGCCGATTACCTTGCCAATATCATCTTTGGCGGTTCTGAGTTCGATGACCGAAGCGTGTTCTCCAGCGATTTCAATCACTTGTACCTGATCAGGATGTTCAACCAGCGCCTTCGCCATTATTTCAATTAATTCCTTCACCGCTATAACCTCCATTCCAATAGACGCCAACCAACTCAGGTATGGATAATCCCGCCTCAAAGCATGACGGGGAATTAATGTTGAGATGTACAAAATATCGCTGAAGCTGCGACCGGATCAGCTCATCAGCAAATCCAAATCAGTAAAGAAGCGGTGAAGCAGTCTTTACGAACTACACAAACAAACTATATTCAGCCAAATGCCACTGAGTCAAGCATTTTCGGCTCAAGTACCTGGCTTTCCTGACTGTGGGTCGTGGCCAATAACGGGGCACTAAAGAGTCTGTTGAATTGCCTCCAGGAAATCCAGAACATGCACAGCAATATGAAGCAGCACAATCCCGGTGATAAACAAACCCGCGAGGACAAGCGGCAGCAAGAGTGCGAAAAAGACTCTGGTCTTTGAGGTCTGGTGGGCTTTGACGAGGCCAACAAAGTACAAAACCAAGGCCCAGATAGGCATGATAAACCTGCCGACAAATGGTATGACATTGACAAGAGAGGTTGCCCCGGAAGCGTAAGCCATGACCTGAAATGTCGCTGCAAAAGGGCGTTGGCTCGCAAGTAGGATTCGCAAAACAAGGTGGACCAGGCCTGCAACTATAAGAATAGAGGCAAAAAGCACGATGGGGGTAAGCAGCACGACCCCTCCAAAGTGTATGGTGTTGCTGAGAGCGTTGCCTTCCAAAATGCCGTATCGAATACCGAGAAGAGTAAACCAATAGCGGCCGATGATTTGCCCCAAAGAGCCGTAGACAAGCAGATACACAAGGGAACTGCTTATCCCAGCCTCATAGTTTAGAGTTGTAAAGGTTACTGCAGGATGAAACAGGATGTTCTTGCTGGTCCGCCAAAAGGCAATCAGGTCGAGCCACGAGGTTCGTGCTTCCCAGTCAACCTGGTGGTGTGGTTGAGTCTGTAACTCAGCCTCAGCACCAGATGCTGCTGTGGGATCTTCTGGCTCGGCAAAGGACATGGGTGTCTGACAGCGGGGACAATATAAGACGTCATCAGCAGCAAGACGACTCTTTGCTCTGAGGGCACCAGTAAACTTGCAATTAGGGCAGCGGATGACCATGGGTGGTTTTCTCCACGGCAAGACCCAATCAGGGAGGCCAACGCCGGAAAAGCCAAAGAGTCATGCTCCATTAGGCGCATCATAATACCGAGAAGCCAGCAGTATGGAAAGCTTTTTCTGGCATAACCAGGGGGCACTGGAGTTCGTAGTATGTTGCCAATTGCCCACCGATCAGGTCAGATGAAAAATGCGCGATGTAGAATGATAACTTGTTGTTGACATTACAAAAAATGCTTTGACAGGCATGCCTGACTGTGGTAATCAGGTGAGGACGATCCTTAGCGAGAGGAAACGATACGGGGGTAATGTGTCATCTTCAGCCGTACCAATTTAACGGAGTGAAGGAGCATGGCAGAACAGTTTGAGCGCGCAGCAATAGTTGGGTTGGGATTGAAGGGGGGATCACTTGCTATGGTGCTTCGTAAGAAGCGTCTAGTCAAGGAGGTCATCGGTATAGATACAGATGCGACCGCACTTACCAAAGCATTACATCGCGACATTGTCGACCAAGCGGTGGCCGATCTCGAACAGGGTCTCTCCCAGGCCGATCTAGTGGTCTTGGCGGTGCCCACGCACTCTACTCTGGATGTTCTGGCCGACATTCCCTCGCACCTCCAGGTCGGAGCCGTTGTCTGCGACGTAGGTCGGATAAAAGGACCTGTGTTGGAAAAAGCCGCAGAAGTACTACCACAAGAAAATCCTTTTGTCGGCTGCCATCCGGTTGTGTTCGAAGAGGAGAAAGATATTGATGAAGCCTATCCTGCTCTCTTTCAGGGCAGACCCTGTATACTTACTTCAGGCGATCGGCGCGACGAGGAGGCTGTCAAACGGATCAGAGAAGTCTGGGAGGTGGCTGGCTGCAAGGTCGAGGAAATGGATCCAGAGGTTCACGACCGCCTTTTTGCGGTCCTCGAAGATCTTCCCATCATATTTCTCAGTCTTGTTTGCAAGGCTGCTGGCCAGGTGAGTGGCTATGTAGACGAAATAGACGAGTACTCAAGTAATGAGCTCAAAGAGATTACCAGACTTGTCGCCAAAGTATCTCCACACGCAGCAGAGCGGTTGTGGGCGAACCGCAAACCGCTGGTGCATGTTCTTGCCTACTACCGCCTCAAACTCAAAGAATTAAGTGAAACGCTCCAGGAAGGAAGTCTTCAGGACCTGAAGACACTCCTGTAGGTACCGAACAGAGATCCCCTAATTTCGGTTACTGAGATTCTAAGAATGACTGGATTCCCCATTTCTGGGCAGCAGTCCGATGCTGCTCTTGTCATCCCGCAACTGGACGACCACCAGTCCAGACCACTCATGGCAAAAATGGCACGTATTTTCCGTGAAATTGGGGCTATGGGTGAGGTAAAACGATTCCGCCAGCATCTAAGCCTGCCAGAAGATACCAGACGTTTGAGCCAGCGGGCCTTCCGGTTGTACGATGAGTACCTCATCTACACCATCGGCAAAGTGCAGAAGAAAGGCTGGCGGGTTTACTGTGGGCCTGGATGTGCTGCCTGCTGTTTTAACATGCCTGCCGGAATCAGCAATTGGGAATTTCTTATCATCTATGATCATATCCAACAGGCTGGGAAGTTGGAAAAATTCTTCCGTAGAAGTCTTGAAAGCTACCAAGTACTCGATCGAGTGAAGAGGCAGCTGCTTGATGAAAGGAGTGAAGAACAGATTGAAAGCAAGGGCAACGATGATACCCTCTTGCACAATTACAGCTTAGCGAAAAACGGTTGTTCCTTTCTAAGCGATATCCAAGAGTGCCTCATATACTCGGCCCGGCCGCTGGCTTGCAGGATGCATTTCGCTTTCACTCCACCAGAGTTGTGTGATCCCGCGCATCATCTTTTTTCTCAAGGGGTTCGTGTCAATCTAGGTCCCCATGCTGAAGTTGAGGACGAACTGAAGCAACTGGACGGACACCTGAATCTGGCCCTCAGCGATCTATTGGCTCCCGGGCTAGCGACGCTGGCTGCTAACATAATGAGATTCTCCGCCATTACTTGGACCTAATAAAATCCAGTAGTCAGTAGCCAGTAGTCAGCGGTAAATTGTAGAAACCGTAGCAACCTAGCAATCGTAAAAGCAATGATATCGCGGCTGCCCTTCGACGAGCTCAGGACGGGGAAAGCCGCTCCCACAGGTAAGAATCTCTGCCTTCCGCTTGTTTTGAAATTCGTATTCCGAAATCCCAAACCGGGAACCCGCCCGAAGGGTGGGAGTCCGCAGGACAAATCCCAAATCCCAAGAAACAAATATCAGGGTTTCAGGTGTCAATGTTGGGGATTCAGGTGTCAGGTGTCAGGAAAAAGAAACATAAAGTCTGAAACCTTAATTCTGGATTCTGACTCCTGACTCCTTTTTTTTGTGATTTATCATTGAAGATTAGTATCCCGTGATTACTAATAGTGGATATTCTTATGCGGATAGGAAAATCAGAGATGATCAAGGCGAAATGAGAAACCGGGGACTCGACCGAGAGGTTGGGGACTGAGCGGAGCGCAGCGAGCGCGAAGAAGTGATAAATGAGCAATGACAACTGTATCAGGATACTGGGTGCCAGGCAGAACAACCTGAAGGATCTGGCCCTGGATCTCCCCAGGGAACAGCTCATTGCCATAACCGGCGTGAGCGGTTCCGGCAAGTCAAGTCTAGCCCTGGACACACTGTACGCTGAGGGTCAGCGCCGTTACGTTGAAACCTTCTCGCCCTATGCCCGCCAGTTTCTGGACAGGTTGGACCGACCTCAGGTTGAGTCCATTATTGGCATTCCTCCAGCTATAGCCATAGAGCAAGGAAACCGCATTAAAAGTTCCCGTTCAACTGTGGGTACAATAACGGAAGTTGCAGACCATCTGAAACTGCTTTTTGCCCGAACCGGAGTGCTGCATTGCCAGCAATGCGACCGGCCTGTTTACCAGGATACCCCTGAGACCATTTGGTCTTCGCTGTCAGAGGTCCCCAAAGAAAGCCCAGTATTGATAGTTTTTCCTCTGGACATCAAGGGTCGAACCACAGAGGAAATTCATGGCTATTTGTGGCGTCAAGGTTTCCGTCGCTTGTGGCACCAGGAGAAGACACTCCACCTGGATGATGAGTCGATTCCCGATGCAGAGCATCTTGATGTATTGGTGGATAGAACTGTGTGGGGTCGGGAAAATAAAAAGCGCCTTCTCGACTCGATGGAACAGGCGTACCATTTCGGCGAGGGTAAGGTGAAGGTTATATTCCCTCCCGCAGAAATACATTCCTTCTCGGCAACCAATCACTGCGCCAGCTGTGATATTAGCTATCCCTCGGCCTCCCCCCATCTCTTTTCTTTTAACAGTCCCTTGGGTGCCTGCGAGATCTGCCGTGGTTTTGGCAGAGTCATCGATGTGGATCTAGATTTGGTGATTCCAGACCAAAGGTTGACCTTGGAAGAAGGTGCAATTAAACCATGGTCCGCAGAGCGGATGGAATACTACGATCTCAAGGATTTCTGCGACGCTGTAGGTATTCCTACGGATGTATCTTTCAACAAACTATCGCCAGCCCAGCAGGAAGCAGTGATCGAAGGAAGTGATGAGTTCTATGGGGTCCGCGGTTTTTTTCGCTGGCTCGAAACCAAGACCTACAAAATGCATGTTCGGGTTTTTCTATCTCGCTACCGTGCCTACCGCACGTGCGCTTCCTGCAATGGCAGCCGCTTCCAGCCTCTATCGCTCCTCTACCGCATCGGTGGTAAGAACATTGCTGAAGTTAGCCAGTTACCCATCAGCCGGGTTCTGACTTTTTTCCTGGATATGGCATCAGTTTTTGAGGCGGATCCTGCTTCCAAGCTGGTTTTCAGAGAAATTATTGGACGACTTACCTACTTGTCTGAGGTGGGACTTGGCTATTTGAGCTTGGACCGTCAGTCCCGCAGCCTTTCCGGAGGTGAAGTACAGCGAGTACACCTCACTCGAGCTCTGGGTTCACCCCTGGTAAACACTCTCTACGTGTTGGATGAGCCCAGTGTAGGGTTGCACCCAAGAGACAACCGGAGACTGGTGAGAATCCTCAGGGCCCTGACGCGTCAAGGCAACACAGTAGTGGTTGTGGAGCACGATCCGGAAATTATTCGTGCCAGCGACTACCTGGTGGATTTGGGACCAGGAGCTGGCGAGCGCGGGGGAAAAGCGGTGTTCGCCGGCCCCAGTTCTGAAATCTCCGCGGCCAAAAGCTCGCGGACTGGAGCATATATCACTGGCAGCAGCCGTCCCGTCCGCCCGAGAAAGAGAAGGAGGCCACGAAAAAAATATTGGTTGGATCTTGTGGGTATCCAAGCTCATAACCTGCGAACCCTTGATGTTCGCATTCCCCTGGGCCTATTGGTTGCTGTTACCGGCGTTTCTGGCTCAGGTAAGAGTACTTTGGTGGAGGACGTACTATACCGCAATTGGCTGCGGCGTCAGGGACTCGCTACCGAAACGCCTGGTTACTGCCGCGAGATAAAGGGTTTGGAGTATATCGATGAGGTGGTCTTTATGGATCAGCAGGCTATTGGCCGATCTCCACGGGCTAACCTGCTTACCTATAGTGGAGCGTTGACCCCCATTCGTGAGCTCTTTGCCAAAACTGATCTGGCGCGACTCAGAAACTACGGTCCTGGTCACTTCTCCTTTAATACCACAGGTGGTCGTTGTGAGGCTTGTGCTGGACAGGGATTTGAGAAAGTCGAAATGCAATTTCTGGCTGATCTTTATCTGGAATGTGCTGTGTGTAAGGGGCGCCGCTTTAGGGAAGAAATTCTGGAGGTCAGCTACCGCGGGTTTTCCATTGGACAAGTCATGGACTTGACTCTGGCCGAGGCCATGGAACTGTTTGCGGATCAAAATCGTATTATCAAACCGCTCTTACCACTGCGTGATGTTGGACTCGACTATCTCCGTCTGGGACAACCCGTCAGCACTCTTTCCGGAGGCGAAAGTCAGCGATTGAAGCTCGCCCGCTCCCTGGGAATAAAAGCTCGCAAAAACACCCTCATCATACTTGATGAACCGACCACCGGTCTCCATGCCGACGACACCAGGTTACTGGTGAAAACGTTGAATCGGCTGGTTGACGCAGGCAACTCAATGGTGGTGGTGGAGCATAACCTTGATGTGATCCAAGCTGCTGATCATGTCATAGACCTTGGACCCGAAGGCGGAGATGAGGGCGGCGAAGTAGTTATCGCGGGCAGGCCAGAGGAGATTGCTGAGTCCTCTGAATCACACACGGGTCGTTTTCTTGCCAGATATTGGCAAGGCTTCGAAACTGCTGCTCCTATAGCCGATATGAATGGAGGTCCAGAGCAGAATGGAGCAATAAAGATTCGCGGCGCCCGCGAGCACAATCTACGAGACCTGACCTTAGACGTGCCTCGCGACCAACTAGTGGTGGTCACCGGAGTTTCGGGTTCGGGCAAGTCTACCCTTGCGTTTAATGTCCTGTTTGCCGAGGGGCAACGCCGCTATTTAGACAGCCTTTCTACCTTTGCGCGTCAATACCTGCCAGTCTTCGACCGACCCGAGGCGGAAGAAATAAGCGGTGTACCACCAACTGTTGCTATTGATCAGCGCAGTAGTCAGATGGGGCGACGCTCTACCGTGGCCACGATTACTGAGGTCTACCACTACCTTCGCCTCCTATTCAGCAAAGTAGGGAAACCACACTGTCCAATCTGTGGGCAGATCATAAGCGCTATGAGTCCGGAACAAATGACCCATGATCTCCGCCAACGGTTTGAGAACAAGCGTCTGATTCTACTCGCCCCGAAAATAATGGGCCGCAAAGGATTTCACCGGAAAATACTGGAACGAGCTGTGGCTCAAGGATATGAGGAGGCGAGGATAGACGGGAAGATATATTCGCTGAATCCTATTCCAAAACTGGCACGATTTCAGGAACACGATGTGGAAATAGTCATAAGAAAGTGGAAACGGTTTTCCAAAGCTGGTGCAGCAGAATTGGCTGGGATGGTGGATGAGACGCTGGCAGTGGGTGATGGCCAACTAGTGGCGTGGGGAGGCAATAAGAACGAAGTATTTTACAGCCGCCGTCTAACCTGCGGCCGTTGCCACCTGGGTATGCCCAGTCTTGATCCCAGGTTGTTTTCCTTCAACAGCAGACACGGTGCCTGTGAACGATGCGAAGGCATCGGCCACTGGGGAGGTTCTGTTGATGGCGACGTTTGTCCGGCATGCAAAGGTGCTCGCTTGAACGAGACCGCTTTGAGCGTGAGGATAAACGGTAGGAATATATGGGATATCTGTGATCAATCGGTGTCGATCGCTAGAGGGCTTTTTACTACCTGGCAGTTCTCTGGACGAGATGCTGACATTGCCAAGCCTCTGCTCGATGAAATCCTCAACCGTCTGGACTTCCTCGAACAGGTGGGTTTGGATTACCTGCACCTTGGTCGCGGCGCAGATACACTGTCGGGGGGCGAGGCCCAGAGGATAAGGTTGGCGGCCCAAATGGGATCCAATCTGCGTGGAGTCTGCTATATTCTCGACGAGCCCACCATAGGTCTTCATCCCCGAGACAACGACAAACTCTTGGATACCCTAACCGAACTGAAGGAGAAGGGTAACACCATCGTTGTGGTGGAGCACGATGAGGAAACCATTCGCAGGGCAGATCACCTCATAGATCTCGGTCCTGGCGCCGGGCGATACGGAGGCGGCTTGGTAGCCAGCGGCACTCTGGCTGATCTACAAAAGACACCTCAATCCATTACCGGAGCGTATCTCAACGGCAACGGCAGGAGGAATTTGGCTTCCTCAGAGAGAATCCCGTCCTCAGACAACTGGCTCATGCTTAGTGGGGCCAGGGCACGAAATCTCAAGAACATTGATGTTTCAGTGCCTCTGGGCACATTTACCTGTGTAACCGGCGTGTCCGGATCTGGTAAGAGTACTTTGGTGGAAGAAACCCTGTACAAAGCACTTGCCAACAAACTGAGCAAGGCTGAACTTCAGGCTGGAGAGCACCAGGAACTTGCCGGGTGGAAACACCTGGATC
>Ga0316191_10002802_pt1 | contig 12763 bp, 8 predicted proteins | sample Eddworburr2cm_MG_FD_204928 | JGI IMG/M metagenome (GOLD analysis project Ga0316191, IMG submission 204928) | Coastal sediment microbial communities from Maine, United States - Eddy worm burrow 2 cm | ecosystem: Environmental > Aquatic > Marine > Coastal > Sediment | place: USA: Maine | collected...
CCTCAAGCCATTTTATATAATTTGTACCTGCCTTGATATTCTGTTCCGGGTCCAGGATATGAGTCGCCCCGAATTCCTTAGCCGTACTCGGAGCCAGTTGCATTAATCCTTGTGCCCCCATCCATGATTTAGCTTTAGGGTTAAATTGTGATTCCTGATATATCTGGGCGGCAATCAATCTCCAATCCCAACCGATGGTCATGGCATATTTCTTTATAAGGTCATCATATGGGGAAATGTTATTACCTGTTATGGTGGAAAAATCACTTTGGGCTCTTCGTTTGAATCCTTTCGGATCATCATAGTATTTCCTAAAAATAACATTGAAATCAGGCTTTCTTTTTAATTCGGCAATCCACTTATTTAATGCAACAAGCAAATCAGTCGAATTTTTTCTTACAGCCCATCCTACCTGAGTTGGCAGGCTGATTGGCATACTGACATCAATATTATCAAAATAAGTAGCGCCCACATCAGCCAGATCTTCATCTGCTACAGTAAATTCGATAGTTTTATCTGCTACCATGACGATCAGCTCTTCTGTTATAAGCTCTCCATCTTCCTCTACAATTATAATATCTCCACCGATCTCATCAGACAAATTTTCAAGCCGTTTTATATACGAGGATCCTTTTTTCACATTGATCTTTTTGCCAATTAATTCAGTTGGGCTTTTGATCAGTTGATTTTCAATCTCATGCCTTTTCATTTTTTCCCAACCATCGGGTTTATGCTGAATAAGCATTTGTCTGACTTCATAAAATGGATCTACAAAGTTGACGATTTCATTCCTGTCCTTCGTAATTGTCATGGAATGAGCAATGATATCAGCTTCACCTTTCAATAGTTTCTGAAAGCTTGTATTGAAGTCATCCTCAATTATAATTTCCATTGATAGGTTATTTTTATCACAAAAATCTTTTATGAGCTCATAATGAAAGCCCATGGTTCGACCTTTGTAGATAAAATATCCTATGGATGTGTTTTCAAGGATTATACTTATGCTTCCCCTTTCTTTAATCTCAGCTAAATCAAAATCAACAGATGCAGGGTCGAAACGCAAAGAAACGGAAGAAGTTGAATAATCTTTTATGCCATCTTTCTTTTCAGAACAAGCCCAAAGTGAAAGTATAATAAAAGGAATGAAAATTTTTAGGCCAGGTATATTATAAGTCCTTAATCTACTCATACGAGTATTTATGATATTTTTTTTGAATATATCATAGAAGATTACATAAATATTTATCAGACTATAAATCAGCTGATTACCGATCTTAATACCTGTAATATTCTGGTTTAAATGGACCGTTTATATTGACACCTATATAATCAGCCTGTTCTTGATTCAGCTTATCCAGTTCTACACCTATCTTTTTAAGGTGTAATGAGGCAACCTTTTCATCCAGATGTTTAGGCAGGGTGTATACCTCATTTTTATATTTATCCGTATTATTCCACAATTCAATCTGTGCAAGTACCTGGTTGGTAAAAGAATTTGACATTACAAATGACGGATGACCCGTTGCGCATCCAAGGTTTACAAGTCTTCCTTCAGCCAGCAAAATAATGTCATTCCCGTTTACATTATACAAATCAACCTGTGGTTTAATCTGAATTTTAGAATTTCCATGTTTATCATTTAACCAGGCTACGTCAATTTCATTATCAAAGTGCCCAATATTACATACGACGGCCTTGTCCTTCATCAATGCAAAATGTTCGGCCTTTATGATATCACGATTTCCAGTAGCAGTTACAATAATATTAGCTTCAGGTACTGCATCAATCATCTTTTTGACTTCAAAACCGTCCATAGCTGCCTGTAGTGCACAAATAGGATCTATTTCAGTTACAATTACTCGTACACCGGCACCTCTTAATGACTGGGCTGAACCTTTGCCAACATCACCATAACCGGCCACAACGGCTATCTTGCCAGCAAGCATCAGATCAGTTGCACGTCTGATTGCATCGACAAGGGATTCACGACAACCGTATTTATTATCAAATTTGGATTTGGTAACTGAGTCGTTCACATTGATTGCAGGCACTGGAAGGGTGCCATTATTCATTCTTTCATATAGCCGGTGAACTCCAGTTGTGGTCTCTTCTGAAATTCCCTGAATATTCTTTGCCAAATCAGGATAATGATCCAACACCATATTTGTTAAATCTCCACCATCATCCAGGATTAAAGATAAAGGTTTCTCATCTTCAAATGCATTTAAAGTTTGCTTGATACACCATTCATATTCTTCTTCTGTTTCACCTTTCCAGGCGAAAACCGGAACACCGGCTTCGGCAATGGCGGCAGCAGCATGATCCTGGGTTGAAAAGATATTGCATGAAGACCATGCGACTTCTGCACCCAGTTCCTTTAGAGTTTCAATTAATACTGCGGTTTGAATGGTCATATGAAGACATCCGGCAATCCTTGCGCCAGCCAGTGGTTTTGTCTTGCCATATTCATCACGAAGTGCCATAAGGCCTGGCATTTCTGCTTCTGCCAGTTCAATTTCTTTTCTCCCCCAAGCGGCAAGGGAAATATCTTTTACCTTGTATTTAATTTTAGTTTCCTGCATTTTCTGTTTTTTTAATCCACGAAAATACAATAAAAGCCTCTTTGGACAAAAAATACGCTACTCTAAATATTTGATTTCTTTAAAATTGAATTTTTCAAGACCTTTCTCTGTTTTTACTTCGAGGCGCCCAATTTGGTCAATTCCACTAATTATTCCATTAAATTTAGAGGATGATATAAAGGTGTGCTTTTCATTCAACCAATAAAGATTGTCGAGATATGTTGTTTTCAATTGAGGCAGGTTTCCAGATTTCAATATTAATAACTGATCTTCCAGTTGCCTGATGATTTTGTTTAATAGCACATTCAAATTAAAAGATCTTTTAAAAATACGGGTAAGGGATGTGGCTTTAAATTGCTTATCAAAATTGATCTGGTTTACGTTCAATCCAATGCCAATAATGGAGTTTTCGATTTTAGTACCCTGGATACTGTTTTCAATCAATATGCCTCCTAGTTTATGGTCCAAATACATTATGTCATTTGGCCATTTAATTCTAAATGAAGATTTGTCAAGATCTTTCAAAACTTTTAAGATGGAGACAGATACCAGAATGTTCAAGGCAAAACTATCAGATGGATTTAAAAAGTCAGGTTTCAATACAAGCGAGAAAGTCAGGTTTTTGCTTTCATCCGAAACCCATGTATTGCCTCTCTGACCCTTGCCTGCATGCTGGTGATTGGTTATTATGATCCCGCCTTCTTTTAGAATCCCCTTTTCCAGCATATCGGCGGCCGTGTCATTAGTGGACCGACATTTTGGCAGGAAAATCAGTTGTTTACCTATAAATAGTATTTCCTCAAAAATTTTATACAATTATTTTTGTGTAGTTTTACAGATACAAAAATGGGTATATGGCGGTAAAAAAGAAACAAGTTAATTCAGAAAGTCTTAGTAAAATTATTGTTGATGGGATGTTGGAAAAAAAGGCGACTGATGTACTTGTCATGGATCTGAGGGGAATAACTGGAGCGTTTGCTGATTTTTTTATATTGTGCAACGGGAATTCTGACACACAGGTTGATGCCATATCAGATTCTATAGAATGGCATGTAGAAAAACATGCTACCGAAAACGTTTGGCATAAAGAAGGGCATAAAAATAAGGAATGGATTTTGCTAGATTTTGTAGACGTTGTAGCAAATGTTTTTAAAAAGGAAACAAGAGCATTTTATAATCTGGAGCAATTATGGGGAGATGCTAAATTGAACTATATTGATCCTTCTTAACTATTTGAACAATAGTTGTTCTAAATCGTTTTTAAACAAGGAGAAACTGAATAATTTATAATGGCAGAAAATAAAAAACCAAATAATAAAAACCTAATGCCCAAAACTCCACAGAAACCAAACTATCAGGTTTGGATCATTCTTGTGTTGTTTGTATTGGTTTTTGCAGTCACTTATTTCAATAAATCCAATTCCAGCATAGAAATCACGAAAAACAGGTTTGAGAAAATGTTATTGGCTGGAGATGTTGAAGATGTGGTTATTATATCAAACCAGAAATTTGTTGAGGTAACGCTGAAGGAATCGGCGCTTTCGAATAGTAAATACAATAATGAATTAGAGAAGAACAATCCATTTTCGCTTTCAGGTGGTCCACAGTATAAGATAACCATTGTGGACGCACAGGATTTTGCGCAATATATGGAAGACCTGGAATCGCAATTGCCAGAAGACCAACGCATAGGCTACAGTGTTGAGGAGAGGTCTGACCTGACCGGTATATTTTTCCAATGGGGATTCCTGTTTCTAATTTTATTTGGCTTCTGGTTTTTAATGAGAAGAATGACCGGAACTTCTGGTCCCGGTGGACAGATCTTCAATATTGGAAAATCGAAGGCAGCATTATTCGATTCAGAAGCAAAGGTTAAAGTGACTTTTGCTGATGTTGCAGGTTTGGATGAGGCTAAGGAGGAAGTTAAAGAAATTGTGGAATTTTTGAAAACACCTGCGAAATTTACAAAATTGGGTGGCAAAATTCCGAAAGGCGCTATACTTATTGGCGCTCCGGGTACTGGTAAAACTCTTTTAGCGAAAGCTGTTGCCGGGGAGGCTGCTGTACCTTTCTTTTCAATTTCCGGTAGTGACTTTGTTGAGATGTTTGTTGGTGTAGGAGCGGCAAGGGTCCGCGATCTCTTCAAACAAGCAAAGGAAAAAGCTCCATGTATCGTATTTATTGATGAAATTGATGCAATTGGAAGGTCAAGAGGTAAAGGATCTATGCCTGGAGCCAATGATGAACGTGAAAATACATTAAACTCTCTACTGGTTGAAATGGATGGCTTTTCCACAGATTCCGGAGTTATTATATTGGCTGCCACAAACCGGCCTGATGTATTGGATTCGGCGCTTTTAAGACCTGGAAGGTTCGACCGGCAAGTCAGTATTGATAAGCCGGATATAATTGGTAGAGAAGCCATATTCAGAGTTCACCTGAAACCTCTTAAGCTTGACAAATCTGTTGATCCTAGAAAACTGGCAGCACAGACACCTGGTTTTGCGGGAGCTGAAATTGCAAATGTCTGCAACGAAGCGGCATTGATAGCAGCCCGGAAAGATAGAAAAGCTGTGCAGCTGGATGACTTCCATGATGCTATTGACCGGGTTATTGGCGGGCTTGAAAAGAAAAGCAAAATTATTTCTCCTGAAGAAAAGAAAATTGTTGCCTACCATGAAGCAGGTCATGCTGTTGCTGGATGGTATCTTGAACATGCTGATCCCTTAGTGAAAGTAAGCATTGTGCCAAGAGGAATAGCGGCTCTTGGTTATGCACAGTATTTGCCAAAGGAGCAGTTCTTATATCAAACCGAGCAATTGCTCGACGAAATGTGTATGGCCTTAGGTGGACGTGCCGCTGAAGAAATCATCTTTGGGAAAATATCCACCGGTGCATTATCTGACCTGGAGCGTGTAACAAAAGTTGCATACAGTATGGTCACCATTTATGGAATGAACAGTAAGATTGGTAATATTTCATTCTTTGATTCTAAGCAATCTGAATATAATTTCACGAAACCCTATTCCGAAGCCACTGCCGAAACAATTGATGCTGAAGCACGAAAATTGGTAGATGATGCATATGAAAGAACAAAGAAACTATTATTGGATAAGGAAGATAAACTAGAGATCCTTGCCAGAGAATTACTAAAAAAGGAAATTATATTTCAATCCGATCTTGAACGACTTATCGGAAAAAGGCCTTTTGATAAGCCTACTACCTATGAGGCATACACTCAAAACGGACAAGAGGAAAAAGCGAAGGAGGATGACACAACCGATGCAGCAAATACGGAGGAGGTAAAAAAGGATGGCGCAATTAATGATTTAAACAATGATGATTCAACTGATGAAGTAATAAAGGATAGCACAAAAAAAAGCGAAGCAATAAATAACCCTCCAGATGAACTGATAAAAGGGGAAGAGGTTGAAGATATTCAAAAAGAAGATAAGGTTTAAGAATGAGTATCTTAAAATTCTAAAATCAGGAGGAAATGCCTGATTTTTTTTTGCCTATATTTGTTGAAATTCTATGATCAGCCAATTAGAGGATATAATTACAGCAGAAAACAAAAAGGTGTATTTTGCATCAGATTTTCATCTTGGCACGTCTTCAAATGAGCCCAGCATTGTACGTGAAAAGAAAGTTGTCAAGTGGTTGAAAAATATTAAAAATGATGCACACCATATTTTCATACTTGGAGACATTTTTGATTTCTGGTTCGAATACAAGTATACTATACCAAAGGGTTTCACAAGATTACAGGGAACTTTAATGGAATTACGGGATCAAGGCATCCCCATTACTTTTTTCTCAGGAAATCATGATATATGGATGTTTCATTATTTCCAGGACGAATTTGAAATACCTGTATATCGGGATCCAGCAAATTTAAACATTAACGACAAGAAGTTTTTAATTGGACATGGAGATGGCCTTGGGCCAGGGGACAGGAAATACAAGTTCTTTAAAAGGTTGTTTGAAAATCCCTTAAGTCAATGGATGTTTAAATGGATTCATCCTGACATAGCTTTTAGCATAGCTAACAGATATTCCAGAAAGAGTAGAATTAAAAATCTCAACATGGATCATGAATTCAAAGGTGAAGAAGAATGGTTGTTTCAATATTGTAAAGAAGTTGAAAAAATCGATCACCACGATTACTATATTTTTGGACACCGGCACCTCCCATTTATTCTTGATATAAACAATAATAGCAGTTATATAAATATTGGTGATTGGATCTTTTCATTTACTTATGGAGAGTTTAGCGATAATGAGATGCAAATCAAGAAATTTGTTGATTAAGCCGGGCTTAGTTTTTGTTTTCCTGAGTATTTTTACTTCTATCTATTACGCATCTGGTCAGGAATTAAAGCTCCTTAATGAATGGCCTGTAAATGACGTGGTTGATGCCACTTCTGATTTTTCAGGGAATCTATACCTTTCAAATCATCAGGGGGGCATTTCAAAATACGATATGAATGGAGTACTTCAAATTTCATATTCCGGAAACAAAAATTCACCTTTGTATTCAATTGATGTTTCACATACATCAAAGATTTTTGGATTCTTCAGGGACCTGCAATCTTACTTGATCCTCGACAGGTTTCTTAATCCTTTGAATGAGGCAATCCTGGACCCTTCATTTGTGGGATATGCAACTGAAACTGCCTATTCGGCAGATAATAATTTATGGATATTCGACCAATCTGATCAGTCAATTAAGAAGATAAGTTTATTGAACAATACAGTCATCACATCAAGTGCAATACCTCTTATTATTGCAGATGAAGAATGGGATCTTAAGCAAATTGAAGAATATCAGAATAGATTATATCTCTACAATTCCAGCAATGATATATACGTATTTGATAATCTGGGAACATATATCAGGAAACTTGACGTTAATCCCGATTGTAAAATTTGTTTTAATGATAACAATATGGTTTTTATTCAGGGAACTCAAATATTGTTGTATAACGTATATAACAACGAAATAAATGAACTGGGTACTCTAAATAATACAAACGAGATATTGAAAGTAATTTCAGCCAATAATTTTATATATTTAATTCACAGGAATAAAATTTCTGTATATGAATAAATGCATTTCAAACCCAATATCTCATGAGTAAATTTATATGGCAAAAAAAGTATCCGTCTGGTGTTGAAAATGATATTGATCCAGGCAAATACAGTTCCGTTGTCGAATTGCTGGATCAGAGTGTTAAAAAATATGGTGATAATCCGGCTTATACAAATTTTGGGAGAACACTGTCCTTTAACGATATTGATAGATATTCAAGAGATTTTGCGGCATATTTGCAGAATAGCGGTCTTAAACCAGGTGACCGGATTGCCCTCCAAATGCCAAATCTTTTACAATATCCGATTGTCTTATTCGGTTCGTTACGGGCTGGATTGATTGTGGTTAACACAAATCCATTGTATACACCTAGAGAAATGGAACATCAATTCAAAGATGCCGGTGTAAAGGCTATTGTAATTTTGGCCAATTTTGCATCAAACCTTGAAAAGATCCTGCATAAAATCAATATTCAGCATGTAATCATCACTGAGATGGGAGACCAGATTGGTGGGATAAAAGGGAAACTGGTTAATTTCATAGTCAAAAAGGTCAAGAAAATGGTTCCCGGGTATAAAATATCCATGGCATTAAAGTATAAGGATGTACTTCATAAAGGCGAAAAACTTGTATTCAATCCTGTTGATTTAAAGCCCACCGATACAGCCTTTTTGCAATATACAGGTGGAACCACAGGAGTTGCCATGGGAGCCACTTTATCACATAGAAATATTGTTTCCAATATGCTTCAGATCAGGGAATGGATGAAGCCAAAGTTAAAAGAATATGAGGAGGTGGTTATTACTGCTTTGCCCCTGTACCATATTTTTGCCTTGACCGTAAATTGTCTTTGCATGTTGCAACTTGGTGCTAAAAATGTCCTGATAACAAATCCACGAGACCTTGATAGTTTTATAAAGGAATTAAAGAAATATCCATTTACTTTTATCAGTGGAGTTAATACGCTTTTTAATGGATTATTAAATCATCCAAAATTCAGAGAGATCAATTTTGATTTTCTTAAAGTTTCAGTCGGCGGCGGTATGGCTGTTCAGAAATTTGTAGCTGAAAAATGGGAAAGCATCACTGGTTGCCCATTGGTGGAGGGATATGGATTGTCAGAAACTTCCCCGGTGCTATCATGTAATCCTATTGATGGAAGTCATCAGATCGGCACCATTGGTTTGCCTCTTCCAGGTACAGAAATGAGTGTTTTTGATGATAATGGTCAAAAAGTTAAAACTGGTCAACCGGGTGAAATTTGTGCTAGGGGGTACCAGATTATGCAAGGGTATTGGAACAGGGAAGAGGATACTAAAAATGCATTTTTTGATGATTGGTTTAGAACCGGGGATATAGGTGCCATGAGAGATGACGGCTTTTTCAAAATAGTGGATCGAAAAAAAGATATGATTTTGGTATCCGGTTTTAATGTTTATCCAAATGAAATTGAAGATGTTGTAGCATTACATGAAGGTGTGTTGGAAGTTGCGGCCATCGGTATCCCTGATGAGCGAACAGGAGAATCGATCAAATTATTTATAACAAAAAAGGACCCTGAATTGACAGAAGAAGAGGTGATAAGACATTGTAAGGAGAATCTCACAAAATATAAAATTCCTAAACAGATCGAGTTTATAAAGGAATTGCCAAAATCGAATGTTGGTAAGATCATCAGAAGAATTCTAAGGGAACAGCAAAGGGTCAATGCATAAAAAAATCCCGCCTGCCTGCGTTAGGCAGGCTCAAGCGGGACAGTGCTGTAGGGGAAGGATTCGAACCTTCACGAAGCAGTTAGCAACATGTCTGATCAACACATGTGTTTATCCTGTTATCTTCACCCCCGAGACAGGAGGGCATGGCTGCCTATTTCATCACCCTACAATTTTTTAAAGAACGCATGACAAATCTATAACACTTTGTCGTAAATAATGAAATATTTTTAATTTTTTTTTAAAAATTTACATATCGTACAAAAATAAACACGTTTTAGTATAAATATTTAAAATATACTGCTTTCGACCGGCCTAATATTGCAATAATCCCAATAATAAATTTATTTATTCAAATAATTTCTAATGGTGCAAGAATTATTGTAAATATTTCATCAAAATAACGATTATTTGCAATATGTGTAATTTTGTTCATAATAATTCGCCTTGAATTTCAGATAAACGGGAAAATTCAAACCATATGTAATCATCCTGTGTATAATAGACTCGTAATAAAAAAATCCCGCCAGAAGGCGGGATTAAAGGTCAAAAACTCAAAATAATTAGGATTAACAACAATCCACAACAACTAAGTAAAGATATCAAAATATTTATTTAATTAAAAAGAAAAAAATCAACTAATTCTGACATTGTCAGTAATACATATAAGTTTTTTCGGTTTATAAAATGGATTAGATTCTTATTATTAAGAGGGAAATAAAGTAGTGATTCCAGGATTAATTAATTAGAAATTTACTCGGAAATGTTACCCTTTATGTTCATATTCGTACAATATATAGGTCTCATATTAAATATTATGACTGGGGTTTGATTTAATATTATTTAAATTGATGGTCATTTTTTTATGTTCTTCATAATATTTATCTAAATATCGATAAAATGGTTGATAAGGAAATAGGTAAACTACTTATTATAGACGATGATGAAGATGTATTGCTTGCTGCAAAAATGTTACTAAAAAAATATGCTAGGGAAGTAATCATAGAAAAAAATCCAAAGAAGATCCCTTTCCTCTTAAATGACAGTGATTATGATGTCATTCTACTTGATATGAATTTTAGTAAGGATATAACCAGTGGGAAAGAGGGATTTTACTGGCTCAATCAGATACTGGAAAAAGATCCAAATGCGGTAGTAATACTTATCACTGCTTTTGGGGATGTTGAAATGGCCGTTAAGGCCCTAAAAGAAGGGGCAACTGATTTTGTATTAAAACCATGGCAGAATGAAAAATTAATTGCAACCATTTCTACCGCCTCAAAATTAAAGAATTCTTACAAAGAAGTTGACCAGCTCAAACAAACAAAAAAGGTATTACAGGAGGAAAGCAATCAGAGATTCAAAGAGATTATCGGCGATAGCCCCTCAATGAAAAATGTATACAATGTAATTGATAAGGTTGCCGGTACTGATGCTAATGTTTTGATACTTGGAGAAAATGGGACCGGCAAGGAACTTGTCGCCCGCGCTTTACATCAGAAATCCAATAGAAAAGAACAAGTCTTTATCAATGTGGACATGGGAGCTATCACTGAGACATTGTTTGAAAGTGAACTATTTGGTCATAAAAAGGGTTCGTTTACTGATGCGAAAGAAGACCGGGCGGGGAGATTTGAAGTTTCAAATGGTGGATCTTTATTTCTCGATGAGATCGGTAATTTAAATTTGCCCTTGCAGTCTAAGTTGCTTACAACACTTCAGCGACGTGAGGTAATCAGAATTGGCACAAACAAACCAATACCTATTGATATTCGATTAATTTGTGCCACCAATATGCCTATCTATGAAATGGTTAATGACAATTCCTTCCGACAGGACCTGTTATATCGTATAAATACGGTTGAGATTCATTTACCTGCTCTAAGAGAAAGAATGGAAGACATCAAAGGACTTTCAGATCATTTCGTTGATATGTATTGCCGAAAGTATCGAAAAGCATCGAAATCTATAAGTGCATCAACATTAAAAAAGTTCGAAAAGTATAAATGGCCAGGGAATATCAGAGAGTTACAGCATGCCATTGAAAGGGCTGTAATAATGAGTGATAAAAATACCTTAATGTCTGAGGATTTTTTCTTCCTTTCACAAACAGGGGACGTTTCTGATGAACAATTGCATGAGTCTCTTGATTTGGATGAAGTAGAAAAATCAACAATTCGAAAGGCCATAAATAAACACAATGGGAATATTTCAAAGGCAGCAAAAGAATTAGGGCTTACGAGAGCTTCATTATACAGAAGACTTGAAAAGCATGGTCTATAACAACTATAAATTCAATATTATTATCAGGGTCATTGTCCTGGCATTAAGTATTTTGCTTCTTGCAAACTTACTGGCTACGGATTCTATCCTGCTCACTGTAGGTCTTGTTAGTATTCTGGCCTTGATACAGGTAATTTCATTGATCAGGTTCATTAATAAGACTAATATTGAAATCAATAGTTTTTTTGAGACATTAAAAAACCAAGATCTTTTAAATCCCAATTTTAGTCCTGGAGAGGGGGAATATTACAATACGTTGGTAGAACATTATTATGAGATAATTAATAAACTGAAAGCCTCTGATACTGACAAAGACGCTAAATATCAATATCTTAAAACGATAGTCCACCATGTTGGTATAGGTATTATTACTTTCAATAAAGCCGGTGAGGTACAGATCATTAATACTGCTGCAAAGCGTTTGTTCAGAATAACCCATATTAACAACATTAGGGAATTAAGGAAGCTCAGTGAAAGCCTTGTAAATAGTTTTGAAATGTTAAAAACCGGGGGGCGTGATCTAATAAAAATCATTACTAATGAAGAGACTGTACAATTAGCTGTCTTTGCTATAGAATTAACATTGAAAGACGAGGAATTCAAGCTTGTTTCTGTTCAAAACATACAAAGCGAACTTGAAGAAAATGAAATGGAAGCTTGGCAAAAGCTTGTCAGGGTTTTAACCCATGAAATCATGAATTCCGTGACCCCCATTTCATCCCTTGCCAATACCTTGGAGGAAGATATAAAATATAGAATTGATGGTGATGGTGAAGAGAAAGAATTGACCAGGGATGATCTTGAAGATCTTCACCTCGCTATCAAGACTATATTAAAACGTAGTGAAGGTCTGGTGCGATTTGTAACAGATTTCAGGAGTTTAACACATATCCCTAAAACAAAATTTGCAGAGGTAGCCATTAGTGATTTGTTTGAGCATATAGAATTGCTGATGAAGCATGAAATAGATCAGAATCATATTGATTACAAACGATCGATACTGCCTCCTGACCTGAAAGTTAAAATTGATCAGGAACTGATAGAACAGGTCTTGATTAACCTGATCAAGAATGCCATACAGGCACTTAAGGAAG
>Ga0316191_10002803_pt1 | contig 12761 bp, 13 predicted proteins | sample Eddworburr2cm_MG_FD_204928 | JGI IMG/M metagenome (GOLD analysis project Ga0316191, IMG submission 204928) | Coastal sediment microbial communities from Maine, United States - Eddy worm burrow 2 cm | ecosystem: Environmental > Aquatic > Marine > Coastal > Sediment | place: USA: Maine...
TGTTTGCCAAAATCCGAATTGTATGAGGTCGGATGTGCGGGCCGGATTACCTCTTTCATGGAAGTCGAAAACGATCAGGTGCAAATTGTCCTGTCGGGCATTTGCCGCTTCAGGATTGCCGAAGAGGCCACATCAAGTCAGCCATTTCGCGTGGTGCGGCCTGACTACACTGATTTCCTCATTGATCTGGTCGACGAGAATGACACCATAGGCGAGGATCGCGAACGTCTCCTCGCCAGTCTCAGGCGGTTCCTGGATGCCCGGTCGATGCAGGTCGACTGGGAGGAAATCCACGACGTTCCCACGTCCACACTGATCAATACACTGTCCATGATTGGCTCATTCACTGCCGGCGAAAAACAGGCATTGCTGGAAGCACCCGATCTCAGGCAGCGCACCAGGACGCTTATGGCCCTGGCCGACATGTCGACCGGATCCGGCGACGGCGGGCGGGTGGTGCAATGACGGATTCCACCGGCAGTCCACAACACGACGATCCGGACAATAGCCGCCGTACATACCGGCGGGCCAGCGCCCAATTGCTTGAGATGCTGGTATGCCCGGTGACGCATGCGACGCTGAAATATGACGTTGAAACGCAGGAGCTTGTGTCAAATCGCGCGCGTCTTGCCTATCCGATCCGGGATGGCATTCCGATCATGCTGGTTGAAGAGGCCCGGATTCTGGATGACTGAAACCTCGAGCAACAGCCAACCCGTGTGGGTTGAGGAAATACGCCTGACTGAGGCCGGCCGATCGCTGGATGTTACGTTTGAGGCAGGCGAGAAACACAAGCTGTCAGCCGAGTATCTGCGGGTGGAAAGCCCCAGCGCTGAAGTTCAGGGGCACGGCAAGGATCAGAAAATCTGCGTTGGCGGCAAGGCCGGTGTGGCAATCATCAAGATCGACCCGGTTGGCAACTATGCTGTGCGCCTGACTTTCGACGACATGCATTCAACCGGTATTTTCAGCTGGGACTACCTGTTGAAACTGGGCCGCAATCACGAGGTGATCTGGTCAGCCTACCTGGCGCGACTTGAAGCTGAAGGCAAGAACCGGACGTAAGCTTTACGGGTTCAGCTGATGCACGTGCCTTTGGTATCAATCCACCTCGCCACGCATCAGGCGGGGTTGCTTGCCGGATGTTCCGGCAGCCTGGGCCATGAAAAACGCCTTCAGTGGCGGCAATTTGTCGACCAGCTTCAGGCCTGCCTGGCGGACAGTTGCGACTGGCAGTGCGGTGTTTGAGAACAATCTGTTCAGACCGTCACACGCGGCTGCAACCATGACTGTGTCGGCACGTCGCCACTCTTCATAAGCCTTCAGGCAGCTCTGACCGCCAAGATCGAGGCCGCGCCTGACCTGATCGCCCAGAACATCGCTCAAGGCTGCAATGTCACGCAATCCGAGATTGAAACCCAGCCCCGCAATGGGGTGTATGACATGTGCAGCGTCGCCGATCAAAGCCAGCCTTGGTCCAATAAACGTGTTGGCAATCTGCACGGACAATGGCCAGGATGCGTATTGCCCAGCCAGGCTTGCCTGCCCGAGATGACTGCCGAACCTCAGCCGGAACTCATTGAGAAATTCCTGCTCGGGCAGTTGCATCAGCTGATCTGCCAGTCTGGTCTGTTCTGTCCATACAATGGATGACCTGTTGCCGGTCAATGGCAGAATGGCAAACGGGCCGGCTTCGCGGAAATGTTCTTCCGCCCGGCCGTGATGCGGCAGCTCGTGTTCTACCGTCATGGCAATACCGGACTGGTCATAGTCCCACCGGACCGTATCGATATTGGCGGCCTGGCGTGCTTTTGAATTCCGCCCGTCGGCAGCGACAATGAGAGGTGCTGAAAACGTGCGCCCGTCTGTTGTCGTGACGGATGCCGGAGATGAACTGAAATCAAATGTCTCAACTGCACTATTGCCGACGAAGGTGATTGCCGCAGTTTGCTGAACCCGTTCAGCCAGGGCAGAAATCAGGATCGGGTTCTCGACCATCCAGGCGGACGCTGAACCGGTATCTGCCGTGTCCAGAAAACTCAGCAATGCCGGCCGGTCATCGGTGCTATCTTTGCTGTCGGTTACAATGATTTTCTCAAAGGGCTGGGCGTGATCGCCAATCAGATCCCACACACCCAGCGTTTGCAGCATCGTGCGGGAGCTGTGTGTTATGGCCGAGCCGCGCGGGTCGGTGGCGGCCTTCCTGCGGTCAAGGTCAGGACCGGCATCCACGATCAGGGTGCGCAAGGGTATGGACAAATAATCCCCCGACAGGGCAAGACCACAAGTCAGACCGGCAAGACCGCCGCCGATAATAATCGCGTCATATGGCTGCTGTGATTTCACGGTATGCCTTTTCAGCCGTTTGCGGCTCTGTGGAAAGAATGTTGAATGTCCGAATACGATGAAGTGGTTGCCAGTTTCAATCTTGAACAACTGGATAACAACCGGTTCCGTAGCCGCAGCCCGCAATTTGGATGGCGGCGTATATATGGCGGGCTGTTGTTGGCTCATGCGTTGCGAGCCGCGCAACTGACGATACCCGATCCGGACCGTGTGCCGCATTCACTGCACGGCTATTTCCTGCGTCCGGGCCTGATCGATGAACCGCTGGAACTATCGGTGGAGCGTTTGCTGGACGGCCGCTCCATCGCCAACCGCAGGGTCACTGTGATGCAGGGCAGTAAACCGGTGTTTTGCCTGCAGGCCTCATTTCGCATAGCTGGATCAGGTCTGGTGCATGAAACGGCAATGCCGGTTGCAGAACCGCCGGAAAACCTGCCTGTTGAGGCAGAAATTGTAGCGCATCATGGCGCCGTTCTGTCTGCAGGTGCACAAACCTACCTGGCGCGCGAAAAGGTTTTCGAAATTCGCCCTGTCGATCATGAACTTTTCGTGTTTCCCGAGCCCGAGCGTCCTGATGCCTGTCTGACATGGGCAAAACTGCGATCTGTTCAAGCCCCGTCTGTCGAGATGTCATGGATATTGCTGGCCTATCTGTCCGACATGACGGTTCTGAATGGCAGTCTTCATCCGCACGGGCGCAATTTTTTTGATGCAGAGATTTCCATGGCGAGCCTCGATCATGCACTGTGGATCCACAATCAGCCGGATTTTTCCGACTGGCTGCTGATGAGCCATGAAGCGATGGGCAATGAGGCCGGCATGGGGTTGGGCAGGGTCAGCCTGTTCAACCGGTCGGGCACCCTGGTTGCCAGTGTCGTGCAACAGGGATTCATCAAAACTAAAAACGTCTAAAATTTAGGCAAATCGTCAATATTGCGTAAATTTTGAGCATTATAATTTTCTTGAAATCCCGACAACTCAATTTTTAACAAGTCTATTCAATGACTTACAAGAAATTTGCTGTTTGGCACGGCACTTGAAATACATCCCCGTGACGCTGTCGATTTGAGTCTCGCAGCGATAGGTAACATGGGAGATGCAAATGAAATACATCATCTCGATCATCAAGCCTCACCGTCTGGAAGAAGTGCGCACAGCACTGTCTGCCATTGGCGTTGAGGGTATGACCGTGAGTGAGGTCAAGGGGCACGGGCGCCAGAAAGGTCACACGGAAATCTACCGTGGGGCCGAGTATGAGGTGTCTTACCTGCCCAAAATCAAAATCGAACTTGCACTTGAAAACAAGCTTGCAGCCAAGGCTGTGGAAGCCATTACCGAGTCAGGCCGTACCGGCCAGATCGGTGACGGCAAGATATTCGTTCTGAATCTGGACAGTGCGGTGCGCATACGCACCGGCGAGTCCGGCGAAGAAGCATTGTGAGGGCAACAGACATGAAGCTTTATCAAAAATTCACACTGGCGGGAATGTTGGCGTTCGCCGCTATCGCAGGCAGCGATCCTGCATTTGCGCAAGCCAGTACAGTAGCCCCGGCCGATACGCAGTACATCCTGTCATCGCTGCTGTTTCTCATGGGCGGTTTTCTGGTCATGTTCATGGCGGCTGGTTTCGCCATGCTCGAGGCCGGTCTGGTGCGGTCGAAAAACGTATCAATGCAGTGCCTGAAAAACATCGCCCTGTACTCGGTCGCCGGCCTGATGTTCTGGGTGATCGGCTACAACCTGATGTACGATGGCGTTATTGCCGACACCGGCTGGATGGGAACTCCCACACCAAAAGTGATTCCGCCAACCGACGCGGATCCTGGTAGTTATGCTGCCGGTTCCGACTGGTTCTTCCAGATGGTGTTCTGCGCAGCCACCGCTTCAATTGTGTCCGGCACGGTTGCCGAACGCATCAAGTTCTGGCCGTTCATCATTTTCACCGCCATCCTGACCGGGGTCATCTATCCGATCCAGGGTAGCTGGGAATGGGGTGCAGGCTGGCTTAACGGCATCGGTTTTTCCGACTTTGCCGGGTCTACGCTGGTACACTCCACCGGTGGATGGGCAGCACTTGCAGGCGCCATCATTCTGGGCGCACGTGCCGGCAAATACGGCGAAAACGGTCGCATCAACCCGATACCGGGTTCAAGCATTCCACTTGCCACACTGGGTACATTCATCCTGTGGTTCGGCTGGTTTGGTTTCAACGGCGGCTCGCAGCTTGCCATGGGCACCATTTCGGATGTCTCTTCGGTGTCACGTATCTTTGTGAACACCAACCTGGCGGCAGCAGCCGGCGTGGTTGTGGCAATCATCCTCACCCAGATCATCTACAAGAAGATGGATGTGACCATGGCGCTGAATGGTGCCCTGGCTGGCCTGGTGTCAATCACCGCTGAACCTCTGACACCTTCTCCGATCATGGCGATCATGATCGGTGGTCTTGGCGGGGTCATCGTGGTGTTTGCCGTGCCGATGCTCGATAAGCTGAAGATCGACGACGTGGTTGGTGCCATTCCGGTCCATCTGCTGGCAGGTATCTGGGGTACCATGGCCGTGCCTCTGACCAACGCAGATGCAACCTTCTACGCACAGGCTGTAGGCGTCATCGCAGTCGGCATCTTCGTGTCGGTTTCAAGCGCCATCGTCTGGTTGATCCTGAAGGCCACGATAGGCATCCGGGTGAGCCCGGAAGAAGAGCTGGAAGGCCTCGACAAGGGCGAGGTTGGCGTCGAAGCCTATCCCGAATTTGCTCGCGGTGGTTCTGCAATCTGATCCCTCCCGGACGGCGCCGGCCGGTTTGACCGGCGCACAAAACCCAACCCCGGAAGGCGTGATGCCTTCCGGGGTTTTTCATTGCCAGCGGTCGTTCAAGACTTAACGACACCTTAACCATGACCGGACCACAATCACGGGAACAAACTCTTGTCGCAGCTGATGCCTGGCGTCAGCTGTTTACCTGTGCACGACCGGAAGTTCCAAAATGTCTCGAAGCCGTACCGCCAAAGCTACCCAAGCGACCATACCCCAGGGATTGAAGCTGTTTGTCCGCAGGCGATTGATGGAACTGCAGGGCCTTGCACTGCTGGGTTGCCTGGTAGCTCTCACGGTTGCCCTGGCAACCTGGTCATCGCGCGACCCGTCATGGAGCAACGCCGTTGAAACAGGCGTCCGCAACGCGCTGGGTTATCCAGGCGCGATTATCGCCGACAAGCTGATCAGCTGGTTCGCACTGGCCAATTCCGTCATCATCGGCATACCGGCTTTCTGGGCTATCACCTTGTTGTCACACAACCGGCTCGGCAACTGGTCTGCACGCCTGCCGGCCTGGTTGGCAGCGATTCTGTCAGCAGCCATCGTGCTTGCCTTCCTGCCGATCGCGAGCAACTGGCCGATCGGACCTGGCTTTGGCGGTATCATCGGCGACAGCGGTGTAATGCTGCTGACTTCGCTGCCGCGAGCATTTGGATTTGACGTGATCGCCACCATTTTCGGGGTTCTCGTGGCATTGGGCGTTTTTGTCTGGACCAGCCTGCTGGCACTCGGCTGTTCGCCACGGCAGGCCATCAAAGCCCTGAAATCATTCAAGAAACCAACCGTCATGATCGGCTCGAAAGCAATCAGCGCGTCCACCCGCCTCGCCCACACCGTTGGCAGTTTGAGAGACCGCTATCAGGCAAGCAACGATCCGGAACCGGTCAGGCCGCGGCGTCGGCTGGCAGCGAACCTGCGTGTCGAACCGGCAACGGAGGGCGGGCTGCTGAGTCGATTGAAAAACCGCAAGCAGGCAGATACCGGCCGGGATAGCGACGATAATGCTGACCCGGATGAAACCCCCATCCCCGCGTTCCTGGCAAGGCGGGCGCCTTTGAGTGACAACCGGATTGAACCTCGCCTTTCAAGGACCGACAGCAAGTCTGCCGTTGACCCGGCACACGGTGGTGGTGAACCGGCATTTGACGCTCTGTCGAAAACACCTGAAGCTGATGCGGGCGCGACCGCGACTGGTGCCAGCAGCCGGGTTCAGGCGGCGCCGAAACCGGTCAAGCAGGGTTCCCGGATTGCCAAGGACCTGCAGCCTGACCTGCTTCCCAACAATGGCGAGTTCCAGTTACCGCCGCTCAGCCTGTTGACGCAACCTGACAGGTCCAGTCAGACCAATCAGCTGTCTGCCGACGCACTGGAACAAAATGCCCGCATGCTGGAAGGCGTGCTTGAGGATTTCGGCATTCGCGGTGAGATCATCAATGTGCGCCCCGGCCCGGTGGTGACACTCTACGAACTTGAGCCCGCGCCCGGAATCAAGTCATCCCGTGTCATCGGGTTGGCTGATGATATTGCCCGCTCCATGAGTGCCATTTCGGTTCGCGTGGCAGTCGTGCCGGGTCGCAACGTGATCGGTATCGAGATGCCGAATTCACATCGCGAAACCGTTTACCTTCGCGAACTGCTGGCATCGAGAGATTTTGAAAAGACCAAGCAGAAACTGGCCATGGCGCTGGGCAAGGACATTGGTGGCGAGCCGACTTTCGCTGATCTTGCGCGCATGCCGCACCTGCTGATCGCAGGTACAACCGGCTCAGGCAAATCGGTTGGCATCAACACCATGATACTGTCATTGCTGTTCCGGCTCCCGCCTGACAAGTGCAAGCTGATCATGATTGATCCGAAGATGCTCGAACTGTCGGTCTATGAAGGCATTCCGCATCTGCTCGCCCCGGTGGTGACAGATCCGCACAAGGCCATTGTCGCACTCAAATGGGCCGTGCGCGAAATGGAAGAACGCTATCGCCGGATGTCCAAACTGGGCGTGCGCAATATTGACGGTTACAATGCCCGTGCCGAACAGGCCCAGAAAAAGGGCGAAGTGTTTACCCGCCAGATCCAAACCGGCTTTGATCCCGAGACCGGCGCTCCGATCTATGAAGAAGAGCACATGGACCTGTCCCCATTGCCCTATATCGTGGTCATCATCGATGAAATGGCAGACCTCATGATGGTCGCCGGCAAGGACATTGAAGGCGCCGTTCAGCGCCTGGCCCAAATGGCGCGTGCCGCAGGAATACACGTCATCATGGCCACGCAGCGTCCATCAGTCGATGTAATCACCGGCACAATCAAGGCCAACTTTCCAACCCGCATCTCGTTCCAGGTGACTTCCAAGATCGACAGCCGCACGATACTGGGCGAACAAGGTGCTGAACAGCTGCTCGGACAGGGTGACAATCTGTTCATGGCCGGTGGCGGTCGCATTTCACGGCTGCATGCGCCATTTGTTTCCGATGACGAAGTGGAACAGATCGTTGCCTATCTGAAGACACAGGCTGCGCCGGACTATGTCCAAGCGGTCACGGAAGACTCGGGCGAAGATGCTGATGGCGGCGGTTTTGACTCGAGTGCCGCAGGCGGCAATTCCGGCGACGAGCAGTATGATCAGGCAGTCGCTGTTGTCTTGCGAGACAGAAAGGTTTCCACCAGCTATATTCAACGCAGATTGTCCATCGGCTACAACAAGGCGGCCAGCCTGATCGAGCGTATGGAAGACGAGGGTCTGATTTCAGCTGCGAATCACGCCGGTAAGCGCGAAATACTGGTCGGCGAGGATATGGGTTGATTCGACCACCATGGGTTCAACTGCATCCACAAGTGTGCTCTAACACTTTGGAAATGATCAGGTTTATGATTTAGCAAGTGTTTGACCCTGATTGCCCAATTGTCGCCGTGTTGCGCGCCGATGAAGAAATACCTGTTCCAGCAAACCATTGCTGAACCATCTGGAGGACATCCGTTGACTCTACAAACCGCACGCCTTGCTCTATTCATGGCTGTTTGCCTGCTCGTTCCGGCACTGACCGTATTGCCCGGCAAGCCGGCCATGGCACAGGCTCCAGCGCAATTGTCCGAAGAAGACAACGCCGCGGTTGCCCTGCTCAACACCTACCTGAATGAAATTGTAAACATGAAGGGTGAGTTTACCCAAACCAGCCCTCGCGGACAGATCGCCAACGGCGTGTTCTACATATCAAAGCCCGGCAAGATGCGTTTTGAATATGCTCCGCCCAGCCCTCTGCTGGTGGTGTCGGACGGACGCTGGGTCACGGTCAAGAACTCCACGCGCCAGAAACCCGATCAGTATCCGCTGGCGGCGACACCGCTCAAACTGGTACTGGCTGGCGAGGTCAACCTGTTTGAACAGGCCATTATCCTCAAAGTCGAATCCCAGGATGATCTGGTCGCCATAACCATGCAGGAGAAGGACCAGCTTGTTGCCGGAGAGCTTACGATGGTGTTCGACCGGGCAACCAACGACCTGATTCAGTGGATTATCCTGGATGGCAAGGGCCAACGCACCAGTGTTCAGTTAACCAACGTGGACAAGGAAGCTGAGCCGGATCCAAAACTATTTGTGGTCAAACGGGCCAAGGAGCGCAAGACTGGCTCCGATCGTTAACTCAACGGATCGGATCAGCCTTGAGAATTGCCACCTGGAATATCAACTCGGTACGCTTGCGCGCCGGGCACGTAAATCGCCTGCTCGAACAATATCAGCCCGACATCGTCTGTCTTCAGGAAACCAAGTGTCCACCAGGCCAGTTCCCGACATCTGAATTTGCACCACTTGGCTATGAATACATCGCCGAGAACGGCTTTTCAGGCCATCATGGCGTTGCCATCATCTCCCGGATTCCGTTCGAGCAAATGCATGTACATTCATTTTGCGGGAAAAACGACGGCCGCCATGTCAGTATTCGCCTGGCGAAAAACAATCTGACCGTGCACAGCCTTTACATTCCCGCCGGCGGCGATGAGCCCGATCCCGGGATCAACCCGAAATTTGGCCACAAGCTGGCCTTCCTCGACGAAATGAAGACCTGGGCCTCGGACCATGTCTCAAACGGCAACGGCGAGCATGTGTTCACCGGCGATTTCAATGTCGCACCGCTTGAAAGTGATGTCTGGTCACACAAGCAGTTATTGAAGATCGTGTCTCACACACCGCAGGAAACCGAACGGCTGCTCGACATTCAAAGCGCATGTGATCTGCATGATCCGGTGCGGGCGCAAATCCCCGAGCCGGCCAAAATCTATTCATGGTGGAGCTACAGGTCGCGTGACTGGGAGGCTTCAAATCGTGGCCGGCGACTCGATCATATCTGGGTGTCGAAAGGTCTTGCCGGAAACTGCAGCAATGCAGCGGTCCTCAAGGATGTGCGCGGCTGGGAGCGCCCATCGGATCACGTGCCGATCCTGGTTGATATCGCCTGACAAGCCATCGCCCATTCAGGGTGGGTATACAGAACAGCCTGCCGAAGGCAGATAAGCTGTTCGATCCTTAAAAACAAACAGCCTGCCGAAGGCAGATAAGCTGTTCGATCCTCCAAAAACAAGCAGCTTGCCGAAGGCAGACAAGCTGATCAGCCCTCAGTGAAAAACTGCTCAACCGCTATTCTTCGTCGCGAAGCAGTTCTTCGATTGGCGAGTTTTCAAATTTTGACTTCACTTCCTTCAATTCGTTGGAACATATCTCAAGCTGACGATTGAGCACGTCCAGCACGTGGATGCCGACTTCCGGAAACTCTGAACACAATCTCAGGAATACCGATTGCTCAATGACAATCGCTTCGATCTCTGTCTTTGCGTTCAACGTCACCTTGCGGGGCAGGCCTGCAATCAGTGATTGCTCGCCAAACATCGATCCAGGCCCCGCCAGCGCCAGAACGCCGCCGGTCTCAGGGTCAATAACCACACCTTCACCCGTTTTGATAACCAGTGCGTTCGTGGATGCATCGCCTGCTTCAAACACCGTGCGTCCGGAAGGCACGATCAGCTCGTCTGACGAAAACACCAGGGTTTGCAGGTGTGCTTCATCCACGCCTGCAAACAGCGGCAGTTGTTTCAGCAGATCAACTGTGCTGCGAACGCCCATAACCCTGCCTGTCGGTAATTGAGTCCACGAATGATGTACTATGGAACAAGTTTGTATCCACCGGCTTCCGTTACCAGCAACTGTGCATGGGAAGGGTCTGCCTCGATCTTCTGGCGCAAACGGTAGATGTGGGTTTCAAGCGTGTGGGTTGTCACCCCTGCATTATATCCCCAAACCTCGTGCAGCAACACATCGCGACCAATGACCTTGTCACCGGCGCGATACAGGAACTTCAGGATCGAGGTTTCTTTCTCGGTCAGCCGGATTTTCCTGTTGTCATCCTGCATCAGAAGTTTGGCACTCGGCTTGAACGTGTAAGGTCCAATTTTGAAGACGGCGTCTTCGCTTTGTTCATGCTGGCGAAGCTGCGAGCGGATACGCGCCAGCAGAACTGCAAACTTGAACGGCTTGATCACATAATCATTGGCACCGGCATCCAGGCCAAGAATTGTATCTGCATCTGAGCTTTCCGCCGTCAGCATGATAACCGGTCCGCGATAGCCGTTCTTGCGCATGATCTTGCAGGCTTCTCGTCCATCCAGATCCGGCATGTTCACATCCAGAATAACCAGGTCAACCAGTTCTGACTTCAGATGATTGACCGCAGGCAGTCCACCATTCACCGCTATCACTGAAAATTCGTCGTGCAGGGAAAATTGTTCAGCAATGGTTTCACGCAAGGCATCGTCGTCATCGACGATCAGAATTTTCTTTTTTGTACTCATTTGTCATGTAGTCCCGATGGCATTATCAATTGCAAATGACTTTAGTTTGATGCCGCCTGCTTTGCAAAGGGCAACAGAGATCACGCATGGTAAGTTTTGATCAGGATATCGCAATACGGCATATAGCTGCCAATGGCCACCAGGCGACCGTGTCCTTGGGTACAATGGCATTTGCCTGCAGTATAGGGCCCGCCGGTATCACATACAGCAAATCGGAAGGCGATGGCGCGACGCCAGCCGGACACTGGCCAATGCGATATGTCATGTACAGGGCCGACCGCGTCGCCCGGCCGATAACCGGGCTGCCGGTTGAACGGATCCTGCCGGATTCAGGCTGGTGCGATGATCCGGCATCGCCTGACTACAACAAGCCGGTGGGGCTTCCTTACGGGTATGGCCACGAGAAGCTGTGGCGCGATGATCATTTGTACGATCTGATCGTCGTGCTCGGCCACAATGACAGTCCGGTAGTGCGTGGAAAGGGTAGTGCCGTTTTCATGCACGTCCGTCACCCGGACGGATCAGCAACGCAAGGCTGTATCGCTCTCCGGCAGGATCATCTGCGTCATGTACTTGCACGTTCCGGACCTGACACGGTTTTGCACATCGGCTGACAATCCAGGCCGATCCAGGTGCTGACCTGGAGCATTTGCATTCGATAAGACGGAGTCATTGTTCCTGATAAAAATATTGTATTTCATGGTGTTAGAGGAAATCAATTCTTCCGTCGCATTGGTACTACTCTAGGTTCTGGCACCGAAAATCGCACTACCGACACGCACATGAGTAGCCCCCAGCTCAATAGCGATTTCAAAGTCCCCGCTCATGCCCATGCTGAGCTTGCTCACTCCATTGCGTTCGGCAATTGCAGCCAATTGGATGAAGTGCGGGGTCGGATCTTCATCAAACGGCGGGATGCACATCATGCCGGTTACGGTCAGGCCATAGGTCCCGGTGCACAGTTTCACGAATGCATCAGCCTGTTCCGGCACAATGCCTGCCTTTTGCGGTTCATTGCCGGTGTTCACCTGCACAAACAATTCCGGGCACTTGCCGGCGGACTGGGTCTCTTTTGCCAGTGTCCGCGCCAGCTTTTCCCGGTCGAGTGTTTCGATGGCGTCAAACAACGCCACTGCCTCGCGCACCTTGTTTGTCTGCAGCGGTCCGATGAGATGCAGGCAGATATCGGCATGGTCGTGCTTCAGCGATGGCCATTTGCCCTGTGATTCCTGCACCCTGTTTTCACCGAATACCCGGTGGCCAAGCTGCAGTACAGGCGCGATATCGTCCGCGGAATAGGTTTTCGACACTGCGACAAGCGTAATATCGCTTGCCGCCCGGTTGGATTTTCTGGCGGCAGCCTCAATGCGGGCCGTCACATCATGGTAGCGTTCTATAATTGTATTCATCTTAATATGGCCGTCTTGCTTGCCCGTCAGGTTGCTTCCTGATACTGCACTTGCCAATACAGATCAGCATTAACCAACAGGCATATCACAACAAATGTCGACTGAGCGATACAATCCCCGCGGCGTAGAAGCCAAGTGGCAGAAAACCTGGGTCGATGCCGGCAGCTTTGTGGCCAGCAATACCTCGGACAAGCCGAAATACTATGTGCTCGAGATGTTTCCCTATCCGTCCGGACGCATCCATATGGGTCATGTCCGCAATTACACGATGGGTGATGTAATCGCACGTTTCCGCAAGGCGTGCGGCTATAACGTACTGCATCCGATGGGCTGGGACGCGTTTGGCATGCC
>Ga0316191_10002804_pt1 | contig 12760 bp, 12 predicted proteins | sample Eddworburr2cm_MG_FD_204928 | JGI IMG/M metagenome (GOLD analysis project Ga0316191, IMG submission 204928) | Coastal sediment microbial communities from Maine, United States - Eddy worm burrow 2 cm | ecosystem: Environmental > Aquatic > Marine > Coastal > Sediment | place: USA: Maine...
GCAGTTGCTGATTGCCAGGGCCATTGAAAACCAGGCCTGTGTCATCGGCGTCAATCGCATTGGCAGCGATGCCAGGGGGCTGGACTATAGCGGCGACAGTCTGGCCATCAATGCCGACGGCAGCTTACTGGCGGATCTGGAGAACCGCAGCAGCGGCATTGCGGTACAACTGGAGGCCGCTGCACTGCGGGCCTACCGCGAAAGCTTTCCCTGCCACATGGATGCGGACGATTTCCAGGTCGAGTAAAGAACTTACCAGTGCAGCGTCTGCTTCACAAAGGGAATAGACAGGGCGCGCTGCTCGGCCAGTGAGGCCTTATCCAGGGTATCCAGCAATGCCAGCAGCGATTCCAGTGAACGGGGCGCCCGGCTGACGATATAGGCGGACACCTCTGCTGACAGTGTCAGACCCCTGCGTGCGGCCCGAAAGCGCAGGATTGCGTCCTTGACGTCGTCATCCGCCTGTGGCAACTGGTAGACAATACCCCAGGACAGACGGGAGCGCAGGTCTGGCAGAGCAACCGAGAGGGCGCGAGGTGCAGCATCTGCGGCCACCAACAGTCTGCAACCCCACTGTCTGGCGCGATTACACAGGTCAAACAACGCCAGCTCCCAGTCGTCTTTTCCCAGGACAGCATGCACATCGTCCAGGCAGACCAGTTCCAGCGTTTCCACCCCTTGAAGAACATCCTCAGGAGCATATTCGACAAGTTCAGCCAGGGGCAGGTAAAGCGCCCTGCTACCCGCAAGGTGGCAGGCCGCCTGCAACAGGTGGGACTTACCCGTCCCGCCGGGGCCATACAGGTAAATTATGGGCTCACCTTGCGCTGCGATCTGCTGCTGCAGCGCCAGCACCAGTGGCTGCACTGCGGGAGCGGCCAGGAAATTCTCCAGGGTCGCGTCATCGCGCAGTTGTACTTCCAGTGCCAGCTGGTGCTGGCGCGTGTCTAGTCCTGCCACAGGTAACTCAGCTGTATATTCATCCCCGGCGGCGGTACCGGTGTCAGGCGCTGGTTCAGTTCTATAATCGCCGCCAGCTGCGCCGGGGCCGCCTGGGCCTGCAAGCGCAGTTCTATGGTATTGCCGCTGACACGCTCGATATTGGCGTGCTCTATCAACTCCAGTCCCTGCAGCCAGGCCACGATATTGGCGTAGTCCGCATAGCGCGAGACACCCTGCACCATCATGCTGATACCGCTGCCGTCCGAGATTGACGGCGCCACCGCGTAGCGCGCGGACATATCCTCTGCCACCAGGGCAACCCCCTGGCTGATAAACTCCGCCGGATCCGCCGCGGTGACCGAACGATCCAGGCGATCACTGGCATACAGGTAACTCCAGTCGCCCGTTGCATTGCCGCCGGACAGTGCCACCAGCCGCCCGGCGATAATGTCCTGTACATCGTAGCGCTGCGAAGCGGCCTCCAGGGCCGGTCCGTAGAGGCGCCAGGCCTGGTCCAGGGACAGGGCGGCGGTATCGGTAAGGTCAAACAGGGGCAATTGCACCGGGACGCCGCGGCGGGAGAACTCGGCCTTCACCTGCGCAACCAGCTTCGGGGAGGTGTCGGAATTGACAAAATGGCGCCCACTGCTGTCCTCCATGACCAGCCACACCAGCACCAGTGGGCGATTGGCGGTCCACAGCGGCACCCCCGCCCGGATTATGAGGTCGCTTATGTAGCTGTCGTCGAACTGTACCTGCGCCTCCAGGCCGCTTTCACTGTCCGCACTGCGTATGTACGCGTATTGCAGCACATTTTTTCGCGCCTGCCCCAGGGCCGAGACGATAACCGGGTTAGCCAGCACATCCTGACTGCCGGACACCTTTACCAACACCTCAGCCAGCGCCTCACGGGATGCGGCAGCCAGGGCCCCGGCACCCTGGTCAGCCACCGGCACCTGCGCCATGTGGAGATCGCCAACCACTTCGCCGCGCGGGGCTATCGCAGCCAGCAACAGCAGCGGCCACAACAATACCGTGATCAGTTTTTTCACCCGCTTCCCCTTCGCGCCATGGAAAACGCGCATTGTAGCAGCACTGGCGGCCCGCGGGAGTAGCAACTGGCTGACAACAAAAGCCGCAACCGGGATAAAATCAAATTTGTGGCTACAAGCTGCGAATTCGAAGTGCGTTAGCCAGTTATGCGAGCTAAAATGACGCGCTTCGCAGAAACTTCCAGAACCTACCCAACGGATAGCACACCCATGAGTGACAACAGCGGGCAAACTCCCCTCAGCTACAAGGATGCCGGGGTCAATATAGACGCGGGCAACGCGCTGGTTGAACGCATCAAGGGCGTATCCCGACGCACTGCGCGACCAGAGGTGCTGGGTGGCCTGGGAGGGTTCGGTGCCCTGTGTGAAATTCCAGCGGGCTACAAGCAGCCCGTGCTGGTGTCTGGCACCGACGGGGTCGGCACCAAATTGCGCCTGGCCATGGACCTGGGTAAACACGACACCATCGGCATCGACCTGGTTGCCATGTGCGTCAATGACCTGGTGGTCGCCGGCGCCGAGCCGCTATTTTTCCTCGACTACTACGCTACCGGCGCGCTGAATGTGGATACCGCGGTGGACGTGGTGGAAGGCATAGGCCGCGGCTGCGAGCTGGCCGGCTGTGCCCTGGTGGGCGGCGAAACCGCCGAAATGCCGGGGATGTACAAGGGAGAGGACTATGACCTGGCGGGTTTCTGCGTTGGTGTCGTGGAAAAGTCCGCCATTATCGACGGCAGCACGGTTGCCGCGGGTGATGTGCTGATCGGCATTGGCAGCAGCGGTCCACACTCCAACGGCTACTCCCTTATTCGCAAAATTCTTGAAGTCAGCGGCGCCGACCTGCAGCAGGCCCTGGGGGATACCACCCTGGCCCAGGCCCTGCTGGCACCAACCACCATTTACGTGAAGAGCCTGCTGGCGCTGTTTGACGAGATCCAGGTCAAGGCCCTGTCCCACATCACCGGCGGCGGGCTGCTGGAAAACCTGCCACGGGTACTGCCCGGGGACTGCAATGCCCGTATCGATACCGGCAGCTGGGAGTGGCCCCAGGTGTTCCAGTGGCTGCAAGAGCAGGGCAATGTCGACACCACGGAAATGTACCGCACCTTCAACTGTGGCGTAGGCATGGTGCTGTGCGTGGCGGCAAACGACAGTGCTGCCGCGATCGCCTCTCTCACCGACGCAGGCCATGCGGCCTGGGAGATCGGCACTATCAGCGCCGGTAATAATGAGGTAGAACTACTGCCGTGACCTCCCCTGGCAAAGCCGGTCTGGCTATCCTGATTTCCGGCCGCGGGTCCAATATGCAGGCGTTTGTCGACGCCTGCGCCAGCGGCCAGTTGGACGCCAGTATCAGTGTGGTTATCAGCAACAAGCCGGACGCGGCGGGACTGCAGCGCGCGGCCGACGCCGGCATCGCCACCTGTTGCGTCGATCACCGGGAATACGACAGCCGTGAAGCCTTCGACCAGGCGCTGGTTAACCGCCTGGCAAACTACCCCGTGGACCTGGTGATACTCGCCGGATTCATGCGTATCCTGACCCCGGTGTTCATTACCGCATTCTCCGGTCGACTACTGAATATACACCCCTCACTGCTGCCCCTTTACCCGGGACTGCATACCCACCAGCGGGCACTTGAGGCAGGCGATGAAGAAGCGGGGGTTACGGTGCATTTCGTCACCCGGGAACTGGATGGCGGCCCGCCGGTGCTGCAGGCCAGGGTGCCCATCATCCCGGGAGATACCGAGCAGTCACTGGCAAGTCGAGTGATGCTGCGCGAGCATGTCATTTATCCACTGGCCGCCCGCTGGTACCTGCAGGGGCGACTGCGCCTCGAGGGCAAATGCGCCTACCTGGACGAAGCGCTGATACCCGCCACTGGCGTGCAGTACAGCGAGGAGACAAGCTAGGCCTTGGGCAGTGTAACGCCGGTCTGGCCCTGGTATTTACCGCCGCGGTCCTTGTAGCTGACTTCACAGACCTCATCGGACTCGAAGAACAACATCTGCGCCACCCCTTCGTTGGCGTAGATTTTCGCCGGCAGCGTGGTGGTGTTGGAAAACTCCAGGGTGACATGCCCTTCCCACTCCGGTTCCAGCGGTGTGACATTGACGATAATGCCGCAGCGCGCGTAGGTGGATTTTCCCAGGCAGATGGTCAGCACATTACGCGGGATACGGAAATACTCCACGGTGCTGGCCAGGGCGAAGGAATTCGGCGGAATAACACAAACATCGCCCACCACGTCGACAAAACTGTCCTGGTCAAACCCCTTGGGATCCACCGTGGCCGAGTTGATATTGGTAAACACCTTGAATTCCGGCGAGCAACGCACGTCGTAACCATAACTGGAGGTACCGTAGGAAATCAGCCGGCGTCCGTTATCGTCGCGCACCTGTCCGGGCACAAAGGGTTCTATCATGCCGTGTTCCTGCGACATTCTCCTGATCCACTTGTCTGACTTGATACTCACTGTCTATTCATCCCGCCTAGTCGTCTGAAATCTGGATTTCGGGAAAGGGTTGTCCCGCGTCATCACCAAGCCCCGCAAGGGCCGCTTGCACTGCATCCGCCGCAGCGAGATACAAAGCGGCTACCGCAGAATCCGGTTCCGCGATCACCGTGGGCCTGCCCGAGTCAGTCTGTTCGCGTATGGACAGTGCCAGTGGCAGGCTCGCCAAGAGAGATACCCCGTAGTCCCGCGCTATGCGCTCGCCGCCGTGCTCACCAAAAATATGCTCCTGGTGCCCACACTGGGTGCAGATATGCACCGCCATATTCTCGATCACGCCCAGGATGGGAATATCCACCTTGCGGAACATTTCGATGCCCTTCTGCGCATCCTGCACAGCGATGTCCTGGGGTGTCGTCACAATCACTGCACCGGCCACCCGGGCTTTCTGGGACAGGGTGAGCTGTATATCACCCGTACCCGGTGGCATATCGATCACCAGGTAGTCCAGTTCACCCCACAAGGTCTGCTCCAGCATTTGTGTCAGGGCACCGCCGGCCATGGGGCCGCGCCAGACCATGGGTGTGCGCTCCGTCACCAGGTAGCCCATGGACATGGTCTTCAGGCCCAGGGCCATGACTGGCAACAGGTACTGCCCGCCCTGCTGTTCCGGGCGGGTGCCGGGGGCAACACCCAGCATGGTCTGCTGGCTGGGGCCGTAGACATCCGCATCGAGCAGGCCCACCGTCGCACCGCGCGCCTTGAGCGCCAGCGCCAGGTTGACGGCGGTGGTGGATTTACCCACACCGCCCTTGCCCGAGGCAACGGCGATAATATGTTTGATTGCGTTCATGAGGCCCTATCGTCAATAGCTATCCGGCTTATAAGCGCGCCGGGAGGCTGGGTAGTATAAGGACATGCCAGGCGTTGAACAATGCCGCACTGGCAAAGCGCGCAGCGGATGAAAAGCACGGGCAAAACCGCTATAGTAGCGCCCCTTTTTCCCGTACACGGACACCCCGTAAACATGGCCGCCAACGCCCCCCGCAAAATCCTGGTTACCAGCGCCCTGCCCTATGCCAATGGTCCGCTGCACCTCGGCCATATGCTGGAGCAGGTCCAGACTGATATCTGGGTGCGTTTCCAGAAATCCCGGGGCCACGATTGCCTCTATGTCTGTGCCGACGACGCCCACGGTACGGCCATCATGCTGGCTGCGGAGAAACTCGGTATCACCCCCGAGCAGCACATCGACGCCATGCACAAGGCCCACGAACAGGACAGCGCCGGCTTTCTCATTGATTTTGCCAACTTTCACAGCACCCACTCCGATGAAAACAGGAAGTGGAGTGAGGAGATCTACAGCCGACTCAAGAGCAACGGCCACATCGCCTCGCGTGACATCATCCAGGCCTTCGACCCGGAAAAACAGTTGTTCCTGGCAGACCGTTTTATCAAGGGTACCTGTCCCCGCTGCAAAACCGCGGACCAGTACGGCGATAACTGCGAGGCGTGCGGCGCGACCTACAGCCCGGCGGAGCTGATAGACCCGGTATCCGCCATATCCGGGGCAACCCCGATAGACCGTGAATCCGAGCATTTCTTTTTTACACTACCCGCCTTCGCAGCCATGCTGAAAACATGGCTGGATTCCGACACGCTGCAGCCGCAGGTCGCCAATAAATTGCGCGAGTGGACCGATGCGGGACTGCAGGAGTGGGATATCAGCCGGGATGCCCCCTATTTCGGCTTCGAAATTCCCGGTGAACCCGGTAAATACTTTTACGTGTGGCTGGACGCACCCATTGGCTATATCGCCAGTTTTGATAACTACTGCGCGCGCACCGGTCACGAGTTCGACGCCTACTGGCAACCCGGTGGCGATACCGAGCTGTACCATTTTATCGGCAAGGACATCATCAACTTCCATGGCCTGTTCTGGCCGGCGATGCTGCATTCCGCCGGGCTGCGCACGCCCACCGCAATCTATGCCCACGGCTTCCTCACCGTCAACGGCACCAAGATGTCAAAGAGCCGTGGCACCTTCATCAACGCGAGCACTTACCTGGAGCACCTGGACGCGGAATACCTGCGCTACTATTTCGCCGCCAAACTGAGCAACTCGGTAGACGATATAGACCTCAACCTGGAGGACTTCGTACAGCGGGTAAACTCGGACGTGGTGGGCAAGGTGGTGAATATCGCCAGCCGCTGCGCCGGCTTCCTGCACAAGGGATTCGACAATACCCTGACCGACAGCTGCGCTGAAGCGGAATTGCTGGCGCAGTGCATTGCTGCAGGTGAACAGATCGCCGCGCTATACGAAGCCCGCGAGTTCAACAAGGCGATTCGCGAGATCATTGCCCTGGCCGACAAAGCCAACCAGTACATCGACGTCAAGAAGCCCTGGGTTCTGGCAAAAGAGGAAGGCAGGCAGGCAGAAGTACATGAAGTCTGTAGTGTGGGCATCAACCTGTTCCGGGTACTGATGACCTACCTCAAACCGGTACTGCCCGCCATGGCGCAGAAAGCGGAGGCATTCCTCAACACGTCCCTGGACTGGAGCGCCCTGGAAGAGCCACTGCTGGGACACACCCTGGCCAGGTTCAAGCCACTGATCACCCGTATCGACCCGAAGCTGGTCGAGGCCATGGTAGCGGCCAGCAAGCCCGCCGATGTAGCGGTGGAGAAGCCGCCCGCGCCTGAGAAAAAACAGCAAAACGCGGCCCCGGAAACCATCGAATTCGATGATTTTGCCAAGGTCGACCTGCGCATCGCGCAAATCATAGCGGCGGAACACGTGGAGGGCGCGGACAAACTGCTGCGCCTGCAACTCAGCCTGGGCGATGAGCAGAAACAGGTGTTTGCCGGCATCAAATCGGCCTATCAGCCGGAGGAGCTGGTGGGCAAGCTCACCGTCATGGTGGCCAACCTGGCACCGCGCAAGATGCGCTTCGGTATTTCCGAGGGCATGGTGCTGGCGGCAGGCCCCGGCGGGGAAGAGCTTTACCTGCTGGAACCCCATGCCGGGGCAAAACCGGGCATGCAGGTTAAGTAAGCACCTGCCGTTATCAGCCTGATTGCAATAACTAATTGTTTAGCAAAGATAAAATACTTATCATTGCCCCTGGCACCACAGCGCACCCCGGCAGCCATCGCCGGTGAAGCAGCGAGAGATCAAGCATGCTGGCAGACTACTCAATCCTGTTGATCAGCGCGATTCTGGTCAACAATTTCGTACTGGTACAGTTCCTGGGACTGTGCCCGTTCATGGGCGTATCGAATAAGCTGGAAACCGCCATGGGCATGTCCATGGCGACCACCTTTGTGCTCACCCTGGCCTCCGCCTGCAGCAACCTGACCTACCACCTGCTGCTACAACCCCTGGGCCTGGAATACCTGAAAACCATTTCCTTTATCCTGGTCATTGCGGTCGTGGTGCAGTTCACCGAGATGGTAGTGCGCAAGAGTAGCCCCCTGCTGTACCGGGTGCTGGGTGTCTACCTGCCGCTGATCACCACCAATTGCGCGGTGCTGGGTGTCGCCCTGCTCAACATCAACAAGGACCACAACTTCCTGCAGTCACTGTTCTACGGCTTCGGCGCGGCCCTGGGATTCTCCCTGGTGCTGGTGCTGTTCGCCGCCATGCGCGAACGGCTGGCCATCGCGGACATCCCGGTACCCTTCAAGGGCGCCGCCATCGGCATGGTCACCGCCGGCCTGATGTCCCTGGCCTTCATGGGCTTTGCAGGGCTGGTGTAATCGGGTGGCAGAATTTATCACACAGTATCCCCTGCTGACCGCGCTACTGGCGCTGGTCTCCCTGGGGGCGGTTTTTGGCGCCATACTGGGTTTTGCCTCGGAGCGTTTCAAAACCGAGGGCAACCCGATTGTCGAACAGATCAACGAGATCCTGCCCCAGACCCAGTGCGGTCAGTGCGGCCACCCGGGCTGCCGCCCCTACGCGGAAGCCATCGCCAACGGCGAGGCCATCAACAAATGCCCCCCCGGCGGCGAGGCCGGCATACAGGCCCTGGCAGACCTTCTGGATGTAGAGGTTATCCCGCTGGACGAGGAACACGGTGAACAGAGCGTCAAAAAAGTCGCCTTCATCCGCGAGGCAGAGTGCATAGGCTGCACCAAGTGCCTGGTGGCCTGCCCGGTGGATGCGATTCTGGGCGCGGCCAAACAGATGCACACTATTATCGCAAGTGAGTGCACCGGCTGTGATCTGTGCGTGGAGCCCTGTCCGGTCGATTGCATCGACATGATTCCGGCGCAACAGGAAGGTCTGCAGACCTGGCACTGGCAGTTGCCCGACCCGGTCAGCCTGGAAGTGGATATCATCGCCACCGACGCCCCCAGGGAAGAGGCCGCATGAGAAAAGTTTTCGGTTTTCACGGCGGCATTCATCCCCCGGAAAACAAGCACCAATCCGTGCGCACACCGATCGCGGACGCGGGCATCCCACCGCAACTGATCATTCCACTGTCACAGCACATCGGTGCGCCCGCCGTACCCGTTGTGGCCGTCGGGGACGTCGTGCTGAAAGGCCAGTTGATCGCCGAGCCCGAGGGCTTCGTCAGCGTACCGCTGCACGCGCCCACTTCAGGTACCATCGTTGCCATCGAGGAGCGCCAGATTGCCCACCCCTCTGGTTACCAGGCACCGTGTATCGTGATTGCCAGTGACTTTAATGACGAGTGGATTCCCCACAGCGGCACCGGGGACTACCGGGACCTGGACAAGGCACAAGTGATAGAGCGCATCCGCGCTGCCGGCATAGCCGGTATGGGCGGTGCCGGCTTTCCCACGGCGGTGAAGCTGTCCGTGCGCGAGGGGGTGAAGATTGACACCCTGATCATTAACGGCACCGAATGCGAACCCTATATCACTGCCGACGATATCCTGATGCGCGAGCGTGCAACACAGATCGTCGCGGGGACCCTCATAATGCAGCAGCTGATCGAACCCTCGGCAACGCTGATCGGTGTGGAAGACAACAAGCCCGAGGGTCTGGCGGCTCTACGCTCCGCCGCGGAGGGCACTGCGGTTGAGATCGTGGAATTCCCCACCAAGTACCCATCCGGCGGCGAAAAGCAGCTGATTGAAATCCTCACCGGCAAGCAGGTGCCCAGCGGCGGCTTGCCTGCGGACGTCGGTGTCATCTGCCAGAATGTGGGCACCGCAGTGGCTATCTACGACGCGGTGGTACTGGGACGTCCCCTGATTTCGCGCATTACCACGGTAACCGGCGAGGCCGTGGCGCAGGCACAGAATTTTGAGGTGTTGCTGGGAACCCCCATGAGCTACCTGCTGGAGCTCGCAGGATATCAGCCACAGGAAAGTCGGCGCCTGATTATGGGCGGGCCAATGATGGGCTTTACCGTGCCCTCGCCGGATGTGCCCATCGTCAAGACCACCAACTGCCTGCTGGCACCCACCGAAAAGGAATTTCCCACGCCGGCGCCCGCGCAGGCCTGCATCCGCTGCGGCATGTGTGCCCAGGTCTGCCCGGCGTCACTGCTGCCGCAGCAGATGTTCTGGTTCGCCCAGGGCAAGGAGTTCGAGAAACTCGAAAATCACAACCTGTTCGATTGCATAGAGTGTGGCGCCTGCTCCTGGGTATGCCCCAGCAATATTCCACTGGTGCAGTATTACCGCGCATCCAAGGCGGAGATCCTGCAATTGCGCCGGGACAACGAAAAATCAGAGCAGGCCAGGATTCGCTTTGAAGCCCGCCAGGAACGCCTGGCGGCTGCAGAAGAGGAAAAAGAAGCCAAGCGCGCCGCACGTAAAAAAGCCGCCGAGGAGCGCGCCCAGCAAGCCGCGGCAGATGGCGGCGAAGAAGACCCGATACAGGCAGCCATAGACAGGGCCAAGGCCAAAAAAGCAGCGCAAGTGACGGGGTCTGCGGACGAAAGCGAACTGGAAAAGCTGGAAAAGGCCGTGGTGACCACCCGCAAACGACTGGAAACGGCCAGTGGCAAACTGGCGCAGGCCAGGGACCAGGGCAGCGACCTGGTACAGGCACTACAGACCGGGGTGGACAAAACCCGCGCTAAACTGGACGCCGCGGAAAAGGCGCTGCACGACTACCAACAGGCCAACAGCGATGCACCCATGGCAAAGGCAGCGCCAACAGACGCGGCGCAAGCCGCCATCGAGAAGGCCATGGCCGCCCGCTCTGCAGAAGCAGCACTAAGCCCGGCAGAAAAAGCCCGCGCGCAACTGGGAAAACTGCAACAGCGGCTGGAAAAATCCAGGGCGAAACTGGCGGAAAGTCGGGACAGTGGCGCAGAGGACAAAATCATCGAGGCTCTGGAGTCAACCGTGGAGCGCCTGTCAGAAAAAATAGCGGCCGCGGAACAAGAGCTGCAAGCGACGGAAGGCGCCTGACATGGCCCTGATGCGCATCACATCCCCCCACGCCCACGGGCCAATGAGCACCTCCAAGGTGATGCTCAATGTTCTGCTGGCAACCATCCCGGGCATTGTCGTACTGACACATTTTTTTGGCTTTGGCACCATCGTCAATATCCTGTGGGGCAGCGTGGTGGCGGTGGCCTGTGAAGCCCTGGCACTGAAACTGCGCCGCCGCCCCCTGGGCTTTTACCTTAAAGACTACAGCGCCCTGGTGACCGCCACCCTGCTGTGTGTGGCACTGCCGCCCTATTCTCCCTGGTGGCTGATCGCTGTGGGCATCGCCAGCGCAATCCTGCTTTCAAAACACCTTTACGGCGGCCTGGGTTACAACCCCTTTAACCCGGCCATGGTAGGCTACGTTATCCTGCTGATTTCCTTCCCGGTACAGATGACCGCCTGGGCGCCACCGCGCGGCGTGGGTGAATTGCCGGGTCTGATGCAAGCGCTGCAGGCCTGCTTCACGCCCGCCGCCTTCGATGGCGCCACCATGGCCACACCGCTGGACCTGCTGAAGCAAAATAACAGTTTGCTGGTGAAGGACCTGTGGCAGCAAAGTCCACAATTCGGCCGCTGGGCCGGCATCGGCTGGGAGTGGGCCAACCTGGCATTCCTGGCCGGCGGCGCCTGGCTGCTGTACCGGCGTATCTTTACCTGGCACGCACCGCTGGCCATGCTGGCCGGGCTGGCGTTGATGGCCGCCCTGTTTAACGACGGCGGCAGTTCAGCCAGCGGCGGCTCACCCCTGTTCCACCTGCTTAGCGGGGCGACCATGTTCGGGGCATTTTTCATCGTGACCGACCCGGTCACCTCCGCAGTGTCGGTGCGCGGCAGACTCATCTACGGCGCCATGATCGGCATTCTGGTGTATATCATCAGGGTGCGCGGCAATTACCCGGACGCGGTCGCCTTCGCGGTACTGATCATGAATTTTGCTGCCCCCTTTATCGACTACTACACCCAGCCCCGCACCTACGGGCACCAGCGCGGCGAGGGAGAGGAATAACATGCTCGGGCAATCCATTACCCGCAACAGTGTACTGCTGGCTATCTTCGCCGTGTGCACCACGCTGCTGATTGCCGGCACTTACCTGTCCACCCGCGATCAGATAGCTGTGGAGAAGCGCCGGGCAGAGGAGAAGGCCCTGCTGCAGGTGGTACCGCGCGAGCGCCACGACAATTCCATGCTCGATGAAACCATCCCGGTAGGGCCGCAGACACCCGGCCTGGGGCTCACCGAAGACAAACGTATTTACATCGCGCGCCAGCAGGGCGAAGTGGTCGCCGTCGTCATTCCGGCCACGGCGCCCGATGGCTACACCGGCGCCATAGACCTTATCGTAGGGGTCAATACGGACGGCAGTATTGCCGGCGTGCGCACCCTGGCCCACAAGGAAACACCGGGGCTGGGCGACAAGGTAGATATCAAGAAGTCCGACTGGGTGCTGGACTTCAACGGGCGCTCCCTGGGCAATCCCGAGCTCGCCGGCTGGGCAGTAAAGAAAGACAAGGGTGTGTTCGACCAGTTTACCGGCGCGACCATAACCCCCCGCGCGGTCGTGGCGACAATACGCCGGGTACTGCAGTTTGCGCAGGAAAATCGTGGCAGCCTGTTCGGCGAAAGCGACCCGGTTCCGGTAACAGGAGAATAGTAATGACCGATGTCAGCTACAAGGATCTTTCTCTCAACGGGCTGTGGAAGAACAACCCGGCTATCGTCCAGCTACTGGGTTTGTGCCCGCTGCTGGCAGTCACCGGAAGCGTGGTCAACGCCATTGGGCTGGGTCTGGCGACCACCCTGGTCCTGGTGTGCTCGAACACCTCGGTGTCCCTGATTCGCAATATCGTGTCCGACGCGGTGCGCCTGCCGGCCTTCGTGATGATTATC
>Ga0316191_10002805_pt1 | contig 12759 bp, 15 predicted proteins | sample Eddworburr2cm_MG_FD_204928 | JGI IMG/M metagenome (GOLD analysis project Ga0316191, IMG submission 204928) | Coastal sediment microbial communities from Maine, United States - Eddy worm burrow 2 cm | ecosystem: Environmental > Aquatic > Marine > Coastal > Sediment | place: USA: Maine...
CTGGTGACTTACGACGCCGGGCACATCGGATTTCCCGAAAATCAGATGGTCGCCGAAATCGCGGACTGGCTGGATACCTACCAAGCTCCTGCGAGATAGAGTCGGCGTGCCTCAGCGCACTGCTCCCTCATTGCGGCACTCAGTCGTCGAAGCCCAAGAAAGTCGCAGCTTCTTCAACGCTCTTGCGTTCTGAAACTACCGCGTTGGCCGGAAAACTGTCATCCGGCCAGCCCAGCGCAACGGCCTTCATAATCACCTGGTCTTCAGCAATCTGCGCATGCTCGCGCACCACCGGCGACTGCATAATGCCCTGGCTGTTAATCACCGCACCCAGGCCACGCGACCAAGCCGCGTTTACCAACGCTGTCGTTACTGCGCCACAGTCAAAAGCCGTGTCATCGCTGTCTGCCAGCACACGGTCATAAGTAATAATCACGCAAACCGGCGCATCAAACTGGCGAAAACCGCGCAGCACCCAATCCTGGCGTCCCTCTTTATCCTCACGCGCGATACCCATGGCAGCAAACAATTGCTTGGCAACCCCAACCTGACGGTCGCGATGTTGCCCCGCGAAGGCCTGTCCGATGCGAAACTCTCGCGAATGCGGCACACCTGCGAGGTTGCGTTCCGTATTACCGGCGCGAATACGGTCCAAGGGTTCGCCTGAGACGACAGTAAAGTTCCACGGCTGGGTGTTCATCGATGAAGGAGAACGCATTGCCAGCGCCAGAATTTCTTTAATCAATGCTTTCGGCACCGGGTCGGATTTATAACCTCGAATGCTGCGGCGTCCGAGGAGGACATCATCAAACTGCACTTCGTATCTCCCTTTGTGGATAAAGCGAAAGTTTACGGGAATATCCAGGGCGCGAAACCGCAAATACGCGATTGGCGGTTTCGAGATGGTCGAGCTGGTGATCGACGCGCGTTCGGATTTCCCTTAGATCCAGTCGTGCTGGGGCTCACTCAGCCCGCAGCGCATCAACGGGTGCCATATTGGCCGCGCGTCGCGCGGGCAGCACGCCGGCCAGCAGACCAACGGCCAACGCGATGCCCTCAGCCAGCAGCACGTAGCGGACCGGCGTGTGCACGGGCAGGGCGGGCACGATCCAGTGCAGGAGCTGTGCGCCGCCAGCGCCGATGGCGAGACCCACCACCCCGCCCACACCGGCGAGCAACGCGGCTTCGATCAGGAACAGGGTCATGACCTGTCGCTGCGTCGCGCCGAGGGCTCTGAGCAGGCCGATTTCGTTGGTGCGCTCGCGCACGGCGATGAGCATGATGGTCAGGACCCCGATGCCACCCACGACCAGGGAGATGGCGCCCAAGCCCCCGACGGCGAGCGTGAGCACGTCCAGGATCGAGCCCAGCACGTCCATCATCTGCTGCTGGGTGGTGATGGTGACGTCGTCGGCGCCGTGCCGGTTGATCAGCAGACGCTCGACGCCGGCCACGACCTCGTTCACCGGCGCGCCGGGTCCGTAAAGGAGGTCTATTTCCACCAGCGATTCACTGTTAAACAGTTCCATGGCCCTTGCGGTAGGCACATACACGGTATCGTCCAGGTCGATGCCCAGCATCTGCCCTTTTGATGCCATGACGCCGACGACGCGATAGCGGTGCCCGCCGATGCGGATGAATTCGCCCAGGGGGTTCAGGTCGCCAAACAGCTCGTCACGCATTTTGCTGCCCAGCACTGCGGTTGCTCGCGGCGCATGCGGATCATCGTCCGGCAGGAAAGCACCGATGGCGACGTTATAGGTAAATGCCTTCGGAAAGTCTGGGTCAGTGCCGTAGACCGTCGTTCGCCGCTGGCGTCGGTTGCCCTCGACCTCCGCGTTGCCAATGACGAAGCCCACGCCAGCTTCGATGTGCGGCAGTTTTCTCAGTGCCAGCGTGTCGTCTATGGACAGGGGACGCACGGTATTCACAGCGCCCAGCGAGCCGCCCATGGTCTCTACCTTCCCGGGTTGGATCTGAATGAGATTCGTGCCGAACTGGGTGAACTGGTTCATGACGAATCGGTTGGCCCCGTCGCCGATGGAGGTGAGCAGCACAACCGCCGCCACGCCGATCGCGATGCCCAGGGCGGTGAGGGCCGTGCGCGTGCGGCTCGCGGTGATCGAGCTGGTGGTGAGCTTGAGGAAGTCGCGCGCGAGCATCGTCTTTCAGTGCCGGGCGAGGGCCAGAACGGGATCGAGTCTGGCGGCACGCCGGGCGGGCGTGATACCGAAGACAAGCCCCGTGGCCACCGCCATGCCCACACCTGCCGCGACTGCCCACACGGGCGGCGCCATGTTCAAGGCAGGCAGGAAGTACATGACGAGCCAGCCGCCGCCGAGCCCCAGCCCCAGGCCGAGCACGGCGCCGAACAGGGACAGCAACGCGGCTTCTGCCAGAAACAGGGTCGTGATCTGGGTGGGTGTCGCCCCGATGGCCTTCAACACGCCCACCTCGTTCGTGCGCTGGGAAACCGCCACCAGCATCACGTTCATGATCAGCACGCCGGCCACCGCCAGGCTGATGCCGGCGATGCCGCCCACGGCCAGGGTCAGCGCGGTGAAGATCTGATCGAAGGTGTCGAGCACGGCATCCTGGGTGATGACGGTGACATCCTCTTCATCCCGGTGCCGAGCGCGGATCGTCCTGCGTGCGAACTCCTTCACCGCGGGCAGCGATTCGCGGGAGTGAGCTTCGATCAGCACGCGGAACATCGACTGGGTGTCGAACAGGCTCATGGCGGCGGCGACAGGCACGATCACCAGCTCTTCCGTGTCCACGCCAATGGAGCGGCCTTCCGGCGACAGCACGCCGATGACCCTGAACCGTTGCTCGCCGACGCGCAGAAAGCCGCCCACCGCAGGGCCTTTGCCGAAGAGCTCGGATCTGACCTTGGCGCCGATCACGGCAACGGGAGAGGAGCGCGACCAGTCGGTCCGCGGCAGGAACTGGCCGTCGCTGATCTGCCAGCGTCTGATCGTCAGCATGTCGGTTGTGGTGCCGAATATGGGCACCTCACGTTCGAGACCGGCATGCTGAACGCCGGCGGCGCCGACGACGATGGGCGCAACCCGCACGACCTGGCTGTTTCTGGTAAGCGCAAAGGCATCGTCGATGGTCAGATCCCGCGTGGTGCCGCCGAAGCCTGCGGTCAGCATGCCGCCCGTGGTTTCGGATTTGCCCGGGATGATGATCACCAGATTCGTGCCCAGAGAGGTGAACTCATCGGTCACGTAGCGACGCGCCGCCTCGCCCAGGCCGGTGAGCACGATCACGGCCGCAACGCCGATACCCATGGCGAGCAACATGAGCGCGGTTCGACCCGGGGTGCGTTCGATCGAATGGAATGAAAAGCGGATCACATCGAGGAACCTCATGAAGGCGCCTCGTGAACGTCCGCCGCGATGCGGCCGTCGATCATGCTCAGGCGACGCTGCGCCCGGCGGCCGATGTCCGCATCGTGGGTCACCACGATGAGCGTCATGCCGTCGCTGTTGAGCTTCTCGAGAATGGCGATGACCTCGCGGCCGGAAGAGCTGTCGAGATTGCCGGTGGGCTCGTCGGCGAGAATCAGCTCCGGCCCGGTGACCGTTGCGCGGGCGATGGCGACGCGCTGCCGCTGGCCACCCGAGAGCTGATCGGGGCGATGGTGCATACGGTCACCGAGGCCTGTGGCTTCGAGGATTGCGCTCACCCGCTCGCGCCGCGCGCCTACGGGGTCGCCGCTCAGCATCAGTGGCAGCTCGACGTTCTCGAACGCGGTCAGGCGCGGCACCAGCTGAAAGAATTGAAACACGAAGCCGATCTTCTTTGCGCGCACCGCGGCCTGCTCCACATCGTCCATCGAAGTGGTGTCGCGGCCGTCGAGTTCATAGACCCCTGCGCTGGGCCGGTCCAGCAGACCCAGCAGGTTCAGCAGGGTGGATTTACCGGAGCCGGACGGCCCCATCAGCGAGAGGTACTCACCGTGCTCGATGCTGAGATCAACATCGCGCAATGCATACACACGCTCGTCTCCCACCTGGAAGATGCGCTGGATGTTCTTAAGGCAGATGAGGGACATGGGCGCTAGTCCGCTTCGGCAACCGCTGCGGCGCCGGCGACAACACCCGTGCGGTCAATGGACAGGACGACCTGCTCGCCTTCGGCCAGACCGGCCTTCACCTCGGTGACCTGCCAATTGCTTAGACCGACGGTGATGGCTTTCTCTTCCAGGATCCCATCGTCGTTCAGTACCAGCACGCGGCCGCCGTCCAGCAGCGCCTGGGTCGGTATCTTCAGCACGTCGGTATGCACATCGAGCACAACCTCCACGTCGGCGCTGTAGCCGGGCAGCAGGTTGCCGGAGGGCTGGTCGAACTCCGCCTCGATGTCCACGGTTCTGGCCTGCTTTTCCAGATCGAGCACGTAGGGCGCCACCCGCCTGATCGTGGCGGGAAAGACCTGGTCGGGGAAGGCATCGAGGCTGATGGAGGCCGCCATGCCCGCGCGGATATCCGGCGCGTCCACCTCGTCGATGGGGGCGGTGACGTAGATACAGGAGCTGTCGATCAGATCGACGGCGGGCAGGGTGGGAATGCCCACCGGGGAGGGCGTGACCACCTCGCCGATCTCGCCGTTGATCTCGGCCACCGTGCCGTCAAACGGGGCACGGACAAAGGTTCTCTCCAGCCACGCCCGGGCAACGTCAACCTGCGCATCGCTGACTGACATCATGCTGCGCATCGCCTCGCAGGCCGCTTCCCTCGCCTGGGCCTGGCCGGTGGCGGAGTCGGCGGCCTCCTCCGAGGTCAGTCCCCTTTCCAGCAGGCTTTCTATGCGTTTGGCCTCGCGCTGTGCGACCTCAGCTGAAGTGCAGACTTCGTCGGCTCTCGAGGCGGCGGCCTGGCGTTCCATTTCAGCCAGCTGCAGCTGTGCCTTGAGGTCGTCGTTCCATAGCTGCAGGAGCACCTGCCCGGCAACGACCTCGTCCCCCTCAGCGACCGGCAAGGCCGCGATCTGTCCGCCCATGATCGGCGCCATGCGGGCGCGGTTGCAGGCATCCACCGTCCCCGCCCGGGTGTTGGACGCCGTCCAGCGAACCTCGCCACGCTCCACCGGAGCCAGCACGACGTGCACCGGTCTGGCACGTGTGGCATTCCACGCCACCGCGGCGACGATCGCGGAGCCCGTGACCAACATGGCGATTGTGCTTCGCTTCATAGGTGCTTCCAGCTTCTGAATCAGGCGCAATGTGGCATCAAAAGCGGGGTGGTAGAACCGTGGATTCTGCGGATCCCGTTTGTCGGCCGAAGCCGCTGCAATTCGCCTACAGTCAGCTCCGTAGATGCGCGTATACCTTCCGCAGGGGTAGCCTGATAGCGTGAATGACCAATTAGGATTGGATACATACCATGACATCATCCCCGGCCGATGTCGGCCCTCAGAATCCGGATCTCAGAAATTCGCCCATCGCCTGGGAATACCTGGAAGAGGAGGAATGGGTAGGCACGTCGGACGAGGAGCAGCCCGGTTGCTTCTTCAACGGTGCTGCCTATCAGGTCGGCAGCCTTATTCGCTGCGATGACGCAGTACTGGAGTGCAGGAATGGCTTCTGGAAACCGGTGGTGACCGGCGATCCGGAGAATCCCTGAAAGGCGCCACTCCGGGCACCTTAGTCTAGCTCGCCTGTTGCGATGCGCCGATGGCGGCGAGCGTGGATGCGACCTCAGCCGCGGTCACTGCCTGTTTTTCCAGATGGGACTGCCGAGCCGCCTCTGCGGCAATGTCAGAAAGGGAGAGGATTCCTTGCAGCATGCCGTCGCTGTCCACCACGGGCAGACGGTGAACGCCTGCCTCTGCCATCAGCAGCTGCGCGTCCGTAATCGAATCGTTCTCGCTGCATTGCCTCACACTTCGAGTCATGGCATCTCCGACCCTTAACTCACTCAGGGACTTCCCTGACGCACAGGCGTGCCGGCAGATATCCCGGTCGGTCAGCACACCGACCACCCGTCTGCCTTCGCTGGGATCGCACACGGGCAACACACCCAGATTTTCCTCGATCATGCGGCCGGCCGCGCTCTGCAGGGATTCTTCCGGTGCCGCTGTGGCAACGGATGTTTTCACGAGTCTGTTAACAAGCACTGAAATCGCCTCCTGGGCACATTAAGCATCCTGACTGGTTGATGCGACCGATCGCATCAGTTCTCCGGCCGCGGCGCCGATCAGGGCCGAGACATCGATCCCGTTGGTTGGGTGCGCGATGGTATTGCAGGTCACCAGTCTCGCTGCCCCGGCATCGCCTAGCTCACGCGTAACGCTGTCGGCAAACACCCCGTGCACGGCAATGCAGATCGGCGCTGCTGCGCCGATCCCGACCAGATGCTCAACGGTGGCCAGCAGCGTCCGGCCCGTCGAGACGATGTCGTCGATCAGCACCGGCACCTGGTCGGCGGCGATTTCAGCGTCGGGCTCCGAGAGACGAACCTGACGGTCTCCCAGACGTTCCTTTTCCAGGATCAGGAAGGGCGCCTGTGCGGCGCCGGCCACCACTGAGACCCATTGCCTGCTTTCGCTGTCCGGGCCGATCAGAACCGCCTTGTTCACGTTTCGAACGACCCAGTCGGCGAGCAGCGGTGCGGACTGGACCACCCGATTCGGGATCGCGACGATCTCGTCCAATGCGGCTATCCGATGCAGATGCGGATCCACGGTCACCAGCCAGTCAAAGTGGGTCGAGATCAGATTCGCATAGTGACGCGCCGTGATCCCCTCACCGTCGTGAAACACCTTGTCCTGGCGCATGTAGGGGAGATATGGCGCGATCAGGCCCACGCTTTCGGCACCGAGGTCACGCAGGATACCGCTGGCAAGCAGCAGGGGAATGGTCCGCGCGTTAGGCCGATCGAGGCTGCAGAGGAGGGCGACGTGGCGATGAGCGCAGTCGGTCTCGAAGCGCAGGTAGGACTCGCCATCCGGAAAATCACGCAAGGTCATCCTGCCAGGCTCGCCGCCCAGGAAATCACTGACCCCGGCGAACAGATCGTCCGCGGCGTTGAGGTTGAACAGAAGCGGTTCCATTAGCGCTCCCCCAGCAGAACCACGTCTGCCTGCGCCTGCGCGAATGCCAGGGCATACTCCAGCTCGCCCGGGCTCTCGGCGTGGATGGTGAGCAGCACATCGCCGCTCGAGACGCGATCGCCGATCCTGACGCTCATCTCCACCCCCGCAGCTTTATCCGCAGGCGCTCCCGCCAGTTTGGCGATACGCGCGATGCTCCGGTTATCGATGGCCTGGACGATGCCTGATTTATCGGCGAACACGTCATAGTGATAGGGCGCGTGCGGGATCTCCCGCATGCCGCCCTGTGCCTCGCAGATAGCCTGAAACTTGCGCCAGGCCGATCCGTCGTCGATCAGCCGGGTGGCTTCCCTGCTGCCCTGGCCGTCGGCGGCGACACCGGCCATCTCCAGCAGCACGCCGGCGAGCGCGGTGGCATGATCTTTGAGATCCTGCGGCGCATCCGGTGCGCCTGACAGCACCGCCACCACGTCGCGCGCCTCCAGAGCCGGGCCGATGCGGCGGCCGACGGGCTCGCGGCCGTCTGTCTGGACGACGCGCAGCCTCAGATCAAGCTCATCACTCGCATATTGAAAGAGATCGGTCAGGGTGTCTGCCGCCGCCTGGCTCCGTACTTTGGCCGTGGGCCCCACGGGCATGTCGATGACCACGTCGGTGGACCCGGCGGCGATCTTCTTGGACAGCACGGAGGCAATCAGCTGACCTTCGCTGTCCACGTCCAGCGCGCGCTCCACCCGAATCAGAATGTCATCGGCCGGGCTGAGGCTGACCGAGCCACCCCAGGCGATGCAGGCACCCTCGCTCTCCACGACCCGCCGCATGGTGGCGAGGTCGAGGTCCACCGGCGCCAGCACCTCCATGGTATCAGCCGTCCCGGCAGGGGAGGTGATGGCGCGGGAAGAGGTCTTCGGCATGATCAATCCGGCCGCCGCGGCTATGGGCACCACGATTGGAGTGGTTCGATTACCCGGCAGACCGCCAACGCTGTGTTTGTCGAAGATCCGCTCGCCGGGCCACTGCAACCGCTCTCCGGCCGCCACCATGGCGTGGGTCAGGTGCACGATCTCGTCTCTGGCCAGGCGGTCGTAAGCGCAGGCAGTGACGAAGGCTGCGAGGTGAACATCCATGTACCGCCCGGCGACGATGTCGGCAACGATCTTGAGCATCGCGTCTGCACCGAGCGGGTTCCCGTAAATTTTCGATCGCACGTGAGCGAGAGAGCTGACGGGCCTGGGATGCGACAGGCGCATCTCATCGCCTTCCGCCACGCCGAGCATGCGTCGGGCCGCTTTCGAGAGGCCGGCGTAACCGACCGGGAGCAGTTCCTCGCCGACGATCACCAGCGTGGCGATCATCGTTCTTCCGTTGGCTTCCGCATTGACCTGAGACATGGCCTCGAAACCCTCCGAGCGGGCCACGGGTGAATCACTGCGCAGGAAGATCACCGGTTCCTGGCGCGTATCGATCTCGAAATGGCCTGCGACCAGTACGGTTGGAACGAGGCGATCGACGCTGGTCATATCCCGGCTATTCAGGCAGGTGGTGCTTGCCCACCGAAGCCCGCGTCGCCTGAGGACCTTCCCGGCCCTGCTCCTCGACGAAGTAGACTTCGGTCCCCTCCGTCAGATCATCGAAGTCGGTATTGATCAGGCTGTTGCGGTGGAGATAGACGTCGCGGCCGTCGGCGGTTTCGAGAAAGCCGTAATCCTCATCTGGATTGAGCATCCGAATCCGGCCAACCTGATGCGCGGCGTGCTGCTTCACTTTTCCGCGCCGTTTGCTGACATAACCCTGCAGTTGCCGTCGAGCAGAATCGAACGCGTCGCGGACGGTGACGTACATGTCTTCATGCTCATGATGGTCGCCCGGGTCGCGGGATACGACGATCTCATGCTCCGGGACCTCGAGGACGATGTGAATCCTGTAGAGATTGCCCTTGTGATGTCGGCGATGTGAGGCTTCGATGGCGACTTTGCAGCTGACGATCTTGTCGTAGAATTGCTCGAGCTTATGGATTTTCTCGCGGATGTCCGCCTCGACGGCCTCGGATTGTTCTACGTTTCGCCAGGTGATCTGAATCTGCACGGCAATACCCTTCAGCAAGTGTCCACTTCCTTTTGCCATGTATTCTTGTCGAAAGCACTCAGGGAATCCCCCTGTTCAGCTGCGCGGCGGGCCAGTTTTACCCGGACGTACCAATTAGTCGCTCCAGGTGCGGGGTGTGCCGGGCCGGATTCCGTCGTTCACATGCGGTGAGCCGTCGAGAGGCCTCAGCTTTTCCGTATCGAGTGCAACCAGCTCAGCCGGCTCCGTCACGCATCACAACCCCGTTCCAGCAGGTCCTGCAGAATCGGCAGATGCACCGGGAGCATGTCCCAGATGGACTCGTTGGGAAGTTCATAGGTGACGGTTGCCAGGCCGATATCCCGAGTCCAGGAACCGAATGAACCAGGCGTGTCTTCGTTCGGCAGCACCGTTCGCGGTAATGCCGATCGGGCGGCGAGCATCCCGCCGAGTGCGGTGTTTTCCGGATCGTCCACCAGCCCCAGCGGCGAGTGGATGGAGAGAATGCACTCTGGCTTCAGGTCCTCGACGACCCGGGACAGCGCTGCCGCCTCCGGCTCCGAGCATGGCGCCTCGCCAGGTGACAGCTGCACGCGACTGTCCGAACCGACGCTCCATCGATGTGTGACAGGATCCGGCCGCCAGTTGCGGCTCGGGAAGTTGCGATTCAGATCCACCCCGTTGGCGTTGGCCCGGGTCCCGTGGCGTGCCCCATCGGGATTGGCGCAGAGAATGACCGCGCAACGATACGGCTGATGGCTCATGGCGCGTAGCGCTCTAGACAGCAGTATGGTGGTGTCCGACTCTTCGCCATGAATACCGGCGAAGATCAGCAGGTCGACTCTGCTCTGCGCCGGGTACCAGATCTGCAGCGGGGCGCCTTCTACCGAGTAGCCATAGATCTCGGGTTTGCTGACAAAGGTGCCGCGCCTGGCCATCGATCTCGGCATTAGTCGTGCTCCATTGTGCGGGCGGTCTAGTCCTCTGAACGCAGCGCGGTGGTAGTGAGCTCCATATCCATGTGGTCAAAGATGTCGTCGCGGTGAACGAGCACGGGCACGTCGATAGGTGGCAGAGGCACGCCCTGACCGTTGATGAACGCCCAGTGGCCGCGCATGCAGTTGCGGGCATCGACATAGCCGTTGATGTACAGGCAGCGATCCTGGCGGCTCCGATTCGTCTCCGAGCCGTGGATCGTGTCGACATGCCAGAGCACCAGGTCGCCGGGCTCCGCATGGACAGGTGTGAGATCCGCAGCGGAGAAACCTTCGTCCTCGAGATAGCGATGAGACGGATTGCCACTGACGAAATTTCCCCGTCCCGGGTGTTTGGAGCAGGGCTTGCGCAGGTGACTGCCCGGCACCATCAGCAACGCGCCGTTGTCCGGCGTCATAGGATCTATGGTCGTAGCTGTCTGAACGTAGCTGGTGGCCAGCGATCGGAAGGCGCTCGCGGGCTTCCGATTTATCCGGTCACGATGAAAACCGACCGCGAAAGAGGACCCCGGGGTTTTCCAGTGCAGTTGGTTCACGATCTGGCGGATGTTTGTGCCGATGAGCGGCTCCAGCAGCTTGAGCACTCGGGGGTCGCGCCGGTGCGCTTCGAGCACTGCTTCCTGATAGCTCGGCCACTGCATGCCGATGACATGAAGCCCGACACGCTCGTCATCATCGATCCAGTAGCCCAGATTGCCCTGCCGGTACGACCGGCCGATCTCCATTCCTCGGGCTTTCGCCCGGCGGGCCGCCGCTGCCAGAACGGCTGTCTCCTGGCTGCTGAACATCCCTCTGACCACAGCGTAGCCGTGTTTCCGGAAGCATGCGGCGATGGCTTCCGGCTGATCGGGCGTGAAAGCAGTGGAGGCGGCGGTGCGGCCGCGCGCTGGCGATGATGAGGCATTGATCGAGCCCATAGGATCGAAAATACCGGCTGTGGGCGCTGGTCGAATAGGAGAAGCTGGGCAGTTCTTTGTTGGGAAATGTATCTGGCCTGCGGCAGGTCGAGGGCTAGTCGCCGCATCTCACGATCCTGTCAGCATGACCTCCAGGAATGTGCGTGGTGAAACGACGCTTACCCCTGCCTGCGCCTCCTCTGGAAAGTGCTTGAGATTTGCGGTCACCAGGAAGTCCGCCTGACTGGCAACAGCGACCTCGATGAACATCTGATCCCATGGATCAGGCAGCGTGACTGGGAGAGGGGCCGCGAGCGTCGGTGTTCCGGCCGCTTCAAGAAAACTAATCAGTTCTTCGACCGCTTCTCGGTCGAATGAGAACTTAGAGCGTGTGAGCACATCACGATACTCTGAGACCATTCGCTCGTCGAAGCACAGACTCACGCGCTCTGTGAGAAGGGCTCGGAGCACCGCGGCGGGTGGTCCGTTCGGGGAAAGGATCCCGGACACCAGAACGTTGGTGTCGAGTACTATCTTCAAACGGTTTTTCGCTTCATCCTTGAGTTCTGGACTTCGTGGTCAATTGCCTCGGGAGTCAGATCATGCAGTCCCCGTTCCGAAGCATCACGCTGCAATCTCGCTAGAGCATCGCTTGCGCGACTGCGCCGTAAAGTCCAGAGGCACTCCTCGAAAGAGGCTTCATCGGTAGCACTCAATATAGCAATGGGTTTGCCATTGCTGGTCACGACCAGCTCTCTTTCCTGCTCGAGTTCCTTCCAGAGCTCGGATGTTTTGCCGCGGAGATCGCGGACAGTAACGAATTTCATATGTCGGTATGGGCCACGATTGTGGCCACAATTATAGCCAAACAATAGGCATGAGCAATGGTCGATATCCAGCGACTTTGATCAACGGCGGGGCGCCGAACACGGTGGAAACCAGCGTCATCACACAGAACGCACAGTAGCGGGATTCGGGCCTTCACGCCGTCCTCGGGATCAGTACTAGGTCTGGACGACGAAAGGTGCAGCCGCCAGTTGCAACAAGCTATCCTCATACGTCGCTGACAAGACAACAGGAGCAAAATCAGCATGAGCAAACCCATCCTCTACGGGGTGTCTGCCTCGCGGGCCATTCGATCCATCTGGGCCATCGAGGAAACCGGCGTGGACTACGAGCACGTACCCACCCACTTCTTCGAAGACTCGAAAAAGTCCGAGTATCTGGCCATCAACCCGAACGGCCGGATACCCGCGCTGGTGGACGGTGATCTCACGCTGTTCGAGTCCATGGCTATCAACCTGTATCTCTGCAAAACCTATGGCGGCGCCCTCTATCCGGGCAACCCGGCGGATGAGGCCCGGGCTTTTCAGTGGAGCGTGTGGGGGATCAGTGAGATCGAGCCTCTGCAGATGCAGATCGTCGTGCAGAAATTCTTCACGCCGGAGGACAAGCGGGACGCCGGGATCATCGAGCGCGCCGGTGCCGGCCTGGAACGTCCGTTCAAAGTCCTAGACGACGCTCTGGCAGGCTCTCCCTTCCTGCTCGGTGCTGAGTTCAGCGTGGCGGATCTGAACGTGGCCGCAGTGATGCTGCTGCTCAACATGGTGCAGCATGACTATTCCACACACGCGCACCTCAGGCGCTGGGCAGATGCCTGCTACGCCCGCCCGGCACTGGCTCGCGCACAGGCGGTGGACTAGCCCTTTGAAGCCGGAGACCTTGCCGAGGCCGCGCACCGT
>Ga0316191_10002806_pt1 | contig 12758 bp, 9 predicted proteins | sample Eddworburr2cm_MG_FD_204928 | JGI IMG/M metagenome (GOLD analysis project Ga0316191, IMG submission 204928) | Coastal sediment microbial communities from Maine, United States - Eddy worm burrow 2 cm | ecosystem: Environmental > Aquatic > Marine > Coastal > Sediment | place: USA: Maine | collected...
CTTTTCCCGGCATTGTGGGCTCGACGTATAAACCGGGCGCTCGCTTTACTCTGATTGACCGCCAGGAAGTCGACATCGAGGCGGGTAATATCGCCCAGGGCAGTGACCGCCAGCAGGCCGGCATTCCATTGTGGGCGAAGCGCCTTTATTTTTTGGACACCCGCAAGTTTAAGTGACATCACCGCGATACGTTCGGACATGCCGGCGGCCTCCACGATATCAACCACACGTTGCTCCAACTGCTCGTCGTGGCCGTAGTATTTCAGTTCGATTACCAACTTCGCTTCACTTGCTCTGATTATCTCCAGCACCTCGGCGAGAGTTGGAACACGTTCATCGGCAAATTGGGAATCAAACCAGCTGCCGACATCGATTTGTCGGACCTGGGCAAGATCCCCCTCCCAGACCTTTGTCGGATTCGCCGCAAGCTTCATGAAGTCGCTGTCGTGCAGCACAATGACGTGGCCATCGCGGGTCTCCTGGACATCGATCTCCACCCAATCCGTGCCGTCATCAATTGCCCGTCGGATCGAGGCCAGCGTATTTTCGGGTGCGGCGCCGGCAGCGCCGCGGTGAGCTATCACCAGCACATCGCTGCGCGTGTCGATGCCGGATAGCATCAGCGTCAGGGAGACTATCCCGACGACGAACAGGAGAGCCATGGCAAGGACAATACCCGCGGGAGTCCAGCCCGGTTCAGCGGCGCTATCGATCGGAGCGTTCTGGGGGGAGACTTCACAGCGTACCGGGTCGGGTGACAACTGTTGGTAAAGATCGGCGATGACAAAGGTGAAACCAGCGAGATTGAGAGCTGCTACGAGGTAGCTCATCAGCGACCATATGGCTCCCAGCAGGCCAAGTATCAGGGCCAGAGATACCAGTTGATTGCCACCGCCCACCAGTATGGGGCCCACAGTCAACTTCAAGAACAGAAGCGGAATGCTCGTTAGAAACAATGATAAAAGCGCCCATGTGAGCAGCGCCCGCAGGCACATGATGCGGTGTCCGGCTACCAGTTTCTCGCTGGCGCTGAACGCGAGTTTCGGGGTGCTGTGCCGCAGCAGTACCATTGGCAGCACCAGGCTCCAGCCCAGCAGGCGACGCGCCAAAAACCAGGTCATTGCCAACCCCAGAATCAGCGCTATGGCAATCGTGAGGGTGAACTCAGGGGGTTTTTCGCTCATGTAATAGTTGATGTCGTAGCGAGTCAGCAGCAGCCAGGCAGCCAGACCCACTGCCGTCATAAACGGTACCACGTAAAGCAGAGCGCGCAGGGTAAGGCCGACAGTCAGCCGCAGCAGCAGGAGAGTGTTGGCAAAGGCGAAGCGGGCTGCTTGCAGCGCGGAAACGGGCCGTTGTTGCAAGATAGCCTGGGCGACGTATTGCAGAGCCCCCAACTCGAGGCCGCCGATGGTCAAAAGTAGAGAAACGAGGAGTACGCCCCAGATAAAGCCCAGCGGGGACAGCAGCAACAGGGCGATGTCCAGGTCCATTACCGCGGCAGTGCCGGACAATGCCAGTGAGCCGCGCAATACCAGGGCGAACAGGGGGGCGAGAATGGCGACGCCCGCCAGGGAGAAAATCAGGTGTACAGCGAGAACGGTCTGCCAACAGCTGCGCAATTGCCTGAAGAGATTCAAGATTTCCACGGTGCTCCCTGTTCAAACCCATAATGCTGCTGCGGCTTGCGATTCTACAGCTTCGCCAATAGAACCGCTGCATAAAACTCTTGGGGTGATATTAGTTGCACCGGTGCGCTAGGCGTGAGCGCGCCGTGCCTGCTCTCAGCGTCAGGATTTTTTAAACGGTAACCCCTGATACGGGTTGATTTGCCGCTGTTGCGCATCTGTGCTGTCAAGATTGTTGACAGTCATGGATTGGTTCCCTATAAAATCAAGTACTTACAAGTGGTATGGTTCGTGCCGCATTTACTGCGATCAGAACTTTGGATAGCTATCCTCGTAAGGAGGCAAGTATGAATAAGAACGGCTTTTTGGCATCGGTTGCTCTGCTGGGGCTTGGTTTAATGAGTACGTCTGCCAGTGCGGCCGTCTTTGATATCAACGGCAACCCGGCCTCAATGCCGGGCGATGGCGTAGCCATTACCTAGGGTTTTGACCCTGGGACCGGTAGCGGCTCCTACGCCGTACAAAACAACATGGGAACGCATTACCTGCTTGGGTTCGGGGTCTCCAATTTCAGCAGTACGGCCTATGTTGAATCGATTGGTGACACTTTTTGCCGGCTGCGTGGGAACACCGCAACACCCTCTTGGCTCGCTGGAAGATCGCGCCTATGTGTTGAAAGCAGCGGGAATTGACACGCTGGTTTTCGACGCCAGCGTGTTTGATGCGCATGCCGCAAAACTCAAGGAGCTGGTACCCGCACTGCAGCATTTACTGGCTTTCGGCCCCACCGAATGCGGGGAGGATTATCTGGCGCTGGCAACCACCTTCGAGCCAAAGCCGCTGGTGGCGCCGGACGTACTGCCAGACGACGTGTCCTCGGTCAATTTTACCGGTGGCACAACGGGTAAACCCAAGGGGGTAATGAGCACCCACCGGGGTAACGGCCTATATGACCCAGATACAAATGACGGAATGGGAATTCCCCGCCGAGGTATGCATTCTGATGGTTGACCGTACCCCTGTAATTCGAGCCATGCAGAATGTGGGATTTCCAACTATTTTGATAGGAAGGAGATTCCAATATGAAACGCAAACGCTATACCGAAGAACAGATCATTTCGATCTTGAAGCAGCATGAAGCGGGCAGGTCGATGCCCGACCTGTCCCGCGAGAACGGCGTCGCTCAGAACACCCCATAACGCTGGAAGTCGAAGTACGGTGGCATGGAGGTGTCGGAGGCTAAGCGGCAGCGGGCACTGGAGATGGAGAATGCCCGCCTGAAGCGACTCCTGGCCGAGCAATACCCTCGCTACGGATGTCCGACCCTGCACGACATGCTAAGAACTGAAGGGCTGGTCTTGAACCACAAGCGCACTCACCGGGTTTACTGCGAAGAATCCCTGCAAGTGCGTACCAAAAAACGTAAGAAGCTGACTCGGCCCAGGATACCGTTGCTTGTACCGGACCACATCAACGAACGATGGTCGGTCGATTTTGTGTCGGACCAACTGGCTAAAGGCCGCCGCTTCCGGGTATTCAACCTCGTCGATGACTTCAGTCGGGAATGCCTGCTCCAGGTCATCGACTTCTCGATCAGCGGTGAGCGATTGGCTCGTGAACTGGATCGACTTGCAGAACAACGATCTCTACCGGCACGGATAGTCTTGGACAACGGCCCTGAGCTCACAAGCAAGGCTATGTTTTTCTGGTCGAAGCGTACAGGCGTCAAGCTGTAATTTATCCAGCCGGGTAAGCCCACGCAGAATGCGTTCGTCGAAAGCTTTAACGGGAAATTTCGCGACTACTGCTTGGACCTACATTGGTTCGTGAGCCTGACAGATGCCCGGGAAGAAATCGAGGCCTGGCGAGATCATTACAACCATGTCAGGCCTCACCGGTCACTCGGTAAGAAACCCCCTGCCGTATACGCTCGGGAGGCGGCCTGATATGCTCAGATTCCCACATTCAGCCATGCTCGAACAAAGGGGTACGGTCACTTGTAGCCTGCATGCGAAAACAGCTTACTATCCTGAATACCATGATGAAGAACGGCACCCACTGGAATGAAACACTTGCCTAAACACTCGACGAGGAAGCATAGTCACTTGCCAATACCCAGCTGGCGCATCAGCCTGTTTGTTTGCGAACGGCAGAAGCAAAAAGCCCGGCTAGTGCCGGGCCTGGGGTAGTTCACCATCGGGGGATCAGTTAGACCGCAACAGGTTGCCGGTATCGAAATCCACTTTCAGGCTGAACTGTATTCGGTAATCCGATCCGATATTGCCCGATATATCCTCGCGCTGGCCCCAGATGAATTCGGTGCCCAGCATGACGTGATCCTTGGGATAGTGCAGCAGGTTGATCTGGGCGATCTGTCCCCGCTTGAATTCGGTCTGTTCCTGACCGTCACTGGTATCCAGGTCAATCATTGACCAGCCGACGGAAGTGGACCACTGGTCATTCCAGAAGTGGTCGTAATAGGTGCTGATGCCCAGGATCGGTACCGTCTCGGCCCCTGCCCTGAGGATCTCCGCCGAGTCGGGGGCGATATCGAGACCGCCATCGTTCATGTAGTTGCCGATACCTTCACCGTAGACCAGTTGCACCTTCAACACGTCGTTGCCCCAGGTCTTGAGTCCGGCGCTGGTGTTCACGCCCCAGCCGACCTCATAGTCCTTGGCGCCGCTATCGAGGCGCTCGTAACCGAGTTTGCGCACGATGCCCGCCACCTGGTAGTGGCCGAAATCGCCGTTGTCACGGTACCGAGCGGCGAGGTCGGGCAGGTCGTTATAGGACTGGAATACTTCCTCGGCCGTGGAATCCACGGAATCGCAATCCGGAGCCGGGTTTGGCAGGTTGCAGTTGTCCGTGTCCCTGAACCGCCCTACGCTCAATGCCGTGCTGGGATCCTCAAGACCTATCGAGAATTCGTCTTCGCCCATCGGGAATGTGTACCGCGCCTGCTTGTTGCGGTAAAACACCATGCCGGTGGGGCCCCAGTAATCGATGGTGTTGGGGAAGATATCGATGTCCATGAAGTTCGACCAGGTCTGGCCCATACCGAAGTTCTTATAGGTGGCCCAGGCGTGGCGCACCCGCAGCGTGGTCTGGCCCTGGTCCGAGCCGACGCCAAACAGTTCACCCTCAAGTTTGTAGGTGATGTCGTCGCCGTAGTTGCCCTGAACCCCTAACCGCGACTGGCGCACGCTGAATACGAAATTACCGTTATTGCCGTAGGCGCCCCCCTGGGTGGGAATGGTTGTCACTCGCAGGGTGTCCTCCCAGTCAGGATCCACGCGCTTGAAGTCGTAAATGCCATCCGCCATCACGAAGCCGTAGACGTTTGCCGAGGCTTTGGGCTTCGTCGTCGTGGCCGGAGCGGGTGCGCTGGCCACCGCCGGTGCCGGCAGGGCCCCGAAGACCTCCTGCTCGGGCGCCGCGGGAGCGGCCTCGCCGGTTTTCAGCCTTTTGAGCTCGGCGTCCATCGCTTCCAGCAAGCGTTGCTGCTGTTCCATGGCTGCCTTTTGCTGGTTCAGCTGCGCTTCCAGCGCCTGGATTCGCTCCGCATCGGTGGCGGCATTGGCGCCCGCCATGTATGAAGCGCACAACACGGCCAATGGCAGCAGGGCTTTCCTGGTTTTTGGCATATAACTTTCCTCGACGACTGTCGTATTGGTGTTTTCGTTATTCCAAAGGTGCCACTTCGTAAGGGTTACCACCAAGCGCGTTGGATATGTCCGCAATGGCTTTCTGCGCGCGGACGCTGTTGCCGGCGGGGTCCAGCGGCGGGGAAATAACCGCAACGCCGAAACGGCCCGGTGAAACGGCGATGATACCGCCACCAACGCCGCTCTTGGCAGGCAGGCCGGTGAGGTACAACCACTGGCCGGAATCATCGTACAGGCCTGCCGTCGCCATAACCGCCAGCACCTCCGCCACATTTTCCTGCTTCATCACCTGCTTGCCGGTGATCGGGTTGCGCCCGCCGTTTGCCAGTGTCGCTGCCATTACAGCCAGGTCCCGTGCGTTCACGTTGACCGAGCACTGCTCGGTATAGATATCGGTTGCCTCGTCAGGGTTGCCCTTGATGTGGCCGTAAGCGTACATCAGCTCGGCAATGGCCTGGTTGCGCTGGTTGGTTGCGGCCTCGGATTCGAACACCTCCTTGTTGACCGACAGTTCCCGCCCGGCAAAGTCATTGTAGTAATTGAGTATCTTGTTCCAGATTTCTTCACGCGAGCCGCCCTTGACCATGCTCGTGGCGGTGATGGCGCCGGCGTTCACCAGGGGATTCATCTGGGCACCCTTGTACTGCTCTATCGCTACGATGGAGTTGAATACCTGGCCGGTAGCATCCACCCCCATATTATTGAAAATGGATTCGGGGCCGGACTCATCCATAACCAGCGCCATGGTGAATACCTTGGAGATCGACTGGATCGATACCTCGGATTTGATATCGCCCTTGGTATGGATTTTGCCGTCCGGTGTCACCAGGGCGATGCCATATATAGTCGGATCCACCTTGGCAAGCGCCGGGATATAGTCGGCATTGGCCCCTTCCTGCAGGGTTTTGTACTTCGCATAGGCCGCGTCGAGCGCGGCGTCGATGTCAGCTTTGGCGGGCGGCGCCTCGGCCCTGAGCATCGATGCGGACAGACAGGCAGCCAGAATCACACCGGTTCTTGCGAATAGCGAGAGCTTCATAATATTTTCCTTATATTACAGTTTGTTACAAAATCCTCGGCAATCCGTACGCGAGGGCGGGCAGGCAACAAAGTTCACTCTGTATTGAACTTAGAATAAGGGACTTTTTCTTTCAAAACAATTCGCACACGCTGAATATCTTGATGCTCATCAACAAAGCCCTGTAGGGTAACGTATTTCCACTACACCTGCCGCAAACGCATCTGTTATAAGAAATGCGGGCGAGACTGGAGGCTGTTACATGCTGTTCCTTGAACTGGCTATATTGCTGCTGTGCATCGTGGTCGGTGCACGGCTTGGCGGTATTGGCCTGGGTACGCTGTCCGGGATCGGGCTGTTGGTCTTCGTGCTGGGCTTCGGCATGCCGCCGGGCAATCCCCCGGCGGTCGTACTGGGTATGATTCTCGCGGTTATCACCGCCCTGTCGATGATGGAAGCCGCCGGGGGGCTGACTTTCCTGGTCGAGACCGCTGAAAAACTGCTGCACCGCAACCCCGCCCGGATCACGGTAATTGCGCCACTGGTCACCTATGCGCTCATTTTCGCGGCGGGTACACAGCATGTCATCTATTCCCTGCTGCCGGTGATCGCAGAGGTCTCGCGCAAGGCAGGGGTGCGTCCCGAACGCGCCATGTCGATGAGCGTTATCGCCGCCCAGCACGGCCTTATAGCATCGCCCGTATCCGCCGCCACAGTCGCCCTGATCGCCGGCCTGGCGGGGCTCAATGCCAGCCTGATCGATATTATGGTCGTGACCATTCCCGCCACCCTGCTGGGGGTCTGCGCCGGCATCGTCAGCGTGATGTTCAAAGGCCGCAAACTCGAGGATGACCCGGAATACCAGGACCGCCTCGCCAAAGGTATTGTCACCCCGCCCCAGCAGCAGCCGCCACTGGCGGGCAAGGAGCGCCAGCGCGCCATGGGTTCCCTCGCGGTATTCCTGGGAGCGGTAGCCCTGGTGGTATTGCTGGGCCTGTTTCCAGGCCTGCGCCCGGTCTACGAGATGGGCGCGGGACCCGATGCGCTCACTGGCCAGGCCGACATGGGACAACTCATCATGATTATCATGCTCGCGGCGGGCGGCATCATTACCCTGGCCTTCAAGGCCAGCCCGGCTGCGGCTGTCAGCGGCAAGCTCATGCGCGGCGGGCTGGTGGCCATTATTTCCATACTCGGCGTATCCTGGCTGGGGTCCTCGTTTTTTACCGGCAACGAGGCGGTCATCGTCGGTGGTATCAGCGCGGTGATCGGCGCCTACCCCTGGGTTTTCGCCCTTGGCCTGTTCGTACTCTCCATCCTGCTGTTCAGCCAGGCAGCCACTGTCGTGATCCTGGTACCCGTGGGAGTCGCGCTGGGCCTGCCGCTGCACGTGCTGGTGGGCGTATACCCTGCAGTAAACGGCAATTTTTTCCTGCCCACCTACGGCACGGTGCTGGCCGCGGTCTCCTTTGACCAGACGGGTACCACGCGCATCGGCAAATACCTGCTCAACCACAGTTTTATGCTGCCCGGCCTGGTGACCACTGTTACCGCGACGCTGGCCGGTCTCACCCTTGGCAAGCTACTGCTCGCCTGACTTTGATGAATCTACGGAGGCAACAATGAAAATGAAATTCCTGGCACAGGCCGTGTCAATCCTGGCCCTGGCGATGGCCAGCGCCAATTTACAGGCCCAGGCAGCGGCGGCGGTTGCGCCGCAGGATGTGCGTATAGAACACGATCTGCTGGGTGAGAAGGAGATCCCCGCCAGCGCGCTGTACGGTGTACAGACCGCCCGTGCCATCGAGAACTTCCAGATCTCAGGGCTCACGCTGACCGACTACCCCGAACTGATCAACGGCTTCGCCCAGGTGAAGATGGCCGCGGCCATGGGCAATACCGATGCCGGGAAAATGAAGAAGGAGACCCGGGATGCGATCGTCAAGGCCGGCAACGCCATTCTCGCCGGGAAGTACCATGACCAGTTCCTGGTAGACCCCTACCAGGGCGGCGCCGGGACCTCTACCAATATGGCCGCGAACGAGATCATGGCCAATGCCGCACTGCTGGAGATCGGGCGCCAGCCGGGCGAATACGACATCGTGGAACCCCACGACGACCTCAATATGTCGCAGTCCACCAACGACTCATACCCCACGGCACTCAAGGTCGCCATCGTTACCAATAACGACCTCGTGGTTGAGCAAATCGAGCTGCTGGTGAAAGCCCTGCGCGTCAAGGGCAACGAGTTTATCGACGTGCTGAAGATGGGTCGCACCGAGATGCAGGATGCGGTGCCGATGACCCTGGGGCAGGAGTTCCACGCCATGGCGGCCGCCCTCGAGGATGAAATCACATTCATCCGCGCGTCGGAGAAACCGCTATTCGCAATCAACATGGGTGGCACTGCAATCGGCACCGGCCTGAATGCGCCGGCCGGTTACGCCGACAAAACAGCCGCCCACCTGGCCAGGCTGACCGGGAAACCCTACTACAAGGCAGGCGACCTGATCGCAGCGACCTGGGACCAGCATGCCTTCCTAGCCGAGTCCGGCGCCATGCGCAGCCTGGCGGTGAAGTTGTCAAAAATTGCCAGCGACATGATCCTGCTGTCCTCCGGACCACGGGCCGGGCTGGGCGAAATCAACCTGCCGCCGGTGCAGCCGGGCTCGTCCATCATGCCGGGCAAGGTCAACCCGGTCATGCCGGAACTGGTTAACCTGGTGTCTTTCCGCGTGATCGGCAACGACCTGTCTGTCACCCTGGCTGCCAGAAACGGCCAGTTGCAGCTCAATGCCTACGAGCCGCTGGTGGCCATCGCGGTGCTGGACTCCCAGCGCCTGCTGGCGAACACCATGGAAACCTTCCGCACCCGCTGCGTGGACGGCATCACGGTAAACGCCGACACCCTGGAGGGTTACATCGAGCGGACGGTGGGTATCGTGACCGCCCTGAACCCGGTTATCGGTTATGACCGCGCCACTGAGCTGGCCAAGGAGGCCTACAGCACCAATAAGGGTATTCTCGAAATCGTGCGTGAAAAGGGTATTCTGACAGACGCCCAGATCGAGGAGATCCTGAGCCCCGAGGCCCTCACCGGGCTGAACAAGAAGCAGTACAAGTAAGCCGGCAGTTAACCCCGGCAAACTGAAAACCCGGGACAGCCCCTGTGAAGGGGCTGCCCCGGTCAGTCATCAGAACTCGTAGAACATTTCCTGGATACGCTTGGGGTCCTTGGTCCGGGTCAGTGCCAACTGCAACAACACCCGCGACTTCGCCGGATTGAGCTCGCCGGAAGCCACAAAACCCATCTCATCGTCATTCACTTCATTGTTGCGCAGCACCAGCCCCGCGGGCAGGCGCGTGCTGCGCACTACCACAACGCCATCCGCCGCGGCCTTCTTGCAGGCTTCCAGGGCTGGAGTGGTCATGTTGCCGTCACCGACGCCGGCAATGACGATGCCCTTGGCGCCATTTTTGATGGCGGCCTCGATCAGGTCAGCGCTCATGTTGGCATGGGCGTAAATCACGTCCACGCGCGGCAGCTTGTCCAGCTTCTCGACATTGAATCCGGTCGCCTTACCGAGTTTCTTGTCCATCGGTTCGAACCATTCCACCGTACCGGTGTGCACCAGGCCGGCGGGGCCGCGGTTCAGGCTTTCAAAAGTCTGCAGGCTGGTCGTATTGGTTTTCACGACATTGCGCGCGTAGTGAATTTCGTCATTGAGGCTGACCAGGGTGCCCTTGCCACTGGCCTCGGGACTGATGGCCACTGCGACACCATTGTAGATGTTACCCGGCCCGTCGGCGCTCACCGCAGTAGCCGGACGCATCGAGCCGACCATCACCACCGGCTTGGCACCCTGGGTCACCAGGCTGAGGAAATAGCTGGTCTCCTCCAGGGTATCGGTCCCGTGCATGATGACGATAGCATCCACATCACCATCGGCCTGCGCCGCGGCGACGCTCTTGGCCAGCTTCAGCCAGACCTCGTCGTTCATGTCCTGGCTGCCGATGTTGACCACCTGCTCGCCGGTGATATCGGCCAGCTTGTCCAGGTTGGGGACCGCGCTGATCAGGGTATCGACATCGTAGGTGCCTGACTTATACCCGTATTCACCGGCACTGGCCTGGGCCCCGGCAATGGTGCCGCCAGTTGCTATCATGCGTACGTTGGGCAGGTCCTGCTCATTGACTGCGCTCACCGCCAATGATGTCATCAAGCCGAAGGCAATGGCTGCCAGCCTGGTATTAACTTTCATGATTCATCTCCTTGATGGGTTCAGGATCGCTTCCAATCTTTTATGCACAGGCATAGATGCTATAGACGCCCCCACCGTCACCAGCACCGAGGGCTATCCTTGTAGATGGGGTACCTCAAAGCGGTGGGTAATACCGCATGATCTCGCGAATAGCGGAGGCGTCTATGAAACAAAAAATAGTCTATATCGGCCTGGATGTCGATGATGCGCAGTACCATGGTTCCGCGCTGGACAAGTAATCCGGTGAACTCCTCAGCTTCAGAAGCAGGCCAACCCTGAAAGGCCTGTTGGGACAATTGGCCAACATCCGGAAGCACTTTCCCGGGCACACCCTACGCGGCAATGACCTGGGCCCAGCGCTTGAAACGTGTGTTCAACATAGACATCGAGGTCTGTGGCCGCTGTGGTGGATCTGCCAGAGTCATTGCGTGCATTGAGGTGTCCCTACCAAAAACTCCATACTCATTGATTTGGTTGACTTTTCCGTCGGCGCCCAAGTAGCGTTGCCGGTATGAAAACGATACTTGTTCCTCTGCTCACAACCCTGGTGGACCTCCTGCGGAGCCGGTCTTCGCTTCACCTTGAAGTGCTTGCCTTGCGCCAACAACTGGCAATGGTAGCCAACCGCGATAACAGACGGCACCGCTTTAGAACCAGCGAGCGTATATTCTGGGTTTGGCTCTATCGGTTATGGCCTTCCTGCCTTCAGACTTTGGCAATCTTCAAGCCAGACACTCTGGTCCGATGGCATCGCAAAGGATTTCGGCTGTACTGGACCTGGAGATCTCGCCGACGTTGGGGTGGTCGACCAGCTATTGATCCTGATGTCCGCGAACTGATTCGAACCATGTCTCGGAACAACATTGGTTGGGGTGCTCCTGCTACCGCGCGCCTCGCATCCATGGTGAATTGAAAATGCTTGGCATCCGTGTATCCGAATCCACCGTCGCCAAATACATGACCCGCCATCGGAAGCCGCCGTCGCAGACCTGGCGAACCTTCCTTGGTAATCATGTATCCGAGCTGGTATCGGTAGACTTCTTCACCGGAGCGCCGGCCGCCGTCCCCACAGCGACGTTCCGAGTCCTGTATGTCTTTGTCGTTCTGCATCATGAACGTAGAGAGATCGTTCACTTCAACGCGACGTACCATCCGACTGCGAAATGGACTGCTCAGCAAATCGTGGAAGCTTCCCCTTCGACTCGGCTCCACGCTACTTAATACGCGATCGGGATAGCATCTACGGTACTCGGTTCCGAAATCGAGTGAGAAGTCTCGGCATCAAAGAAGTGCTTACGGCGCCTCGCTCGCCCTGGCAAAATCCTTATGTAGAACGGATCATCGGCTCAATCCGGCGAGAGTGCCTGAATCACGTCATCATATTCAATGAACGGCATTTGCGAAAAGTGTTGAAATCCTACGCCAGGTATTATCATGAGGCGAGAACGCATTTATCTCTCGATAAACAGAGTCCGGTACCACGATCAATTGAATCGCCAGAGCAGGGAAATGTCGTGGCCATTCCTCATGTCGGTGGTCTCCATCATGAGTACCGACGCGCAGCTTGATTTTTCGTTTGGCAGGACTACCAGGCCAATATAAAGACGAGTGTCGGCGCAGGCGATGCTTTGTCAGTGTTCGCGGGTAGTTTTCTCGATTACGGAAATTTACGTTGCCAGGGTGATTGATGCGTCTACAGAAATATCGGACGCCTGTCGCGGGCCATTTTTTGGTGAGATAAAAGAGCAAGCTATTGATGGATGGGGTTTTTGGTAGGGACACCTCTCACCAGAGGCTAGCAGGGCAGTGCGAAAGGAGAATTTCGCTCGACTTTTTGACGCAGCGGCGAAGAGGGTTCGTGCCTGGGAGCAGGCCAATCCTGGCCCCAAAGATTGATAGTCACTTGTCGGAATACGACAGATTATTGATGGGCGTTCATCCTGCCCAGTTTTCTACGCGTAATCCAGGCACGCGATCAAATTCGCGTTCATTATTGGTGATCACGATCAATCCGAGACTACGAGCGTGGCCTGCAATCATTTGATCATAGGGACCAATCGGCTTGCCTATTTTCTGGAGTTCGGCTCGGAGTTGCCCGGTATGCTCAGCGGCACGCAGGTCATAATCCAGAACCGCCAGTCTTGCGAGAAACGATTCGATCACCGGCAAATTTTTTTCCGGT
>Ga0316191_10002807_pt1 | contig 12758 bp, 8 predicted proteins | sample Eddworburr2cm_MG_FD_204928 | JGI IMG/M metagenome (GOLD analysis project Ga0316191, IMG submission 204928) | Coastal sediment microbial communities from Maine, United States - Eddy worm burrow 2 cm | ecosystem: Environmental > Aquatic > Marine > Coastal > Sediment | place: USA: Maine | collected...
AACCAGCCGCCGACGATTTCCACCGTTGTTTCGAACTCCGCCACCGGGAAGCCGGCGATCTCGGTGTGCACCACCAGGGCTTCACTGCCGAGCTCGAGCCGGTAGGGCAACTGGAAACGCTTCAGCCAGCGGTCCAGAGCGGCCTGACCGATGGTGATCTCGAGCCCTGGCCCCTCCACCTTGAGCTGAGCGGGCAGCCCGTGCACGAACGTCGCCTTCTCGGCCACGCAAGCGATGCGCTCCAGGTCCAGCCAGTCGGTGGCGAGACCCTGAAATTCGGCCCGAGCCTGGGTGAACTGATCGGGGAAGGGCAGGCCGCTGGCATCCTGCCAGTACAACACCACGGGCACCTTCAGGTAGGTGCTGAGCAGCTCATCGATCAGGTCTGAACGGTTATCCATGAGATCTAGTCTACGCGAACACTGCCCTGAGGTTCTGTATCCTTCGGGGATGGAGAGGGATCAAAGCAGAATTGCCGGGGCCGAAGGGGTGCCACTGGTCATCGGCGTTACAGGTCACAGAGACCTGCTCGACGAGGAGCAGGAAGCTATCAGGCAGCGGGTACGGGGCTTCTTCGAGCAGATGCGCGACAGCTTTCCGGACCTGCCGCTGATGGTGATGACGCCGCTTGCCGAAGGCGCTGATCGGATCGCTGCGGAGGTGGCGCACGAGCTCGGTATACCCATCGTGGTGTTGCTGCCGATGCCTCGCCATCTCTATGAGAAGGACTTTCAGGGCGAGTCACTGCGCGAGTTTCAGACCATGCGCGAGCTCGGCGAGCAGATTGAACTGCCGTTGCTGCCGGAGTTGACGGAAGCGGATGTGATCAGCCAGGGGGCCGGCCGGGATCTGCAGTACGCACAGCTCGGAGCCTACCTGGCCGCACACAGTCACGTGCTGCTCGCTATCTGGGATGGCAAACCCTCGAACGCCCCGGGCGGAACGGGACACGTGATCAATTTTCATCAGCACGACGTGATCGAGTTGATTGCCGGCGGTCAGCATCGCTCGCCGATCGATTTCACCGAGGATGAAAGCGATCTGGTCTATCATGTGGTCTGCTCCCGACGGGACTTCGGACCACCGGAAGCAGGCCTCTCGCCTGGACAGGCCTACTGGTTCACGCGCGATGAGCTTAAGCCGCGCACGCTCTACATGCCCGATCGCTACCGGATGGTCTTCAAGCGGATGGCCGAGTTCTCGGCCGATCTTGGTCTGCCGCTGGATCCGGAAACTTTCTACCCGCTGTTACCTGAGCAGGAGCTTGCCCGCTGCGGTCAGGGTGCCAAGGACATCGACAGGCTCTATCACCGTGCCGACGCGCTGGCGAGGCGCTACCAGTCCTACTTCTTCAGGGTGGTGCGAACGACCGGCATGCTCGGTCTGGCGGCGGGTGTGTGCTTCGTTGCCTTTGCCGACTGGCCGGTGGTGCATACCATGCTGCTGCCGTACATCCTCTGCATCGTCCTGGTCCTCAGCCTTGGCGCTCTGGACCGTAGCTTTTCCTGGCAACGGAAATACCTCGACTACCGGGTGCTGGCGGAGGGGCTGCGCGTACAGTTCTGGTGGGCGGTGGCCGGTGTGGAGATGGAGAATCCCAGTCGGTTCAGCCACGACAGCTTTCTGAAGCGGCAGGATCTGGAACTCGGCTGGATCCGCAACGTGATGCGCTACGCCGGATTCAGATCCGACTCCACAGATCGAGACTCATCCGAGGAACTGGTGGCACTCTGCATGTCGTACTGGGTGAGCGACCAGCACAAATACTTCCGTCAGAAGGCAATGGAACGGGAACGCCGCCAGCGGGTAACTGGACTGTTCAACATCGTTGGTCTGTTGCTCCTGGTCGTGGCAGCAGTGACCCTCGCCGCGCGGGCTGACCTTGTCGAACTGACACCAGGCGCGGTGCTGATCGCGCTGATGGGCCTGGTGCCGTTCGCCATCGCCGCGCGGCAGAACTACGCCTACAGAACCGCCGAAAGCGAGATGCTCGCGCAGTTCCAGCACTACGTGCGGATCTATCAGAATGCCACCAACCTGATGACGAAAGCCCCGACCCTGGCGATGAAGCAGGACATCCTGCGGGCAGTGGGAGAAGCGGCTCTGGAGGAGAACGGGCAGTGGATCCTGAGGCAGCGGGAGCGGCCGTCGGTGCCGACGCACACCATTCAGGGTTGAATGTCAGGGCCCAACGTAACGGGAAAGGCCGAGCCCGCAGCGCTGCTGCGAACCCGGTCCTGATCTGGCGTTAAGCGCCTGGCCGGATCAGAGCGTCCAGCCGATGTTGATCGCGTAGATCCAGGGATCGATCCTCACGTTTGTTTCGAGCACCGTGTTCGGATCGCCCGGGATGGTGATCTTCGCGTCTGATTCGATGTCCATGTAGCGGATGTTGCCGTTCAGGAACATGCGCTCGGTGAGCATCACATCCAGGCCGACTACGGCGGCGAAGCCCAGTGAATTCTTCAGCTTCAGAGAAGCATCCAGGTCCTCCAGCAGGCCTTTTTCGCTCTCGTCGAAGAATATGGTCCAGTTGACGCCGAGCCCGACATAAGGCTGCACCTTACCCTGCGGATTGAAGTTCCAGACGCCGGAAAGGGTCGGCGGCAGATGCTTCACGGTGGCAACCTTGGCGCTGTCCGTGCCGTCATCGATGTTGACATCGTGCTTGAAAGGCAGCGCAGCCAGGAGTTCCAGGCCGAAGTTGTCGGAAAACATGTAGGTGCCGTCGAAGGTCAGCATGGACGCTGAATCGACCACTACATCCACGCCGAGCTCGCTGATGGAGCCGTTGGTGGATTTTGGATCGATGTGAGAAACACCGGCGCGAATGACCCAATCACCCGCTTCCCTTGCCTGGACATCAGTGACCCAGATCAGCATGACGGCTGCAAACAGCGAAGCCAGTTTCAGTGAACGCATTTTATTTATCCCTTGTGAGCTAGCAGAAAGCAGGGCGTATGAGACTCGATGCGCTCCCGCTGAAAAATACGCGATTCCCGAAGCAGGCTTGATCAGAATCAAATCAGTCCCGTCGGCTGGCGAGGTGCTATGCTCGCGCCATGACTGACCTTCGTACCCCCAGGGAGATGATCGAGGCCCTGGTCGCCATTCCCACCGTGTCCCGAGACTCAAATCTGGAGTGCATTGCCTTCATCCGTGATCACCTCGGAAGGTTCGGCGTTCAGTCCACGCTGGTGGAAAACGAGGAAGGCAATAAAGCGAACCTCTTTGCCACTGTGGGGCCCATGGTGCCTGGCGGCGTGGTGCTGTCCGGACACACCGACGTGGTTCCGGTGGACGATCAGGACTGGGACAGCGACCCGTTCAAGGTGGTGGAAAAGGACGGTCGGCTCTACGGCCGCGGCACCTGTGACATGAAGTCGTTCTATGCCATCGCCCTGGCGCTGCTGCCCGAGATGGCGAACCTCTCACGGCCCATCCACTTCGCACTCTCCTATGACGAGGAAGTGGGCTGCCTGGGTGCACCCGCACTGATCGAGGCGATTACCGCCGCCGTGCCATCGCCGGAAGCGGTGATCGTCGGCGAGCCGACGATGATGCGCGTGGTCAAGGCGCATAAAAGCATCTTTCGCTTCAACACCCGGGTGACCGGACACGAAGCGCACTCCAGTCAGCCCCATCGGGGCGTGTCGGCGGTGATGGTCGCAGGAAGAATGATCAACTGGCTGCACGAGCGGCAGGCTAAGAACGCGGCAGAGGCGAAGGCGAACTGCACCTTTGAGCCGCCCTACACCAGCCTGCATTGCGGCGTGGTGCACGGTGGCACGGCCACCAACATCATGGCCCATCACTGCGAGTTCGACGCGGATTTCCGCTCCGTGCCAGGTGAAGACGCCCGTGCCTACTTCGAAGAGTTGGAAGCCTATGCACGGGAGGTGCTGGAGCCGGAGATGCGGGCGATCGCGCCGGAGACGGGCATCGAATTCCGAGTCGATGCCTCAGTGCCCGCGTTCGAAGCGGCGGAAGATGATCCTGCGGTGGCGCTCGTCCGGCGCCTGACGGGGCAGAACGAGCTGGAGTGCGTTTCTTACGGCGCAGAGGCCGGCCAGTTTCAGGAGGCGGGGCATTCGGTGGTGATGTGCGGACCTGGCAGCATCGACCAGGCCCATCAGCCGAACGAGTTCATCAGCCTCGCTCAGGTGGAAGAGGGCGTCGCTTTCACGCGACGCCTGATTGATTACCTTTCCTGATTCGTACCTTTCCTGACTCGTACGGTTGCTGACTAGATCGTGCACATTGGCGGGTTGCCGGCCGCCGCCGCATAGGCTTCCACCTCTGCCCAGACGCGCATGGTGTTGCCGCCCCAGATCTTCTCGATGTCTGCTTCGCTGTAGCCCCGCTCGAGCAGGCCGTTGACCAGGTTGGGATACTCGCTCACGTCCTTGAGACCGATGGGCAGGCTGTCACCCACGCCGTCGTAGTCAGAGCCGATGCCGACGTGGTCGATGCCGGCCAGCTCCACGGCCCGATCTATGTGATCCAGCACGTCGTCGACGGTGGCGTAGGGGTAGGGATTCGCCTGGCGGTAGTTGGCGGCGAACTCTGCCATCTTCGCTTCATCGAGATTTTCGGCCGCTTCGGCGCGGAAGCGGATCATCGCCTGCTGGGAGGCGTTGCCGTAGTCACGGGCGGCCTTGGTCAGGAAACTGGAGCCGAAGTTGATCTGAATGACACCGCCGTTCTCGCCGAGCGCGGTGACCATCTCGTCCGACATGTTGCGTTGAAAACCGGGGGTGTAGTGGCGCATGGACGAGTGGCTGGCGATCACGGGCACTTCCGTCAGCTCCAGCACCTGCCAGAAGGCTTTGTCCGAAATGTGGGAGACGTCGATCATCACGCCCTGGCGGTTCATCTCCGGGATCAGTGATTTGCCGAATTCAGAGAGTCCCTGCCAGCGCTCGTTCAGATCGTAGGACGAGTCTGAGATGTGATTGGATTTGGAGTGGGCCAGGGAGACGTAGCGGATACCCCGGTTGGCGAAGTGGCTGAGGTTGTCGAAACTGCCCTCGATCGGGCCGCCGTTTTCCATGCCCATGGGCAGCGAAATCCTGCCGGCTTCCTTCAGCGCCAGAACGTCTGCCGTGCAGGTGGCAATGCCGAATTTCTCCGGCGCGCTGGCGGCGAGTGCTTCCACGGAGTCGATCAGGCCTTCCGCAAAGCCTTTGGCTTCCCCGGCCTCATCCACTGCCGCCGGGATGTAGATGGACATGAACATCGAATCCAGGCCGCCGGCGACAGCGCGCGGGTAGTCGAAGTCGCCGCCGTCGGTGGCTACGCTCACGTCTTCCCACTCATCGTGAATCCGGTAGGGCACATCGATGTGGGTATCCACCAGCAGGAAGCGCTGGGCGAGTTCGGTGCCTCGATCGGCCGCCCTCGTTTCCGTCTCGGTTTCTGTGGCCGGTTGGCCGCAGCCGGTCAGGCTGAAGGCGGCGCCGAGCGTCAGGGCGGTCAGCAAGGCGGGTGAGCGTGAAAACAGGCGGTAGTGCATTTCCATTTGTATCTCGCGGAATCGAACGCGCATGTTCACACGGGCTCAACCGACGGCACAACTGCCGACAGCCCTTCGGGAATGCCTGCCAGGGACGGGTGCTCGAACTCGGAGGCTCGCGCTAGAATGTAGGCGATATCCATTCACCCGATCAGGAAGCCCATGAGCAAGACGATCATCCGTCAGGACGACCTCATTCAGAGCGTGGCTGACGCGCTGCAGTTTATCTCCTACTACCATCCGGTGGACTTCATCAGAGGCATGCGCGAGGCCTGGGAGAAAGAGGAATCGCCAGCGGCCAAGGCGGCGCTGACACAGGTGCTGGTCAACTCCCGGATGTGCGCGATCGGCAAGCGGCCGATCTGCCAGGACACGGGCATCGTCATCGCCTTCGTCGAGGTCGGCATGGACGTGCAGTGGGAGGCGGACATGAGCGTGGATGACATGATCAACGAGGGCGTGCGTCGTGGCTACGCCGACCCGGATAACGTGCTGCGCGCCTCCGTGCTTTCCGATCCGGATGGCAGTCGCGCGAATACCAAAGACAACACGCCCGCCGTCATTCACTACAAGGTGGTGCCCGGGGATAAGGTGAGCGTGGAAGTGGCGGCGAAAGGTGGCGGCAGCGAGGCCAAGGCCAAGTTCGCCATGCTGAATCCCTCCGATTCCATCGTCGACTGGGTTCTGTCCGTGGTGCCGACCATGGGGGCAGGCTGGTGCCCGCCCGGGCTGCTCGGCATCGGCATCGGCGGCACGCCGGAAAAGGCGATGGTGCTGGCCAAGGAGTCCATGATGGATCCCATCGACATTCACGAGCTGCAGTCGAGGGGGCCGGCCAACCACAGCGAAGCGCTTCGCCTCGAGATCTTCGAGAAAGTGAACGCCCTCGGCATTGGCGCGCAGGGTCTCGGCGGGCTGACCACGCTGCTGGATGTGAAGGTGCGCGAGTACCCGACCCATGCGGCCAACAAGCCGGTGGCCGTGATCCCGAACTGCGCCGCCACCCGGCATGTGCACTTCACTCTGGATGGCAGCGGGCCTGCCGAATTCGCGCCGCCTGATCTGTCGGAGTGGCCGGAGATCGACTTTGACCTGGGTGAAGATGTACGACGGGTCAATCTGGATACGCTGACGCCGGAAGAGGTGGCCAACTGGAAGTCCGGCGAAACGCTGCTGCTCTCCGGCAAGCTGCTGACCGGCCGGGATGCAGCGCACAAGAAGCTCGCTGACCTGATCGAGGCGGGCGAGGAGCTGCCCGTGGACTTCACCAATCGCCTCATTTACTACGTGGGGCCGGTGGATCCGGTCCGCGATGAGGTGATCGGCCCGGCCGGGCCGACCACGGCCACCCGGATGGACAAGTTCACCCGGACGATGCTGGAGAAGACCGGCCTGATCGGTATGGTGGGCAAGGCGGAACGGGGCGACGCGGCCATTGACGCCATCCGGGACGCCAAGGCGGCCTACATGATCGCGGTGGGCGGTGCCGCTTACCTGGTCGCCAAGGCGATCACCAGATCTACTGTGATTGCCTTCCCTGAGCTCGGCATGGAAGCCATCCACGAGTTCGAGGTGGAAGACATGCCCGTCACGGTGGCGGTGGATGCCACCGGCGCCTCGGTGCACAAACAGGGCCCGCAGATCTGGTCGGCGAAGATCGCCGAACGGATCGATGCAGTGAATGTCTGACGATAGACCCGGAGAGGGATTGCCCCAATGAACAAGAAACAGAATCGAAGAGAACATCTGCTCAGCCTGGGCACGCTGATCGGCGGGTCCGCCCTGATCGGCAGCCCGAGCCGGGCAAACGACGCGGCGCCAGCTCTGCCGGCGGGCGCCGACAGCTCCCAGTTGATCTACATCTCGCCGCTGAAGAAGGATGCCTCGGAGAGCACCTGCCAGGCGGAAGTCTGGTTCATGCGCGATGGCGATGATCTGTACGTCGTTACCCAATCCGATGCCTGGCGGGCAAGGGCCATTGGCCGCGGGCTCGATGTAGCGAAGGTCTGGGTCGGCGATGTGGGTGTCTGGTCGCGCAATCCGGAATATCGGGAGCTGCCTTTCGTGCTCACCCGGGCCAGCCTGGTCGATGATCCGGCCCTGCACACGAGCATGCTCGAGAAGTTCGGCACCAAGTACACGGATGAGTGGCCGGTCTGGGGCCCACGCTGGGCGAAGGGTCTGGCCGATGGCTCCCGGGTGATGATCCGCTATCGGCTGGCTTAGGCCAGAGACTCCGCCAGACCCATCAGCAGCGCGCGGGTGTCTTCGAAGCCCAGGCAGCCGTCCGTGATGCTGACGCCGTAGCGCATCTGCTCGCCCACGTCCTGGCGGCCGGCAGAAAGATGACTTTCGATCATCAGGCCACGAATGCCGGTGTTGCCTGAATCTCCTTTCGTGCCCAGCTTCAGATCCACCACAGACCGGGCGACCTCCGGCTGTCGGGCCGGGTCTTTGCCGCTGTTGGCGTGGCTGCAATCCACCATCACCGTTTCCGGCAGCCCCGCTTTCGCGAGCAGATTCTGGGCTGCGGCGATGGATGCCGCATCGCAATTCGGCTCGCTACCGCCTCGCAGGACCAGGTGACAGTCCGGGTTGCCCCGGGTTTCGAGAATGGCGGGCGCCCCTTCTTTCGTCAGTGACGGAAACAGATGCCGGTGGGCGGCCGCCCGGATCGCGTCCACGGCCACCTGCACGTCGCCATCGGTCCGGTTCTTGAGACCAACGGGCATGGAGAGACCGGAGGCCAGCTCCCGGTGGATCTGACTCTCTACCGTTCGTGCGCCGATGGCCCCCCAGCTGACCAGATCCGTGTAGTACTGGCCGAAGGTGGTGTCGAGGAATTCGGTTGCCGCCGGCAGGCCCGCTTCGTTCACGGTGAGCAGTACCTTTCGAGCGAGCCGGAGCCCCCGATTGATCCGGTAGCTGCCATCCAGATCCGGGTCGTTGATCAGCCCCTTCCAGCCCACCACGGTCCTCGGCTTTTCGAAGTACACGCGCATCACGCAGTAGATCTGCCCGGACACCTCTCCGGCCAGAGCGGCGAGGCGGCCGGCATATTCTTCCGCCGCAGCCGGATCGTGTATCGAGCAGGGTCCGACCACCACCAGCAGACGCGGATCTTCGCCGCTGAGCGTCCGCCGGACGATGTCGCGGGAGCGGGTGACCAGGTCGCCGGCGGCTTCGGTCAGCGGCAGCTCTTCCTCCAGCACGGCGGGCGAAATGAGCGGATGTGTCTGCTGGATACGTAGGTTGTCGGTCTGCATGGCGGCAGAGTTTACGGAAGTTGCACCGGTTCCGACCAGCCCGGAGAATGCGCGGATCCTGAGGAGTACCTATGCGCTTACGCGACTGCCTTGCGTTCAACCTGCTGTCGAGTGCTTTACTGATTGCGGCTTCCCCGCTGTCAGCCTGGCCTGTGCAGGCCGAGGAGGCTGTGGTCGGAGAGGCAGCAGAGGACGAGGATGGCCTGACCCTGGAAGGGACCCGGCAGATCGAGTTCGAAACCCGGGAAGGCACCTGGCTGTCGCTGGACGTTTCCCCGGACGGTGAGCAGATCGTTTTCGAGCTGCTGGGCGACCTCTATCTGCTGCCCATCGAGGGCGGCGATGCGACTTCACTGACCACGGGGATGGCCTTCGACAGTCAGCCGCGGTTTGCGCCGGATGGCGAGCGAGTCGTGTTCGTCAGCGATCGGGACGGTACGGACAACGTCTGGACGGTGGCGATTGACGGCAGTGATCCTGAGCAGCTGACCAGCGAGACCGGGAAGTTCCTGTTCGTTTCGCCCGAGTACGCCCCCGACGGCAGCCATGTGATTGTCGCCAAGACCAGCTGGGGACTCAGGACCCACGAGCTCTGGGCCTATCACGTCGATGGCGGCAAAGGCATACAGATGACCGTGGCTGCCGCGAGCCCGGATACGCCGACCAATCAGCGCTCGAATACGCTGGGTGCGGTTTACTCACCCGACGGCCGTTACCTCTATTTCGCCCGCAAGTACGGCGGTTTCGCCTACAACGTGCAGTTTCCGCAGTGGCAGGTAGCCAGGCGCGACCTGAAAACGGGGGAAGAAGATTATCTGACCCAGGCGCAGGGCAGCGCCTTCCGCCCCCGACTGTCGCCGGATGGCCGCCTGCTGGTCTATGGCACCCGCTATGAGCATCAGACCGGGTTGCGTCTCAGAAACCTCGACTCGGGCGAGGACGAATGGCTCGTCTATCCGGTGGAGCGGGATGAGCAGGAAAGTCGTCACACCCGCGATCTGCTGCCTGGCTATGCGTTCACGCCGGATGGTTCGGCCATCCTTTACAGCGTCGACGGCGGTATTCGCCGGATGGAAGTCGCGAGCGGTGAGGCAAGGGATGTTCCATTCAGGGCCGAGGTCGATCAGTCCCTGGGACCACAACTTTATTTCCCCTATCGGCTGGGCCTCAGTCCGGTCAAAGCCAGAATGCTCATGGGTCCGCAGTTATCGCCGGATGGCAGTCGGCTCGCCTTCTCCAGCTTCTTTCAGATCCATGTCTACGATCTCGCCAGCGGTGAAATCCGATCGCTGACGCCGGACGGCCCGGCGGTGGAAGGCGGCAGGGCCTTTCACCCGGCCTGGTCGCCAGACGGAAAAGAACTGGCTTATGTGAGCTGGTCGAGTACCGGTGGACATCTGTGGCGTATTCGAGCCAACGGAAGTGGCCGGCCGGTACGGGTGTCTGAGGAGCCCGGCTACTACTCCGAACCCGCCTGGTCACCTGCCGGAGATCGGATTCTGGCGCTCAGAGCCTCCAGCTACGACCGGTTGTATCGCGAAAACGACTGGGGCTGGACGCTTGGTTCTGATCTGATCTGGTTCGATCGCAAGGGCGGCGAACCCACGCTGATCGCGCCATCCAGGGGCTTTCAACGCCCGCACTTCGGACCGGAGGCCGACCGCGTCTATCTCTACAACGGCAACACCGGCCTGAGTTCGATCCGCTATGACGGTACCGATCGCCGCAATCATCTGGCCGTGAAAGGTCCGGGCATATTGCTGATGGACGAAGAGGTGGCCGCAGATGATATCCGCCTCTCGCCGGACGGTACCCATGCGCTCGCCCTGCACGCCAACCAGCTCTACCTGATCCGCCTGCTCAACCCCAATCTCAGCAGCCTTTCGCTGAGCCTGGCGGGCCCCAGCCTGCCCATGACCCGACTCACGGACATCGGCGCGGATTTCTTCGGCTGGTCCGAAGCAGGCGAGACGGCCTTCTGGACGGTGGGTAATCAGCTCTACGAACGGCCACTCGCCTCGGTGAGCTTCCAGGAAGAGGAAGAGGAAGCGGAAGCGGGGGAGGAGGCTGAGGCGGCAGAGGATGACGAGGAAGAGATCGCTGAGAGTCACGAGTCGGTCAGCACCTACCCCATCGCCCTGTACCGACCCAGACACGAGCCGAGCGGCACGCTGGTGCTGCAGGGCGCCACCGTGCTCAGCATGGAGGAAGGTGCCGAGCCGATCGCTGATGCCGCCGTGGTGATCGTTAACGATCGGATCGAGTCAGTGAGCGCCGGCGTTGCCGTGGCAATTCCGGAGGGCGCTGAGGTGGTGGATCTGACTGGCACCTACCTGTTGCCCGGCTTCATCGACACGCACGCCCACTATCGCATGCTTCGGGGGATTCTCGAGGATGCGAACTGGGGCTTTCTCGCCAACCTGGCGTACGGGGTGACGACCGGCCTCGATGTGCAGCCGGGCACTACGGACGTCATTGCCTACGAGGATCTGATCGATGCAGGTCTGGTGACCGGGCCGAGAACGCTGTCGACCGGCCCGGGCATCTTCAGCGACAACAATTTCCACTCTGTCGAGCATGCCCGGGCCGTGTTGCGCCGTTACAAAGATCACTACGGCGTCAGGAACCTGAAAGCCTATCTGTCCGGTGACCGCGGTCAGCGTCAGTACCTGGTCCAGGCCGCGGCGGAACTGAAGCTGATGCCCACCACGGAAGGGGCGCTGGACATGCGGATGAACCTGACCCACGCCATCGATGGTTTCTCCGGCAACGAGCATGCCCTGCCGCTGGTAAATCTCTACGAAGACGTGGTTCAGCTTGTTGCACAATCAGGGCTCGCCTACACGCCAACCCTGCTGGTGGCTTATGGCGGCCCCTTTGCGGAAAACTACTTCTATACCCGGGAGTCACCGCACCGGGATCCGAAGCTGCGCCGGTTCATGCCGGCGAACGCCATTGCTGGAAGAACGCTGCGCACACAGTGGTTCATGGATGAAGAGTTCACTTTCCCGCAGCTGGCGGCCCAGGCCGCCAAGATCATCCGGGCCGGCGGCCGGGTGGGCGTGGGCGCCCACGGCCAGCTCCAGGGGCTCGGTTATCACTGGGAAATGTGGGCGCTGGCGGCAGGCGGTCTCCAACCGATGGAAGTGCTCACCGCTGCGACCCGCCATGGCGCGGAGATCATCGGCGTGGCGGAAGATCTTGGAACCGTATCGACAGGCAAGCTGGCGGACCTGGTCATCCTTGCCGAGGATCCGCGCGCAGACATCCGCAATACCAACAGCCTGCGCTTCGTCGTCAAGAACGGTGAGCTCTACGATGCGGACAGCATGGATAAGATCTGGCCGGAAAGCGTCCCGCTGCCAGAGATGTGGTGGTGGAAAACTTCCCCAGTGTCAGTAGGAGCAACGCAGCGGGACTGATTGCTTCGGACGCCGGATCAGCGCGGCGTCAGTTCGAAAATCCAGAGGTCGTTAGAAGTCACCATCGACAGTGGCGCGGGCTCTCCTTCGGTGAGGCGGACCAGCTGCCGCTCATAGCGCTTACCATCCACCCGGAGAATGGCCCGTCCTGCCTACTCGTCCACCGACACTTCACCCATCTGCTCCTCGATGGCATCCAGGAACAGATCCCTGAGCGAGATCATGCCCAGGGTCTTGCCGTCCTTCACCACGGGCAGATGGCGGATGTGGTGCTTCTTGGTCAGCGCGATGCAGTGCCGCACCGTATCTTCAGGTGCGACGGTGATCACCTCGGTGGTCATCACCTCCGATACTTTCGTCTGCTTCGACGCATGGATGTCCAGAATGACCTTCCGCATGTAGTCCCGCTCAGAAAGGATGCCGACCAGGTAGTCCTCTATCTGCACGCAGACGGCGCCGACGTTTTTTTCGTTCATCAGCGTCAGCGCGTCGAACACGGACTCGAGCGGTCCGATCCAGACCACTTCTTCTGCTTTCTTCTCGAGCAGATCGGAA
>Ga0316191_10002808_pt1 | contig 12756 bp, 13 predicted proteins | sample Eddworburr2cm_MG_FD_204928 | JGI IMG/M metagenome (GOLD analysis project Ga0316191, IMG submission 204928) | Coastal sediment microbial communities from Maine, United States - Eddy worm burrow 2 cm | ecosystem: Environmental > Aquatic > Marine > Coastal > Sediment | place: USA: Maine...
TTTCAAACGGCGACCGGGGTTTCCGCCGGTGATCTTCGTTGCGTCGGGTGGTGACGAGATGCTCGCCGCTCATGCGATAAAAAGCGGCGCTGCCGAGTATTTTCCAAAGCACCGGATTCGCCACCAGGCTTTCGTCCAGGCGGTGCGCGAAGCGGCGCGGGAACGCAAGCAGCAGCTCGCCAGGCAGGTACGTACCGGTGCCCGCGACAAGGCCAGTCAGTTTGGCGCGGTCAAGATCCGCGGCATGCGTTGCGTACGCCAGCTGGCTGTGGGTGGTGTGTCGTCGGTATTTCTCGCCGAGAGTGAGAAGCTCGGTCGGCTGGTGGTGCTGAAAGTCCTGCGGCAGGTGCCCGATGTTGCGGAGGGCAAAAACACGTTTGACCGGTTTATTCGCGAATACGAGCTGATCGCGGGGATTGATCATCCCAATGTCGTACAGATTTATGACCTCGGCGTGGCCGACGATCATGCCTACATCGCGATGGAGTTCTTTCCCGACGGGGATCTGCGATCGCGATTACGCGGACCCATGCCGAGCGAAAAGGCGCTCGCATACCTGGCGCAGATCGCCGAGGCGCTGGCGGCGATTCATGCGGTAGGTGTGCTGCATCGCGATCTTAAGCCGGGCAATGTAATGCTGCGCGGGGACGGCAGTGTCGCGCTGATCGACTTCGGTCTTGCTCGCGAGTTGCGAATGGAGGCCGAGATCACCGAGACCGGGGAGATTTTTGGCACGCCTTATTACATGAGTCCCGAGCAGGGGCATGCCGACCACCTCGACGAGCGCGCGGATATCTACAGTCTCGGGGTGATCTTTTACGAAATGCTCACCGGGCAAAAACCCTATATGGGCTCGACGCCGATGGCGGTGATCTACATGCATAGCCATGCGCCGCTGCCGCGGCTCGATCCCGCTCTGGCCTCGCTGCAGCCGTTGCTGGATCGGATGATGGCCAAGGAACCCGGTGATCGTTTCCAGAGTGCCGAGGAGGTGCTCGAAGTGCTTGCGTTGCTGGCGCCGGATCTGCCGGTGCAACGGGCGTGGAGGGTGACGTGAGCCGCGCAGAGCCCGCATTGGATTCTGTCCCGGGTGAGATTGCCGGATTTTTGCGCTGCGCGACCCCGGCGGCCTGGTTCGAGGCTGCGCTCGCGGATCAGCCGACGCTGTTGCTGGATCATGCCAACTGCGAAAAAAAAGCAGCGTCGACCGCGCTCGGCATGATGTTCCGCTACGATCTCGAGCCGCAGCTGGCGGCGCAGATGTCACGCCTGGCGCGCGAGGAGCTGCGCCATTTCGAGATGGTGGAACAGATACTCGACCAGCGCGGGATAGCGCGGCGACGACTGCCGCCATCGCGCTATGCGGGCGGGTTGCACGAGCTGGTCCGCGGCCAGGAACCGCAGCGATTAGTCGACCGTCTTATTGTCGGCGCGTTTATCGAGGCACGCTCGTGTGAGAGGTTTGCGCGGATTGCACCGTTGCTCGATCCGGAACTGTGCGCTTTCTACACCGGCCTGCTGAATTCCGAATCGCGCCACTTTTCGCTTTACCTGGAATTTGCGCGCCAGTTTCGCGCCTCCGGCGATGATGTCGATCTGCGCATCCGGGTCATCGGTGAACGAGAGGCTGAGCTGATCACGAGCCCCGATCCGCAACTCCGGTTTCACAGCGGGTCACCGATAACGTCAAACAGCGTGTAGCCGAGGGAATCCCAGCGCAGCGCCATCGCGGTTGTCCCCCAGTCGCCCAGAACGACTCTCGTATAGCGGTTCCCGGCCACTTCGAATCGATGAATGGCCGGCCTGTGAGTATGACCATGGATCATGAACCGCACGCCGGCGTTCTGCATTTCGGTCTCGATTGCGCGTTGATTGGCGTCGAGAATATGCGCTTCCTTACCCGCCTGGCTGGCGCGGCTTGCCGTTCGCGCCTGCTCGGCGAATGCGCGCCTGGTCGCCAGGTCCTGCGCCAGAAAACGGCGTTGCCACGACTCGCTGCGGACCTGTTCGCGAAACGCCAGATAGTCGCTGTCATCGGTGCAGAGTCGGTCGCCGTGCGTGATCAGTACGTTGCGGCCGTACAAGTCGATAACATGCGGGTCGGGTAGCAGGTCCACACCGGCGCGGCGACAAAAGTCCGCGCCCAGCAGAAAGTCGCGGTTGCCATGCTGCAGGCCGATTCTTGTCCCGGCAGTGCGGACAGCGCGCAATGCTTCCGCCACGACCGGCCCGGGGGCGCGCGTATCGTCGTCGCCGATCCAGGCCTCGAACAGGTCGCCAAGGATGTAAAGCCTGTCTACGGAACCGGCGATGGCGGCCAGAAGCCTCAGGAATGGGTCGAGCGCGGATGGCGTGGAGTCATCCAGATGAAGGTCGGAAATAAACAGCGCCGTCATCGCGCTATCGCTCGATCAGGGCTGGCCGGCTCGCAATGGGTTGAGGAATGTGGCCGCCTGGATGACGATGTCCTTCTCCGGCACGTTCTCGCTCAGTTCGTCGCTGGTCATCGACGGGCCAGTCGGGATATGCGCGATGCGGTCAACGACATCGATACCCTCGACGACGGTACCGAACACCGTGTAGCCCCAGCGGGTCGGCAACGGGTCGAGGTCTTCGTTGTCGGCGAGGTTGAAATAGAACTGGGTCGTCGCGGAATGCGGCTTGCTGGTTCGCGCCATGCCGACCGTACCGCGCAGATTGGACAAGCCGTTACCGGCCTCGTTCGGGACCGGGTCGCGAGTCGGTTCTCTGAGCACATGGTCAGGTGTGTAACCACCGCCCTGGGCAACGAAATTGTTGATTACCCGATGGAAAATCAGGCCCTCGTAGAAGCCATCCTGCACGTAGCGGATGAAGTTTGCGCTGGTCAGCGGTGCGCGCTGGGCGTCGAGTTCAATGACGATGCTGCCTTCGCTGGTATCGATTCTCACCCGCGGCCGGTCCGGCAAAATCATCTCCTGCGCCATCGCCGGCAGCGCCAGGCTCAGGCATATCGTCAAAAGCAGTCCACGCATCGTTCCACCTCATTGCAAGAGTTCCGGGCAGCCCGCAGCAAATCGCGGGCGAGGGAGGATTATTGCAGAAAAACTGCGTGCGGCGTGTCTGGGCTGCGTGGGGGCTTTCCGCTACCATTGCGCGCCATGAACCCAACTGCTACTCGATTCGCACCAAGCCCGACCGGGCGTCTCCACCTCGGCAATGTCAGGACCGCCTTTTTCAACTGGTTGCTGGCTCGTCAGAGCGGCGGCCGTTTTGTGCTGCGCAGCGAGGATACCGATGCCGAGCGCAGCCGCGACGACTATCTCGATGCGCTGATGGAAGATCTTGCCTGGCTCGGCCTCGACTGGGACGAGGGTCCGGATTGCGGCGGCGATTATGCGCCGTACCGGCAGATACGGCGCGGCGACCTCTACGCCGGCTATTTCGAAAAGCTTGCCGCAGAACGCCATGCTTATGCATGTTTCTGCTCGCCACAGCAGCTCGCCTTGGCGCGTAAGGTGCAGCTCTCATCCGGGCGCCCGCCGCGTTACGCCGGGACCTGTCGCGACCTCGCCGAGTCCGAAGCCGCCTCGCGTCTTGCATCCGGTGAGGCGGCGACGCTCCGGTTCCGGGTCGAGAGCGGCCAGATGATACGGTTTGACGACCTCGTCCGCGGGCCGCAGCAGTTTGCCAGCGACGACATCGGGGATTTCGTTATTCGGCGTGCGGACGGCAGCGCGGCGTTTTTCTTTACCAACGCCCTGGATGACTCGTTGATGGAGATCTCCGACGTGTTGCGTGGTGAGGACCACATCACGAACACGCCGCGCCAGATTATGTTGCTCGAGAGTCTCGGGCTGGCTGTGCCGCGCTATGGTCATTTGTCCCTGCTGGTGGGCGAGGACGGATCGCCGTTGTCAAAAAGGCATGGTGCCAGCAGTCTGCGCGAGCTTCGCGAGCAGGGGTTTCTGCCGGCGGCCGTTCTTAATCACCTGCTCCGCCTCGGCCATGCCCTGGTCGAGGAGCGCTGGTACGACCCGGGCGAAATGGCGCAGGCGTTCGAGATCGGTCGTCTCGGCCGCGCCCCGGCGCGGTTCGATCTCGACCAGCTGGAACACTGGCAGCGCGAGGCCATTCACCATGCCGATGCCGCAACCCTCGCGGTTTGGGGTGGGCTCGAGGAACTCGACGTGGTCCCGGCGGACGAGCGAGATGCGTTTCTCCGGGCGGTGCGGCCGAATCTCTCCCGTCCCGGTGATATGGCGGACTGGGCCGAACGAATTTTCGCTTCGTTGCCGCCGCCGGCGGAGGACGCGAGTAGCGCCATCGACGCGGCCGGCGGAGATTTTTTTGCTGCTGCCGCGGCCGCTTTTGCGGAAGGAGCAGATACCCTCAAGGAACTCGCCAGGGCGGTGACCGAACGTACCGGTGCGCGAGGCAAATCCCTGTACATGCCACTGCGTGCCGCGTTGACCGGGCGGTTGAGCGGGCCGGAACTGGGCCCGTTACTGGAACTGATGCCAGCGTCCGCGATCGAGCGGCGGTTGCGGCGGCATGCTGATCCTGGAGAAGAATAGCAATGCTTTGCATCTACAACAGCATGAGCGGGCGCAAGGAGAGTTTCGTGCCGATCACGCCGGGCAAGGTGCGGATGTATGTTTGCGGCATAACCGTTTACGACTATCTGCACCTTGGTCATGCGCGGATGATGATCGTCTTCGACATGGTGGTGCGCTATATGCGCAGTGTCGGGCTCGAAGTGGAGTATGTGCGCAACATTACCGATATTGACGACAAAATCATTGAACGCGCTACCCAGCAGGGTGTCGGAATCGGCGAACTGACCGCTAGGTTTATCGAGGAGATGCATCGCGACGCCGATGCGCTCGGCGTATTGCGGCCCGACCATGAACCGCGCGCCACCGAACATCTGGATGCGATAATCGCAATGATCGCGGAGCTCGAACGGCGCGGTCTCGCCTATCGCGGCGACAACGGTGATGTTTACTATGCCGTCGCGCAGTTTGCTGCCTACGGCAGGCTCTCGCGCAAAAACCTGGCCGATCTGCGTGCGGGATCGCGCATCGATGTCGACGAGGCGAAACGCGACCCGCTCGATTTTGTGCTGTGGAAGGCAGCCAAGCCGGGCGAGCCGCAATGGGATTCGCCATGGGGGCCTGGGCGGCCCGGCTGGCACATCGAGTGTTCGGCGATGTCGACCGAGATGCTCGGCAATACCTTCGATATCCACGGCGGCGGCATGGACCTCAAATTCCCGCACCATGAGAACGAGATTGCGCAGAGTTGCGGGGCCAGCGGGGCGGACTTCGCGCGGCTGTGGATGCACAACGGTTTCGTGCGGATCGACGAAGAGAAGATGTCGAAGTCGCTCGGCAATTTCTTTACCGTGCGCGACATCCTCGAGCGCTTCCAGCCGGAGGAGGTTCGCTTCCTGATGCTTGGCAGCCATTATCGCAAGCCGCTCAATTACTCGGAACAGGAGCTGATCTCCGCCGGTGCCGCGCTTGACGGGTATTACACTGCGCTGGCGCGGGTAGCGCCTGGTGAAGCCGGGTGCGACGAAAACTATACGGCGCGATTTCGCGAGTGCATGGATGATGACTTCAACTCGCCCGGTGCGCTTGCCGTGCTGGCCGACCTGCGGCGTGAGCTGAGCCGCGCTCTCGATGCCGGTGACATGACCCGCGGCGCTGCGCTGGCGGCATTGCTGCGCAAGCTTGGTGGCGTGCTCGGCATCCTGCAGGATGATCCGACCGGCTGGTTGCGGCGCCCGAGAAGTGGGACCGGGGCCGCGCAGGACGCACTCGACGATGCCAGTATCGACGCGATGATCGAGCAGCGCGAACAGGCGCGCGCTACGCGCAACTGGGCGGAAGCCGACCGGATTCGTGACGAGCTGAAGAGTGCCGGAATCGTGCTCGAAGACGGTGCGGGAGGGACCGGCTGGCGCCGGATCTAGCGGTTCAGTCCCAGGCGTTCTCTTCGGCATCGGTCAGTTCGGCCGCCTGCAAAGTGTTGGCGAGCAACATCGCGACAGTCATCGGGCCAACCCCACCGGGTACCGGCGTGATCCATGACGCATGCTCGCATGCCGGCTCGAACTCGACGTCCCCCATCAGGCTGCCGTCCGCCTGGCGGTTTATACCGACATCGATCACCACCGCGCCGGGTTTGATCCACTCGCCCTTTACAAGGCCGGTTTTGCCGACCGCTACGACAACAATGTCGGCACGCCGCACATACGCTTCGAGGTCGCGGGTGAAGCGGTGACATACCGTTGTTGTGGCCCCCGCAAGCAGGAATTCGAGGCTCATCGGGCGGCCGACGATGTTGGACGCGCCGACGATGACCGCGTGCTGGCCGGTTACCGGAATGTCGTAATGACGCAGCAAATTCATGATCCCGAGCGGTGTGCAGGGGCGCAGGCGCGGGATTCGTTGGGCCAGGCGGCCAATGTTGTACGGGTGGAAACCGTCGACATCCTTGCCCGGGTCGATGCGCTCGATGACGACGCTCGGATCGATCGCGTCGGGCAGCGGCAACTGCACCAGGATGCCATGGACGCTTTCGTCCTGGTTCAGGCGATCGATTTCGCCCAGCAATCCGGTCTCGGTCGTGGTCACAGGAAGATCGATCCCGATGGAACGGATCCCGACTTCCTTGCAGGCGCGGTGCTTGTTGCGGACATAAACCTGGGACGCCGGATCGCTACCGAGAAGAACCACGGCAAGCCCCGGGGCTGCACCGCCCGACGCGGTGCGGGAATCAATGCGTTCGCGAATCGACGCGCGGATGCGTCGAGCCACTTGTTTACCGTCGATGATTCGGGCTGTCATCCCGCGCAGGTCGCCTCAGGAAGCCAAAGCGGGGCGGATTGTCGCACGCCACCGGGGCAGCAACAACTTGGGTCATTAAATTGACGCGACGAAAGCGCCTCCGTAGAATTCGCGGTCTTGTCCGAGCTGGCAGGCGCTGGTTTAGGGTCCGCGGCGGGCGCAGGCTTCGGAAGTTATGCGGGGCATGGCGCAGTCTGGTAGCGCATCTGCTTTGGGAGCAGAGGGTCGGCGGTTCGAATCCGTCTGCCCCGACCATTCTTCCGCGGTGGCTCGAGCCCGAACGGTTAGACGGCAACGATGCGCCCGTAGCTCAACCGGATAGAGCATCGGCCTTCTAAGCCGAGGGTTGCAGGTTCGAGTCCTGCCGGGCGCGCCATATCCGCAGTCGGGATCTGGCACGGACAAGCGCCACAAGGAGAATGTGGCACAGTGGTGGGCGTAGCTCAGTTGGTAGAGCCCCGGATTGTGATTCCGGTCGTCGTGGGTTCGAGTCCCATCGTCCACCCCATTTTCCTTTCGGGCCATTAGCTCAATTGGTAGAGCAGCTGACTCTTAATCAGTTGGTTGTAGGTTCGAGTCCTACATGGCCCACCATCAGACCTCTGCCTGCGCTGGTCGCATTGGCAAATCGCCTGACCACCTCAATCGCTACCGGTTGATCGCGCTGGCTGCATGAATTGCGGTCGCCTGCTGCGCAGAGACATCGATCGAAATTAACCACTTACACAAGAGTTGACGGAGCGGTGCGATGGACGAAAGAGTCGCGGAAATGGAAATCAAGCTGACCCATGTGGAGGACGATCTGAAGACGCTGAATGACGCGATCGTCCGGCAGCAGACGCACATCGAGAAGCTGGAGCTCGTTATCGAGACACTGAGAGACCGTCTGAATTCGCAAAATGAGGCGCAAACCGACGAGGGCCCCGCGGACGAGAGACCGCCTCACTATTGAGCGCGCGGAACAGCGGGTTCCTCGAAATCGGCCCGGGAAAAGAAATCAGTGCTCGTACCGACGAGTAAACAGATGCGGGACCTTTGCAAAAATTCGTCCTGAGCCTGCCCGCACCCTCTTTTGCCGTGTCCGCACAATTACTTATGGGCGAGATACACGGTTCTCGACTATCTTTTGTTTTACGTGACGTATTCGGCCTTGGAACACTGTTTCACGGTGAGAAGGAGGGGGTTGTGAGCCAGCTGCCCGACGAGAATGTTTCCATGCCCGCTGCGGTCGCTGCGATCAAGCAATGCGGTTTCGCCAGCTGGGCCGGAGGCGCGCCGCCGCCGAACCTGATCGGCCGATTCGACGAGCAACGGATTCCGGTGCAGAACGTCCGGCATGTGCGCATCTGGGGGTTGCAGGTGGATGACGAGCGCGAGCTGCCGGGGCATGAACGAACCAATATCCCTGATGAGGATCTGTGGCAGGTGACGCTTGTGGCGAAAGATGGCTCGCGCTACGAACTGAGTTCCGACCTGCTCGTGCCGGCGCCCGAGTGAGTACCAGCTCACGGACATTGCTGCGTTCGCCGAACGGGCAATGTTGTGCAGGCGCTTATGGCTGAGCGCCGCGATCATGATGTGCTGATTCTCGGCACCGGCCTCGCCGGTTTGCGCGCCGCGCTCGAGATTGCGCGCCAGCATGGTGACAGCGTCGACATCGGTCTGGTGTCGAAAGTGCAGTTGATGCGTGCACATTCGGTATGCGCTGAGGGCGGGACCGGGGCGGTCCTGCGCGAGGACGAGGGTGACAGCCTCGATCTGCATGCCTGGGATACCGTCAAGGGCTCCGATTTTCTCGCTGACCAGGACGTCGTCTATCGTTTTGTCGAGCGCTCACCGAAAGAAATTCGTCAGCTCGAACGCTGGGGGTTGCCGTGGTCGCGCCAGCCGGACGGGCGGATTCTGCAACGGCCGTTCGGCGGACACAGTTTCCCGCGCGCGACGATGGCCGCCGATAAGACCGGGTTTTTCGAAATGCAGACGCTCTACGATACGTTGCAGAAATACGCCGGAACGACGCGCTACGACGAGGTGTTTGTAACGTCGATTCTTGCCGATGCAGATGGCTTCCAGTGCCTGACCGCTATCGACATGGCGAGCGGGTCGATGCTGGCGTTGCGTGCGCGGGTTTTGCTGATCGCAACCGGCGGGGCCGGCACGTTGTTCGGGTTTACGACCTATTCGCGAAGCGTCAGCGGCGACGGCCTCGCGATGGCGTACCGGGTTGGCATACCGCTCGAGGATATGGAGTTCATTCAGTTTCACCCGACTGGACTCGTGCCTTCCGGCATTCTGATCACCGAGGGTTGCCGCGGCGAGGGCGGTTACCTGCGCAACGCCGACGGCGAGCGCTTCATGAGCGGCTATGCACCGAGTAAAATGGAACTGGCACCGCGCGACATCATTTCGCGCGCGATGATGACCGAGATCAGCAAGGGCAAAGGCCTTCCGCGGCCCGACGGCCTCGACTGCCTGCACCTCGACCTGACCCACCTCGGCGCGGACCTGATCACCCGCCGGTTGCCGCTGATTCGCGAATTGTCGATGAAATTTGTCGGCTGCGATCCGATCACCACACCGATCCCGATCCGCCCGGTAGCGCATTACTCGATGGGTGGCATTGAAACCGATATCGACGGGGCGACTCGGCTGCCCGGTATCTGGGCCGCCGGAGAGGCGGCCTGCGTGTCGCTGCACGGGGCCAACCGGCTCGGGACCAATTCCACGGCGGAATGCCTGGTCTGGGGTGGAATTTGCGGCGAGCAGATTGCCGCAGCACTGCGCGATGGTGTCGCCATGCAGCCGTTCCCCGCTGATGCCGTGGCCGCCGAAGAGACGCGTGTCTTCGGTGAGTTGCTAAACAGGTCGGGCGCGGAGAACCCGTATACGTTGCGCGAGGATCTGCGCACGATGATGGACCGGTGTCTCGGGGTCTACCGCGAGGCCGGACCCATCCGCGACGGCATCGAGCGGCTGGACGAGATCCGCGAGAGATTTACCAAAATCAATATTGAGGACAAGGGCCGGGTCTATAACAGCAATCTCATCAACGTACTGGAGGCCGAGAACCTGATGGATCTCGCCGAGGTCGCGTTGCACTCGGCGCTGGCGCGGGAGGAATCGCGTGGGGCCCATGCACGCACCGACTACCCCGGGCGCGACGATGAAGTTTGGTTGAAACACACGCTGGCAACGCGCGGCGAGAAGGGTCCGGAGCTCGCATACAAGCCGGTGACTATTTCACACTGGACGCCTGTGGAGCGGAAATACTAAATGACTGCGGACGATCGCAAAGTGGCCACCGCGAAGCATGACGGCAGGAGAGGGTTTTTTGCCTGGCTGGCTGGCGGTCGGCGCGGGCTGGAGGGGTATCTCTATGTGCTGCACCGGGTTTCCGGGCTGGCGCTGCTCGGGTTCCTTGTGCTTCATGTCTTCGTGACCTCGGCGCGGCTTCTGGGCGAGGAAACGTGGCGTAGCCTGATGGCGGTGACCCACAGCCCGTTGATGATGGCGCTGGAGTACCTGGTGTATGCGGCGTTTGCATTTCATGCGATCAACGGAATACGTCTGATCCTGATCGAACTCGGGTTTGCCGTGGGTCGACCCGACGATCCGGTTTATCCCTACGAAGGGTCGTTGCACAAGCAACGGCCGCTGGCCCTTGTCGCGATGGTAATTACCGGCGTGTTGTTGTTGCTGGGCGGTTTCGACCTGTTGCACCGATGAGGATGGAAGGCGCTGATGCGTAGCATGCTGTTCTGGTTTCTCAACATCGTTGCCGCACTGGTAATACTGGTGCTGTTGGGCTTGCATCTGGCCGAGATGCATCTGAGCGCACTGTGGCAGTACTTTACCGGGGCCGGGCCCAATCCGTTGGACTGGGAGCAGGTGGTCGCGCGTGGTAACAGCACGACGATGCTGGCAAGTTATATCCTGCTGCTCGGTGCCGCACTTTTTCACGGTTTTTATGGTGTGCACAATATACTGGTCGAGGCGCTGGACGGGGCAAAGGCGCAACGCGCGGTAGGGGTTTTGTGCTGGGTCGCGGGTCTGGCGTTGTTCCTCGTCGGGACCTTTGTCACCGTGGCATTCAACGGGGCGTAGACGATGAGCGATACCACAAGAGTTATCTTCCGGGTCAGGCGCTCTTCCGATAACTCCGCCGCCCACTGGCAGGAGTATCCGGTGCCAGCCGGCCCGGGCATGACGATACTCGAAGGACTGCAATACATCCGCGAGCATCTCGACGCCACGCTGGCGTGGCGGTTCTCCTGCCGTATGGGAATTTGCGGGTCCTGCGCCGTGGTGATCAACGGCAGGTCCGGTCTCGCCTGCAATACCCAGATCCTCGATATCAGCGACAGTGAAATCAGGCTCGAACCGCTGGCAAATTTTCCCGTTATCCGCGATCTGGTTCCGGATCTTGGTTCAATGTTCGACAAGCACGTGCGGCTTCGCCCGTACCTGATCCGCGCCGACCAGGACGAGATTGACGCGAGTCTCGGTGAATTCGAACAAAGCCCGGAGCAGTTGCTGGAGTTCAACCAGTTCTCGTATTGCATCAAGTGCGGAGCGTGTATGTCAGCGTGTCCGACGATGGCGCAGGATGCGGCGTTTTTCGGACCGATGCCGCTGACGGCGGCACATCGCTACAACAGCGATTCGCGCGATCAGGGATTCGCCGAACGCGGCCGCGCCCTCGACACGGGACACGCTGCCGCGCATTGTCATTACGCGGGGGAATGTTCGCGGGTTTGCCCAAAGGGGGTGGATCCGGGGCGTGCGATTCAATTGATGAAGCGTTCGCTGGTGATGGAGCTGCTGCGCCTGCGGAAATCTGCGGACCGAACCCGGCTTATCGAGCCGCCGGTGGCGCAGAATGTCGACGACGAGTCGTTGCGGCCGCCGCCGTTTACCGCAAAGCATACCTAGCCCCGCGGAGTGCGGCAGAGCGCGGGCCCGCGCTAGAGTTCTTCGCGAACCCGTGCGACCGGGAAGGTCATCGTAAAGTCGGGGACCTGCAAACATGTCAGTACCGCGCCCCGGGTCAGATCCGGAAACACTTCAGCGTCGATGGCGCATTCGGCCATTTTTGCCGGGCCGGCGCGGCCGGACGCCTCCGGTGTAAAGACGTATTCGCGGCCGCGCCAGGACTGTACCAGCGTGCACATCGAGGCGGGCAGTATCCGCGTGGTAACCGGCAAGCTGAATCCCCATGGCCGGAAACTCATACTTGCGAAAGTGTGGCCGTCGAGGGCAACGCGAAACTCGTCGCAGCCACGACCGCTGGTGTCGTAGTGGATATCGAAATCCGCGAGCTCCTTGGGAATACCCCAGTTGTCACGCCCATTGCTGACGCTCGCTTCGGTAGAGACGAAAATCCGGCTGATGGTCCAGTGCGATGCTCCGGTCGTGGTCGAGACGCGTCCCGGGATAAACAGCAATTCCTGGTACGGGCCTACGGGGGAGTCGGTGTAGTCGACCAGCATCATGTAGGCGATGCGGCCGCGGCGTCCGCGCGCGCGTGCGGATTCCAGAAAACAGCCGGCGTCGAGATAACCGGGATCGCAGCGGATCGCCGCGATATAGCCGCACCCGGTAAGCGTCCACGGCGCAGGCGCGCGCGGTGAGTGGGTGTTCGAATCCTCGAGCTGAGCTTTAGCCATGTTTTTGTCGCCGTCGTGTTGGTGTCGGGTCAGTGTTTCGCTGCACGGTTGGGACTCGATTACGGTTCCTTGAGAAAATCGATAACCAGCCGGGTGAAGCGATCCGCACGCTCGATCTGGGTCCAGTGGCCGCATTGGCCGAAGACATGCAGTTGCGATCGCGGGATTAGCTGATGCAGACGCAAACTGCTCTGCAGCGGAATGACCTGGTCATCGCGGCCATGCACGGTAAGGGTCTCCTTGCTGATTTGCGC
>Ga0316191_10002809_pt1 | contig 12750 bp, 11 predicted proteins | sample Eddworburr2cm_MG_FD_204928 | JGI IMG/M metagenome (GOLD analysis project Ga0316191, IMG submission 204928) | Coastal sediment microbial communities from Maine, United States - Eddy worm burrow 2 cm | ecosystem: Environmental > Aquatic > Marine > Coastal > Sediment | place: USA: Maine...
ATTGTCCGCATGTGGCCGCCATTTTGCAATGCCTGCCCGCGCGCTGGCGCGGGCTTACTGGACAATCGAATGGCTGTTACTGATACCCAGTGTTTTCAGTTCCTGGGTCACCCGGTTGGCTTCCATGTGGCTCGCCAGGGGGCCTACCTGCACCTTGAAAAAGGTACCGGCATCGGTGCTGGCCTCAACGATTCTGACCGCGCCGATATTTTGCGATAGCAGGTCATCTTGCATCCGCCGGGCATTATCGCGACTCGAAAAGGCCCCGACCTGCAGGTACAAGGTCTGTTTTTCCTGCATCGTAGCGGGTGCGGCGACGGTTTCGGTCAGCGTCGCGGTCTTGGCAGTTTGCTGCGGGTCAATCGCGCGAATCTCCACCTGACCGGTGCCGTATTGCAGGATATCGAGCTTTGCGGCCGCCGTGTAGGACAGGTCAATCAGCCGATCATCATGAAAAGGGCCGCGGTCGTTGACCTTGACAATAATCGAGCGACCGTTTTTCAAATTCGTGACCTCGACATAGGTGGGTAACGGCAGGGTCTTGTGGGCAGCCGTCATCGCATACAGGTCATAGGGCTCGCCGCTGGAGGTGCGTTTGCCATGGAACTTGGTGCCATACCAGGAGGCCGTACCGCGCGCGGTGTAACCCTTGCTCGTGGGCAGGGTGTAATAGGTCTTGCCGTACACCTTGTAGGATTCCGGATTACCATAACGGCTCAGTGGTTCGTTGCGTGGCACGGCATCGGGGACGTTCGAAACGTCCCGCGGATTGGCCGGGGCATCATCCGATTGCTGGCCGGTCTTCAGGGCACTGCAGGCCACAAAGCTGCTGCTGATCACCAGCAGTGCGGCGGCCAGCCGAACGCATTTGTGGATGACGGGCCTAGTCATTGAAATGCGCGCTTTGTTCATAGGCTCCACGAATTTCCTCGCTCAACTGGTAAACCGCCATGGCATACAGCGGGCTGTGGTTATAGCGGGTAATGGTGTAGAAATTGTCAAAGGCCAGCCAGTATTCCGGCCCGTCTTCCTGTTCCAGGCTCAGTAACGCAGCGACCAGCTCATCGGGCATGGGCTCGATGGGCGTGATGCCGTCGTGGCGCATGGCATCGAGCACGGTGTTGGGTTTGTAGCCCAGCTCCAGAATGGTGTTGTACTGGTCGCCTTCCACCCTGGCACGAACGGCCACGGGAGCGCCGGCTTTCCAGCCATGCCGGTTGAAATAATTGGCGACGCTACCAATGATGTCCATCTTGTTGTTCCACAGGTCACGCTTGCCATCCTCGTCAAAATCAACCGCATAATTGCGATAGCTGCTGGGAATGAACTGGCCGTAACCCATGGCGCCGGCATAGGAACCGGTAGTCGTTACCACGTCAATGTCTTCCTCGCGGGCAAGGATCAGGTACTGTTCCAGTTCAGCGGTGAAAAATTCACTGCGTGGCGGATAGTCGAAGGCCAGCGTCGAGAGCGCATCCAGCACCCGGTGCCTTCCGGTATTGCTGCCATAACGGGTTTCCACGCCAATGATGGCTACGATGATCTGTGGCGCCACGCCAAACGCAGCCTCGGCCTTGCTGAGGATCCCTGCATTTTCTTTCCAGAACGCGACGCCGCCATCGATGCGTGCGGGTGTCAGAAATATTTTTCTGTACTCATACCATTGCAGCCGTTTCTCGGCAGGCTTGCGCATGAGTTCCAGTATGTCTTCGCGGCGTTGCGCCTCGTTGAAAACAACCACGAGCTCTTGCTGCTTGAAACCGTGCTTGTCGACCATCATGTCGATGAAGGCCTGCACCTGCGGCTGTTCACTGTAGCTGTCTGCAAATACGGTCAGTGGACCGAGTGCCAGCGCGGCTGGCAGTATGAAGGAGAAAAAGCCTGCTTTTAAAGCCTGTAGTTGCATTAACGGGTTCCCTGTAGAGAGTTGCATCGCGAGCATTCTAACACCGAACTATTGCTCAGGCAGACAGTAATTTCCGGTGTGTCTGTATCGACATGAGGATGCCAAAACCGGCCATCAGGGTAACAATGGAGGTGCCGCCGTAGCTGATCATGGGCAGCGGCAAGCCCACCACCGGCAGCACCCCGGTGACCATGCCGGTGTTGACGATAAAGTACACGCAGAAAGTCATCGAGAGGCTGCCGGCCAGCAGTCGTGTGTAGGTGTCCTGTGCCTGGATAGTGATCATGATGCCGCGCACGACGATGGCGGTATACAGTGCAAACAGCGTCAGGATGCCCAGAAAGCCGAATTCCTCGCCAAGTACGGCAAAGATAAAATCCGTTGAACGTTCCGGCAGAAAATCCAGTTGCGACTGCGTGCCATTCATCCAGCCTTTACCCAGCAGGCCACCCGAGCCAATTGCGATCTTCGACTGGATGATGTGGTAGCCGGAGCCCAGCGGGTCGCTTTCCGGGTTGAGAAAGGTAATCACGCGCTGGCGCTGGTAGTCATGCATGAAGTGCCACAGCAGCGGCGCCGCTGCGGCCAGCAGCACGGAAAAGAACGCCAGCAGCCGCCATTGCAGGCCGGCAAGGAACAGCACAAAGAAGCCGGAACTGGCGATCAGCAGTGCGGTGCCGAGGTCCGGTTGTTTGGCGATCATCAGCATCGGCACCGCGATGAGCGTCGCGGATGCCAGTAACTGCCAGGGGTTCGGGGGCAGGCGGGTATCCGCGAGATACCAGGCCACCATCATCGGTACCGCGAGTTTCATCATTTCCGATGGCTGGAAGCGTACGAAGTACAGGTTCAGCCAGCGCTGTGCGCCACCACTGATCTCGCCGCCAATGAGCACCGCAAGCAGAAACAGTACGCCGAGTACGAACAGCCACGGCGTCAGGCGTTGCAGCATGCCGGGTGATAATTGTGCCACTACCAGCATGCCGGTAAAGGCAATGCCAAGGCGTATCAGCTGGCGTTCGACCAGTGCTATATCGCCACCGCCGGCACTGTAGAGCACGATCAGTCCCAGCGCGGAGACGGTAATCAGGGAAAACAGCAGCGGTGCATCAAGGTGCAGCCGGTATTGCCAGCCGCTGCGGCTGGCATCCTCACGGTGTGGTGTCAGCACAATACTCATGGTGGTGAACTCTCTAAATAGGCATCAAGGATGGCACGGGCCACCGGCGCGGCGACGGAGCCACCACCACCACCATGTTCGATAATGACGGCAACCGCAATTTTCGGCTCTTCAACAGGCGCAAAGGCAATGAACAGGGCATGGTCGCGCAGTTCTTCCGGGATGGCCTCGGCGTCGTATTTTTCTTCCTGCTTGAGCCCGTAAACCTGTGCCGTGCCGGTCTTGCCGGCAATGGTCCAGGGACTGTCCTCGCCAATCTTGCGTGCTGTGCCGCGCGCGCTGTGCACCACGTCGGTCATGGACTGGATGACGGCGTCCCAGTGCTGCTGTTCGTTGATGGTGATGGTGTCGAGAATGCGTGGCTGGTGTGGTAACAGGTCATCACTGTTGGCTATCTGTTCGGCGTACACAATATTCGGTTGCAGCAGCCGTCCACCGTTTGCAAGAGCCGCCGTCGCGGTGGCGAGTTGTACCGGCGTGACCAGGAAAAATCCCTGGCCGATACCGGTAATGAGGGTTTCTCCGGGGAACCAGGGCTGGTCGTGCCGGGCGCGCTTCCAGTTCCGCGACGGTAGCAGTCCCGACAGTTCCCCCTGGATATCGATGCCGCTTGCGCGGCCAAAGCCGAAGTTCTGCAGGTAATCGTGAATGCGGTCAATTCCCAGCGACAGTGCCAGATCGTAAAAGTAGACGTCGCAGGACTGCACGATGGATTTGTTGAGGTCGACGGTACCGTGACCGGTATGTTTCCAGTCACGGAATTTACGCGTGTTACCGGGCAGGGTATAGAACCCCGGGCAGTAGGTGCTGGAATGACGGGTGGTGACGCCTTCTTCAAGGCCTGCCAGCCCGACGAACGGTTTGATGGTTGAGCCGGGCGGGTACTGGCCACGCAGGGCGCGGTTAAACAGCGGTTGTTTGGTGTTGTCGCGCAGGGCCGCATAGTCGCCAAAATCGATGCCGTTGACAAATGCATTCGGGTCGTAGGTTGGCTCGCTGACAAAGGCGAGGATGTCGCCATTGTTCGGATCGATCGCTATCGCCGAGCCGGTGTAGCCTGCAAAGGCCTTTTCAGCGGCGGCCTGCACGCGGGAATCAATTGTCAGGTAGATGTTGCGTCCGGATACCGGCGGGGTACGGCTGAGTACGCGGATGACCCGGCCCTGCGCCGTTGTTTCCACATGCTGCAGGCCAACGGTGCCATGCAATATGGATTCATAGGTTTTTTCGATACCGATCTTGCCGAAATGGGAGGTGCCGCGGTAATTGGAGCTGTCCAGTTGCTGCAACGCCTTCTCATCAATGCGTCCCACATAACCGAGTGCATGCACGGCAAGCGAACCGTGCGGATAATGACGTGACAGGCCGGCGGCGATGTCGACCCCGGGGAAACGGTGGCGGTTGACGGAGAAGCGTGCAACCTCTTCATCACTCAAATGGAAACGCAGCGGGATGGCTTCAAAGCGTGGCTTTCGATGCAACAGCTTTTCAAAGCGGCTGCGATCGATGTCCCGGATTTCGATGATTTCCTCGAGCGCCCCCAGGGTGGCGTCCATGTCATCAATCTGTTCCGGTGTGATTTCAAGTCGGTAGGAAGGCAGGTTCTCGGCCAGCAGGATGCCGTTGCGGTCATAGATCAGGCCGCGGTTGGGTGCTATCGGTTGCAGCTTGACGCGGTTGTCTTCTGACAGCGTCGTGAAGTGCTCGTGCGCCAGCACCTGCAGGTAAAACAGGCGTGCCAGCAACACGGCCAGCAGCAGGGCACCGGCAACCAGTAACAGGATGGCCCGGTTCATGACCAGCCGGGACTCGAAAAAATGATCCTTCAGGGTGATCTGGCGCGGCATGGCGTGGTCTAGGGCCTGTTAACGCTACAGCGACAGCAGCGACGGCGGCCATTTTTTCGCACAGCAAGGCGCCGCGAGCGTGGTGTACTCGCCGTACAGGAGCGAGCGGCAACGCCGATGTGCGGAAAAATGGCCTCGTCCCTTCGGGTTGCGCCCCAAATGCGCCCAGCCCGTGTTACTCGTCGTTCATTTAGAATAACTAAACCTCTCTCCTTGTGCCTTGTCTGGCCACATTTGGTGCAGCAACGCTGCTGTCGCTGTAGCGTTAACAGGCCCTAGTTCACCCTGAAACCGCGACGCAGGCTGCGCAGCGTGGCATGCACCAGTGGCCAGATGATCATGCCGAGCACGGAGGGCATCCAGAAAAACCAGGGTGCGCCGGGACGGCCGATAATGCGGCTGATCCACAACGCCAGTAACTGGTGCAGCACCAGCAACACCAGCACGGTCAGCGACTGCTGCCATACCGGCACCAGTCGCAGGCGCAGGTGGAACTTCAGGGTAATGTAGGCAACCACCGTCAGGGACAGCGCGTGCTGACCAAGCAGGGTGCCGGTGAGCAGGTCAACCATCAGGCCCGTGAACCAGCCAGTGGCAACGCCGACCCGTTCAGGCAGCGCCATGCACCAGTAAATAAGCACCAGGCCGACCCAGTCGGGGCGCACGTAGCGTGCCCAGTCGGGCAACGGGATGACGGTCAGTAACAGTGCGATGATAAAGGTGAAAACGATGACGCCGCCACCATGATGTCTGCCGCGCATCATTCTGCCGCTGCCGCCGTTCCGGTTTCCATGCTGCTATCCGCTGCAGCTGTCTCCGCAGCGGTTTCACTGGCCTCTGACTCAGCGGTTGTATCCGGCGCAGCGTGGTTGCTCGTTTCTATTACAGTAGTCTGTCCCGGCCATATCAACAACACTTCGCGGCTGCGATTCAAATGCGCCAGCGGCGTCGCGACCACCGAGGAAAAGGCATTGCCGGGATCGTGCTGTACGGCATTCACAGTGGCCACCGGGTATCCGGGAGGAAAGCGTCCACCCAGGCCGGAGGTGATCAACAGGTCGCCGGGTTGAATATCGGCACTGTTGGGTATGTACGGCAGTTCCAGGCGGTTGATGGAGCCGCTGCCCAGCGCGATGGAACGCAGGCCGTTGCGGTTTACCTGTACCGGGATGGCGTGCGATGTGTCCGTGATGAGCATCGCTGTCGATGAATAGGGTCCGGCATGCACAATCTGTCCCATGACGCCTTCCGCGTCGACCAGCGGCTGACCGGTATACACACCGTGTATCTCGCCCTTGTTAATCACAACCTGGTGCTTGTAGGGATCCAGGTTCACCGACATCAGTTCGGCAATGAGCACTTTCTCCCCGATTTCAAACGACGAATCCAGTAATTCTCTGAGGCGAATATTCTCTGCCTGCAGTGCAGAAAACTTCTGCATCTGGGCCTTCTGCATGAACTGCTGTGTGCGCAGGCTGTCGACCTCTTCCTGCAGCTTGCGGCGGCCGGCCAGTGACTCGTCGAGCCATTCGGTGACCGAGCCGGGAAGTTCCACGCTTAACTGGATCGGGTAGACCAGCAAGGAAAGTCCGTCGCGCACCGATTCAAGGCTCTTGTACTTGTGGTCCATGACCATTAGTACCACCGACAGCGAAACCAGCACGAGCAGTCGCGTCGTGATGGATGGACCTTGTGTGAAGATGAGCTTGATCGGGCACCCCGTGGCGCTAGGACTTAATCAGGGCGGTATTCTAGCCTAGTTGGAATCGCGGATGCGATTCGCTCCTACAGCTGAATTTGTTTGCTACCGGTGATTATTCGACCGTGAAGACGTCGCCGCCACGCTCGTCAAACAGTTCGAGGGCACGTCCGCCACCGCGGGCGACGCAGGTGAGGGGGTCATCGGCGACCACGACCGGCAGACCGGTTTCTTCCATGAGCAGCTTGTCGATGTCGCGCAGCAGGGCGCCACCGCCGGTCAGCACAATGCCGCGTTCTGCAACGTCTGCACCCAGTTCCGGTGGTGTCTGTTCCAGTGCGGTCTTCACCGCGCCGACTATCCCGGTCAGCGGCTCCTGCAGGGACTCGAGGATTTCATTGCTGTTGAGGGTGAAGCTGCGTGGAATGCCCTGTGACAGATTGCGTCCCTTGACTTCCAGCTCATTGACTTCCTTACCGGGATAGGCAGAGCCGATGGCATGCTTGATGTGCTCGGCAGTGGCCTCGCCGATCAGGGTGCCATAGTTACGCCGCACGTAGTTAATGATGGCGTCATCAAAGCGGTCACCACCGATGCGAACAGATGAGGAGTAAACGATACCGTTCAATGAGATAACGGCGACTTCTGATGTGCCGCCACCGATATCGAGGACCATGGAGCCGCGCGCTTCATCGACGGGCATGCCGGCTCCGATGGCAGCCGCCATGGGCTCTTCTATTAAGTACACTTCGCGGGCGCCGGCACCGGCGGCTGACTCGCGGATGGCGCGACGTTCTACCTGGGTGGAGCCACAGGGCACGCAAATCAGGACGCGCGGACTGGGTTTGAAGAAACGTGCTTCGTGGACCTTATGGATAAAATGCTGCAGCATCTTTTCCGTGATGGTGAAGTCGGCAATGACGCCGTCTTTTAACGGCCGGATGGCGGTGATGTTGCCCGGGGTTCGTCCCAGCATCAGTTTCGCCTCGGTGCCGACAGCTGCGATGCTCTTCGGTCCACCCGGTCCTCGATCCTGGCGAATGGCTACCACCGATGGCTCGTTCAGTACGATCCCCTGGCCGCGTACATAGATCAGTGTGTTCGCCGTGCCCAGGTCAATGGACAGGTCGTTGGAGAACATGCCAAACAAGCTTTTAATCAACATTAAACGCAGATCCGTGAAGGTCACTCGAAAAAGAAGCGGGTAATCTAACAACGGGTGGGCTCTGGAGCAAGGAAATCGACTGAAAAACGTCGCCAGCCGTCTCTTGCGGCCCTGAATGTGAAGATGTACGTGATAAGCGATTGTGCTACCGTTGCGCCCCTGTTTTTTTACGCGAACGACTGACTACGGAGTGACCATGGCGCTTGATGCCTCGGATGTTGAGAAGATTGCACACCTGGCACGGCTGGGAATCAATGCCGATGATATTCCGGGATATGCCCGTAACCTCACGGATATCCTGGCCTTTGTGGAGGAGTTGAACAGTGTGGACACGACCGGTGTGGAACCATTGGCACACCCGTTCGAAGCCACCCAGCGGTTGCGTCCGGACGTGGTGACGGAGTCTGATAATCGTGAGCACTTCCAGCAAGTTGCTCCCGAGACCGAGTCCGGGCTCTACCTGGTGCCGCAGGTCATAGAGTAAGTCCCGAGTGTTCTTTCAACTTGAACCTTGAACAAAGATAAATATTATTGCCACGGAATCCACGGAAAAACACGGCAGTATTAATGCATTAAAAGACATTCTTCCGTGTCCTTTAGTGGATTTCGTGGCCATTTAATAACAAAACTGGCACTCAGCGTGTTAGTTCTGTATCAGTGTGAAAGAGTACTGGTGCTCTATCCGTTAAGTCGCAATTAGCAGGACGGGGTACGCGATACGGACCCGTCAGGAAACGTTTTATGTATCAGAAAAGCCTGGTAGAACTTACCGCCGATTTGCAGAAAGGGATTTACTCCAGCGAAGAGTTGACCCGTGCCTGCCTGCAGCGGATCAGTGCCCATGATGAACGCCTGAACAGCTTTGTGACGGTCACCGAGGCACAGGCACTGGTAGCGGCACAAGCGGCCGATGTCGCCATCAAGGCCGGCAGTGCCGGGCCGCTGACGGGTATCCCGTTTGCACACAAGGACATTTTCTGTACCAACGGCGTGAAGACCAGCTGCGGTTCAAGGATGCTGGATAACTTTATTGCCCCGTATGATGCAACCGTTACGGAGAAACTGCTTGAAGCCGGCGCCGTGATGATCGGCAAGACCAATATGGACGAATTTGCCATGGGCTCGTCCAACGAAACCAGCTTCTACGGGCCGGTCAGGAATCCCTGGGATGAAACGACAGTGCCCGGTGGATCTTCCGGCGGTTCCGCCGCGGCCGTTGCCGCTCGGCTGGTGCCGGCCAGCACCGGTACCGATACCGGCGGCTCGATTCGTCAGCCGGCGGCGCTCTGCGGCATCACCGGGCTGAAGCCGACCTACGGCCGCGTCTCACGTTACGGCATGATTGCCTTTGCCTCCAGCCTCGACCAGGGCGGACCGTTCACCCGCTCCGCCGCTGACGCCGCTGTGATGCTGGGTGCCATGGCCGGGTTTGACACACGGGACTCCACCAGTGTGGACCGCCCGGTCGATGATTACGTCGCGCGGCTCAATGAACCGCTGCAAGGCCTGAAGATAGGCCTGCCGAAAGAATACTTCGGCGCGGGGCTGGATGCCGCCGTGGGGGATGCGGTCGCCGCGGCCATCGATGAATTCAAAAAACTCGGCGCCACGGTCGTGGATATCACCCTGCCGAATACGCACCTGTCGGTGCCCGCCTATTACGTGGTGGCGCCGGCGGAGTGCTCCTCCAACCTGTCGCGCTTTGACGGCGTGCGTTTCGGACACCGTGCGGAAAATCCAAAAGACCTGCAGGACCTGTATACCCGCTCACGCGGTGAAGGTTTTGGTGAGGAGGTGAAGCGCCGCATCCTGGTCGGCACCTATGCACTGTCTGCCGGTTACTACGATGCCTACTATCTCAAGGCACAGCAGGCACGGCACCTGATACGGGATGATTTTCTGCAGGCCTTTGAGCAGGTTGATGTCATCATGGGGCCGACGGCACCCTCGGTGGCCTTCAAGCTGGGCGAAAAGGCGGATGATCCGGTCAGTATGTACCTGTCAGATATCTATACGATCGCCGTCAACCTCGCCGGCTTGCCGGCCATCTCGGTACCTGCCGGGTTTTGCAATGGCCTGCCGGTTGGCTTGCAGGTGATCGGTAATTATTTTGACGAGGCGCGCCTGCTGAATGTCGGGCACCAGTACCAGCAGGTAAGCGACTGGCACACGCGCTCCCCGCAGGGATTCGAATAATGGAATGGGAAACGGTTATCGGGCTGGAGATACATACCCAGCTCGCCACCCGCAGCAAGATCTTTTCCGGCGCATCGACCACCTACGGTGCGGAGCCCAATACCCAGGCATGTGCCGTTGACCTGGGTTTGCCGGGTGTGTTGCCGGTACTGAACGCGGAAGTCGTGCGCATGGCCGCCATGTTCGGGCTGGCGACGCATTCCACGGTTGCATCGCGCTCGGTGTTTGCGCGCAAGAATTATTTCTACCCGGACCTTCCCAAGGGCTACCAGATTAGTCAGTTCGAGCTGCCGATTGTGCATGACGGCTACCTCGACATCGAGCTGGAGGATGGCAGCAGCAAACGCATCGGTATTACGCGAGCCCACCTCGAAGAAGATGCCGGTAAATCCCTGCACGAGGCTTACCTGGGCAAGACCGGTATTGATCTGAATCGTGCCGGTACACCGCTGCTGGAGATTGTCTCCGAGCCGGACATCCGTTCGGCGAAGGAAGCGGTCACCTACATGAAGAAGATCCACGCGCTGGTGCGTTACCTCGGTATCAGCGACGGCAACATGCAGGAAGGTTCATTCCGCTGTGATGCCAATGTATCGGTGCGTCCGCAGGGCCAGCAAGAGTACGGTACGCGCGCTGAAATCAAGAACATCAATTCATTCCGTTTCGTTGAGCAGGCCATCAACTACGAGGTTGAACGCCAGATCATGCTGCTTGAAGGTGGCGGCACGGTGGTGCAGGAAACCCGCCTGTTCGATGCCGACCGGCATGAAACCCGCTCCATGCGTTCCAAGGAAGAGGCCAACGATTACCGCTACTTCCCGGATCCTGACCTGTTGCCGGTGGAGCTGGATGAGGCATTTCTGGACGCCGTGAGGAAAACCCTGCCGGAACTGCCGGATGCCCGAAAGGCGCGCCTTGTCAGTGAGCACGGACTGTCGGAGTACGATGCCGCTGTGCTGACCGCCTCGCGCGAGCTGGCGGATTACTTCGAGGCGGCGGTGCAGGCCGCGGGTGGCGCGGGGAAGCTGACCGCCAACTGGGTCATGGGAGAGTTGTCCGGCGCACTCAACAAGAGTGATTGCGACATTACTAACAGCCCTGTCAGCGCCGTGGCGCTCGGTGGCTTGTTGCTGCGTATCGAGGATGGCACCATCTCCGGAAAAATCGCCAAGCAGGTGTTTGAGACGATGTGGAAAGGTGAAGGCTCGGCTGACGATGTTATCGAACAGCAGGGTCTGAAGCAGATATCCGATTCCTCGGCGATAGAAGGCATTATCAGGGACGTGCTGGATAACAATCCAAAACAGATTGAACAGTACCGTGGCGGGCAGGAAAAGTTATTCGGCTTTTTTGTCGGCCAGGTCATGAAAGCCACCCAGGGCAAGGCTAATCCGAAACAGGTCAACGAGTTGCTGAGGAAGCTGCTGGATAGTTGACCACCTGTTCTTTCTATGACTACTTGTAGGAGCGGATCGCATCCGCGATTATTCCTGAACCGTGAATCGCGGATGCGATCCGCTCCTACGTCTGTCGTAACCTACTATGAATATCGTAGCCGATGAGAACATACCCTGTGTGCAACAGGCGTTTGCGTCACTGGGTGAAGTAAGCCTGCTGCCGGGACGTGTCATGCAGGCCGAACAGGTGCGTGACGCGGATATCCTGCTGGTGCGCTCGGTCACGCGGGTTGACGCATCCCTGCTGCAAGGGTCGTCAGTGCGTTTTGTAGGATCCGCCACCATCGGTTTTGACCACGTCGATCGCGACTACCTGCAGCAGCAAGGCATCGGTTTTGCAACGGCACCGGGCAGTAATGCAACCTCGGCGGCCGAGTACGTTGTCAGTGCCCTGATGGTGTTATCGGCACAGCAGGGCGTCGAGCTGGCCGGTAAAACGGTCGGCATTATCGGTTGCGGCAATGTTGGCTCACGCGTGCGCTGCAAGCTTGCTGCACTGGGCATGACATGCCTGGTCAATGATCCGCCATTGCAGGCAAGCGCCGGCCATGATGATTTTGTTTCCCTCGAGGAGGTGTTACAGGCTGATGTCGTAACGCTGCATGTACCGTTGATAAAAGATAGCCCACACCCGACCTTTCACCTCGTCAATGCAGCGCTTCTGGACCGGCTGAAGCCGGGTGCTATCCTGATCAATACCTCCAGAGGGGCGGTCGTCGATAACCGCGCACTTGATGCCTTGCTGGCAACACGGGATGAACTGTCAGTGGTGCTGGATGTCTGGGAAAACGAGCCAACAATCAGGCCCTCGCTGTTGCAGAAGGTTGACCTGGCGACAGCACACATCGCCGGCTACAGTTACGATGGTAAGTTGCGCGGTACCGAAATGATCTACCACGCCGCCTGTGATTATTTTGCCACGCCCGCGCAATGGCGTGCGGCCGATGTGCTGGCACGTGCAGCCAGTATCGACCTGCGAGACCACGGCACCGATGATTTACTTGCGGTTGCGAGGGCGGCAGTGCTTGCTTGTTATGACATACGTGAGGATGATGCACGGTTGCGCGCGACGTTGCCGCTACCCGTTACGGAACGTGCCCTGGCGTTTGACCGCTTGCGCAAGGAGTATCCGCTGAGGCGAGAATTCAGTGAATCAACCGTGTTACTGCGTGAACCGGCTGGTGCGCCTGGGCAGTTGTTATCCGGCCTGGGATTCCAACTGGTTTCCAGTCATTAATGCACCCTTCACTCGCCAAAGCTTCCGCTCACACCGCTTATCCCTGCAGGCAAGACGCCCTCC
>Ga0316191_10002811_pt1 | contig 12747 bp, 10 predicted proteins | sample Eddworburr2cm_MG_FD_204928 | JGI IMG/M metagenome (GOLD analysis project Ga0316191, IMG submission 204928) | Coastal sediment microbial communities from Maine, United States - Eddy worm burrow 2 cm | ecosystem: Environmental > Aquatic > Marine > Coastal > Sediment | place: USA: Maine...
AGAACGCCGAAGGAAACACCATCGCCCGTGAGGTCCGCATGATCCTGTCGACCTCCGGTCGCTCCTTCCAGCCAACCATTCGGACCCGAGGCACCGCGAGTGACTCCAGTGAAGCGCGCAGCGGGCCATCCCCGACGACGAGCAGCTCGAGGGGCGCCGGGACGCGGCTCCAGGCTTCGAAGACGGCCTCCAGTCCCTTCCCCTCATCAAGCCGCCCCACGTAAACAACCGAAGACGACGCAGAGGGCGGCTGCTCTCTCGGGCCGGCATCGGGCACGATCGACGGCACGAGCCTCATCCGGTCTCGTGGGAACCCCGCTTCCACGAGTTTGTCTTCGACGAATCTCGTGGACACCACAAACCGGTCCACGCCGTCCTCCCACGTATTCATCGAACGATTGATCGCGATTGTCCCTGCGGCCATCAGCGATTGTGCAGCAGAACCTCGGTAGCAGCGATAGGCAACCGAACGCCAAGGTTGGCGACCGAGACAGTCCGTGCACGGACCGCCGTCTCGAAAGAACAGGGCATTGGCGCATACCATCCGATAGTTGTGCACCGTCATCACGACCGGAACCGAGCGACGCTTGAGCGCCGTGATCACAGACGGCGTGAGGCGATACCAGGTGTTGTGGACATGGGCGAGATCGGGTTCGTGACGCTCGACGACCGATGCCATCCACCGCGCCGACTTGGGGTTCCAGGGCGCAAACGCAAGGTTCGCGGATTGCGATCCAAAACGGCTGGGATTGGCCATCCGGGCTTCGACGACCTCGTCACCCGCACCGCGAAGCGCCTCCGCCTCAGCACGCACAACCTGATCTTCGCCGCCTTCATTGAGGTAGGAGTTGTGAACCTGGAGTATCTTCACTGCAGGTCCGAACTAGCCCCACCGCGACGTGATCCAACCGGGAGCCAGACGGCCCCGGACCTCACAGTCCGAAGTAGCCGGCCACCGGCAGCCACGGTGACTGGCCCCACACGAATTGGTCATCAGCGTTGCCTTGTGTATTGCTGTGTCGGAAGTACATCGTCGTGTTTGACGGCCGGAACAACGCCGGCGTGTCGATGCCGTCGCGAGTCCAGTCGCCGGCAACGAGCCGGTCTCCAGGGTCGCCGAAGTAGAACTGGTTGTCGGCATTACCTTGAGTGTGCGAGTTGCGGAAGTACACGAGACCGGTGGTTTCCCGATGGAGCCCGACGGTCTCTATGCCGTTGCGGTTGAAGTCGCCGACGAACGGCTTGTCTCCTGGGTTGCCGAAGTAGTAGTCGAGCTCGGCAGCGCCGAGGCCACCGTCGTTCGCTCCAAGCTCATTGATAATGAAGACGCGACCTTCCGACGGCCGGTAGATCGATACAGTGTCGCACCCGTTGCCGTTGAAGTCGCCGGCAAGCGGGATGTCACCCGGATTCCCAAAGAAGAACCGGATATCGGCGTTCCCTTGGGTGTTGCTGTTGCGCAGGTAGACGTAGCCGTCGCTTTGCCGATACAGGCCCGGGGTCTCGCTCCCATTGCAGTCCCAGTCGCCGACGAACGGGTAGTCACCCGGATTCCCGTAGTAGAACGTGCTGACGGTGCCGATTACGTTTCGCAGGCGCCAGACCCCGGTCGCGGGATCCACGAGGCCCACGGTATCGAGAGTCGAGCTGCCATCCACGATGATCGGAATGGCGTCCTGGCGCACGAACGCTCCCTCTTCGTCCGTGATGATGACGGTGATCGTGTGCTGCGCCGCGATCTGATACGCGTGCGTCGCTGTGGCGTTCCTCACGGCCACTCCGGTGCCGGGCATGACCTGGTAGGAGTCCGGACTTCCATCCTCCCATGACACTCGTACTTCGTGGGTGTCTGCCACACCCGGATCACTGAACTGAACATTCACTTTCGTGGTCTCGCCGAGAGAGAAGGTTGTTCTCGGATTGCCGGCCGCATCGGTGATGAGGAAACTGTCGATCTTCGGTGCCTGGTTGTCGTCGTCCTTGATCGTCCCGACCGCCTGGGCGTCCGCGATTGGAGCGACCGCCGAACCGCTGAGATTCAGCAGCACTGTCTCGTCGATCTCATCGACGGCGTCGTTGAGGACCGTGACGGAGACAATCTGCGTCGTCTGGCCCGGGGTGAACGTGAGGGGTGTTGTCGGACGTGCCGTGTAGTCGGCGCCCGCAACGGCGGTGCCGTTGGCCGTGGCGTAGTTGACCGTGATCGGTTGGCCGGCAGCAGGGAGCAAGGCCACGGTGAACTTCAACGTGACCGTCCCGGGTCCCTCGGTGACCGGCTCAGCGTCCAACACAGACAACCCGGGGGGTCCGTCATCGTCAAGGATCGTGAGGGTGTGTGCTGTCTGACCGACAGCCGAACCACCCGGCGAGATGGTCCCGAACCCCAGAATGACCGTCTCGTTCGCCTCGTTGAGCGTATCGCCGATCACCGCGAACGGCGCCACCTGCACCTTCTCGCCATCGGGCAGGCCGGCGATCGATACGGGCGTCGGAGAGGTGAACGTGAAGTCGGTTCCTGCTGCCGTTCCGCCGGTCCGGACAACTTCCACCGTTGCCCCTCCGGGAACGGCCGGCCCCGTGGCGGTGGCCAGCCCGTCGGTGTCCACGACGAGATTGACGACTGGGGGCGTCGTGCCGGTGTTCCCTTCGGTCCAGGCGCTGGAGGCGAATTCAAAGGCGACAGTGAAGTTGTTGTCGACGATGGTCAAGGTGTGTGTCGTCTGACCGACAGCCGAACCGCCCGCCGAGATAGCCCCGAATCCCAGATCCACCGTCTCGTTCGGCTCAACCGTGATATCCCCGCTCACCGCAATCGTCGCGTTCTGGGTCGCACCGTTGGCTGCACCGGCCGGGAACGTCACCGGAACCGGCGTCGGCCCCGTGTAGTCGACACCAGACAACGCCGATCCACCCGTCACCTGAACAACCACCGTCGCCGGAGCCTTCAACGGCGTCGCAGTCGACAACACCACCGTCACCGGCTTATCAACCGAACCCGAATCACCCTCCACCTGAGAACTCGACCCCGCCGCAAACGCAACCGAGAAACTGTCGTCGTCATCATTCGTGATGGTCAAGGTGTGTGTCGTCTGACCGACAGCCGAACCGCCCGCCGAGATGACCCCGAAACCCAGATCCACCGTCTCGTCCGGCTCATCGGTGATATCCCCGTTCACCGCAATCGTCGCGCTCTGGGTCGCACCATTCACCGCACCGAACGGGAACGTCACCGGAACCGGCGTCGGACCCGTGTAATCCCCAGGAGACGACGCCGATCCACCCGTCACCTCAACGAAAACCGTCGCCGGAACCTCCAACGCCGCCGCCGTCGACAACACCACGATCACATCCTTGTTGACCGTGCCCGAATCACCCTCCACCTGAGAACTCGACGGCGCCTGAAACGCAACCGTGAAGAGATCTACAGCGTCTGCTGGCGGCGCGATCACGAACAACGAAGCGACCATCATCGTGACGAGGGCGGCCGATGCGAACCTCCCGAAACGTCGGCGTTCTCCGATGACACGACCCACCATTACGAACTCCCTGCGCGTAAGTTCCAATTGCAGAGCCAAATCTAGTCAGATCGCCGGGTACTCGGTTGGTCGCGATGCAGGGCTCGCTTCCGGCGTCGGATGCAGCGTCCGACCTAGAGGTGTTTGGTGAACCGCCCGACACCCTCGTAGATCAGGCCGGCACCCATAACAACCTCTGGATCGAAGGCGTTCCGCCCGTCGATGACAACCCTCCCACGCATGCAGTCGGCGACCTTTCCGAAATCCAGCTCAAGGAATTCGGGCCACTCGGTGAGCAGAACGATTGCGTCGGCGTCACATACGGCGTCATATGGATCGGCGTAGACTCGCAGATCTGGCACCTCTGGGAGACCGTTCACCATCGGGTCGCTGGCCCGTAGAATCGCACCCTTCTCCTGCAGCGATCGTGCAATGGTGATCGCCGGGGTGTCTCGGGTGTCGTCCGTGCCGGGCTTGAAGGCGAGCCCGAGCAGCCCGACCCTCTGCCCTCGCAACGGTCGAAGGTGGTCTTGGAGCTTCCGCACAACCGCATGACGCTGGTTGGTGTTCACCCGCTTGACGGCCTCGAGGATCAATGGTTCGATCCCCTGCTCACGGGCCATCGAGGCCAGTGCCGAGGTGTCCTTGCCGAAGCATGAGCCTCCCCAGCCAACGCCGGCATCCAGGAACTTCGGTCCAATACGCGAGTCGAGTCCGATTGCGTAGGCAACTTCCGCGACATCAGCGTCGATCCATTCGCAGATGCTGGCGATCTCGTTGATGAAACTGATCTTCGTCGCAAGAAACGCGTTTGCGGCGTACTTGATGGTCTCGGCGGTGGCACGACCGGTCTTCACCAGCACCGGCTTGTTCGTCGGGTCGCCGCCTTCGAATGACTGGGAGAGGATCTTCTCGTAGACGTTGGCGACCTTGTCGACAGCCTCACCGCAGTCGCCGCCAACGACGACACGCTCAGGATGGATGAAGTCTTCGACCGCTGCGCCCTCACGCAAGAACTCGGGATTGCTCACCACGCAAATCACATCGCGATCGACGCCGACCGGGAGCTCCGCTTCGATCGTGGCTTCAAGCCAGCTCCCGCTCCCGACGGGCACGGTGCTCTTCGTAACGATGATGTGCGGCTCGCGCATCGCGGCACCAATGGAACGCGCGGCGCCGGCCACGGAGCTCATGTTCGGGTGGCCGTTTGTGCCTGGCGGGGTGTCCACGCACAGGAAGACGATTTCGGAGCTGTCCATCGCAACCTGATAGTCGTCGGTGAAGGTGAGACGGCCCGATTCGATTCCGGAGACGAGGCGCTCTTGGAGTCCAGTCTCGAAGAACGGAACCACGCCGCCGTTCAGCGACTCCAGCTTCTCTGGATCGATCTCGACGCCGATGACGTCCTGTCCAAGATCGGCGAGACATGCCGCCATGACCGTTCCGACGTATCCGCTCCCAATGACCGCGATACCGCGCTCACTCCCCATTTCAGCCCCCATTGCCTTCCACGGCCTTAGCCTATGCGTACATTCCCCTGTATGCGCACCTCATTGTATCCGGAACACCACTATCTGTAAACCGTTGAATGCGTGGCGTGGTTATTCCTCAATCAAGAGCGTGTCAGGACGATACGTTGACCATGCGAACCAGAACGTATCGAGGTGTTCGACCCGTTCGAGGCTGGATCCTTTCAGGGGTCCCTCCGCGGCGACCCCGGCGATTGTCCACGTGCTGCCGGTCTCGTCGTCGACGAATTTCCCGTCCTGCGCCACAAGGGTCACCGGGCTCCCGGCGAGTTCGGGTACGAAGACGCCCACTGAGCCAACGTCCTGTCCCCCCTCGACAGTCGACGCATCCAAAGCTGATGCTTGTCCCGGCTTCCACAGAATCACGAGGTCTTGGCTACCGACGGTGACCGCGGTCGCACTCCCGTTGCCATCGGCCAGGAGTTCCATCGAATACGCCGCGGAGGTTTCGTCGACGGTGACGCCGACGACCCGTTGCTTGGCGCGTTCGCGATCGTCCACGATCCCCCGGAAGAGAAACGGTTCGGTTTCGGCATCGTCGTATCCCACATATGGGTTTCTGCCGTAGTCACGCGAGTGCCCCGTCTGTGTCGAGTCGAGCACCTGGCCGTCCGGATACGTGGCAACGAAGTCTTGCCACGCCATGAGCGGAGAAGCAAGGGGCTCGAGTTGCGTGCCAGCCAGCACTCCGACCACGGCACGCCCGTCGAAATGGGTCCACAACGATTCGGTCAAGCGGTCGTACATAACCAAGGCCGAGGCGAACAGGCTTCCGGAGGTTCCGAATGTGGTTTCAACTCCGTTGACTTCGCGGCGGTAGGACACCGCTGAGTTGCACAGCGGGCAGTAGGTCACCGAGACCGGAATACCCCCGACGGTGTCGTTGACGATCTCGTGCCAGATCATCACGCGCACCGGATACGCCCGGGCGTCGCCATTGATTTCCAACGCGACGACCGACTCGGCTCCTTCGAGTTGATCGCCGACTGCCGCGACATCGATGAACACCGGTGCATCGAGCGGCGGGATACCGTCGGGCGGCGGACCCCCGGAGATGATCTCGTCGATCGGCACGAGCGGTGCAGGGAACTCGTCGGATCGTGGGTCGGTGAGCGCTGACGGGCCTGCGGGAATCGCGACCGATGCGTCCGACTTCGGTACGGCCGTTGAGGACGATTCCTCGGTCGTCGACGATGACGTTGTTGGGGGAGAGGCCTCGCCTGGGCCGCCATCGTCGGCGGGAGACGCCGCGCATGCTGTGGCTACGAGCGCGATCGCTGCGAATAGGGTCACACTTCCGAACCAACTCACGCGTCCTCCTCGGGTCGTCGGTATCTGCAACGCGCTTCGAGGTGCTTCCGTTCCACTATGTCAGCACTTGGACAGTTTTACCCGATCGCAACTTCACCATCGCCAGAATCCCGAGTGCGGGACCGATGGCAAGCCACGGAAACGCCCATTGCCAGCCAAATGCTTCAGCAAACACGGGAACTCCGCGGATCGTGACGAGGGTGAGCAGGAACCCCAGTCCCGTTTGCAGGGTCAAGGCTGTCCCTCTCCGCTGTTCCGATGCCGCTTCAGTGACCAGCGCCGAGAACTGCGCCGAGTCAGCAACCACCGTGGCTCCCCATACGAGGAACACCGGCAGCACGACGAGTGGAGACCGACCGAAGATGAAGAGCGTTGCCAAGGCCGAGACGCCGGAGATCGCCATCGCCGTGCCCGCGACCACCTCACGGCCATGTACGTCGGCGAGCCGTCCCGCCACAAATGACGCCGGTCCACCGACAGCGATGATCGCAAACGTTGCGATCGGCACCCAGCTGCTGTTGCCACCACGTTGCGCAGCGCTTGCGGTGAGGTACGCGGCAGTCCAGGTCCACATCGCGTAGAGCTCCCACATGTGACCGAGGTACCCGTAGGTCGAGAGCCGGACTCCACGGTTCCTCAAGGCCGCACCAATGTGCCTGATGGAGAATGGTGACGGGGCCACCTCGAACGGCCCGTCGGTAACGGTTCGAGCCATCAGGAACGCGCCGGCCGCCGCAAGCATCGAGGCGCCCACGAGAACGCCCCGCCACTCCAGTCCGATTCCGCGGACGAGATGCGGTCCTGCGCTGCCCACGGTGAGTGCTCCGACGAGCACACCGAGCGCCATGCCTCTCCCCCGGCTGAACCACCCTGCCATCGCCTTCATGCCACTGGGATACACGCCGGCTAGAGCGACCCCGGTGACGAACCGCAACCCGTATGCCAGGTGAACCATGTCGGCCGACCCGAGAATTACGGCAGCGTTGGCGGTCGCAGCGACCATCGCCGCGGCCACGAAGAGACGCCGCGCAGGCACCGAGTCGGCGATACCGCTGGCCGCGATTGTGAACGCACCGACCACAAACCCAACTTGAACGGCCAACGTCAGCCAGGACGTGGCGGCGATTGACAGATCCCACTCGACGCGAAGTTGCGGTGCCACAGCAGCAGCGGAGAACCAGAGCGTGAGGACCAGGAGCTGCGACATCGCGATTCCGATGAGGGCTCGCCGCTGGCCCGCCGGCCGAGACTCCATCGACGGAGCGCGTTCACGCATCATGCGAATCGGCCATGTGCGAGGACGGCGTTTGATTCCGCGAGGCGACCAGCGCGGCGACGACCGCAGTGGCGACGACACCGGCCAGACCGAGCCCCCACAAGAGCGGCGCCTGAGCGACGACGTTCTGAACGGCCTGAGACAACCCCTCGACGAACCGGAACGGCCCGGCGTCGGCCAATGACTGTGGCCCTGAGCGGATGCTCACGATCCAGAACCAAACGATGTACGAACCGGTTGCCACAAGGATTACCCCGGACACCCTGCCAATGGAACGGCCGGCTCCTTTGAGCCGGCCGACGAGCGACCGCTTTCCGACCGCAAGGGCGACCGTGATCGCCATCAGCACAAGTGCCATGCCGGACGCGTATGCAAGGAAGGTCGCCACACCCGAGACGAACGATCCTCGCGTGACCTGCGCAGCAACAACGGTGAGAAAGACCGGGAGCGTGCACGACAAGGATGCGACGGCATACGACACGCCGAAGAGGAACACCGATCGATACCCCCTGCCGGAGGCCGCCCGGTGTGCCTTCGGCAGCCCAACGGTGATTTCGCGTCCGAGGAGGAGCGCAATCCCCAGGGCGACGACTCCGACCCCGACCACAACAGCGAACCACGGGATCGCACCGATCACGAAACGGAAACCGGCGGTGATCAGCAACCCGGCGAGTCCGAAGACCACCAAGAACCCAGTCGAGACCACGGCGCCGACGGCCAGGGCAGATCGCATCGCACGGCCGCGGCTCGCCTGATCCTCTTCGAGCCCCATGAAGTACGAGAGGTAGGCGGGGAGCATGGCGAAGCCGCATGGATTGACCGTTGCCACCAATCCCGCGGCAAATGCGAGGGCAAGTGGAGCGTCGATCATGTTGGGAACACTTCCTCAATCATGTCGAGCAACTGTGTCTCGGTCAGCGGTCCATTGTGGCGCGCAACGACACGGCCGTCGGCATCAACAAGGGCGGTGAACGGCATGCCGATCGCTCCGAAAGCGAGATAGAGGTCACCGACCGGGTCCACGACAAGATCGAACAGCACACCCGTCTCTTCGACCATTACGAGCGCGGCCGCGCGCTCGTCTTGGATGTTGACTCCCAGGAATGCCACGTCTTCGCCGACGGCCTCATAGGCAGGCTGCAGAGCCGCTCCCAGTTCTGCAACACACGATGGACACCACGAGGCCCAGAAGTTCACGACAACGGGCGAGCCTGCATAGTCAGACAGCGTTGCAGCGGATCCGTCGAAACCGACTAGTTCGGTTTCCCACACCGCCGGATCCACATCGGACGCCACGGTTGATCCCGGGGAACCGACAGGGCCGTCACTCCCCGAACAGGCGGCTGCGAGAAGCGACAGGGCGAGAGCGATCATGATGATGAAACGGATTCTCATGTTCGAGGGAACACGGGAAGGGCCCTCGACCATGCGACATTGTCCGTTGGGCGACACAGTCGCACCATTGGGGGAAAGCCCGCAAGCACACGAATTCGACGAGCCGAGGACGTCGATTGTCGCATTCAGAGGGACTCTCCCGCCGACGAAGGCAACGATTCGGGGACCAAGGTCCCAACATCGAAGGGTCCCATGCCCCTACGGAGGATGCGCTCAGGGTGGTTCGATGGCAACGATGCACGAACAGTACGTCCAGTTGTACAACGCGGTGGGCGTGCCGTACCGAACGGTGCGGGCGCTGTTGACCGACCGAGCGCTTCCTGCGCTGGACGCTCCTCGCAGAATCGGGGTCGATTGGCTCCACGAGGGTGAAACCCATCTCGACATGGATGTGGCGGGTGTTCACTTCGTGAAGGACGTCTGCTTCCGAGTCGCCGATTACGCCGATGTTCCAGGACCACTCCCGATGGGCCGTATCCAGCTCATGTGGGAGCCGATCGACCAAAGTGACGCCTACCCGGCGATCACCGCGGACCTGGAGATCGAGCCAATCGACGAGAAACGCACGATGATCTCGCTTCTGGCCTCGTATGAACCGCCCCTTGGCAGGATTGGAGCCGTTGTTGATCGGGTAGCGATGCATCGTATCGCCGAAGCTGCCCTCGCCCGCTTCTTTGAAGGCCTCCTCGTCGAACTCAAGGCCAGCGCTCAGGCCACCTCTGCCTAACCAGTCGGCACGGCTAGCCGTCGAGTGAGAACCGGATCCTCCTGAAACCCTTGCCCTTCGACTCCGTCTTCGTGATGCGAATAGCACCGACCTCTCCCGTGGAATCGACGTGAGTTCCTCCGTCAGCCTGCCGGTCGAGGCCCACGATGTCGATCACCCGCACTTCGGTGAGGGAAGGAGGCAGGAGGCTGACTTTGGTCCGGATCAGGCTCGGGTCCTGATCTGCTTCGGCACGGTCGAGGAACGAAACCTCAACACGACGGGCAAGCTCGAGCTGGCGATTCAACTCAGCTTCGATGGGGTCCCGATCTTCAGGATCCCACTGTGGAATCTCGAAGTCGAGCCGACCCTCTCCCGGAACCATGTTCCCGCCGGTCACGGGGCTTTGGAATCGTTCCCACACCACGCCGCACATGGCGTGCATCGCCGTGTGTGTCTTCATCAGTGTGTACCGGCGGTTCCAATCGATCTCGCCGACCAACTCTGTGCCGATTGATGGGAGCGTGTCGAGCCAGTGCCACACACCGCGTGAGTCCTGGGTCACCCGATGCACTTCGATCCGGTCGTCGCCGATGACGAGCGAACCGGTGTCGTGCGGCTGCCCTCCCCCGCCGGGATAGAAGACCGTGCGATCCAGAAGAATGCGACCATCGTCGCGGTCCGAATCGATCACCTTCGCCTTCATCGTTCGCTCGTACGCCCGCGTCGAGTAGATCCGTTCGGTCATGAGGCCTCCTTGGCCGGCACCCTACCTTCGACCACGTTCAAGGATACGATTCCGCCAGCCGACGGGTTCGCAAGGTCAGCGGCGTGACCCGCTCCAGCGACCGCCATCGCGTCCGAGGGTATTGTGAGACACATGCCTGCCATCTACTTCACAACTGAAGCGGACGCGAATTCGCTGCTCGCCGAGGATCCATTCGCTCTTCTGGTTGGACTAGCCATCTACCAGCAAGTGCCGACAGAGAAGGCCTTTGCAGGTCCGCTTGTGTTGAAAGAACGTCTCGGCGGAGTTCTCGACGCAGCGTCGGTTGCTGCCACAGACCCGGAACTGCTTGACGCCGCGTTTCGTGAGGTCCCCGCCATCCATCGCTTCCCATCCAACATGGCGAAGCGAGTCCAAGCCGTCGCTCAGTTCTTGGTGGATGAGTACGACGGCGATGTCTCGGCAATCTGGTCTGGAGTCGGCTCCGCCGAAGTACTCATGAAGAGATTGGAAGCGATTCCCGGCTTTGGCGAGTACAAAGCCCGCCTGACCGTCGGTGTCCTCGCCCGGCAATATGGGGTCAAGCCACGCGGGTATACGAAGTATCTCCCGGATTGGCCCTCAATCGTCGAAATAGAGAAGCCCGAAGACCTGGCAGACCTCAAGGAGCGGAAGAAGGCGTGGAAGGCTGCGCAGAAGGCGTAGAGCTTCTGCGCCGTGCCGTGTTGACGACCAGGATCGGGAATCCAATGGCGGCCACGGCAGCGAAGACGAACCATTGGATCGCGTAGCTCAGATGCGCCCCCTCCCCGATTTCCGGCGGCGGCAGAGGGGCAGGAAATTCACCCGGTGGAGGATCCTGGGCCTGGAGCTGGAGGTACACCGGGAGGAGCGCGGGTCCCCACTGCGGTGCCAGTAGCTCGAGGTCGAGGCGTCCGATCTTCCGGTACGAACCGTCCTCTTCAATGACCCCGGTGGGGCCCCGCTCTTCGGAGACTCGGAGGATGCCGGCGACGTCGACGATACCTGTGGGAGGCACGGCGTCCGGGACGGGTGGGCCTTGGCTGTCGATCGGGACCCACCCACGATTCACAGCGAGGGCGTTGTCCAGCATCACGAGCGGTGTCACGACGTTGTGCCCCGACACGCCGTTGAGGGTGCGAGCCTGGAGAAGGATCTCGGCTTCCGTGTTGTACGTGCCGGTGACCGTGACCCTGCGGTACTCAAGCGCCTCGGGATCGCTCCCAACGGTTGCCAACAGCAGCCCCAGGTCGACAGGATCCTCAGCCATTCGTGAGTCGATCGTTGCATTAAGGGCGCGCCGTTCGTCAAGCCGCCGAAGCTGCCACATCCCGAGATTGACAAAGGCGACGACGGTGACCACCACGATCAGGATGCCCGCGATCCAGACGCCAGATCTCAGAAACGAGTAGCGGCCGCTCACGGTGCCACGTCGGGTTTATTCTGCTGGGAGCGTGCGAGGCCGTAGGACAGCCGGTCGAGGAGCTCCCCCTTCTTGAGATAGGCGTCGCGGCCGATTCCTTCAAGCACGAAGCCGGCCTTCTCAGCGACGCGCGCAGAAGCGGGATTCGAGAGGAATACTCCCGCTTCGACCCGGTGGAGGTCGAGGTCCTCGAAGCAGTATGCGATGTACCGTCTGACTGCGGCCGTCGCGACACCTCTGCCCCACCACTGTGGAGCAACCCACCAGCCGACTTCGGCCGTGCCGGTTCGGATATCTCCCATCGGTTCACACCCGACACCTCCTCCTACCGTGCCGTCGATCATGATGGCGAAACTCCGGGGAGGATCCTGGGCTTCACACTTCGCTATCCAAGCGTCGGCATCCTCTTCGGTGTAGGGATAGGGAAACTGGTCCGTCATGAACCGTGTGATGCGCTCATCGTTGGCGGCCGCGAGCACTCCGGCCCGCAGAGCGCCACCGTATGGGACCAACGTGATGGTGTTGTCCTCCGTCGCAAGGATCGGACCGCGAATGGGCGTCTCCTCGGCGTTCTGCGGTGCCGCGATTTCCTCGTCAGGGAACCGCCCGCCCGTTCGCCAGTAGATCCCGTCGACGCGGGTCATGAGGCTCTCCTCGACCAGGTGGCGCCGCAGGGCGGCGTAGTCGTCGTGGTAGCGCCGCAGGTGCGCGCTCACCTCAGCTTCGTCGTAGCGCATCCCTGGTTCGAATTCCTGAGCAAGGCGCTCGAGCACAACGAGGCGTTTCCGCCGCTGAGCGGGGATCTCGGTGAGCCGTTCCCCGGAGAAGTAGGTCTCGAGGATCT
>Ga0316191_10002812_pt1 | contig 12747 bp, 15 predicted proteins | sample Eddworburr2cm_MG_FD_204928 | JGI IMG/M metagenome (GOLD analysis project Ga0316191, IMG submission 204928) | Coastal sediment microbial communities from Maine, United States - Eddy worm burrow 2 cm | ecosystem: Environmental > Aquatic > Marine > Coastal > Sediment | place: USA: Maine...
TTCAGGGATTTTTTTAACCCGAACCTTTTGAAACACGTGTTGAATTTTGAGTTCATTTTTTGCAAGCTGCCCTTCGAGCGGCTTGAAACACCTTTTGGAATATACGGCACACAGCGGCTCGAAGCCTTTGGACGTTTCAGGGATAACAATGTCAATGCCCGGCTCTATAGCACCCACAAGGGTTTCTACCAATTCTTTTTTGAGAAAAGGGGCGTCGCACGCCGCGAAAAATGCATGCGGGGTGCTCGTATAAAAAAGTCCTGTGTGTATCCCTGTTAAGGAGCTTCGAATGGGAAAAATATCTGTTACAATATTAAAATCCCATTGGAGGTATTGAAGCGGGTCGTTGGTAACCAAAATAATTTTATCGAAAACATCCCTAAAGACGTCATGGACATGATCGAGGATCGGTTTTCCGCCCACTCGGAGCAATGCTTTGTTGGTTCCGAAAAAACGTGAATTTTGTCCACCGGCCAATATTACGCCGGTACAATGGTTTTTCATATTAAAAAACCTTTTTGGGATACCTTCTGAAACGGTCCTGTTCGTTTTCCAGGTCATCAGATTTACCAAAGATGATGGTATCTTGTACAATAGGAAAAATATCGGGCAAAATCAAGCCATTTCAATGGCTCGCGACATCTGATGCAATGAAATATCATGAAGGGCACTCAAAGATGCTATATTCGGCTTAAAGGCAAGACGGCAAAGAACGCAGTTGATGAGCGTTATGGGCTTTTTCAGAATAACATTCTGTTTCAGCCGCAGGGTGGTTCCGTTTCCATCGGCAAGAACTCGCAAATAAAACCGCGTAAAAGCGAACAGGGCTAAGATGTTAAGATTATACTGCGGGGATATGATAATTATCAATAATTTTGGATATCTCTATGCTGTTCGCTTTAACGCGCTCTAATTTGCTCAGACAGCTTCCCAATCGAAACGGAATCATCCTACAGCTTACTGAAATTGTCAGCGTAAGCAATTCAATCGGAACATATTTTTGGAGACGGCTCCATATTAATCTTGATATTAACTTGGCAGTGTTGATAGTATGTTGCGAATTAGACCTTTCGCCTGACCCCGGAATCCGGTGGTCCATTTTCCAGGACAGCTGCAGATGTCGACGGAAAAGACGGCTTTCGTTCACGCGATCAGTAGCATCTATGGAGATATGATGGGTATCAAAAGACACAAGGCAGGTGCTCCGAAAACAGTTAAAATTGGTATTCTTACGGTTTCAAGCACCCGTTCTCCGGCAGACGACAAAAGCGGACAATGGATCCGAAAAAGGTCGAAAAAGGAAGGACACGAGGTTGTACGGCATCAGGTTGTTCCCGACGAAACCGGAACCATCACCCGAACGGTTTATGAAATGATCAGAGATTATAAGGCCCAGGTGATCCTTGTCACCGGCGGCACGGGCATCACCAGCAAAGATGTAACCATTGAGGCCGTTCGTCCTATCTTTAGAAAGGAGCTCACGGCATTTGGGGCCCTATTTGCTCAGCTCAGTTTTGAAGAGATCGATTCCGCTGCCTTGTTGTCCCGAGCCACGGCCGGCCTCATCGAAAAGACCATCCTATTTTGCATTCCCGGGAGCCTCAAAGCATGCAAGCTCGCCTGCAAGGCATTGATTTTCCCTGAAATCACTCATCTTGTCAAACATGTTCATGACGGTTAGGCTCGTCATGAAAGCACTTCCGGCACATACAGGGTATAGGTTTTCTTTGAATTATTCTTCGAACAGTCGTGCCCAAGACTGAAAACACGCCACTTTGTCAGGGCCGTATGGACGAAGATCGATTAAAATCTCTTCAACCGATTTTTCATGGCCATTCGTATTTCCGTTTTTGGAAAAAAACTTGTCTGCAAAGCAGATCGCCTGTTCTTCTATGGATATGGGAATCATATCCCGTTGGGGCAGCGGGAGATTGTTGCGCCGTATCTCTTCGGATGTAATGCCGACACCGACATGTCGCTCACAGACCAGTGCGTGTGCCGGCAATTGCCTGTCTTCAAGAATTTTCCTTCCCAGATAGCCATGACAGACATAGGGATATTCACCGGTACACCCCAGTTCCGGGGTGTTGGTCATAAGAATGCCGATGTCGTGAAGCATGGCCGCTTCTTTTATAAAATCAAGATCCGGTTTAAGGTGTGAAATTCTCTTTGCCACCTCCACGGCTTTATTTGCCACCTGTTGGCCATGGTGGATGAGAATATTATATGCTTTGGATCCGGGATCATATAACTCTGCAATAATATCAATGGGATTCATAAGCTAAACAAGATTTTGGAATTCATCAGGATTTGTCTGAGAGCAGTACTCCTTCTATAAATGGATCGATGGTACCGTCAAGAACACTGTTTACATTCCCCACTTCAAGGTTGATGCGATGGTCCTTGACCATCTGATAGGGATGCAAAACATACGATCGGATTTGACTCCCCCAGGCGATTTCATCCTTGTTTGCATGCAGTTCCTCATATTTTTCATCCTGCTTTTGTTTTTCAAGCTGGTAGAGCCTCGATTTTAGGACTTTCATTGCCAGTTCTTTATTCCTGTGCTGGGATTTCTCCTGCTGGCACTGGGCAACGATCCCGGTGGGCAAATGCGTGATACGGACGGCGCTGCTGGTTTTGTTGACGTGCTGTCCGCCGGCACCGCTGGCCCTATAAACATCGATCCGCAGATCCTTGTCATCGACCTGTAAAACGATTTCATTTTCCAGTTCAGGATAGACAAACACAGAGGCAAAAGACGTGTGCCGCTTGCCGCCCGCATTGAACGGTGAAATCCTCACCAGTCGATGGACACCTTTTTCAGTCTTCAAATAGCCATAAGCGTAGTCGCCGCTGGCGGTGAATGTAACGCTTTTTATTCCGGCCTCGTCTCCAGGCTGAAAATCGATGATATCCATTTTAAAACCTTTCCGATCGATCCAGCGCGTATACATCCTAAAGAGCATTTCAGCCCAGTCCTGAGCTTCGGTTCCACCGGCGCCTGCATTAATGGAAACAATGGAGTTGTTCGGATCGTCTTCACCGCTGAGGGTCAGATCGAGGGAGAGTTTTTTGAGTCTTCGTTCAATGTTTCGTAGCTGCCTGGAGGCTTCTTCGACGGTATCTGTGTCGGATTCCTCCATGCCGAGTTCAAGCAGTATTTCACATTCTTCAAGATCGCTGTAAAAGGTTTTAAACCTGTCGAGCACACCGGAAATGGAGGTCCGCTCTTTTAAAACACCCGTGGTCTCTTCCGGGTTGTCCCAGAATCCTTTTTGGGCGATGAGCGCTTCTATCTCCTCAAGCCTTTTTTCTTTCCCGGCTATGTCAAAGATAACCTTTAAGTTGTTCAAATTTCAAAAAAAAATTCTTTATATTTTCTTTAAGTTCAATAGACATTCGTAACCTCCTGTTTTTGTAACATTCTCTTGTGCTCGCCAACGGGACACGTTTTTGGGGAAGATCATCCAATCCGAAAATAAAAACGCCCTGCTGTTCGGACCACTATAATCTGTTTTTTTCGATCTTTCAATAGCCCGTTGGGGTTAACCTCAATATTTCCTAAATCGATGATAAAGACATGTGGATACGGCGGCAATCAGTGAAATTACCAGACATGCCATTGCAAACATATCTCCGAAGCGGGTGTAAACGGTCATTTCTTGAAGTATGGGCACCGTACGGGTCATGACCACATCCTTAAACAGCGGGGTGGCAGCGATGATCCTGCCGGTAGGATCTATGAACCCGCTGATACCGGTGTTGGCAGCGCGTATGAGAGATCGCTTGTTTTCCACGGCCCGGAGAACGGCCATGGAAAAATGTTGATAGGGCGCGCTGGTCCTGCCATACCAGGCATCGTTGGTGATGTTGATCAGCAATGCGGCATTATTTTCGGCCATGTGTCTGGAAAGATTCGGGAAAATCATCTCATAACAGATCTGTATCCCGATGCCGTAATTTTTCCAATGGAGTGTGTGCCCTTTCTTCCCCGGGCGGAAATCCCCGACGTTCTCCACCATTTTGCCGAGAAACGGCAGCCATTTTTTGAAGGGGATGTATTCTCCAAAGGGCACCAGGTGTGCTTTGTCATATTTGCCCTGGATATTTCCCCCCGGCCCGATTAAATACGCACTGTTATAGTATTCGACCTTGTTGTCCTTAAAATCGAGAGACGGGCTGCCGAACAGAACGTCGACGCCGGCTTCATGAATCCCCTTGAAAACCAACTTCGACAGTTGGGCGTTGTGCATAAAATAGAACGGCGTGGCGGTTTCCGGCCAGACCACAAGGTCCGGCGAATGTTTTTTTGCCATCCGGGACAGATCGATGTATTTCAACGTCGACGACCGTTGATACGCGGGGTCCCATTTTTGAGCCTGATCGATATTGCCCTGGACAACGGTAATCTTTGCGGAAGGGGAATTCAAAATCCGTTCATGCATGGATCGTATCCGATGGTCTCCATAAAGCCAGACCAAACCCAAGATGAATGCAAAAGTTGCAAGGGAACCTCCAGCAAGCTTTGCCTGAACCGGTGTCTTCCGCCAGTCTTTTTTGGTTAGGTAAAGATATGCCAGAAAAATTGACGCATTGGCAAAGACAACACAAAATGATACGCCGTATACGCCCGTAATGTCCGAAATCTGTATGATATTCAGAACCTTAAATTGGGTGTATCCAACCAGTTCCCATGGAAAACCCGTAAACAGAAAGGAACGAATGTATTCCAATGAAACCCATACCAGCGGGGGTATGAAGACAAGGAACACGGGCCTCGGGCACAGACCGGTTAGGGCCATTGAAAATATTGCAGGGTAGATGGCCAGATACGCCGAAAAGAGCAAAAGGATCGGCACGCTCACATATAAAGGGAGATTGCCGTACGTTGTCATGGTATATGCCAGCCAATAAACCAGCGTGATGTAATGGGCCAGGCCGGCACACAGACCCAGAAGAAAAGCGTTTTTTAAAGAAAGGTTTCTTAATGCCACAAGGAGGGGAACAACGGCGAACCAGGCCAGCCAGGAAATGCCGGCCTTTGGAAAGGAAAGAGTCAGCAAAAAACCGCTGGACGCGGCTAAAAAAATTTTTAGGATTTCAAGTTTATCCCTGTTCAATTTCATGGATGCCTTTTTCGCAAAAGCATATTTCAATAAACATTATTTATCATTCATAATGGGTCCACATCCTGATAGCTTTAACCACTTTTTCATCATCGAGAATTTGGTAGACCAACCGATGTTGTATGTTAATTCGCCGAGAAAAAGCCCCGGATAAATCACCAAATAGCTTTTCGAATGTTGGAGGAATCTGGTGGGGGTTTTCACGCAAGACTTCAATCAGCTTTTCAGCTTTCGAACGTAGATCCGCAGCGGACAGCTTTTTGGCGTCTTTTTGAGCCTGGTTTGTGAAAACAATACGCCACATTACCAGTCGAGTTCCTGAGTGCATTTTTCGATTGGGGTGGCCAATCCTTTTCGAATGGATTCCCGCATATCAGGAATATTCAAAAGATAAAGGGTCTCCTGTATGGATCGCCAATCGTCCTCTGATATAAGTACGGCACTTCCCCGCTTACCTTTTATGATAATTGGCTCGTGAGAAGACGCTGTTTCGTCAATAAGTCGATAAAGTTTTGATCTTGCTTCGGTGGCTGTTAGCGTCGGCATGATTTACCTCTCATTTGATGGATATTTCATTCTGAAATAGTACGTCATCACGTACGCTTTGTCAAGCTTTATCACAGAAGCACTGCGCCCCCTGGAGCAATTAATTACAAAAAGGCCTGCTTTTATATTCAAATAACATTTTTGTTGTAATGAATACAGAAATATACATTTTTGTAACAATCGGGGGCTCATCCTGCCACGCCCGAATTTCAATCATTTAAAGTAATAACAATTGCATACGGTCTATTATCCATTCGAGATGTCCCCTGGCACGTTTTTTGATTAAAGGAATAAAAATATTGTCCCGGGAAGGAACACCATCAACAATTGAAAGGAGCAGGATTAAATGAAAAAGATTGAAGCCATTATTAAACCATTCAAACTGGATGATGTTAAAGATGCCCTCAACGGCATCGGCATCAACGGTATGACACTAACCGAAATCAAGGGATTCGGTCGGCAACGGGGGCACAAGGAAATTTACCGGGGAGCGGAATACCAGATAGACTTTGTGCCCAAATTGAAAATTTCCATTGTCGTTGATGAATCCATGACCGACAAAGTGAAAGAGGTTATTCAGAAGCAAGCATTTACCGGAACCATCGGTGACGGCAAGATTTTTGTTTCATCGGTAGATGAAGCCATCCGAATTCGAACCGGAGAATCGGGCGTCAGTGCTGTTTGAAAGGGCGCACCCTACAACGATAAAGATTACATCAGGGTCGTCCGGACCATATTTAAAAAATCTGTAATTGAAAATACAGACCAAAGGAGAAGAAAGTCATGAAAATAATAATTTTAGCCATCACCATTTTTATAATAAATATTTCAACGGCCCTGGCCGGTGACGGCCCGATAACCCTTGAATCGAATAAAAATGCCATTGATCTGGTTCAGAGTCATGCAGACTATCTATGGACGCTGATTGCAGCAGCGCTGGTATTTTTCATGCAGGCCGGTTTTGCCATGGTGGAAGCCGGTTTTACCCGGGCCAAAAACACCATCAATATTATAATGAAAAATTTAATGGATTTTTCCATGGGAAGCCTGGCCTACTGGGCCGTCGGTTTCGGCCTGATGTTCGGGGTTTCCAAATCCGGATGGTTCGGAACCTCCGGGTTCTTCCTCAGTGATTTCAGTCCCAACGGCGATCCCTGGGTTCTGGCGTTCTGGATGTTCCAGGTGGTCTTTGCCGCCACGGCAGCAACCATCGTATCCGGTGCAATGGCGGAGCGGACCAAATTTTCCGGATATCTGATTTACAGTATTCTTATTAGCGCGTTGATCTATCCCATATTCGGCAGCTGGGCCTGGGGGAGTCTGTTCAAAGGGAGCGGCTGGCTGGAAAACTTGGGTTTCATCGATTTTGCAGGCTCCACCGTGGTCCATTCAGTGGGCGGTTGGGCGGCCTTGGCCGGGGCTATTGTCCTGGGACCTCGACTGGGCAAATATACCAAGGACGGAAAAGTCAAACCGATCCTCGGACACAACATGGCGCTGGCTGCTCTGGGAGTGTTCATCCTGTGGCTGGGCTGGTTCGGTTTCAATCCTGGTTCCACAACCGCTGCGAACAAAGATATCGCGATGATCTTCGTGAATACGAACCTGGCGGCGGCAGCGGGTGCTGTTCTGGCCATGCTCACATCGTGGATAAAATTCGGGAAACCCGAGGTCGGCATGAGCTTAAACGGTGCGCTTGCGGGACTGGTAGCCATTACCAGTCCCTGTGCGACGGTCACCCCGCTGAATGCGGTGATCATCGGCGCCATCGCCGGCGTGATTGTGGTGCTCTCTGTCCTCTTTTTCGATAAGATCCGCGTGGACGACCCGGTGGGCGCCATCTCGGTACACGGGGTCTGCGGTGCCTGGGGTACCTTGGCAGCGGGAATATTTAACATGGGCGGCACGTCGACGAAAATCGTCGGGGTCCAACTTTTGGGAATCTCGGCCTGCTTTTTATGGGTGTTTCCCACGGCCTTTTTAATGTTCAAGCTGATCGATATGACCGTAGGGCTGAGAGTTTCACCGGAAGAAGAAATCGAAGGACTTGATTTCACGGAACATGGCGGTAATGCTTACCCCGATTTTGAGATTTCACATGCAGGAGGTATGGGGTCTCTGGATCCGTTTGCCCGGCTTAACCCTGCAGTTGTTTCAGAGAAAATGATTCGCAAACCGGCTGAACAGACCTAATCCGCAAATTTCATCCATCGGAGGCTTTTATCTTCGAGGTATTTCTGGGTGCAGCGTCAGTCGTCTAACGCAAACTCAGAATACCGGGGAGGATAAGAGCCTCCTGTTTTTCCGATTTGTATTTGTTCCATTTTTTAATCGATAACGCTGTGCATAAAGGGTTGCAATGGAGCCCGGCGGAATTGCAAAATGTTTTAATGCATTTGTTCGATTTTCCTGTTCTTTACCCACTTAGCCTGCTGGATGTATCCCCAATGCTAAAAGATCTTCCGCATCTCTGACAAATCCCTCTTTACCATCAATTCGCACCTTGAGCCAGGGCATCTCGTCTACGGAAACTACACATTCAGCACCACCTGATTCGATTGAAACCCTTGCATATGCCAATACGAACTCTACTTTTGTATCCTTCTTTATAATCAAATGTCGCGGTATGGAGGATATCTCAGGATGGTTAAAAAATCTTACAAAGGTTTCTTCTTCTGAATGTCTTCTCCCAACAATCACATCAAAGGCATTGAAGCCAAAAGTCGAATTATAGTGCAATGGCGCTACTCTCAGTTTATCTAATACCTTAACGGGAACAATAACCTCAAACCATCCTGTCCACACCCCGAACTTCATGGTATTACCGTCAAAAAGTCTCAATGCATTCGGATTGCTTCCATGGGGCAGTTCATAAATCTGCCCGTAAACCGTTAAGGGTGAAAATAGAGGACGCAAATGTTCTCCTTTTAATGTAAACACCTGGCATGAAACTCCTGAAGAAGGTGCGCTGGGAGTAGCACCGTAATATACAATTAACCCTACCCCCGCCTGTCCCTTGGAGATAAATTCTTTTGACTTTCCTGATTCATAGAGGGAACTCTTTATGCCTCTACTATCAAGGGCATATGCATTTATTCCTACGCTTTCGGCAAATCTCCCATTACCATATTCAACATCGAACGACTTCTGATAATGAACATCTCCTTTTTTATCCACAATTGAGAATGACTCGACTGTCTCATCAAAGCCCTTTGAAGCACCTTGATATTTCATAAGGTTAAGAATTCCCGTAAACTCCCGTTCATTTATTTTAAAAGGTCCCATTCGTCTTTCATGGCTTTTTATTTTACCCGTGTCTATTTTTCGGTCCAAATCTTTTGTTGGAGCATCCTGAGCATTTAGCACAATCAAGAATACGCAGGGCCAGACTACCAATGCCCGATTCGATACCAACCTCAATATCACGAATAATTTGTTCAATATTAAAGCCATAATGAAACACCTCAACAATTATATCTTTCAGATTTTGTTTGCAAAGAGGGCCGAACGGCTATGCTGATCTGCTGGGGTGAAGCGGCAGCGAAATCCCAGCCAGCTTCCAGCTCGGGGTTAAGTACAGGTGGCGCTTTTATCCCAACTCTCTTTCCATTAAATCATGTGCGTATTCAAAATTATCGTTTGTAACATGAATGGGCGTGCCAAATTTTATTTCGATCGTGGAGAATGGGCAAGCAAATTTCTTTCGATCCCAAGTTTTCAGTTCGTGAAAGCTTGATGATGAAAATCGCAAAGCAACAACCGGCACACCACTTTTCAAAGATAAATGTAAAATTCCCTTCTTAAGGACAAAAGCAGGACCATGTGGTCCATCAGGATTTAGAACGGTTGAATACCCCTTCCGCAAATCATCTGCGAGTAGTTCAGCCGCATCGCGACCTGAATGTCCTGTAGAGCCCAAAATTATTTTTTTGACGCCCATCAAACGCAGCAGAACATGTATTGGCTTCATGTACCAGACAGGATGTTGCATCCATGCCTGGGGGGCACGATCAAGAACAGCAGGGATGAAAGGTGTTGCACTTATCAGCGCCAAAGGAACAAAGCTGTGCCACAAACAGAAGATATGGTTTGAATCTTTCTTGAGCTTCTCACGGCCTGAAATCTTTAGTCTAGTAGTAACTTTCAGGATCAAAAGGAAAAAAAACAACAATAGTCCCAAACCGTATCCATAAAGGTAAAATTGCGGTCGAATGATAATAGGCACTGTATCGACCTGATATCGAGAGAGTATCGGCTTTCTCATGATTTTTTAGGTACCTAACGGGCGGGAGGTCAGAATTTTAGGGACGTTGGTGAAAGATTGACGGAATTTCTCCTAATCACATAATCTTTTCAACTTTTCACCAACGTCCCCCACGCACGCTCAATGTATTTAATAATTTCCTTAATTCGTAAATACTATATATTTCCTTTATGGCGCTCATAGGAATACGATTTAATTCATGGTTTAATTCCGCAAGATCGACATTGTTCAGTCCACCCATTGCAGCAATTCGATATTTTAGTTGAAAGGTTATATCGTTCATTGAACCCAAGACACTCCGATTATTTGTCTTTGCGATTATAATCTCGCGATGTTCATCAAGTACAATCTCGATTTGATTCTGTGGGAAGTTCTCCCAGAGAAGATTTTTAAATAAATTTTGTCCAAAAACCTCTCGGACATTTTCAAACTGGGGTTTCTTAAGTCCTGGTACGAGAAATGAATAGAGCGTCGTCTCGTGTGTAAAAAGAATGCATTTCCTCCGATCGACTCGTAAAAGATTTGCGTGCCAACTGCCTATCTCATCAGAAGGAATCGTCCCTTCCGATGGTTTGGTTTTTAATTCAGTTAGCAATTTTTTTGTGCAACGGAGTATTGCCATGATTTATTTATAGGCCACATAACGCGGCGCATCACGGGCGTCGCCTGTATGCGCCTTTTCAGGAAGTGGTGGATTGCCATTCGGCCAACACATGAGAAACTTGGGCTTGCACTTGTTCACGCGCTTGCCGTCTCTCGAAATCACTCAGGAGCAGTTCGTCGTAGTTTGTTTCTTGGTGGCGAACATGAGCAGCGACTGCGAGATAAACTGCTTCTTTATCCAACTCTTTGGCCATTGCGCTTCGACCGACGCGTCCACTATACTTACGGCAGGCATGCTCTGCAATCACTTTCTCTCTTCCAATCGGACAATTCGGATACAATTCACGAACGCGAGTTGCAAAATTTGCTATGTATTCCGCATCAAGTTCGGCACTACGAATAGCTGCCTGAGCGCGCCTCAGTTTTCGTGTGTCTGCGTCCGCCTTACACTCGTGCTCTGCCAACTCAACTGCTGCATTCTCTACCAGCAAACCCTGTCTCTCATAGCGTTTGCGTGGTCTGCTCCATTTAAGGACGATGGCTGCGAGCTTCGAGTACTTTCGAGAACGGCGAGTGAGGGCAGCGTCGCCGGAAGGCAGGAAGACTAAATGGTCAAGGTCTGCACAGCTCAGACATGCAGCTCCCTTATCGTCCCCTTGGAGTAATATCCAGGCACCGTGGCCGAGATCCTCACCGCATTCATCACATCTCGACTTGCGGCTTGAGATAAATACCTTGAGTTCGTTCTTTTGCTTTCTGTCGCGCTTAGTCATCTGGGATATTCCGTTTCCTATCGATAATTATTGGATCTAAGTATCTTGATAAACGAGTACAAAGTGAGTCTAATAAAATTGAAACGTTCTGTAATGAATTTTAGGGGAATTTTAGGGACGTTGGTGAAAGATTGACAGAATTTCTCCTAATCACATAATCTTTTCAACTTTTCACCAACGTCCCCTGCGCCCTCCTGGAAATTAAGTCCTTTATTTTCCGAGTTATGCTGGTCGCAAATTGCGACTAAATTTTTAGAACACTAACGTGAGCAGAACCTGCTGAGATGAAGCCAGCGAAATCTCAGTCAGCGTTCATGCCATTATTATCTGGTTGATTTTACATAATAAATGTTTGGCAAAAATTTCTTGACAATATCATCAATTTGTAATATTCTATTTTTAATCCATGTTTGTGGAGGTGGATGGTATTTTGCCATCGGGGCCGAAAGGCCCTTTTTTTATGCCTAAAGAAATTTCTTGCCGAAGATTTTCCCCTGATGCCGATAATATTTGTCTTGTAGAATTTCGATGATCTTTTTCGCAAAGGGGGCCAATGGGCGATCTAATAGATCATTTTCACTCAAAATTTCATTTCGGCTTGGATGTGCAATAATATCTGCAACCTGAAGACCAGAAATATTGTTTGGCTTTGGTTTTACCTTCAGTTGTTTACTCGTAAACACACTGTGAAATCGTTCTGGCGATACATATTCAGTTCCTCCTTTCTACAATTTCGAAAATGAAGCTTTGAGCCGCTTGTCCTCTTTGCCTCCTCTAGATTCTGCCATTACATCGCCTCTTACCTGCTTTTGTTCGAGGAAAAAAGTGAACCGTTCAAGCAAAAGAGCAAGGCAATAGTGGTATGGATCATATCTCCACACCTGATAAGTATCCTTATGAGCTTTTTTGTCCAAACAGACCTTTATTGCCGTGTAGTCCCAAACATTAAGATAATTCAACAATTCATTATCGAATTGATTTTGTACATTTTCATTTCTGAGTGCTTCAAATGGATGCTTTGCGTTGACCAATTCTTTTCTATGGAAAATAACAGGGTCATCTGGGTGTGATTTAAAGTACTTAAATTTTAGCTTTTCGACTTGAGGAAATAGGGTTTTGCTGACATACGCCAAATCGACCATTACTCCGGTCAAACTTAGAAATCGATGAAGTGGATTTTCAGAGCTTTTCAAATCGGGGTTGCCAACTTCATCTATGTACATTCTATATTTCATTTAAGATATCATTACAGATAACTATTATTATACGACCTAAATATTTTGACAAACGCGTCTTTCAAAGACGCATAAGACCCGAATCAGATTACATTTTTATATCATAATTTTAATTCAGCATGTTATGCTTAATTCCCAAAGAGTGTCACAGTGTCTTATGCGTCACAAAATGACGTATAACACTCAAAAGGAAAAAT
>Ga0316191_10002813_pt1 | contig 12745 bp, 13 predicted proteins | sample Eddworburr2cm_MG_FD_204928 | JGI IMG/M metagenome (GOLD analysis project Ga0316191, IMG submission 204928) | Coastal sediment microbial communities from Maine, United States - Eddy worm burrow 2 cm | ecosystem: Environmental > Aquatic > Marine > Coastal > Sediment | place: USA: Maine...
GCCGATCACCGTATATTCAAGGCGCTCAGCCGCACCGATATTACCGACAATCGCCTGCCCACGATTCAAACCAACACGAAACTGAATCGGCTCACCATTATCACGCAACACGCCCAGCTTGCTACAAGCAGCAACCATCGCCAGACCTGCCATCACCGAATGACGCACATGATCTGCATCTTCGTTGGGATGATTGAACACGGCCATCACCGCATCACCAATGTACTTATCCACGTGCCCACCGTAATAGTCGATGATACGGTGAAACACTTCAAAATGCTTATTGAGCACCTCAACAATCTCTTCGGTTTCCGTCGTTTCGGAAAAAGCGGTGAAGCCAACCATGTCGGCAAAGAGAACGGTCACCTCCTGACGACGATTCTCAGCATTCGATATGCCGCCCTCAAACACATCAGCCACCAGCTTCGGATTGAGATATTTACCAAAGACATCGCGGATCTCTTCCTTATGGGCCAACTCATCCACCATCACATTAAACTGAGAGGTTGCATCACTTATCTCATCATTGCCGGTAACAGGTAGCCGTATGCTGTAATCGCCATGCGCCACATGTTTGGCTGCATCAGCCAGCATCTCCAGAGGCAAACTCATTCTACCCGCAATCCAGTAGACCATGACGCTGGACATCAACACCACCAGTACCGCTGCAACGGCCATGCGGCCAAGTAGTTTGCTGGCCAGATTCTCCCATGCCTCTTCGGAAAAGCGAACAGCCACACTACCGACAGCGGTACTGGCATACTCCACCTTCTTCACATACCAAAGCCGACTACTGGGAAGTTTTGCTGCTTGGGTATGCTCAGTCATACGGTTTAGCTGGGGCTCATCTGCACGATCAACCTTGCCAAAGTGCTTATCTCCGCCACCTGCATACTGAATATGCACAGCCAACACATCGGGCACTTTCTTGAGAAAGCCCTTCTCTCCCTGAATGATCAGGTCCACTTCAGCGGTACTACCAATCAACATCGGTATCTTCAGCTCATCACCAAGCCGGTCGACCATGACTTCAGCCTGCGACTCCTGATTCTTCAGCCATGCATCGCGCTCCATATCAAGAATGACAAGCGACAGCACCAGCACGGCAATCATCACGGCGAAGCCCACCAGCATGGTCCAGCGCCAGCGGATAGGGAAACGAGGTGGCAACTCCTGCGGAATTTCCACGTCCTGAATGTTTACTTGGGACAACGAGTCGTTTTGCGACAGCATGGGGCTACTATAGCCAATTCTTACGACAGAACAATGACTTACAGATGCTTTGGTTTATATAGCCAAAGCATCCTTGTTTAGCGTTCACGCATCGCCGACAACACAGCCTCGACCGGCGTGTTTTGCAGCATAAAGAGACTCGTCCGCACGCGCCAAAAGCGTATCTATCACCTCTTGAATATCCGGCGACATGTCGGTTTTCTGGAATGTGACCACACCCGCTGAAAAGCTCGGCGTAATGGATGTGCCTGAGGAGACAGGAACAGGCTTAGAGCGAACAGTAGCAAGCCATTTTTCAACTGCACACTTGGCATCATCAGCCCCGATATGTGGCAACAGGATTAAAAATTCTTCGCCACCCCAACGCCCTATAACATCGACATTTCGGGCGCTCGTTTTTAGCAAGCTGGTTACATGTTTCAGCACGATATCACCTGCTGCATGTCCATATGTGTCATTCACTGCCTTAAAGTGGTCAAGATCAATCAGGGCCAAAGAAAAAGGGATATGATAACGAACCACCTTATTCAAATCCCGCTCCATCTCAGCCAGCATATATCGCCGATTAAACAGGGCGGTAAGCTCATCGTGAGTCGCCTGAAATTCAAGCTTGTCTTTGGCTTCACGAAGGTCATTGACCATGCGCCACATCAGCCTAGCCTCCATACCGCCGACAACAGCTCCAGTCCCCAGAATGTTCGAGACAACTTCTTCCATCGCCTCATTACCTGTCAGGTTAAAAACAATACAGGGAGCACTTGCCAGCAAAGCTTCTTCAAGATCGGTATAGGTAGGTATATGCAGCTCGTTGGCCCGCTTTATTCCGAGCGATTCAGATTCATGGTCAACGACGGCGACGATCTCAACAAGGCCGTCCTGTAAAAGCAGGTCAATCATGGCTGAACCACCTCGGCCCGCCCCTAAAATAACAACTCGACTGTGATCATCGCTAAACTTTTTCATACCGCTCCCTTGAACCTTAGACTCTGCAGCAACCACCCAGATTGGTAGCATATTTGATACCAATCATATCATTGCCTGATAGCATTCGCACTCTGGAGGTTCCCATGTCCCTTACATCAAAAGAACGGAAAGCGTTCAAAGCACAAGCCCATCACCTCAAACCTGTTATTCTGGTTGGTCAGAACGGTATCACTGAGGGGGTTGTCAAGGAGACTGACGGTGCTCTTCAGGCTCACGAGCTGATCAAAGTTCAGATTCAGGGCGAAGATCGCGATGTGCGTCTTCAAGGTGCCCAGGGTCTAGCCGATCAATTGAATGCCGAGCTGGTGCACCACATTGGCAAGGTTTATATCCTCTATCGTCAGCGTCAGGACTGATGTCCGACAGAGCCGAGAAGATTAGGGCCGTCCTTGAAGAGACTTTTAAGCCCGATAGCCTGAACATCGAGGATGAATCCTGGAAACACGCCGGCCATACCGGCGCCAAAGAGCAGGGTGGTGGTCACTTTGTGGTCGAGATCATTTCTGAAAAGTTTTCAGGTAAGTCACGCATCCAACGACACCGCATGGTCAACCACGCCACAGCCGATCTCTTCGGCCCCACCATCCACGCCCTGAACATCAAAGCTTACGCCCCCGACGAGAAATAGAACCAACGTCTACTTCAGACCAACTATCGAACAACGTTAAGTGAGCGTATTCAGGAGGAGATCAGGTGCGACGGATGGAAGAGGCTTCAACATCGAAGAAGGGCATCGGTTACTCCTTCACCATATCGTTAACACGAGCTCCAGTCTGACCTAGCTGATAGGCCTTCATTTCTTTACAGAGGCACACAACTCTTCTTCCGCCAAATCGACCGAAGCACCACCATTGGCAGCCTGCCATCGACGCAAAAGGCGCTGATATCTGGCAGCATTATCGATCCGCACGCGAATCTCCGGCAGTTGAAAAGGTTTACTGACAAAGTCGTAAGCGCCCTTCTCGACCGCATGAATCGCATCTTCAATACCGGAATATCCTGTCATCAGGATCACCAGTGTTTTAAGCGGTTCATTCTGAACCTCGGCCAGAAGTGACAACCCATCCGCTCCCGGCATAACAATGTCGGAGAGCACCAGATCGAAATGCTCGCTTTTCAGATGTCTAATGGCTTCATCACCACGATGACAAAGGAACACATTGTATCCCGACTCTGCCAGATACTCTTCGAGCAGTGTGGCCAGCGCCAAGTCATCCTCAGCGATTAAAAGACGTGGATAATTTGCGCTACTCATTTAAGCAAGCCTGGGCCAAAGGCAAATTTGGGAAACAAAGAGAGAGATACCCTGTCCAACAAAAAAAGACAGCGCAGGCGAAAGTGACAACATCGAAATGTGGGTCGACTGAACGGCTGACAGCATTAGCAATCCTCCTCACACATCTATCGCTCCGATCAATAGAGAGACGATAATCAATAGTAGGTCCATTTTGGATTGTTGTCATCACTTTGTCCGCCCACTATCGCTTTATTAATAGCTCAAACGGAACTGTTTGGTCGTTATGCGTTAAATGAAACTCTCTGTCAGGTTACTTGCCTTCACCTGCACCATGATCGTCGTCGCTCAACTATGTCGGCACATTCGTGCTCTGGGGTGCCAAATTCTCCGACTGCGTCTCCAAGCGACGCACTGCCACCTCTGTAGGTGCTTCAATGCCGAAGCGGACGATTTGCCCGTTCTGAATTTCTTGCACCACAATCTTTATGTCATTGCCAATGCGAATGGCTTCACCAATTTTGCGTCTTAACACCATCATCTTATTTCACCTTCCTGTAGCCCTTCTTCTCTTCACGTGCAATCGTTTCCAACACAGCGGCACAAAGATCCATACGCTCAAGAAGCCGTTGAACGGGAGATAACATGTCGACGTCTTGTTTGATCATGTCCAGAAATGCTCCGCCAGCGCATTCCTGACAATCTGGGTCGCCACATCCCTACTATTGAAAATAAATCTACCGCTCTCCAACACATTGCGAATCGCTTCAATTCGCTCCATTCTCACATCAGAGACATCCCCCATCATCATCTCAACGCTTTCGCGAAGCGCTGCCGCACTGGAGAAATCAACACCCTGACCACCACTGGCTACTAACCCTCTATCAGCCGCAGAAGATTTTTCCACCCCCTTGCTATCGCCTGATTTCTGAACAGCGGTAAGGCGCTTTATTTCTTCAATACGAACCATCTACGCTCCCGATAACGTCGTGATCAACTGCATATCTAAATTATCGGTCGCTTGCTGAATTCCTTGAATTCGATCCCAATCTCCTGTTTTTTATTCACTAATTTAGCATTGTGATATGGTTAAGCTCCTTCCGTCTGGAGCAATTTTCTTTTCTGGCCGAGGCTATTAACTGAAGTTCTGATCGGCTTGATAAAGGAAGGCGATAAACTCGGCACTCGCTGACAGTCATCTTCAGGAATCAGCCGCAAACCAGCCAACATAAGTCCTTCACAGCTGGCTGCATTGCAAAAATTAAAAGTGAGCGCATGATTTCTGCCAATATTGAGGTGATGTATTAACGATTCCGATTCCCATATTCAGCCAGCCGAAATGTCCGGACTGCTATCGGGCCCCCATTATCGGGGGAGCAATCGACTTCGCATCGCACTGGTCGGGCAGCCCAACAGTGGCAAAAGCACCGTCTTCCATGCCGTAGCCAGCACCAGTATTGATCGTGGACAACTGGCCGGCACCGATATGGCTTACAAACGCTGTACCGTACAGATCGGCATGGATGAAGCGGAGCTGGTTGATCTCCCCGCCATCTACTCGCTGCACAATCTGCAAGGTGATGATCTGGAGGGGCTTAAATATCTGCTTTGGGGGGATAGCCGCCCACCCATCTCGGCTCACGAAGGGGATCAGCCGCCTGCACCCTTCTCCCGTCCGGATGTTCTGATTCACCTGATGGATGCCAGCACCATTGGCAGACATCTGGAACTCACCCTCGAACTCATTGAACTGGGCCTGCCGATTGTGATCGGCCTGAACATGATGGATGAAGCGCGTCGTAAAGGACTCTCCATCGATGTTGAGGCGCTGGAAGATGAGCTGGGTGTGCCTGTCATTCCTATGACCGCAACCAAAGGTATTGGTATATCAGCCCTGTTTAAAAAGGCCGCGGAAGCTGTCCGGCGGGGTATCTGCCCGCTTCCACAACCTTCCGGTGAACATCTAGCCCAGTGGTCAAACAAACTGCATAAGGCACTCGACCACCCCGAACTGCATGATGCATTCCGGGTTCCCCAAAGCCTGTTGATGATGCAGCTAATGCAGTCGGATCACTACTTCACCTCAGAACTGACCTGCCACTTCCCCAAAGAGGCAGAGGCCTATCAGGCGATTCGTGAAAAAGCAGAGAGCTCACTGCCCCGCTCGCTAGCCCAAGAGGTGAAGGCTGACTTCGATCATCGTGCTGCCTCTCTTTTCGACAAGGTCGTTCAAGTTACCCATCGCTCAAAAACCATCACATGGGAAGATCGTCTTGATGCCCTCTTTCTGCATCCGCGCTGGGGCCTGGTCGGTTCGATGTCGCTCTTTGCACTGGTGCTCTTCATGGTCTTCGAGGTCAGCACATTCCTCGATTCAATCACTGCCGCACAGCTGGCAGGCATGGCAGAGCAGTGGCAACCTGAGAGCACAGGAGGTGTCATTGGACACGCCGTAGTGGATGGGCTGATCGGCCTGATCGGTATCGTTGTGCCCTACATGCTGCCACTGGTATTGATGCTGGTGGCGCTGGAAGAGTCCGGTGTCATGCAGCGCGTTGCCTTTGTTGTGGACCGTTTTTTTCACCATATCGGACTGCACGGCAAAGTGGCTGTACCATTCCTTTTGGGGCTTGGCTGTAACGTTCCTGCTATTGCCGCCACCAAGGGGGTGGTCGCCGGACGTGATAGGGTGGTCGCCTCACTATTGATTACATTCGTTCCCTGCTCAGCACGCTCGGCCATCATTCTGGCGCTCGGCGGCAAATACCTCGGGGGTATCGGCATCTTCTCCATCTTCATGCTGAATCTTTTTATCATCGCCATTCTCGGAAAACTGCTCACCCGCCGCTATCCGGAGATCAGCCCCGGTCTGATCCAGGAGATTCCGGCCTACGCCGTACCGAAGCTGAAACCGATCATGCATGCCACATGGCACCGAACCAGCGACATTCTCACCATTGTCACCCCACTGCTGGTTGGCGGCAGTATCGTACTAGCCCTGCTACACCATGTCGGTGCCGATATATGGATCAATCAGATGTTAGCTCCGATCACCGTCTGGGCACTCGGTCTGCCGATTGTGCTTGGTGTGCCAATCCTTTTCGGTGTCCTCAGAAAAGAGCTGTCACTGCTGATGATCTATCAGGCCTTGGGAACATTTGAGGTCGGCAACGTGCTCGACTGGGTGCAGATCAGCACCTTCCTGATCTTCCTGATGTTCTACGTGCCGTGCATCTCCACCTTTGCCGTCATGCTCAAGGTGATCGGACGCAAAGAGGCATTCTTCTCCATCGTCCTCTCCATCGGCGTGGCACTCTTATGTTCGGTGATCGTTCGCGGCCTGCTTGAAGGCTCGCGCCTGATTATCTGAGTTGTCAGGAAAGCTTTTCAGGAATATCAAACTCATCGGCATCGACATAGACCTCATAGGGATAGACAGGGCCGATATCGACAATCAGCCACTTACCACCGCGTGAACCGAGCTCGATATCAAGCACATCACCCTGCTTCAGATAGTGTGTAATCTCTTCAGGCAGACTGATAGTACCGATCTCCATCTCTTTGTTATCAAACTCCAGCGAGATCGATTTTTTGGTTAACTTCGAAACACGGGCGTGCCCTTCGACGAACTTGTCAAAGCGTTTACCGCGATGGCGTGGTGAGACGCCGCCACCAAGTCGGACATAGTGGAAAAGAAGGCGGGCAGCCTGTGCCGCGCGCATCGCCTCATCAACGGTCTCCTGAATGGTTTCAAGAAAGGAGATATAGCGATCACTATCAAGCCAGTGTTTGTCATGTAAAAATTTTACCCAATGAAGTAACAGGGCAGCCTGTGCCTCAACTTCAAGACTGGTGATTCCCGGCTCACGCAGCACAAACCATCCCAGAAAATCGCGGAAATGTTCCGGTTCCAGATTTGAGACAGAGAGGCTGCCCAGATCGGCAACAGGTTCAGCATCCCCCTCAAAAAGATTCTCAACAAACTGGCCAAGGGCTGCTTCCCAATCCTGAATCTCACTCTCATCCCAAACTTCATCATCCTGATAGAGATCGGAGTAGTGCAACAGATACTCGGCAAACATCTCCATGCAACGTGCCATGGAGCTGCCCCCACCCTCTGAGGAGGGCGCTTCCACCACGAATTGATCCATCGCTTCCTGAACTGGCGTATCTATAATCATGCCTACCTTGCTGTTGCCGGTGCGCTTGCCGTTAAACCCTATCACGGCTATCGTCTCGACCCGTTTGAATCTGATCTCTTAAGATAAATGAGAGAACTTAGATTCGATATTGTGCCTTTGGAGTATAACGATGCAAATAAATGTAACAGCCATCCGAGTTGGAAATATCCTTGAGACAGAAGGTGCACTCTGGAAAGTGCTGAAAATCAAGCATGTCACTCCCGGTAAAGGTGTCGCCTGCATGCAGGTGGAGATGCGCAACATCGAATCAGGAACCAAGACCAACAAGCGTTGGAACTCCTCAGAAAAGATCGAGCGTGTGATTCTTAATCAGCGCCCTATGCAGTTCCTCTACGAGGATGGTGGCAACTACAACTTCATGGACATGGAGAGCTACGAGCAAATCGCACTTGGTGAAGACATGTTGGAGAGCGCCAAGCCATACCTGTTACCCGAAATGATGGTGGAAGTGGAATTCCATGATGAGCGCCCTCTGAACGTCTCTTTGCCACTGAGTGTGGAGCTGATTGTCACCGAATGTGATGCGGCTCTTAAGGGTCAGACAGCGACCAGTTCATATAAGCCGGGGGTACTGGAAACAGGTACTTCGATCATGGTTCCACCTTATCTAGAGGCAGGCACCAAGGTGAAGGTCAACACTGAAACTGGCGAATATATGGAACGTGCCTAAGCACTGATAGAACAGTAAAAAGGGGAGCTTTTAAGCTTCCCTTTTTTTCATGTTGGCAATAATCTTCTGCAACACGCTTCTGGCCGTATCAAACTCATCGGGATCAACACCTTCAAAGACCTCAGTAAAAAACGATTTGAATGCCGGAATCATCTCTTCAACGGCCGTGCTGCCTTTCGCCGTAATGTGGGTGCGAACCACGCGTCGATCTTCGCTATCGGGACTGCGCTGAACCAAACCCTCCTTCTCCAGAAATGTGAGAAGACGCGTTACTGCCGCTTTATCCTTGGCCAAAAACTCTGAAATCTGTCCCTGCGTCAAGCCGTCCTGCCGACTCAACAGAAAGAGAATACCCAACCCCTCAGGCGTTGCTTTGTAGCCGATTGCCTCGCATTCACGGGCGATATTCTGGCGAATGGCAAAGCTTAACTGATTGGCCAGAAAGCCAAGGCCATCTTCAATTTTTTCGGGAGGATAAGGAATGCTCTTCATTGGCTCTATAATCCCCATTTTATTGACAGGGTCAATAGTTGACACTATCAAGTAATAGTCTATGGTTTCATGTTCGACTCCGGATAGGCTGCGACAGAAGAGAGGTAATTTTGTTCAACGTTCGATATTTCATTCTCTGCTGCATGCTATTGCTGTTACCCGGCACGGCTTTTGCTCAGCCAGTTTCACTCGCCGAAGTGGTGCAAACCACACTCACCAACCATCCGGATATCCCGCTTGGTAAGCTGCAGACATCATCTGCCCAGATTGAGCAGGAACGTCTTGATGGCATGCTTGATCCAAGGGTCGCCGGACGTATCGCAACCAGTGATGAAAAAAGCCCCACAACCAGCCCTTTTGCTGCCACACAGACAAAGTCATCACAGTTTTCAGGAAGCATCACTCAACCACTGTCGGATGGAAGCACACTCACCGGAAGCCTTAACTACAATCGAACCAAGTTGAACTATCCGGCCACTGTTCCGACAGCATTCCAATCCACACTCAACCCGATCTACAGTAATCAGGTGGACCTCACCTATCGCTATCCGCTGATGCGTGGCCACGGCAACCCTGCCTATCATGAGCTGCTCAATGCAGCCTCCAACGATGAGCGCTCAGCGCGCTGGCAGGTGGAGATGTTGAAAGAGGGGTTGGCCAAGCAGGCTGTCGTTCTCTACTACCAGTTAGCAATCGAGGAGTTGAACCTGAAGATTGCTGTCGATGCCATATCTCGAGCGGAGAAGCTGTTGAAGTACCAGCGCTCCCGCGAGCAGTTCGGGCTGATCGAAAAGGCAGACCGACTGCAGGCTGATGCCCTTCTGGCGACAAGGCGGATGGAGAAGAGCGGTGCCGAAGCGGTGGTTGCGCAGGCACGTACTGCACTGAATCGACTCATGACCCAAGGCAGTGAGCGCCCTATCTCACCGATTGCCAATGAGCCGGTAATTACACCGAACGAGCTTGAAACGCTGAACATCGATGAGCTCATCGCTTCGGCAACTGAGAATCGTCCTATATTCAATTCACTTAAAGCGCGTATGGAGGCTGCCAATGCCCGACTCAATGCCGCCACAGATCAGCATGACACACAGATTGATCTGGTCGGCCAAGTCGGCAGTAGAGCACTGGATGGCAGCTCCGGAAAAGCCTTTTCCAAAGGGTTCAGTCTCACCGACCGCTTTATCTCGATCGGTGTTGAACTGAGCGATACGCTCAATGGCAAAGCCGCTCATGCAGGGATCAGACAGGCCGAACTGGCCAGGCAGCAGGTGATGCTTGAAAAGGTACAGACCACTGAAGCGATCACCAGTGAGATATCCACTGTTCTCAACCATCTCAACTATGGAAACAAAACATTGAAGGCTGCAGAGCAGCGAGTCATCGCCGAGACGCGGAAGTTCAACGCGGAGATGCAGCGCTATAGAGAGGGTCGCTCCAATACCGCCGTTATTGTCCAGTTCGAGGGAGAGCTGCGCGGTGCAGAACTTCAAGCGGCTCTTCAGAAGGTGTCGTTACAGATGTCCAGCCAGCAACTGAAGCTGGCAGAGGGAACGCTTTTAACCCAACTTTTAGACCGCTCAACCCAAGTCGCATCTGAGGATATCCAGTAATGAAAAGTATGATCGCCTTTTTTGTTCATCGCGGCCTGCTCGTCAATATGCTCTCTGTCATGTTGCTTCTGGCCGGCATCTATGCGGCCACAGCCATTCAGCGAGAGGCTTTCCCCAGTGTCGATTTCGACCTCGTGGTAGTCTCTGCAGCCTATCCCGGCTCCTCGCCACATGAGTCCGAACAGCTACTAGTAACACCTATTGAGCGCGAGCTTAAGGGTATGGACGGTATCAAGAAGATCAGCTCCACCGCCTTTGCCGGCTCCATGGAGATGCTGATCGAGATTGAACCCAGCTATACCGATCGATCCCGCTTTGTTTCGGATGTGCAGCAGGCGATCAATCGCGCCTCACTGCCATCTGACCTTCCCTATGATCCGGTGATCATGGAGATCAAGTCGGAACAGACCCCCGTCATTTCTTTCTCCATTTTCGCGCCAATTGATGAACTGCAACTCAAACATATCTCGGATCAGATCGAGGATGACCTGCTCAACATCGAGGGTGTCTCCAATGTCTTTGTCCAGGGCGACCGAAAGGAGGAGATTCGTATCACCCTCGATCCTGAAAAGATGGCTGAATACCGTGTATCTACTGATGATATCGTGCAACTGGTAAAAGGCTGGAACGTCAATGCGCCGGGTGGCAATCTGAAAACTGATGAGGGTCAGAAGATGATCCGTATCAATGGTGAGTTCCGTTCAGCTGAAGACGCTGGCAATCTGGTCATCCGGGCCAATGAGCGGGGAGACAAGCTCTATCTGAAAGATGTGGCGGAAGTAACGCAATCACTTGAAAAAGCCAGACGTTACGTTGATGCCATGGGTAAACCCTCAATGAGCTTTATTGTACTCAAGCAGGTGGATACAGACATCATCACATTGGTTGATCGTGTCCGTGCCTATCTGCCCATGATCTCCGAGCGTTATCATGAAGCGATTGAGGTGCGTACCTATCAGGACTTCTCGGTGAACACCCGACTGCGCCTGCAGGTATTGACCAGCAATGGCATGATCGGTTTGATTCTTGTCTTCCTTACCCTCTTTACGTTCCTGCGTCCGGCCGTTGCCCTGACCACTGCATGGGGACTACCAATCATCTTTTTCTCCGGTGTTCTTGTCCTCTTTCTCAGCGGCACCACACTCAATCTTCTTACCATGTTCGGCTTTATTATCGTGCTCGGTTTGATGGTTGATGACGCCATCATCATTGGCGAAAATGCGACCTATCATATGGAGCGGGGTCTAAGCCCGAGCGAAGCGGCTATTGAGGGCACCTATGAACTCCTTGGCCCGGTCACGGCAACGGTACTCACCACCATTGTGGCTTTCCTACCAATGATGTTCATGGAAGGCATCATCGGAAAGTTCATCTACTCCATCCCTGTTGTCGTGGTCATTCTTCTCGCCTTCTCCTGGTGGGAGGCGATCATGATTCTGCCCAACCATATCAAAGATGTCGTCAATCCGAACAAGCACCCGAAAGAGCGCAGAGCCCTTATCTGGGTCACCGAGCTCTATGGTAAAACGCTGGCTCTCGCTGTTCGCTACCGTTATATCAGCATCCTGATTACCTTGATGGGACTCGTCGGCGCTGGTCTTCTGGCAGGCCAGACGAAATTCCAGTTATTCCCCAGTGGTGCAGAAGATCAATTCTATCTGAGAATCAATGCCCCAACCGGCACCTCACTGGAAGAGATGCGCCAAAAGCTTTTTGAGGTCGACCGAGAGGTTCGCAAACGTATTGATCCAGCACTTCTGGAAGTGACTACGGCCATGGCAGGCACCAACAGTTCCGATCAACGTGAAGAGCTGAAACAGGTGGGCGACCATTTCGGCTACCTGCGTGTATCACTCACCTCATTCGTTGGTCGTGATGTTCCGGCACACACGGTGATGCAGAGTCTTGAGAAAGAGATTCCTCAGCTCTTCCCGGAGCTCTCAATCAACTTCGTCATGATGGCAGCAGGTCCACCCACCGGCCGTGCTGTTCAGGTGGAGATCAGCGGTGGTAAAGATGATGCACGTGAAGCTGCCGCACGCCGTCTTGTCACCCTGCTTGAGAAGACATCCGGCATTCACTCGGTGGAGAGTGGCCTTGAAGAGGGTGACCCCGAAATTCACATCGTGCTCAATCGTGAACTTGCAGCCTATGCCAAGGTTGATATGGCAACTGTAGCCACTCATATTCGTGCCGCCTTTGACGGTCTTGTTGTCTCGACACTAAAACAGGGTAAAGAGGAGGTGGATGTCACCCTCCGCTATCCTGAGAAGTCGAACAACAGTATCGATACACTTAAAAACCTGATGATCCCGAA
>Ga0316191_10002814_pt1 | contig 12742 bp, 13 predicted proteins | sample Eddworburr2cm_MG_FD_204928 | JGI IMG/M metagenome (GOLD analysis project Ga0316191, IMG submission 204928) | Coastal sediment microbial communities from Maine, United States - Eddy worm burrow 2 cm | ecosystem: Environmental > Aquatic > Marine > Coastal > Sediment | place: USA: Maine...
GGAAATCGACAAGCCTGGCCAGCGCCGCATAGTCGATGGCGCCGGTCTCCGTCATCGGCGTTACGAGCGCAACGATACTGCCGCTGAGTTTCACGTTTGCAGGGAATCCGTAGTGAGGGAAGCAATCGGGCGATGGTACTGGCGAGCACCTCGCATGGCAAGATTCGGCAGGTGCTTGCACGCCGATCTTTTCCGCGTACACTCCACATCCATGCGTACCGCGGCAAACGAGGCATTATCCGTCCGCTAATGAACCAGCTCATCGTGATTTCCGCGATCGGCCGCGACCGGCCCGGCGTCGTCCACGAACTCACGCATGTGGTACTCGAGTGCGGCGGCAATATCCTCGAGAGCCGCATGACTGCGCTCGGGTCGGAGTTCGCCATGCTGCTACTGGTGTCCGGCAGCTGGCATACCCCAGCCAGGCTGGAAGCGGCACTGGAAAAGCTGGCGTCGGGCAGCGAATTGTCCGTCACGGTGCGTCAAACCCGGGAAAAAGAGCCCAGCCGCAACCAGCTGCCCTACGCAGTCGATGTCGTCTGTCTCGATCAGGCCGGCATCGTCTACAACCTCGCCAATTTTTTCACTTCCCGTGACATCGACATTGCCGAACTGACTACCCGAAGCTATGCCGCCGCACATACTGGCGCGCAAATGTTCGCGGTGCAGATGAATATCAATATTCCCCAGGACCTCCAGATTTCAGTGCTGCGAGAAGATTTCATGGAGTTTTGCGACCAGATGAATCTCGACGCCATTATCGAACCGATCAAAACCTGAAGGAGTCAGAGACAGCGATGAGCCAAGTGGCAGTCGGAAAAAAGGTACCGGACTTTTCCCTTCCCGCGACCGGGGACAAGACCGTGCGGCTGAAAGATCTGCGTGGCAAGAATGTCGTTATCTATTTCTATCCCAAAGACAGCACCCCGGGGTGCACGACCGAGGGAAGAGACTTTAGCGACAACCATCGGAAGTTCTCGCGCGCCGGAACCGTTATCCTGGGCATCTCACGTGACAGTGTGAGGTCACATGAGAACTTCAAGGCAAAACAGGAATTTTCGTTCGATCTTTTGTCCGATGCGGATGAGAAAGCCTGCAAGATCTTCGACGTCATCAAGGAAAAGAACATGTACGGCCGTAAGGTTCTGGGTATAGAGCGCAGCACCTTTCTGATCGACAAGGAAGGGCGGCTGGCCCGGGAGTGGCGCAAGGTCCGCGTCAAGGGCCACGTCGACGAGGTACTCGACGCAGCGAAAGCACTCTGACGCTTTGAACAGTCCAGCCACGGCCGGGGTCCCCGACGACCCGAAACGCGCGTTCGTTCTCGACACCAGCGTTCTGATGCACGATCCGACCTGCATCTTTCGCTTCGACGAGCACGATATTCATATCCCGATGATCGTGCTCGAGGAACTCGATGCCGGCAAGAAAGGCATGTCCGAGTCCGCCCGAAATGCCCGACAGGTCAGCCGCTTTCTTGACGAGTTGCTGCAGGGCGCGAGCAAGGAAGAGATCGATTCCGGCCTCGACCTGCCAGCCGGCCTCCGTGTGAATGGGGATACAACGGAACGTGGCGGAAGACTGTTTTTTCAGACTCGCCCCGCCGCCGCACCGGCGGCCAGCCATACGCTGTCCGGTCACATCGCCGACAACACGATCCTGGCGATTGCACTGGCGCTGCAGACCGAGCAACCCGGCTCGATGGTCGCGCTGGTCTCCAAAGACATCAATCTGCGAATCAAGGCGACCGTGCTCGGCGTGCATGCCGAGGACTATTACAACGACAAGACGCTCGACGATCTTGACGTTCTGTTTACCGGCGCCGAAGAACTGCCTGCAGACTTCTGGGAGAGCCATGCAAAAGACATGGAATCATGGCAGGAGGACGGACGGACGCTGTACCGGGTCACCGGGCCGGAGGCCGGAGGCTGGCGCTGCCGGCAATTTCTCTACTCCGCCGACGACAGTGGATTCGAGGCGATGGTGCAGTCGGTGGAGGAGCAGACCGCGGTAATCGAACTCGTCGATGACTACCGCCAGGAAAGACACAACGTCTGGGGCATAACCGCCCGCAACAGGGAACAGAATTTCGCGCTGAACCTGTTGATGCGGCCGGAGGTCGACTTCATCACAATCCTCGGCGCCGCCGGTACCGGCAAGACATTGCTCGCCCTTGCCGCCGGGCTGGCGCAAACGCTCGATACGAAGCGCTACCGCGAGATCATCATGACCCGGGTAACTGTACCGCTGGGTGAAGATATCGGTTTTCTGCCAGGCTCCGAGGAAGAGAAAATGGAGCCATGGATGGGCGCGCTGATGGACAACCTCGAGGTGCTGACGCAGAGCGATGAGGGAGGCGACTGGGGTCGCGCCGCGACCCAGGATCTGGTTCGCAGCCGCATCAAAATCCGCTCGATGAACTTCATGCGCGGGCGAACGTTTCTCAACCGCTACATTATTCTCGACGAAGCTCAGAATCTCACCGCGAAGCAGATGAAGGCCCTCATCACCCGGGCCGGGCCTGGCACAAAACTGGTGTGCCTCGGCAACGTGGCCCAGATCGATACGCCCTACCTGACCGAAACGACCTCGGGACTGACCTACGTCGTCAACCGCTTTTGCGGCTGGGAACATGCCGGCCATGTCACGCTCAAACGCGGAGAACGATCACGGCTGGCCGACTATGCATCAGATATACTATAGATTATTTAATAAGTTATGCTTAATTATTCAATCTATTTATAATATCTGAGCAGCTTGTTGCGAAGCACCAGAATGCCGACTTCGCGCTTGTGACGGCAGGGCAACTCCCGCACAATGCGGGGGCATTCCCACGGAACGATCAGCCTCCGGCGGCATCTCATACCTGAGCAGTTATTTCGCGAGAGAGCGCGTTGAGAAATTTTTTACTCAGTTTTTGCTTTACCGTCCTGGCGGTGCACTCCAGCGTGGTGCTTGGCAACACCGACGACCTGCCGGATATCGGCAGTTCGGCGGATACCATGATCTCCACCAGCGAGGAGTACCGCATTGGGCGGCAGATTGTTCGCGGCCTGCGTCAGGCCGGCCGCATCATGGAAGATACCCTGCTGGATGACTACATCGAGGGTCTTGGCCACAAACTCATCGTTCACGCCCACGACGGCGAACACCGGTTTACCTTCTTCATGGTCCGCGACAACGCGATCAATGCGTTCGCGATGCCCGGCGGTTTCATTGGCGTCAACGCCGGGCTGATGCTCGCCACCGACAACGAAAGCGAGCTTGCCGGCGTAATGGCTCACGAGGTTGCCCACGTTACCCAGCGCCATGTCGTGCGCCGCGCGCAATCCACCCAACGCACCAGCATGGTGACGACAGCGGCACTGATTGCGGCGCTCCTCGTTGGCGTCACGACCGGCGCGAGCCCCGACGCGATGCAGGCGATGATCATGGTCACCCAGGGCGCGGCCATGCAGCAGCAGATCAATTACACCCGATCCAATGAGTACGAGGCCGATCGGGTCGGCATCGGCTACCTGTCAGCGGCCGGTTACGATCCCGAATCCATGGCTGATTTTTTCGAAACAATGAATACGATGTCCGGCGCATCCGCCGCGCGCGCGCCGGAATTTCTGCGGACGCACCCGATGGGCATCAATCGTATTGCCGAGGCCAAGAACCGCGCCGCGAACTTTCCTCCGCGTACTTACGATTCAGAGAGCGAGAGTTACTGGCTGATGCGCGAGCGACTGCGGGTGCTGATGGCGGAGAACGCCGACCAGGCGCTCGAGTACTACCAGCAGGAATTCGCCAAGAACTCCGGGCCGCAACCCGATTACATGATGTACGGGTACGGACTGGCGCTGAAAAACCGAGGGCTCGCCGCCGATGCCGAAGGTATTTTCACGGACCTGCTCAATCGTCGCTCGGACGTGATTGCCTATCATCTCGGCCTCGCCGAAGCACAAATGGTGGCCGGAGATCTTGAGGGATCTTTATCGACCTACGAGAACGCGTATCGGCTGTTTCCGCGAAATGTGCCCGTAACCGTTGCCTACAGCGAAGGGTTGTTGCGCGCCGGCCGCGCCGCACAGGGGCATCGCGTGCTCCTGGATCTTCTGAACAGGGTACCGCCCACCAGCGAGCAGGCACGCCTTATTGCGATGATCGCGAGCGCCGAAGGCGATATGGCCAACGCGCATTACTACATGTCCGAATTCCATCTTATAAATGGCGATTTGCCGATGGCCGTGAATCAGTTGCAGCTGGCGCTCGCCCAGCCGGACCTCGAGCCGGTACAAAGAGCGCGCTACCAGGCGAGACTCCAGGAAATCAGCAAATACCTCACACCTGAGATGCAGCGCCAGTCGCAACGCTCCCAGGCGCGACAATCTTCCTGACCCGGCGATCCTGCGTCATGTTGCAACGTCTTGCCTCGAACAAGTCGCTCGTCGCGCTCTCGCTACTGTGGCTCAATGCCACCTTGCTGGCGGGGTGCGCGGCTCAACCTGCCACCTATTCGGACGAACCGGATCCGTGGGAGGGAATGAACCGCGGGATATTCGCCTTTAACCGCGGGCTCGACAAAGCCATCATCCGCCCCGCGGCAAAAGGCTACACCCATGTTCTGCCGCAACCTGCACGCCGCGGCGTCACTAATTTCTTCAACAATCTCGAAGAGCCGTTCAACGCAATAAACTCGCTACTGCAGGGAAAGCCGGGGCTTGCTGGCAATGCGGTCGGGCGATTCGCAATCAACTCGACGGTCGGGCTTGCGGGCTTGATGGATGTGGCCGCGCACTCCGGGGTAGAGGACGAAGACGGGCGGGAACGCGGTCTGCGCCGGCACGAGGAGGACCTCGGTCAGACTCTCGCAGTCTGGGGCGTACCGGCCGGACCGTACCTGATGCTGCCGCTGCTCGGACCTTCGAGCGCCCGGGATCTTTTCACAACGGTGCAGCGCTTCTTTTCGCCGCTGCGGTACTTTTCCAGTTCGGAGGCGCGCCGACCGCTTATCGCACTGCGAATTCTCGATGCCCGCTCACGTTTTCTCGCGCTGGACGACACGATAAACGCTTCGGCCGACCCGTATTCGTTCGTACGCAATGGCTATATTCAGAACCGGACCTTCGCAATCTACGACGGCAATCCGCCGATCGACGACATGTACGACGAATACGATTTAGAGCTGGACGAGTAACCCGCGCTATTTTGGCAGACCAGTCCAGCGCTCACCCGAGCGAATAAACGCGTCGACCTCGCTGATATCGGCGAGGGACTGAATCTGCTCGGGAACATTCAGGAATCGAATCTCGCGTACATAGTTCTTGGCCCAGTTGACCCACTCCAGCAGCAGCGCCAGTCCGGCACTGCCAGTATCCGTGACGCCACCCAGATCGACTTCAATCGTGGCATAGCTCTCGAACTTTTCCTCGCTCTCCTCAAGGATCGTGGCTGCCGTGAAATAATCCAGCGGCCCCTCTATCCGATAGCGCCCGTCTCCAAGATCGTGCAGTTCGGCCGCATTCTCGGGATGTCCGACTGACATTTTGCGCTTAGGTTTCGGCACAACAAGGTTGCTCCTTCGCGGCGTCGGCCTCAAGCCGCTTTAGCGTCGCCTCCAGTCCTTTTTCGGCAATCTCGGCGTTGAACTCTTCGCGATAGCTCACGACATAGGAGACACCCTCGACGGATACGTCGAAGACGCGCCAGACACCGTCTTTCTGCCGCAGCACATAATCGACACGGGCACTCGTGCCGTCATCGAGCTTAACCTCTGTCGCGACTTTCTCAATCGGTCCGGAGGGTTCTCCGCGGGACGGCAGAATACGCAACTGGTCCTCGCGGAAATCCACCACCCGTCCGGCATAGTTTTTCATCAACAGTTGGTAGAAGGCATCGATAAAGCGCTCACGCTGCTCCGGCGTAGCAGTTCGCCAATGCTTTTTCAGCACCTGCTGACCGGCAAAAGTCCGGTCAAAACGCGGCAGCAAAACACTGTCTATGACGGGATAGAGTTCGTCCGGGTGCTCGCGATAATATTCACGTTTTCCCTCGAGCGCCGCGAGCATCTCGTCGGACGCGGACTGTACGACCCCGACCGGGGTATTCTCCGTGGCTATCGCCGCCGCGGCCAGCGCAAACCAGAGAACCGTCACTAGCAACTTGCGTAGCATCGTCATCATTCCCCACCCAGTTTAACCAGGAACTTGCCGATCAGATTTTCCAGCACCAATGCAGATTGGGTAATTTGGATTTCACTGGCGTCACCCAGAAAGGTCTCGGAAAAACCGGGCGTCAATCCGATGTACTGACCGCCGATCAGGCCCGCCGTGAGTATTGCCGCGTCGGTATCGTCGGGAATGCGATCGAAGTTAGCTGATATCCGCATCGTAACCAGGGCGTCCAGCCGTTCGGAATCGAATCCAATTCCAGTGACCCTGCCGATGGTCACACCGGCCATCGTCACCGGGGCGCGCAGCTTGAGGTCACCGACATTTTCGAAGCGCGCGACAACCTGGTAGGTTTCACCACGCAAGTCGCTCTGCACATCGGTAGTCTTCATTATCAGAAAGAATAACGATGCAAAACCCAGCAATACGAACAGCCCGGTTCCGAACTCTACAACGCGAGTCTGTTTCATTCCCTGCTCTCCTCTACCTTGCCCGCGCCACCTTGGCGACTCAGATCAGTATCGCGGTAATCATGAAATCCAGAATCAGAACCACTATCGCCGAAATTACGACGGTCCGCGTCGTCGCACGGCTTACCCCTTCTGCGGTCGGAAAAGCATTGTAGCCTTCAAAAACCGCGAGCACGCTGACAGCGACGCCGAAGACAATGCTCTTGACGACACCTTCCATTACGTCCGCCACCTCGACATACGGCCGCATTTGTGACCAGAACGCGCCGCTGTCCACCCCCATCCAGGAGACACCGATGATATATGCGCCGAACAACGCGACCATATTGAAAATTGCGGTCAGCAGTGGCAGCGAGATGACACCGCCAAGGAAATGTGGAACGACTACCCGACGTATCGGATCGACCGCCATCAATTCCATGGCTGACAATTGATCCGTCGCCCGCATCAAACCGATCTCGGCGGCCAGCGCCGTACCTGCCCGTCCGGCAAACAGCAGCGCGGTCAGTACCGGGCCCAGTTCTTTGAGCAGCGACAACGCGACGGCAGTCCCAAGCCCCTCCTCCGCGCCGAACTGCGACAGCGTGTCGTAGCCCTGCAGGCCCAGGACCATACCGACAAAAAGCCCGCAAATGAGAATAATCACCAGCGACATGGCGCCGATCGCGTAAATCTCGTGCGCAATCAGGCGGAATCGCGTTATCAGAGTCTTTGGACTGTACGCCAGAATCCGTAGCAGAAATAACTGCATCGCCCCGAAAGTCTCGAGGAAATTCCGAAACGCATACCACAGATCTGCAAAGAGTCGATTCACGTCTCGTCCCGGTCCAGCAATTGATCTCTGTAATCGCGACCGGGGTAATGAAACGGCACCGGCCCGTCCGCCATGCCGGACAGAAATTGTTGCACCACGGCATTGCCATGGGTTCTGAGCTCGCTCGGCGTTCCCGAGGCAACCACCCGCCCCTCGGAGATCAGATAGCTTTCGTCGGCAATGCTGGATGTTTCCTCAACGTCATGCGACACGACGATGCTGGTAATGCCGAGGCTGTCGTTCAGCCTTTTGATCAGGCGCAACACCACGCCCAGCGAGATCGGATCGAGACCGGTAAACGGCTCGTCGTAGATCAGAATGTCCGGATCCATCACCATCGCCCGTGCCAGCGCAACCCGGCGCGCCATGCCACCAGACAGCTCGGAGGGCGAGAGATCGGCCGCCCCGCGTAATCCGACCGCATGCAGCTTTGTCAGCACAATATGCTTGATCAGGCGCTCCGGCAGCTTGGTGTGCTCGCGCAGCGGAAACGCCACATTTTCGAATACGCTCAGATCGGTTAGCAAGGCACCGTTCTGAAACAGCATGCCGAAGCGCTTACGCAACACGTAAAGCTCATTGCGTTTCAACTTCGTGATGTCCTGGCCGTCAACGAGAATCTTGCCGCGCTCCGGTACCAGCTGACCCGTTATGAGGCGCAACAATGTCGTCTTGCCGGTACCACTTGGCCCCATGACGGCGGTGATTTTGCCACGCTGGAAAGCGATATCAAGGCCATTGAAAATCGGTTTCTGACCTCGCGTGAAATAGAGGTCGTCAATCAAAATAATATTGTCGCGGCCACTCTCAGCCATAGCGAATCCTTATTCCTGCGACCGAACCGCGCTGTCACGGTCATGCCCGCTCAAACGGCTCCCCGCCTGAGGCATACAGGCGACAGCCACAGTCTCTACCCTAACGCACTGCAAAAACACCCAGCGCAACGAATTATAATCGCCGTCAGCTTGCAATGGGGTTGCGTGTTCCAGCCCGCTTCAGTTCGCAAAAGCCGGTCGTTCACGTAGCAGCAGAATTACCGCTTTGGGCCGAAACGTGAATCGCCGCGCCAGTCCAGTGCCTGCTCCCCCATCTGGTTCCCGATCCCGGGCCGTGCCAGCAGCTCGGGCGTCGGAGTTGCGCAGTAGCATAGCAGATCGGTTTGCCGGTGCAGCTCTGACCCGACGCCATCCCAGGGGCGCAAAACACTGAATCCAGCTTGCCGTCAAAAACTAATAGGACTAAAATAGTCCTCTTTCCAATCTACAGGGTTCCAGCCGATGTTGCGGATGAGCCGCCTGACAGATTACGGCACGGTAGTGTTGTCGCACATGGCCCATCATGGAGATGGTCTGCATAGTGCCGCAGATGTTGCGAGCAACACGAAGCTTGCTGCGCCGACGGTCGCCAAACTGCTGAAAGCACTCGCCCGGGCTGGCCTTGTCACCTCGGTCCGTGGGCCTCAGGGCGGCTACACACTGGCACGCCGGCCCGCGGACATCAGTGCCGCCGATATCATCGACGCGCTCGAAGGTCCGGTCGCCCTGACCGAGTGCAGCGCGTCGGAACACAGTTGCGAGCTGGAGTCGATCTGCCGGGTTGGCGGCGCCTGGCAGCAAATAAACCTGTCTATTCGGGACGGCCTGCGTGATGTAAGTCTCCTCCAGCTTATGAACGTCGGACGCAAACGGCTGCCGGCAATGGATTTGCACAACTCCGTAGTCGCGGCGAGCGGCTTGAAGAATTAGCGAACAGCAACGGAATCAGTAAATGGCAACGCAATCGAACGACGTCGAGGCACTTGTAGGCAAGGCCTACAGCGCCGGCTTCTACACCGACATCGAGACCGACACGGTTCCGCCGGGTCTTGACGAAACCGTGATCAAACACATTTCGCAGAAAAAGAAGGAACCCCGGTTTCTTCTGGACTGGCGCCTCAAGGCATATGAGCACTGGCTCGGAATGCAGGAGCCGCGCTGGGCCCATGTGCATCATGCGCCCATCGACTACCAGGCCATTTCCTATTACTCCGCGCCCAAGAGTAAAGCGGACGCTCCGAAGAGCCTGGATGAAGTCGACCCGAAGCTGCTCGAGACCTATGACAAACTCGGCATACCGCTGCATGAGCGTGCCCGCCTGGCGGGAGTCGCGGTCGATGCGGTTTTCGACAGCGTATCGGTCGCCACCACTTTCAAAGACAAGCTTGCCGATGCCGGCGTGGTCTTTTGCTCTTTTTCGGAGGCCGTCCAAGAACACCCTGAATTGATCGAGCGCTACCTCGGTACTGTCGTCCCTTACACCGATAACTTTTTTGCGACACTCAATTCCGCGGTATTTACCGACGGATCTTTCGTTTACATTCCGCCGGGCGTTCGCTGCCCGCTGGAACTGTCGACCTATTTCAGAATCAATGCGGCCAACACAGGTCAGTTCGAACGGACGCTGATCGTCGCTGCCGAGGATAGTCACGTCTCTTATCTCGAGGGCTGTACCGCACCGATGCGTGATGAAAATCAGCTCCATGCGGCGGTCGTGGAACTGGTCGCGATGGAAAACGCCGAGATCAAGTATTCGACCGTTCAGAACTGGTATCCGGGCGACGAGGAAGGCCGCGGCGGTATATACAATTTCGTTACCAAACGCGGTGAGTGCCGCGGCGATAATTCGAAGATATCCTGGACCCAGGTCGAGACCGGGTCGGCGATTACCTGGAAATATCCCAGTTGCGTTCTCAAAGGCGACAACTCGGTAGGGGAGTTCTACTCGGTAGCCGTTACCAATCATTACCAGCAGGCCGACACCGGGACCAAAATGATTCATATCGGGAAGAACACAAGCAGCACCATCGTCTCGAAAGGAATCTCGGCGGGGAAAGCACAAAACGCCTATCGCGGGCTGGTCCGGATACTCCCTGGTGCCAGCGGCGCGCGCAACTATACGCAGTGCGATTCTCTGTTGATGGGCAAGGAATGCGGCGCACACACTTTTCCGTATGTTGAGGTCAGAAACCCAACCGCGATCGTTGAGCACGAGGCGACGACATCGAAAATCGGCGAAGACCAGCTGTTCTATTGCCTGCAGCGGGGATTATCCGAGGAAGACGCAGTAAACATGATCGTAAACGGCTTCTGTAAAGAGGTGTTCAAAGAGCTGCCGATGGAATTCGCCGTCGAAGCCCAGAATCTGCTCAACGTCAGTCTTGAAGGCGCTGTCGGCTGATCGCCGCGCCTCCTCCGGAGTTACGAATATGCTCAAAATTGAAAACCTGCACGCCAGCGTTGATGGCAATGAGATTCTGCGCGGACTGAATCTCGAAGTCGGCGCCGGCGAGGTACACGCCATTATGGGTCCTAACGGCTCGGGCAAGAGTACGCTCGTTCAGGTGCTGGCCGGCCGCGCCGACTACGAGGTTACCTCCGGCAGCGTTACCTACTGCGGCCACGAGCTGCTCGGCATGGCACCCGAGGAGCGCGCCCGCGAAGGTATTTTTCTCGGGTTCCAGTATCCAGTCGAGATACCCGGCGTCAACAATGTCTATTTGCTGAAGGCCGCGCTGAACGCCATTCGCAAGCATCGCGGCCAGACGGAACTCGACGCCGTCGAGTTCCTCGGCCTGGTGCGCGACAAAATGAAGCTGATGCAGATGGACGACAGCTTTCTGAAGCGCGGAGTAAACGAAGGATTTTCGGGTGGCGAGAAGAAACGCAACGAAATTTTCCAGATGGCGGTCCTGGAACCTCGTCTTGCCCTGCTGGACGAAACGGATTCGGGCCTCGACATCGATGCGCTGAAGGTCGTCGCCAAAGGGGTCGAGAGCCAGCGTCACCCGGATCGGGCCATCGTCCTGGTGACCCATTACCAGAGATTGCTCGACTACATCGCACCTGATCATGTTCACGTACTGTCCGGTGGCCGGATCGTTCGTTCCGGCGACAAGTCGCTGGCACTGGAACTGGAACGGCGCGGCTACGACTGGATCAAGGCGGAAGCGGCCGCATGAGTACTCCGGCACAGGCGCTTGACGCCTATCAGATCGCTTTCGAGCAGCGCGCGCGGGATACCGCTGATTCGGCTGCGCTTGCGCAGCAGCGCGAGACGGCATGGTCGACGTTTGCGGCAACCGGATTCCCGAGTACGCGCGACGAGGATTGGAAATACACCAATCTCCGTCGCTTGCTGCGCAGGAACTTCACTGCACCGGCGGCGATGCCCGATGACATTGCGGCCACCGAACTTGCCGGACAGATTATGGATATGCCAGAGGCGACCCGACTCGTCTTTGTAGACGGCAGGTTGTCGCCGGCTCTTTCCAGTGCGTCGTCAGGCTTTGCGGTTTCGCTCGCGGCAACCCTGCGAAATTGCGAACAACCTGACGCGGCAACGTTCGACCGGGTTATCGACATCGGCCAGCATCGCTTCGCCGCTCTCAACACGGCTATGTTTACGGATGGCGCGCTGGTGACTGTGCCCCCCGGTCAGCGCGAACTCACCTCGGTCTACCTGGTGTTCGTTTCCCGTGACAACGGCGAAGGCGTGGCGATACATCCACGGATTCAGGTCACTGTGGGCGCCGGCTCCAACCTGCGTCTGGTCGAACACCATGTCGGTCTCGGCGCGGCAGAAAATTTCGTTAACACGATTTGCGAAATCAACCTGGACAGTGGCGCGCGAGCCGAGCATATCAGGCTCCAGGATGAGGCGGAGAAGGGATTCAGTATCGCCGGGCTGCACGTTCGTCAGGCGCGCGACAGTGAATTTGTCAGCCACAATTACTGCCTCGGCGGTGCACTCTGCCGCAACGACGTTGCGGTATTGCTCGAGGAGCCGGGAGCCCGCTGCACTCTCAACGGGCTCTTCATGGTCGGCGGCAGTCAGCATGTCGACAACCATGTACGGGTCGACCACCTCGCCATGCACACCCAAAGCGAGCAGAATTACCGCGGCGTCGCCGACGGCCGCGCTCGCGGCGTTTACAACGGCAAGGTGATCGTGCATGTCGGCGCGGACAAGACAGATGCGGTGCAAAGCAGCAAGAACCTGCTTCTTTCAGATGCTGCTGAGATTGATACCAAGCCCGAACTCGAGATCTATGCCGACGATGTCAAGTGCCGGCACGGTGCAACGGTTGGTCAGTTGGACACTGACGCGCTGTTTTATTTGCGCAGCCGCGGTATCGACCTCGAAACTTCGCGCGCGCTCCTGACCTTTGCATTTGCTGAAGATATCGTGGCGAAGCTCGGCGTTGGCGCGATTCGCGAGCGCCTCGACACGCGAATACTCGGCCGCTTGCCGGCCCAGGACATTAT
>Ga0316191_10002817_pt1 | contig 12735 bp, 9 predicted proteins | sample Eddworburr2cm_MG_FD_204928 | JGI IMG/M metagenome (GOLD analysis project Ga0316191, IMG submission 204928) | Coastal sediment microbial communities from Maine, United States - Eddy worm burrow 2 cm | ecosystem: Environmental > Aquatic > Marine > Coastal > Sediment | place: USA: Maine | collected...
CATCACCCATTACAAAGGCAAATGTGAAGTCAGGTCCGGATCTCTGTCAGAAATGAAAGAGCTTCGCTACAAACTTATTTCACGTGGACTGAAAGCTTCCGTGGACAACTAATCCTGTTATGACAGTAGTCATCATTTTAATCATCCTGGGAATCCTGCTCTTTGTGATAGAATTCCTGCTTGTTCCGGGAGTCACCATTGCAGGCATCGGTGGACTAATACTAACGGTGTTCGGAGTCTATAAGGCATTTAACGATTTTGGTTCCACTACTGGAGTATGGGTTCTTATAGCTACTTTACTGGTCAGTGTATTTGTGATAGCCATGTCTCTGAGGGCAAGGACCTGGAACCGCCTGATGCTAAAGACCAATATAAAGGGCACAGTGGATACTGAGCTTACAGAAGATCAGATCAAGGTCGGGGACAAAGGTTCAAGTCTTACACGTCTGGCACCCATGGGAAAGGTTATTGTTAATGATCTTGTCAGGGAAGCCAAGTCTATCGAAGGATATATCGACGAGCATACAGAAATTGAAGTGGTCTCAGTACTTGGGACCCGGATAAGTGTTAAACCTATTAAAGAAATATAGATATGGAATTTTCTTACTCATGGATCGTCATTGTTGTGGCCAGTATCATTGGTCTCTGGATCATTTTATACTTTATCCCCATCGGATTGTGGTTTACCGCACTCCTGTCGGGTGTACGTATCTCTCTCTTACAACTGATCCTGATGCGCTGGCGGAAGGTTCCCCCCACCGTTATTGTTAGATCCATGATTGAGGCAACTAAGGCCGGTTTGGAATTTATCAAGCGTGATGAACTGGAGGCACACTACCTGGCCGGAGGGCATGTGGAACAGGTGATACATGCCCTGGTGTCGGCCAGCAAGGCCAATATTGATTTGTCCTTTCAGATGGCTACAGCCATAGATTTGGCAGGTAGGGAAGTTCTGGAAGCCGTTCAGATGTCCGTAAATCCCAAAGTAATTAATACACCCCCGGTAACGGCTGTGGCTAAAGATGGGATCCAGCTGATCGCCAAAGCCCGTGTTACAGTCAGGGCCAATATCAAGCAACTAGTGGGTGGCGCTGGAGAAGAGACTGTTCTGGCCAGGGTAGGTGAAGGGATTGTCTCTTCCATTGGTTCCTCAAAATCTCACAAGGAGGTGTTGGAGAATCCTGATTCTATATCAAGGATCGTGCTTGAAAAGGGCCTTGATGCGGGAACTGCCTTTGAGATACTTTCCATTGATGTGGCTGATATAGATATTGGAAAGAATATTGGTGCTGTACTTCAAATGGACCAGGCCAACGCAGACAAAAATATCGCCCAGGCGAAAGCGGAGGAACGCAGGGCCATGGCGGTAGCCACCGAGCAAGAGATGAAAGCCAAAGCCCAGGAAGCCAGGGCCAAGGTGATTGAAGCGGAGGTCGAGATTCCCCTGGCCATGGCAGATGCCTTCAGGACCGGGAATCTGGGTATTATGGATTATTACAAGTTTAAGAATATTCAAGCGGATACCTCCATGAGGGACTCTATTTCCAAGGGATCTCAGCCTTCAGGAGGAAAAATTAACCCCAAGGACAAGGATAAGTAATCTCCTTATTTTTTCCTGTAGTATCCGCCAGTTGGAAATCCCCCTTTTACTCCCCGGGATCCGGCACCTTCTTCGGCTTCTTCGGGCAGTATCCATTGTTTAAGATCGTTTATCACTTCGCTGCTTAACGGGGGCTGGTCGGTAAGCAGGAAGCCACCGGTGAGATTGGCAAAGGGATACTGATCCTTAAATGCATGGAGATGATCCTCGGAATGAGCCAATAATTTTGAGCCTTCCATCCTGGTCATTTCTATTTCATAGTTCTGCCCGATTTGTTGAGATGACAGAGTATAGCTGAGCTCAAACTTTTCCCCCTGTTTGATCCAAAGCGTGCTGCTGTTTGGAAGCAATTCCATCTTGATGAGTACGGGATCTGAGAAGGGTTCGCCATTATTCAAGAAGCGGGAGATCTCACTGATGTTAAATCCAAACCATCCTTCGGGATTGCTTTGAGTGGCAGAAGAGAACTCAAACAATGTTTCAGAACCGGATGCACGTTTCACTTGCACACTCAGGTCAAAACTTTCATCAGCGATCCTCTTGCCTTCAATATCCTTAAGCAAGCCCTGGAAATTCAGGTCATAAACTGCTTGTCCCACCAGGGGCCCGATGGCGCTGAAAACCATCACAATCAGAAAACAGATACAGTTCTTCTTTTGGTTCATGTCTCAGGGATATTTGTCCAATTAAATGTACGAAATTTCTGAAAACAGATGCATGCGAGGCTTTTCCTAAGCAATAGAGCAAGGGGACCATGCTTTCAGAAGGCCTGCCTCTTATTAACAATTTGTTAATAACCATTGTGTATGAATTGTGAACAGAGAACTGCAAAATCTCCTTGACTTGCTTATGCCGATGATCTATTTTTGATTAGACCGAGTGAGAGATAACAGGCCGCTCGAAGGATCGCCCGGTGTAGTGAGCCAGCCCTAAAGGACTTGGTTAGCGAACTGGCCGGAAATGGGAAAGTCCCGGATCCGGAGATTCATCCAGAGCCAGGCATATGCCATGAAACAAAGTTTCCTGGCATATTTAATCGCAGATCCTCTCAAAGACGATCTTTAAAAGGTTGATCAGGAAGGCTGAAGAGCCAAAAAGAATCCCCTGGGGTTCCGCTAAGCTTTTTCACTCTGGCCTCAGGCAGTTCAAATGACCTGGCTGAAGCAGGGGCCTTCAGGAGCCAGTCCCGGAAATTCGGTTCATCACCGGGTGAACGGACGGTTGCAAGTCAATGTTCTACGGAACATGGGCCTAGAACCCGGGCTTACGGTATAAATCCCTCGGGGACTACCGATTAAGCCGGCCATAATAACTGTAACTCGGCACTGGTTGGTGGCTATGGGTACTTATCAGTGAAATGGGAGCAAACACAATGTTTGCTCCCATTTTGTTTTTATATGCGGCATACAGGCCACATTAACTGTCCTTGGTTTTTCTGAAGGCGTTCACAATGATACCTATCACGACTCCTCCCAGGCAGGCGGCAAATGCCCACATCACCAGCTTTTCGGAAATCCCGAATATGATGGCTGGAACAATTACACCTACCAGGCACAATAAGATAGCCAGCCAGACGCTGAGCCGGTTAATTTTTGGGTAGATCCATAAGACCAGTACCAGCAATCCCAGCGACATGGTGAGGGATACAAAGAAGAAGGTGGCGTCCACAATATCCCTGAGTATCAAAGCCATGGTGACACCCAATACCATTAGAACCACCATGCTCCAACGCATGGTGGTTCTAAGTTTCTCTGTCTTTGTTAAACCTGTTTTTTCCAGGAAATCCTGGGTCACCGAAGCCGAAGCGGTGAACATGTAAGTATCGGCCGAAGAGGAGACCGAAGAATAGATTATGACCACAGAGAGGCCGGCCAGTCCCACTGGAAGAAGTCTGCTGAATCCTACAATCAGGGAAGTGTCAGGAGCGATGTTCGGGATATCGGCACGGATAACCAAGCCGATCAGAAGCAGAATAAAGCCAACGATAATATAGAAGACCGAGGAAAGTATGATGCTTTTCCTGAAGTTTCTCTTATCCTTGATGGCATAGACCCTCTGCCAGAGTTCGGGGGAGGCCATGGGAATGAAGAATCCTGCCAGGAAGAAACTCACTAGCTGACCTATTGGAAGGGTGAACAGGTCATTGAAAGAGAGACCCGGTTTGGTGTTGGTTGTCGTAAGCAAGTACATCATCAGCACAAATAAGAGGAATATCCCGAAGGTCTGAACAATATCAGTTTTTACCACCGCATCAAATCCGCCGGCAATCAGGTAAATAAGGATAATGGCTCCCACAATGACCACCGATAATCCATAGGAGATGGGGGTATATTCAGAGACCAGTTTGGCCCCGGCTGTGAAGTTCAATACCACCCAGCCGAACATGATAATGATGGTGACAATTGTGGCCAGGTAACCGGCCGTTTTTCCCTTGAGAAAGAAAAAGTAGTCCGGCATGGTATAGAACTTCTCTTTGTCGGCCAGCTTTTTCACCTTCAATCCAAAAAAGTAAAATACAAACAGTCCAAATACTGAACCAATAAAGTACCATAGAGCTCCCATGCCATACATATATACCAGGGCAGTATAAGTGAGTAGAATGGCTGCGCCGATGCGGCTGGAAAAGATGGTGGAAGTTGCCTGAAGGGAGGTAAGCTTACGTCCCGAGATCAGGAATTCCTCCTTTTCCTGTTTCCGGCCCGTAAGGGCTCCAACAACAAGGATCACAAGGAAATAGGCAGCAATAATCAGGTAGTCGGTCAGGATTAACATAGTGGCTTAGTTTAGGTATTTAAACATATAAATATATAAAAATATGAATACCAACTTACTTACTCAGGGGCTCACCATACCTGGCAGATAAAATACAGCTCTCTTTGGTGTGACTCCTTTACCCCCTCTAAGCTATCGTTTGCCCCTCCGATCAATGCACAATTAGCGAGAAAAGGCAGATAATCATCAGTCAAAGGCGGGTAAATCCCCTATCAATAGCGCTTTGAGGCAGGTCAACGGACATCAATAGAATTAAACAGGTTGATTGGCCCCAATAGCTTGCCATTGCTTGATATAATTAGATAAACACTCAGCTTTCTCCTTTCTTCAGATGGTTAAAACTAAATGAAAATCTAAATCTGAGTCTATGAAAAGATTTGTAAGCTTTTTGCTATTTATGGCACTGGGCACCCTGACCTTGCTGGGTCAGGCCAGGCAAGTCACCGGAACGGTGGTCAGTGCTGACAACGGAGAACCCTTGCCAGGTGTCACCGTTTCTGTGAAAGGAACCTCTGTAGGGGCCATTACCGGCTCTGACGGTGTCTATTCCATCAATGCACCACAGGATGGTGAAACCCTTGTGTTCAGTTTTGTGGGACTTCTCACCCAGGAGCTGGAACTTGGCAACAATACTGTCATTAATGTGGTAATGGAACAGGACCTGATGGAACTGGATGAAGTTGTGGTTACTGCCCTGGGTATTTCCAGAGAGAAGAAGGCCCTGGGGTATTCAGTCTCGCAGATCAACGCGGAAGACATCGAACAAAAGCCGGAAAGTGACATTGGGCGTGTACTCAGCGGCAAGGCTGCTGGTGTGCGTGTGACAGCCACCAGTGGGGTTTCTGGTTCAGGTACCAATATTACCATCCGGGGCTATTCCTCCATAAAGGGAAACAATCAGCCACTATTTATTGTGGATGGTGTAAGGTTCTCAGGGAGCACAAATTCGGGAACCGATAATGAACAGGGTTTCCTGGAAGGAAATCAGGCCACTTCGAGCCGTTTTCTGGATATTGACCCCAACAGTGTAGAGAACATTTCCATATTGAAGGGCTTGAGTGCAACCACCATTTATGGTTCCGAAGGTCGCAACGGAGTGATCCTGATAACTACTAAAAATGGAGCTGGTTTCAAAGGGAAGGCACAGGTCACCGTAAATCAGTCTTTGTTCTTCAACAATGTGAATCTGCCGGAGTTTCAGAATTCCTACGGGAACGGATTCCAGCAACAGAATGGATTCTTTTACAGCAACTGGGGAGGAGCTTTCACCGATCCTTATACCATGGTTGATCATCCCTATTCCAAATTTGCTGATCCCGACCTGATTGCCGCATTTCCGGAATACCAGAATGGGGTTCAGTACGCATTGAAGCCCTATGAGAATGTGACGGAATTCTTCAGGACAGGAGTGGCTTCGAACACTTCAGTGTCCATGCGTGGCGGAAATGAGACTTCAAGTTTCAGCGCCAATGTCTCTTACTTGAACGACCAGGGGTTCTTGCCCGGGAACGAGCTAAGCAAGTTTAATGCAGGTATCGGGGGCAAGACACAGATCTCCAAAAGGCTCTCGTTTAGCGGAACCATGAATTTTGTAAAGACCGATATGCAGACACCACCCATTAGCTATGGAGATGGTAGCGGTATTGGAGGTGGAAGTGGTATATCTGTATTTGCAGATGTTCTTTACACACCCAGGTCCGTGGACCTCATGGGCCTTCCCTTTGAGAGCCCCATCGACCACCGTAGCGTATACTACCGGGTAGCCAATGATATACAGAATCCGCTATGGACCACCAAATATGCACGACAAATCGATAATGTTAACCGGGTCTATGGCTCCGGAAACTTAAGCTATAATATTCTGGACAAGCTGAATTTGGCCTACCGCTATGGGATTGACCATTTCTCAGAACAGCAGGAGTACCAGCTTAATAAGGGTTCTGTTCAGAATGATAACTACCTGAACGGTCTGTATCGTACCAGGCACATCACGAACACAACCTGGGACCAGTCAATATTGCTTACCCTGCAACAGGATCTCGGAGAAAAGATTACCCTGGATGTATTGCTGGGAGGATCATCGGTCAGGGACATTTATACCACCGACGGAATGGAGAGTACCAACCAGCTGGTGTTTGGACTGATGAACCACAAGAATTTCAGTGATCACAGTACCTACAATAGCTTTAACCAATATGCACTCCAAAGCAACTCCCAGGCCAATACTCTGGGTGCATTTGGGCAGATCACTGCCAGCTATAGCTCTTACCTATTCCTGAACGTGTCGGCCCGTAACGACTGGTTCTCCTCTCTTCAAAAGGAAAACAGGAGCCAGTTCTATCCAAGTGCCAGTCTCTCGTTCATTCCCTCTCAGGTGTTCGAGTTCCTTAAAACAAACGCAAAGTTTGATATGTTGAAGCTAAGGATTGGCTATGGTACCTCGGCGGGCTTCCCTCCCCTGTATGTGACCGAGAGCGTACTTTCTACCCAGGCAAGGGGTTTTGTGACCCTGGACGGAACAGTGGTTCCCACCAACGGAGTACACTGGTTCCTGGGAAATCCCGAGCTGAAACCTGAGCTGCATGCAGAAACTGAATTAGGGCTGGAGTTTGCCATGTTCGAGAACAGGTTTGGAGCAGATATCACCGTGTATTCCAAACAGACCACCAACCTGATTACGGAAGCTACTCTGGATCCATCCACAGGTTATGCGCGTACCTATGTGAATATCGGTCAGATGACCAACCGGGGACTGGAAATTGAAATGCATATTACCCCGGTCAGGACCACCAATTTCAGCTGGACCATCCGGGGGATTTTCACCAAATATGAGAGCATAGTGGATGAGCTGGGAGCTGGTTTGGACAAGGTCCTGATCAACGGATTTACAGACCTGGGGAACTATGCCATTGCCGGCCAGCCTTATGGAGTGATGTATGGATATGAGATCGATAGGGATGATGACGGAAACTACAAAATTGACGGGAATGGAAACTTCCTGCAATCGGATGAGCCCGCCATCATAGGCAATCCCCATCCCGATTTTGAATCCAGTCTGATCAACCGATTGACCTATAAGGGATTTGCCTTTAACATGCAATGGGACTATCGTCAGGGAGGTGATATTTATTCGGAGACCGTCAATACCCTGATAGGTAGGGGTATTACCAAAGATACCGACTTTGACCGGAGTCAGTCCTTTGTATTGCCAGGTGTATTGTCCGACGGAACACCCAACGATATTCAAACCACCGCCACCAATGCCTATTTCAATAACTTTGGTTCACAGGCACCAGCAGAGGTTAATGTGATTAATGGTACCACTTTCCGCCTGAGGGAGATTTCATTGACCTATTCATTGCCCAAACAATGGATGGCCAAAACCCCATTTGGAAGCATTGATATATCCATTATGGGACAGAATCTCTGGTTCAGCGCCATCAACTTTCCAAAGTATGTGAATTTCGATACCGATATGCTAAGCCTGGGAGTAGGGAACGGACTTGGATTTGACTTCATCACAGGTCCCAGTTCCACCCGCTATGGTTTCAGCGTAAAAGTGACATTCTAGATCAACAAAACAATGAGAATCATGAAAAAATCAATCATACTATTGTCAGTCACACTCCTGCTAGGAATGCTTTGCGGTGCCTGTGAGTTCTTCAATCTGGATCTTACGTCGGACCCCGATGAGGTTTCGCTGGAAGATGCTAATCCTGACTATGCGCTAAATAACATGCAGGTGGAACTGAAGAATTTCCTGAGCAACGACGATCCAGCCAACTGGAGAGGTGTTAACAGGCTTGGCATGGAAGTGTCAAGAATGATCATTAAGTGGGGCGGAACCTATGAAAACGCCTACAATCCTACTGAATTCGACCAGGTTTGGTCCCGTGCCTATGAAGGGGTTCTGATGGATGCACATACCTTTATACCCATTTATGAGGAGAACCAGTGGTGGATCCATGCAGGAATCACCAAAGTGTTGCAGGCTTATGTTTTGGTGACACTGGTCGATTTTTTTGGCGATGTGCCCTGGACCCAGTCCTTTGATGCTACAAATTTCAATCCTACAGCTGACGATGATGCTGGTGTATACGACGTGGCCCTGGCCAAACTGGATGAAGCCATTGCAGACCTGGCCAAGGAGTCTCTGGCCACTCCCACTAACGATTTGTACTATGATGGGGATCCGGAAGCCTGGATTAGCCTGGCTAAGACCCTGAAATTAAAAATTCACCTGAACCTGAGGTTGGTGGATGCGACTGCATCCACAGCTGCGATCAACAGTCTGATTAGCGATGACGATTTGATCAGCTCACCGGAGCAGGATTGGTATTTTCAATACAGCAGGGTTACTGACAATCCAGACAGCCGACATCCTTATTTCATGTACAATTACCTGAATGGAGGAAATACCTACATGGCGAATTACTTCATGTGGACCCTCTACGAAGAAAAAGACGTAGTGGATCCCAGGATCCGCTACTATTTCTACAGGCAACGTACGGCCTCCTCGGAGGATTTCCAGGAACTGCCCTGTTATGGAACAGACAGACCTGCTCACTATCCGACAGATATTCCCTATTGTACTCTTGAAGACGGATACTGGGGCCGCGACCATCTCGACGATGATGGGATACCCCCCGACACGCGGGCCAGAACCCTCTGGGGAGTTTACCCTGCAGGTGGGGAATTTGATATGGACCAGGGACTGCCTGCCTCCGCTGCCTCTGGCCTTCAGGGTGCAGGAGCAGAGATGCTGATGCTGGACAGTTATGTGAAGTTTATGCTGGCTGAATCGGCCATTACCCTGGGAACCACAGGCGATGCCAAGCTCTTGCTTCTGGATGCTGTGCGGGCTTCCATTACACATGTGATGGCTTTTGGTGATGAGTTGGCTGACCAGGCCTTTATACCCACCCAGCAGGATATCGATGACTACCTGATAGAAGTGGAAACACTTTATGATGCCGCAACAACAGATGCTGGACGCCTGGAAGTGGTGGTAAAAGAGTACTACATCGCTCTCTTCGGGAACGGGGTTGAGGTATACAACCTGGTGAAAAGGACCGGAATGCCCTCCAACCTTCAACCAGCTTTGCTGGCTGATCCCGGAGAATTTCCACGCACATTTAACTATCCGGCCAACTGTGTGAACCTTAATTCATCCATCTCTCAGAAACCCCATACAGTACAGGTTTTCTGGGATACCAATCCTGCCGGGATCATTCAATAACTTAAATGGAACAGATCATGAAATTACAAAGATATATAGCTATCATTCTGCTGACTATACTGGCATTTGGCTGTGAAACGCCCATGCTGATCAATCCGGCAGATGTTGAAAAGGGAATCTATGTCACCCTGGTCATCGGCAACGCCAACATCAACTCGGGCGATATTGCCGGGACACCCATCATCGGGACCTTTGATACCCCTTCCAAGAATGTAGCCAGTCACGATGTGTATGTGAAACGCATTTACGACGGAGGTGAAAGCGAAACTGATTATGTTCTGCTGGAGAGTATCACCAGCTTCCCCTACGATTTTTCAGTGGACGGAAACGAACTGGCGGCCCTGTTTGGGGTACCCGTTGAGGAAACATTTGCCAATTTCTACCAATTCAACTGTGTGGCCACAGGCAAGAATGGCCAGGTGGCAGATTATGACAATCTGCACAACGACCTCATCGGAAGTGCAGAGCAGCTTCAGGGATTTCGTTTCCGGGGAGCAGTGGTATGTCCCTCAGATCCGGATGTGATTGTGGGAACCTACAGTGCGTTAACCAGTGGAAATTTCCCTGATTTTGGTGATTTCACTGATTTCGCATACGATGTCACCATCACAGCCGATGAAGAAGAGGGATTCTATACTATCTCAGACTATTCCTTCGGGACCTATGATTTCTATTATGGTCCCTGGTATGGGGGTGGAGATCTTCCGGGAAGCATCCAGGATGTATGCGGTACATTCTTTATCACAAATACTGCAGATCCCTGGGGAGAGACTGTGTCAGGCGACTTTACATTTAATACAGACGGTACCATAACAGTTGTTGGAGGTACCACCTTTGGGGAGACCTGGACAGCAGTTTTGACCAAACAATAGAATGGATCATTAATAGAAAAACTAAATTTCTAACAAGTAAAGGGCGCTCACCAGGGCGCCCTTTTTTTTGCGGAATCTAGAAATCTGAACCGAAGGCTGAGTCAAGCTTAGTGAATAATGATCTCCTTACCGGTACCCCCTGAGATATATGCATCCCCATAGCTTGCTTTGAGGGAAGCAATGGATTTATCACCGGTGCAGTGGGTGGGACAGATCTGTTTGACTCCTATCTTTTGCAACATTTCTCCAATATCTTCAACCTTTGATCCGGGTGTACTCATTAGATGCAATCCGCCTATGAGCGTATGCACCTCGATGCCCAGTTCCTCCTGTGCCATTTTAACCATCTCTACAGCTCCCGGATGTCCGCATCCGGTGATCAATACACCTCCTGTTTCGGTTTTGATGACCAGCCCCTGCTCTTTAAAAACAGCGAAATTCTCTCCCGTGGAGTAATAGGGACCATAAAGGTGCCCCGGCTTTGATACAGCCTTGCTATGCGCAGGAAGCCTGTCGCTGGCCTTGAGCTTCTCAGCATATGTGGCTGGAAGATAGCATATCACAGAGGGATTCTTCTCGCAAATCCATGGAATTCCGGCCGTATGGTCACCATGTTCGTGGGAGATGAAAAGCGTGGGAATCTCTTGAGGTTTGATTTCCAGAAGTTCCACATTCTTCCTGTAGATATCAGCATTCCTACCTGCATCAAAGAGCAGGAGCTTCCCCTGGTATTCTACCAGGCAGGCAAAACCCCAGTCGGGTTGCAGGCCTGAATTCTCCTGGTAATTGTCGTAAATGATGGTTACGCGCACAGCATCATCGGGGGATCCAGGCAGATGAAAGACCGGTTCCCGGGCAGTTGTTGTCGACAGGCTCAGCAGCAGACAGAGGCCGGTCAATCCCATAAAATGTTTCATGCTATATCTCTTGTTTGTAGTGAAGAGCACTGAATACCTGGTTCTTATAGTTACGTCCTATCCTCAATTTAGCATTTTCCAGCTCAATGGTGGTGGCATTAAATGCTCTGATCCTGGGTATAGATACAATGTAGGACTTATGGATGCGGATAAACTGTTCGGAGGGAAGTTTGCTTTCGATGTTTTGCAGGCTGCTCTTTACAACCACTCTCCGGTTGTCGGTATGGATTCTGATGTATTCGTTGAGACCCTCAATAAAATGGATCTCCTTCAGGTAGATCTTGATGATCTTTTTATTCTCCTTTACATAGATAAAGGCTTCATTGTTCATGCCATTGCCACCTTCAATTTCAACAGTGTCGTGGTTAACCGACTGGAAATACTTGTTGACCGCTTTGAAGAATCTCTCAAAGGTCACTGGTTTCATCAGATAGTCGACAACATCGAGCTCAAAGCCATCCAATGCATACTGAGAGTAAGCTGTGGTGATGATCACTTTTGGAGGCCGCTTCAGTGTTTTGAGGAAGTCTATTCCAGTCATCTGAGGCATCTTAATATCAAGAAACATAAGATCGACAGTGTGATTGCGCAAAGCTTCCATGGCTTTCATGGCATTATCGCACTCATCAACGATTTCAAAATTCTCAAGTTTCAGGATATGTCCGCGAATCAGTTCTCTGGCAAGCGGCTCGTCATCAACGATTAGGCACTTTGTTTTCATGCAGATATAAGTTTTCGGGTCCATGGCAGCCAATTGGCCTGCATCTGAACCTCTACAGGGTTAATAACTAAAAAACATGAAAACAGTCTTACGAACTAGACTTGAACTTAACAAATTTACATCCTTTTCTTAAAACATTTCAGTTAAAAGCAATGAAAACAGTGTAAACGGCTGAAAAACATCTGTCAACTCCTTTTTTATGTCGGATTAAGCACTTCACACCCTCCAGGTCTTCCTTCATTGATATTAGATGGTAGTTCAGCCCGAGGTGACTATTTTTAAAACATGTATAAGCTGCTGCTAAGTCAGAAAATATTGAACAGGGTAATCAGACATGGAGTCCTCTTCCTGGGCATGGTATTTTTGTTTTCCTGGGTAGCCTGGTTCCGCAGCGAAGACCAGGGCAGTTTCTGGAGAGGACTTGCCATGGTCAGCACCAATGCACTGTTCTTTTTTGGCTATGCTTACCTTACCGTGTATCTGCTTATCCCCAAACTTCTGGTACAAAGAAAGGTGTTCAGTTTTGTTCTTGCCTTTGTTGCCACAGGAATAGGATTATCATTGCTTAAGTTTCTCTTTTCTGATTTCATTTTTTACCAGGCCATTGCTCCTGA
>Ga0316191_10002820_pt1 | contig 12732 bp, 9 predicted proteins | sample Eddworburr2cm_MG_FD_204928 | JGI IMG/M metagenome (GOLD analysis project Ga0316191, IMG submission 204928) | Coastal sediment microbial communities from Maine, United States - Eddy worm burrow 2 cm | ecosystem: Environmental > Aquatic > Marine > Coastal > Sediment | place: USA: Maine | collected...
TATCGGAGCCCCGAGCACAACCGCTCGGTTGGTGGGGCAACACGCTCGAAGCACATGGATGGCGCGGCCTTCGATATCGCAATGTCAAACCACGATCCCGTCGCGTTCGAGGCGGCGGCACGCGCCGTCGGCTTCCTGGGTTTCGGATTCTATCCGCGCTCTGGCTTCATCCATGTCGACCTCGGCCCCGTGCGCCAGTGGGGCGAGCGGTTCCCAATCCGGGCGACCGCCTTTGCTGCGGAGATGCCGCCAACGCGCGAGGTTCTGTCCCAGAGCCGCACCATGAAGGGTGGCGGGGCCGCAGGTGTCGCGACGCTGGGCGCAGCCGGGGTCGAGGTAGCGCAGAGCGTCTTGGCCGAGACTCAGACGGCAATCCTGCCGTTGGTGCCGTATCTCGATACGCTTCGCTGGGTCTTCATCGCCGTGGCACTCGCGGGCATTGCGGTCACGATCTATGCGCGCCTCGATGATTGGAAGCGGGGGCAGCGATGATCGCCATCATCCTGTTCCTAATCGCGGCAAGCCCACTGGCGCGGGTCGCCCTGCGCTACGGTGCCACGGCACTCGCCATCATCCTGTTCCTGCTGTCGATCCGCCGTACCGGTGAGCGCGCCGGTCGGCTGGCTGGGCGGCTCGAGACCATGGAGAAAACTCATGGCGTACAACGACGGATGCTCAATGCGGCGGCGCGTCGCCCTCGTGATCGTGACGAGTTGGTTGAACTGCAGGCGTCCAAGTTCCGCATTTCTTGCAACCCAGCCAAATGGCTGTTATTTATTGAATTACCGCTGGCAACAAGTCGGCATCGCATCGTCATTCTTTTCGTTACATCTGCGCTCAGGGGCGAAGAGGCGGCAACGTGCTTTCGCCGCAGACAGAATAAATCACATAAGCCTGTTATGTAAGGAAACCGTCGCGTGGGACCCGTAGTAAGAATTGGCGTTTTGGCTCAATCAGAGCTCCCGAAGCAGCTAGAGCCTCTAATAGAGGCTATATTTCGAGAACAATTTGGGAAACTGAACGCAATTGTTGGCGCAGAAAAACTGACCTTGGTTGGCTCAATTGAGGGGGGATTTGAAGAATTGGCATGTATTGCCGCAATCGAGGAGGGGCTGAATCTTGAACTCGCGCCTCTTAGAAAATCTCCAGAACTTACTGAAAGGGGGGCTATGATCAAATCTAAGATTCATGCAATTTTGGTAAAGCAGCCTAGAACAACAGAACTAGATAGCCGCGTTCCTGATGCTGACCTGATTAGACTTTGTGACATAATGGTGTTCGCGTATGACAAATTTAACTTGGCTCAAAGATCGAAATTTGAAGAGATTCGAGATGAATTTCTTGCGAGTAGATTAGTCCATGCGAGCTTAGAGAAGCTTCTAATTGAAGTAAATTGCCCAGAGCACTGGAGCCCAGATGCTGATGGAGAGATTTATTTCGAGTATATCACTAGCGCTTCGGATCGGCTTGACATTTGTTCCGAAATTGAAATTCCCGAAAGATTGATGCAGCAGTGGGCTAATGCAATACCCACCAAATCTCAATAAGGGCAGGATTTAAGGTTTGAAAAACCAGCGGCAATTGAACTTGATCGCCTATCTCCCTAACTTCTGCGAGCTATGGTGTTCGCAATAATGGAAAGAAGAAGGCCAAGAGTAAAATAACCCAAGACCACTTCGCTAATCACAAGAATTTCCCCGTAAACGTTCTCGGCGGTTACGTCGCCATATCCCAGCGTCGTATACGTAACCAACGAGACGTAGAAGGGAGTAAACCAGCTTTGCGCTGAGTTGGAATAATCCATCATTCCCCACCCCAGCCACATATCAAACGAATAAATGATCCCGTACAGCGTTGCGAGAAATAGTGCGTAAGCTCCCACTTTTAGAAGGCTGCGGCCGTGATCAAAAAGTCCCCAAGCCTTGAATAAAATTTGTTCAACGGACTTGGCAAAACCGGCAGGCATATTTGAAATAGAAGCTTCCAGGGTGTCTATGTAGTCCTGATCCCTAGCGTCTCGTACAAAAAGTGCGTTGCCGTAAACAGAGTCTATGCCGCGAATTCCAAGGTAGCGGCCGCTCATATCATTTAATTTGCCGTAGACGACGCCGGTCACATTGGCCCCTTCAACCCGAGCTGTGCAGAGTGACGCGCGCGAAATATTAGCGTTCTTCAGGCAGGTATCACGAAGGTCGGCTTTTGTTAGGTTTGCATCACGGAGGTCCGCGCCGGTGAGATCCGCTCCGGCAAGATTTGCGCCACGCAGGTCTGCGCCAGAAAGATCGGCCTCTGTTAAGTCGGCGTTCTGGAGGTTTGCCGCAGTGAGTGTAGCATCGGTCAGTCTGGCCTTGTATAGTCCAGCATGAGAAAGATCCGCCCCTGAAAGCTCCGCGTGATCCATCTTTGCGTGCTTCAAGTTTGCAGATGACAACCGGGCTTCGAAAAGGTCGGTGCCGGTGAGGTCAAGTCCTGAAAGGTTGCGTTCCGATAGGTCCGCCTCGGAAAGGTCGGCCCCGGCGAAGACTGCCGAAATATCAGGGTAACTTGAGAGGAAAAGCTCCCAGTCCGTCACTTCACCGTTAAGCGCCTGTAATGCCTCATCAAGCCCCGGAGCCTGTTTGCCGGCCATTTTTTTCAAATCAAGAATCCCTCACGCTCTGTCGATGAACCAGCGAGAGTATTTCTTCCAAAACGCCCTCCACATCTCCGCCAGATTTTTGCACGACATCGCTGACACTGGTCTGAAGGCGCTTGCGATCTTCGGTGTTCAGTTCCATCGCTGTAACAATAATTATTGGAGTGTTGGCTGATGGATGGTCGCTTGATCTGAGCCTTTCCAGAAACTCAAAACCGTCCATCACCGGCATCATGAGATCAAGAAGGATGAGTTCGAACTCATACTGTTCTGATTTCCCAAGCGCAATCTTTCCGTTCTCCGCTTCATCGACCTCCCAGCCGTCGCCTTGAAGCGTGCGCACCATCGTTTCGCGCGCAGCCGGATCGTCTTCAACGACAAGTGCTGTCTTTTTACCGCTCGACGCATACTTTTTGACAAGCCCCGATAGCTTGCCTCGGTTAACCGGTTTTTGAATAGATTCGACGGCGCCGAGCGAATAGCTCATGGCCCTGTCTCCAACCATCGAAATCATGACGACTGGAATATCTTTCAGTGTATTGTCAGCCTTTAGTCGGCGGAGGACTGACCAGCCGTCCATTCCGGGCATCATCACATCCAGCGTTATGAGGGCGGGCAAGTGTTCCGCGGCGAGTGCCAGACCTTCAGCCCCAGATTTGGCCAATAATACCGAACAGCCTTCCGCTTCCAGACGCTTCTTCAGAAGCTCCCGGGCCGAGGCCTCATCATCAATGACAAGGACCGATTTTCGAGCAGAAGTATCCTTGATTGCCTCAGTTGAAGTGGGTGTCGCATCCTCGTCAGGTGAAGAGGGCTCCGACGTTGCGCCCGAAATTTGCGCTTCCTCTTCAAGCCCTGCATGCTTCTTTTGAGCTTTCTTTGGCAATGTGACGATAAAACTTGAACCCTGCCCAACAATACTTTCGACACGGATGCTGCCGCCCATCATTTCGCAGAATCTCTTTACGAGGGCGAGCCCTAGGCCGGTTCCACCATAATCGCGTGTGGTAGATTCATCCGCTTGAGAGAATTCGGCGAATATATGCTCAATCTTGTCTTCAGGGATGCCGATCCCGGTATCGGTGACAGCAAACCGAATTGCAGGTTCATTTGATATGGAGGCGGCATTGGCGGAAAGAGTAATCTTTCCTTCCTTGGTGAACTTCGCTGCGTTGGAGATCAGATTGAAGAGGATCTGGCGAACTTTCGTTACATCGCCGTGCATGGAGCCTAGTTCCTGATCGACATCCAGAACGAGTTCATTGGCATTTTTTTCGATAAGGCTGAGTGCTGTACTGGCAACGTCTTCTGCAATGTCCTTGACGGCGAAGTCTTCAAGGAACAGATCCATTTTTCCAGCTTCGATCTTGGAGAGGTCGAGGACATCGTTGATCAGGGACAATAGATGCTTGCCAGCGTTGGTGATCTTGTTCAGATCGCCGAGCATGTCTTCCAGCCCGTCATCCTCGGCATCCTCCGCCAACATCTCTGAGTATCCGATGATCGCATTCATCGGTGTGCGAAGTTCATGGCTCATATTTGCAAGGAACGCGCTCTTTGCTTCATTCGCCCGTTCGGCCTGCTCGCGCGCCTCCTCGGCTTGTCGTTCCAGTTCCAAGCGTTCTGTTATGTCTTCGACGAGCCCGATATAGAAGATTTCATCTCCGACTTGAACTTCCTCAACCCGCGCCTCCAATTTGAATACCGATCCATCTTTTCGAACGGCGTTGACGATCCGACTTTGACCAACTATCGTTGACGCCGCACCTTGAATACGGCGTTCAAGATAAAGGTCGTGCTCAACGGCGACGTGTGTTTCCATCAAGATCTTGATGTTCTTTCCAAGAACGTCCGACGCATAGTAACCAAAAATTTGTTCAGCAGCCGAGCTGAATGTCTCAATTGTTCCCTTTCTGTCAATAGAAAGGATACCAATGGGACTAGCTTCAATAATCTTCGATATTCTCTGCTCACTAAACGCGAGATCGCCTTGAATCTTCTTTAGGTTTTCGTTCTGTGCAACGAGCTCGGCTTCGTTACGCTTGATCGTCGTGATATCGGTAACGACCCCGACGAGTCCTCCTCCGCTGATTGGCGTCGTTCTGATTTCAATCGTTCGGCCAGCCGCCGTATTGAGGACGACGTTTGATGAGTGACCCTCGACGAGAGATCCCAACCGAGAACGGATTAGCTGTTCAGTATCTCCGAGCCCGTAGTCGCCGTTTTCAGCGTGCCAACGGATGACCTCTTCTTCCGGCTGCCCTGGTTCGACCAGCCTTGAGGGGATTGCAAGCATCTCGGTGTAGCGCTCATTTGTCAGGACATAGTTCATGTCGGCATCGAGCATATAGATGCCGTTCGACATCTTCGACAACGCAAGCTGAAGCTGAGCCGATGCTTCGTTGAGTTCGGTCGTCCGTGCAGCCACGGATGTTTCCAACTTCGACTTTTGGTTTTCAACTTCCTCAAGAGACTGAATGATCGATAGGCGTAACGCTTCGAAATTTTGCGCTAGCTCGCCGATCTCGTCGCTTGTCTGCACCTTAATAGGCTCGTCCAATTCACCAGCAGTTAGTCTTGCGGCGCTGCCAGACAGCAATCTAAGTGGACGCGTAAGCGAAATTGAAAATAGATAGGAAGCATAGATTGCGATGGCCAGAACTATAGAGGCAACCAAGATCAGTCGGTCAATCAGTTGGTCCGCATCGCGCAGGGCTTCTTCGCGATCGATCTCGCTCATAATGACCCAATCTAGTCCCGACAGCTCAAGCGGACGATAAGAGGACAGGACCTCGACATCTCGGTAATCGGGAAAGATATCTGTTCCGGTCATTCCGGAGAGAGCTGCGCGCGTTCCAATCGTGTCGACCTCTTGCAGGCCGACCGAACTGTTGGTCCGTTCAATTTGGTCTATAACCGAGTTCGAAAGGCCAACCTCTCCGATCAACTTCAGGTACTCTTCGCGATCTTCGATCAAGAATCTTGACTGATTGCGCAAGAGCTTGTCACGGCCAACAAGATATGCTTCGCCGGATTCACCCAAACCAACGTCGCTCCAAGCCTCGTTGGAAGTCATGATCGCGTTGATCCTGCTGAGAGGAAGTTGTACGGCAAGCACACCAATCGGTATTGCTCCATCGTAAACGGGCAGAGCGGCGAAAGCCGCCGGTGCATCGAATGAGGGGACATACGGTTCGAAATCGGCGAGGATGACTTGACCAGGACTGGCAGCCATCGCTGCCGTTACTGCTCGTGCGAGGTTCGTGTTTGAATGCGGGCCGTCGAATAGGCTCGTGCCAAAATCGATTTCACGTTCAACGGAGTACACGATGCGGCCGTCATCAGGTTCAACCAGAAAGACGTCATAAAAACCGAAACGGTTCTGAAATTCGCTTAGTGGCTGATCCAATTTTGAAAATGCAGACCCAAAATATGTTTCAAATTGCGCCTCATTCACAAGTCGTGGATCGACGATGTACTGGTTCTGCAGAAAAATCGCCAATGGGTCCTGGGGTAACAGTTCGTCGATCAGAGTATCATCTGCAGTTGAACCGGATTCCATCTCATACCGTTGTAGAAAATCCTCAAAGTAGTATTTCGTCAGGTTATCTTGAGATTGCGATGTTATGAGTTCATCGGACGTCTTTAGATAAACGACACCCCGTCGAAGTTGTTGGAAGTGCTCTTTCAGAGATGCGCTTTCCGCAATGAAGTTAAGCTCATCCTCGACTTGGGAGAAATAACCCTCAATTTGTTGCGCTTTGAGCTCACGAACGGCTGTCAGTCTTTCGAACGCCGCACGCTTCAGGGCTTCATTGGACGAGTATCCAGCCAATACGGCCGCGATACAGACAGCAGCCATGGATATGACTATGCTGATCGCCGCCAGTTTGGTGCCGATCGTCAATCCCATTTTTGAGATTGGCCTTTCAGTCTTCATATCCCAGTTCCCTTCATGCGGCGGCCTCTTCATAGAGCAGAACTATTGCGTTCATCCTGTTGAGAAGATCTTCTGCTTGTTTGTCGACATCGAGGATGTCACCGGTGACCTGAGTTCCGGTGGACCTTGTGTTAGTTGAAATAAGCTCCCTAAGCGCCGCCCAGTCACCTTGAACTGAGTTTAGACGTTCAATGATTGGCTGAGATTTTGCATCTTTCAGCGCTCCAGGTGTCACCCGGTTCAGAATATTCAGCGATATGCTAAACCTGTTCATGATTCTGAAGAGTTCCTGACGGGTATCAGGTGACGCTAATCCGCTACGAGAGAGGCATAGCAACAGAACCAGCCTTTGAGTAAACATGCGCTGTCGACCTGAGATATTGATGAGCATGGCCATTTGCTCGGAAAGCTCTGCGCTTTTGTAAACTCTCTCGATCAGGTTGACCGCGGCATCCATTTCGGCAAGCGCAGGCCTGTTGAGGTCCGAAATCGCCTGAAGATGCGCTTGCTCGACGCGTCGGCGCTCAATCGCATCACGGATGGTCTGGCCATACGGGGCAAAGGTATTGTTCGCGCGTGTCAGCGCACTCAAAACCGAGGCATTGGTTTCCGGCTCAAGTCCGAGCTCGTCGTCTCCGTCCTTCAACCCAGCTTCGGCTGTCTGATGCAGCGCCAGTGTATCTGCAGCAGCCGCAAGAAGTGGGGCTGGATCGGGGTTCTGATAGGCAAGACAGACAAACTTTCCGGCTCGCTGGATCAGCATCCGCTGGCGGTCTGACATGTTGATTCTGCGGGGCCCATCAGAATGCTCTGCTTGCGCGAGGAGATCCGTCGGATGTACCAAAAGCATCGAGGCAAAGACGCCGCCGCCTGTGAGCAGCGCCCGGCGTTTAAAGAGCTTTTGGGAAGACTCCATTCCACCATATCCCGTTCTGTTGACAGAGTTCTTGTTCATGGCCTTGTTCCAACGGGCGTTGGTATTGAAGCTCGCAGTTCACTCTCCTGATGAATCCCGAGCTCAGAGATATTGAGCCCGGCGATTTCATCCTCCCTGGTCACCCTGAACCGGAAAATCGCGTTGCCAGCCGAGAAGACCAGAAAGGCCATTCCGAAGGTCCAGATGCCGTAGACAAGGACACCGAGCCCCTGAACTCCGACCTGTTCTAGGCGGCTCAGGCCTGTGCCGAGGGTCTCAAGATCCCCGTAGAGACCGGTTGCCAGTGTGCCCCATATCCCGGCCCCCAGGTGCACAGGGATTGCCCTGACCGCATCGTCGATCTTCAGGGTTTCGAGGAGCTGGCTGACAAAGACGACGATCATGCCGCCTACCAGGCCAATCAGGGCAGCGGATCCTGTCGAGACAGCGAAACAATTCGCGGTAACGGCGACTAGCCCACCCAGTGCGCCATTGATGAACTGATCAACGTCGAGCCGCTGGTTGACCGCATAGCGAAGCCCACCGGCCGAAATGGCGCCGACGCATCCCCCGACAACCGTGTTGATCAGGATCGACGGCACGGCGTCATCCAGCACCAATGTGCTGCCACCGTTGAAGCCAAGCCAGCCGATGAAGAGAAGAAGAGCGCCAAGTGTGGCGGTGGGCATGTTCGACGGGGTGATGGTCTGCGCGCCCGAGCCGTCATCAAAGCGCCCCAAGCGCGGGCCGATAATCAAGACGAGCGCGAGCCCCGCCCATCCGCCAACACTGTGAACCACTGTCGACCCGGCAAAATCCACAAACCCCAAATCCGCAAGCCAGCCCGATCCTTCTGCTATGCGACCTGCCCAACTCCAGTGACCTGCAACGGGATAGAGAAGCCCGGACACGATTATAGCGGCGAAGAGATATGCGCCAAACTTCATCCGCTCGGCGACGATCCCCGATAGGATCGTGACCGATGTCACACATAACATTACTTGGAACAAGAAGAAGACCGCAAGAGACGGGGTGGCCTTGGCGAAATCGAGTGCGAATAGATCCAACCCGATCCACCCTCGATAACTGAGACCATACATCAGCCCAAAGCCCACAAGCCAGAACGCCAGGACCGACACACAGAAGTCACAGAAGTTCTTGATCGCGACGTTGATGTTATTCTTGGAACGCGTCATTCCCGTTTCCAGGCAAAGAAAGCCCGCTTGCATCAAGAACAATAGGGCACTGGCGATGACCAACCAAAGAAGATCGATGTCCTCCATCAACGGATCCTCCGCCGGAAAAAACGGGAGCCGTGCACTTGCTTTGCAGTAGCGACATTTCGAGCGTGCTGATTTTTCATCCAGCACTCTCCAATGAATGTCGTTCTGCGGTCGGCATCTCACTTTCGTGCTGCATCCCATGTTCGGAGATATTGAGTCCGACGATCTCTTCTTCTCTGGTCACCCTAAAGCGGAAGACCGTGTTGCCAGCGGAGAAGACCAGAAAGGCCATACCGAAGGTCCAGATGCCATAGACAAGCACGCCCAGGCCTTGGGCACCAATCTGTTCGAGGCGGCTCAGCCCTGTGCCAAGGGTCTCAAGATCCCCGTAGAGACCGGTTGCCAGTGTGCCCCATATCCCGGCCCCCAGGTGCACAGGGATTGCCCCGACCGCATCGTCGATCCTGAAGGCCTCGAGGATCTGGCTGACAAAGACGACAATCATGCCACCAATCAGGCCAATCAGGGCAGCGGATCCTGTCGAGACGGCGAAACAATTCGCGGTAATGGCGACAAGCCCGCCCAATGCGCCATTGATGAACTGATCGACGTTGAGCCGCTGGTTGACCGCGTAACGAAGCCCACCGGCCGAAATGGCGCCCACGCATCCCCCAACAACCGTGTTGATCAGGATAGACGGCACGGTGTTGTCCAGCGCCAATGTGCTGCCACCGTTGAAGCCAAGCCAGCCGATGAAGAGAAGAAGAGCGCCAAGTGTGGCGGTGGGCATGTTCGACGGGGTGATGGTCTGCGCGCCCGAGCCGTCATCAAAGCGCCCCAAGCGCGGGCCGATAATCAAGACAAGCGCGAGACCAGCCCATCCGCCAACACTGTGGACCACCGTCGACCCGGCAAAATCCACAAACCCCAAATCCGCAAGCCAGCCCGATCCGCCGGCGCCGTCAAGGCCAGCCCAACTCCAGTGCCCTGCAACGGGATAGAGAAACCCTGACACGACCACCGCGACAAAGAGATAGGCTCCGAACTTCATCCGCTCGGCGACGATCCCCGAGAGGATCGTGACCGCGGTACCACAAAACATCACCTGGAATAGGAAGAAGACAGCAAGAGAAGGGGACGCCTTGGCGAAGTCGAGGGAGAACAGGTCTGATCCAATCCACCCTTGGTAACTCAGCCCGAACATCAGCCCGAAGCCGAGAGCCCAGAATACCAGCGTAGACAGGCAGAAATCCGCGAGGTTCTTGATCGCAACGTTGATGCTGTTTTTTGAGCGGGTCATCCCGCTCTCTAGGCACAGGAAACCACCCTGCATCAGGAAGACCAACGCACTGGCAAACATGACCCAGAGCAGATCAATGTTCGCCATCAGACGAACTGCCAGAACTTGTAAATATGAGTACCTTGTCTCGTCACGCGTTCAGCCAACCTTCGATCTTTTCTAGAAGTCGCTTTAGGTCGACCGGCTTGGTATCATAGTCATCGCAGCCAGCACCCAGGGCCTTGTCGCGATCACCCGCCATGGCATGTGCGGTCAGCGCGACAATCGGAATGCTCTTTGTTTGGTCACTGGCTTTGAGGTGCCGTGCCGCATCCCATCCATCCATGACCGGAAGGCTCATATCGAGCAATATTATGTCGGGGCTTTCCTCTGACGCCATCTCGACGCCGCGCTGGCCGTCAAACGCCATCACGACGTCGTAGCCCTTCTTCTTGAGCCTACGCGACAGCATGTCTCGATTCATCTCATTGTCTTCAACCAGAAGAATTTTCGCCATCTTGTCTTCCCTTTCTTTTTCTTATCCAGATCAACGGCAAGAAGCTTCAGGCGGCGTCTGTTTCCGCCGATGGATCCTGTGCCAGCCGAGCCTCAACGAGTTTTCGCAGGTGCATCTCGAGCATCGTGTCGAGTTGTTCTTCAGTTTCGAACATATGAAAAGCCCCAATATAGGAGCCGTCATCGCCAATCAGCCAGCGATCGAGATACCGGGTGAGCTTGTCGATCTGGTCGAGCCTGTCGAGAACAACGTCACGATCCTCGAGCGACAACGTCGGCGCCCCCTGCTTTCGGTAGAGAAGCATCTCCGGAGAGCCTTGCTGCTTGAAACCACTCAGCGCGTCCTCGAATTCGAATGCCGTACCGGACTCGTACCGGGTACCGTTCGGTCTCAGGATTGTATCGGGTAGAGGCGAGCCGATGCGAGACCAAAGAATACCAACATAGATTTCCGTCTCATGAGGAGGGTGGATCTGAGCCTGGAAGGTCTCAGAAGCCAGCATGGGCTCCTCTTCCCAGAGGATTGGGATGAGATAGGCACGCCCAAAGAACTCTTCGTTAAGACGCCCAATCACAGTTTTTGCCACTCGCCTCTCGGGAATGACGTCACCCGGTGATGAGATAAAAATGCGGAACTGCTTTGAGATGTTCTGACGCAGACGAACCTTTTCAAGACACGCGCTGATCCGCGCTTGAAGCAGGATCGGATTGAACGGTTTGAAAATGTAGTCTTCGGCACCCTGAAGGATACAGTCGACCATCATTTCAATGTCGTCAGACGCAGATAGCATGATCACCGGGATCGTGCGCAGGCGAGAAGACGCCTTCATTCGCTGCAGTGTCTCAAGGCCAGTCAGGCCGGGCATCATGTAATCAAGCAGGACAAGATCAAATCGATCGGTCTCAAGCAGGGCAAGGGCTTCTTCACCGCTGGACACCGCCCGTGCCGAATAGCCCATGCGTTTGACACGCCGCCTGAGCAATTCACGGTTTGACGGGTCGTCGTCGACCAGCAAGAGTTCGCCTCCTTGCCCGATTTGGCTGTTGACTATCGAGATGTCTTGTCGCGGAGATCGTTTGCCTTGTTTCTTCGGGGCGGTTTTTTTATTGGTGTTCTTTTCGAGCAAACGTTGCGGGATGGCATCTACGAGACTTAGCGCCGCTCGCCCCGCTTCGGCGATATTTTCCAGGTCAGATATGAACTCAGCTTCGTCGAGGTCTGTCGCCTCCTCGAAGATCATTTCCGAATACCCTTTTATGTGGTTGAGTTGCATTCGAAACTGAAACTGAGCGTCACCTACATTGACCTCTTCAGGCGAGACCGTCGAAGCGCCCAGGAAATCTTCTATAAGGGCAAGCATTTTTTGACCTGCATTCTGGATTGCTTGCAGGTCTCCCGAAAATATCTTCAGGAGATCAGGTGGTAGATCCTCCTCAATCATCTCGGCGTAGCCGATGATATGGCCTACCGGTGTGCGAATGTCATGGCGCAACTTTGAAAGTTGCGCCTTGAAATCGCTGCTATCTTCCTCTTCCTTGTTCATCCTGCAGATGGCGGTTCGTGTTCGCGGTGGTAGCGGTGTGTGCTCCACTGGACCACGTCCATGAGCGAACGTTCCGCCAGATCCGAAATCACATCCTGTGCATGGACGGGATCGGTAATGGCTGCGAGACGCCGCTCAGCAAGCTCGAACAGCTCTCCCTGGTTCGCGTATTGCCAAAGCAACTCACGCGTTGCCATTTTCGTTTGGTAGATTTCCCATATTGCAAGCCAAAGCGGCAACAGTCCCATGAGGAAGACAACAAGAGTCTTGCCATCAAGATCGCCGATATGGAAACCGTAGAGTGACTTCTTGAAGAGGAGCAGCGAGACGGCACCGAGAAACGCTGCAAGAAACAGGAATTTCTTTACTGTTTCGAGACGCTCGTGCTCACCATGTAACTGGTGATGCTTTCGTGAGAAGTAGGCCGCCTGATCCTTGACCCATCTTTCCGATACCGCCGCCACCCGTTCTTTTGCGGGCAAAGTGCTTTCGTAGGTCAATGGTTCTGTGCATCGGATTGCATCGCCAATCCATCCAAAGCCTTTGAAACGCTCAATACTGGTCAATCGAAAAAGACGGCGTGTCTGGCCTGTTGCACCGCCTCCAGACAAGACAAGGAAGAATCGGATGCGGAGTGCTTCGGCCAGCGCGCGGAAAGCGAGGTGACGTCCAAACCACC
>Ga0316191_10002821_pt1 | contig 12729 bp, 13 predicted proteins | sample Eddworburr2cm_MG_FD_204928 | JGI IMG/M metagenome (GOLD analysis project Ga0316191, IMG submission 204928) | Coastal sediment microbial communities from Maine, United States - Eddy worm burrow 2 cm | ecosystem: Environmental > Aquatic > Marine > Coastal > Sediment | place: USA: Maine...
CTGCTGGCTCGCGTGCTGGACGGGTTGAACCCGAAAGACCTTCGCGGCGCTATTGATGATGGCAAGGCGCAGGTCGGGTCAGGCGTTGTGGCACTTGTCGCCGTCAATGACGGCAAGGCAGCGGTTGGCGTAGGCGTCACGGATGACCTTAAAGACAAACTGAGCGCGGTTGAGTTGGTCAAGGCCGGTGTTGAAGCTGTCGGCGGCAAGGGCGGCGGTGGCCGCCCGGACATGGCCCAGGGCGGCGGCCCTGACGGCAGCAAGGCGGATTCCGCCCTTGATGCCATTCGCGCGGCGCTGGCAGGCTAGCCGGGGTCAGAACCAACCATCCAGCCCATGCTGGACAACCCGCGCAGGGCCATACCTTGCCCGGGTCCAGTTCAAACCGTACGCTGCCTGATACCGGCACGCACCTGCCTGTCGTGGCCGGCCATGTCAACGGCAATGCTTTGATAATACGTGCAACCAGTTAAGTCCTCCCTTCTGCCTGTATGGCGTATGCAATGGAGCGGAGAGGTTTCCATGCCCAGCTGAAATTTCCAAAATTTCATTCCTGAATTTCTCTACTGCGACCAAATGGCGAGTTTTATGTCGCAGAAGAGCTTGACCGGCTATGTCCTGCGGTGCCAATAACGAAAATCGATTACTGAACTGGAGTGAACGCGATTGGCCCTAATTTCCCCATCCCGCAGACTGCGGCGCACGCCTTTTTCGGACGGTGTCGAAGCGGCAGGCGTCAAGGCCTATACCGTCTATAATCACATGCTTTTGCCCACCGTTTTCCGCTCGGTGCAAGAGGATTACCGCCACCTCAAAGAGGCGGTACAGGTCTGGGATGTCGCCTGTGAGCGTCAGGTTGAAGTACGTGGCCCCGATGCCGGGCGCCTTATACAACTTCTTACCCCACGTGATCTGCGGTCGATGCAGCCGGGGCAGTGCTATTACGTACCTATCGTCGATGAAACCGGCGGCATGCTGAATGATCCCGTTGCCGTCAAACTGACGGAGGACCGGTGGTGGATTTCGATCGCTGACAGCGACCTGCTGTACTGGATCAAGGGACTTGCCTATGGCTACCGGCTGGACGTGCTGATCGATGAGCCCGATGTGTCGCCGTTGGCAGTTCAGGGACCGCGCGCCGATGACCTTATGGCTGCAGTATTCGGCGACCAGGTGCGCCAGATTCGCTTCTTCCGCTTCATGCCTTTGAATTTTCAGGGCCGTGATCTGGTGGTTGCGCGGTCGGGCTATTCCAAACAGGGCGGTTTCGAGATCTACGTCGAAGGCGAAGATATCGGCATGCCGCTGTGGAATGCGCTGATGGAAGCAGGAAAGAGCATGGACGTTCATGCAGGCTGCCCCAATATAATCGAACGCATCGAAGGTGGGCTTCTGTCTTACGGCAACGATATGACGGATGACAATACGCCACACGAATGCGGACTGGGGCGTTTCTGTAACACCCACACCGCTATCGGCTGCATTGGACGCGACGCACTTCTGCGGGTTGCCGCAGAAGGGCCGGTGAAACAGATTCGCGCCATTTCCATTGACGGTGGTCCGGTACCGGTCTGTGACAGGTATTGGCCGCTTTTGGCCGATGGCAATGTTGTGGGCCGGGTGTCCTCGACAGCCTGGTCGCCGGATTTCGACACCAATGTCGCCATTGGGATGGTGCGCATGACGCACTGGGACGAAGGCAAACAACTGATCGTGGAAGCTCCTGATGGTTCGCGCCAGGCCACCGTTCAGGGAAAATTCTGGAATTAGGGTCCTGACCCTACGGTGTCCACTCATCGGTATCGTGATCGGGGTGCTGACGGCATGCCAGTTTTGCCAGGTCTTGCGGCGTGCGGTCGTCCGCAGTGGAATGGCCGGGTAGGGTGGTGATCTGGTCGAACCATGCCTGTTTGCTCTCAACGCCCACCTCGTCAACCGGCGGTGCGATATCGGGCGTATCCAGTGAACCCACGGTGAATTCATAGTTCACATCGCCGGCTTCATGCATGTAGAGCGGTGTGCCGCACTTTTCGCAAAAACCGCGCACCGTGATCGGGGTTGAGGGAAACTCGGTTGCCTTGCCCCGGGTCCATTCAAGCTGGTTCACAGGCGTGGTGAGCAGCACCATGCCGAAATTGCCGCCGGCTTTCTGGCACATCCGGCAATGGCAGATGCCGGAGTGGCCCAGAGGTCCGGTTATCCGGTAGCGCACCGCGCCGCACTGACAGCCGCCTGAATGGGTATCTGTCATTACGGGCGTTGCCACACCACTGGAAACCAGTCTTCCGGCAGCACATCGCCCATGTTCAGGTTCAGGCCCATTTCGTCAAACGGTGGCGACACGGCGTGGGAGCGCGCGACATAGCGGCAATCCTCGCCGATGAAGCGGAAGCTGACAGCGCGCCTGCGAGTCCCTGAAGTGTTGGGCGGTGCGTTGTGCAAGGTGTGATAGTCGAAGGCAACAGCATCACCGGGTTCCAGGTCCCAGGCGCGCAGATCAGCCGCCTGTTTGCTTTCGTCAATGTCGGGGAAGGGGTGATAGACAGAGGTATCGCCTTCAAGCGGTTCCAGTGTCTTGAAGCGGCGAGGTACGTAAGTTACCGAGCCTTTATGGCTACCGGCTATGAAATGAGGGCACACGGCCTCAGACACCGGATCAAGCGGCACCCAGATGGAAACGGTCTTGCTGCCGTCCAGGCAGTAATACGGCAGGTCCTGATGCCACGGCGTCGGATCGGCCGTGCCGGGTTCCTTGACCAGCACATGTTCATGAAACAGTTGGGTGCGCGATGCAGCCATCAGTTCACCGGCGATGGCGCCCAGCGGGCCCTGGTCGCACACGTCCTTGTAGGCAGCGATGCGCTGCCAGTTGACATAATCGCCGAAGTAAGCGCCGGGCTTGCCTTCTTCTGTATGATTTTTTCCGTAAGGGCCAGGGGTTAGCATGTTTTCTTCAATAGCGGTCTCAAGCCGGTTGCGCCATTCAGTGGGAATGACATTTCGCAACACGCACACGCCGTCCCGGATGAAGTCTTCGCGGGTCTGGGCTGAAATCGTACTCATGCTGGCCTCCGTTTCCTGATGTTGAAGCTGCAGCATGCCTGAAGCCTGCGTTGACGGCAATCTGGCAGTTTCCATCCGCACGGTTATCTGGTCCGGCGTACAATGCAGACAACAGAGCGGGCTCGCAGCGAATTGCAGATGTCGGCAGCCTGTTTTTGGCTGGCAGCACCGATGCGCGCCGAATAGCGCCGCCTTGCGCCCATGCTCAGGTTCCTGACCGGCACGACCATCGGCGGTTTTTCCCGTAAATCAGCTGGAAAGTTTCTTTTAACGCGGTTGAAGGTGCGAACCGCCGTATTCCGGGAGAAACTCTCGGAAATCAGCACGCCCCAGGGCTGGCGGGCTGCCGATTTGACCGCCAGTCGGATGCGCCCGGGCTTCCGGACAAGGCCGGGGCAGGCATCGGCAAACGACTTCTTGCCGTCAATCAGCGGGATGGCGTGACGGGCATCCGGCTTTCGCCATTCTTCCGCTGCACGGCCGGTTATGGAGAAGACATAGTTTTCGGTTTCCAGTGGGATCCTGCCTCCGGCAATGAAGCGTGAGGCTGCGCCTTCGCCGGCATTGTAGGCCACAGCCGCCAGCCCAAGGTTTCCGAAGCGAACTTTCAGATGGGCGAGGAAATCAATCGACGCCGTCAGGGCCGCTGCCGGATCATATGGATTTTTCAGGCCGCGCCGCTTTGCCGTGCCGGGGATGAACTGGGCGATGCCCTCAGCACCTGCCGGAGACACCGCATTGGGTGAAAACCGGCTTTCCGCATTGATCAGGCGGGCAATGAAATGCGTATTGATACCGCGCCACCTGGAGCGGTTTTCCAGCAATTTGCACACATCGCGGGCAAATGTTGCTTGAGAGACAGCAAGCGGTGCCTGCACAGGCTTCACCCCGGTTTTGACGGGCCGGGCTGAAGCGCTGGCAGCAAAGCAGATGGCGAGCAGACAAACTGTGAGCTTGCTAACCCATGGCCTTTTGCAGGTTGCGATCAACGGCATCGAGGAAGCCTTGTGTGCTGAGCCATTTCTGGTCAGGTCCAATGAGAACAGCCAGATCCTTGGTCATCTCGCCGCCCTCAACCGTGTCAATGCACACCTTCTCCAGTGTGTCGGCAAATGTCGCCAAGGCTGCATTGTCGTCCAGCTTGGCGCGATGGGCAAGGCCACGGGTCCAGGCAAAAATCGAGGCGATGGAATTGGTCGAGGTTTCCTTGCCTTCCTGGTGCAGGCGATAGTGCCGCGTCACGGTACCATGCGCTGCCTCTGCTTCTACCGTGTCGCCATCAGGCGTCATCAGCACCGATGTCATCAGGCCCAGCGATCCAAAACCTTGTGCAACAGTATCCGACTGAACATCGCCGTCATAGTTCTTGCAAGCCCACACATAACCGCCGGACCACTTCATTGCCGAGGCAACCATGTCGTCAATCAGGCGATGCTCATAGGTGAGACCCGCCTCGGCAAACTTGTCGGTGAATTCAGCCTCGAAAATTTCCTGGAAGAGGTCCTTGAAGCGGCCGTCATAGGCTTTCAAGATGGTGTTCTTGGTGCTCAGATACACTGGATATCCAAGCGTCAGGCCATAGTTCATCGATGCGCGTGCGAAGTCCCGGATGGAATCATCCAGATTGTACATGGCCATGGCCACGCCGGAGCCGGGCGCCTGGAACACTTCGCGTTCGATGACCTTGCCATCGTCGCCTTCAAACTTGATGGTCAGCTTGCCTGCGGTCGGGAACCGGAAGTCGGTTGCGCGATACTGATCACCGAAGGCATGACGGCCGACCACGATTGGCTGGGTCCAGCCCGGCACCAGGCGCGGTACGTTCTGACAGATGATCGGCGCGCGGAAAATAACGCCGCCGAGAATGTTGCGGATGGTGCCGTTCGGCGACCGCCACATCTGTTTGAGGCCAAATTCCTCTACCCGCTGTTCATCCGGCGTGATGGTCGCGCATTTGACGCCGACACCGTATTTCTTGATGGCTTCTGCAGCGTCAATGGTGACCTGATCGTCTGTCTCGTCGCGGTATTCGATGCCGAGATCATAGTATTTCAGGTCGATGTCGAGGTAGGGATGGATCAGCTTGTCCTTGATGAACTGCCATATGATGCGTGTCATCTCGTCGCCGTCGAGTTCAACAACGGGATTGGCAACCTTGATCTTGGACATGGAAATTTAGCCTCGCTATGTAGGGGGTTGGTGCAGCGCACAACGGAATATGGTGCGCGTCATAGCAAAGCATGCGGTCAAGCGCAAATATGACCATGGGCTAACAAGGAATGTTTTGTCCAAGGACACAGACAATCCGGTTGCGCATAGATCAGTACGGCTTTTGATTGAATCAATCAAAAGCCGTAAAACTGATCGCTTTCAAAATGCTAGAGCAACTTTATGGGTTCAATTGAACCCATGTTGCTCTAGTCCTGCTCGATAAACTGGATGCCCAGTTCCCGGTCGTCCCGCCAGCAGACCTGGGCGGTCTTCGAGGTGTTTTCCGGCAGGATGGTCAAATCGAAACAGGACGGCACGGTGACGTCATCACCGAGACGCAGTTTGGCGCCGGCGGACGTGAGATCCCTGATTTCGCAAGCGACACCTTGTTCCTGGCCTGCATAAACAACCAGGCCCTGCTGGTGTACTCTCTGCCGCGGCTCACTGCGGTCCTCTATATCAACATTCAAACCGGCCTGCGGCTCGACACCCGGTGCCGCGTCATTGACGGCCGGGATATGAGGTTGATCGCCATCTGTGCCGGCGAGCTGTGACACATGGGCTTTTTGTTCCACGCCCTGCGGTGAACGACTGGAAGGGGATGTATTCATTGCCTTCACCCGATCAAGTTGGTGAAGCATACGCTGATGCAGGTCAGTTGCCGTCATGTCAGTTAGCTCGTTCCGGTTGAGGCAGTTCTTGAGCGATTTGTCTCACATGATTGGTGAAAGCCGGGTAAATAATGCGCAGATGTGAACGGCAAACCATGAATTTTCTTTGAGACTTGTATTTTTCAAGGTCTGGTGTATCGCATACCGCACAATGACAACCGCACAAACAGACAGTGCCGGCAAGCCGGCCGTGGTCCTGGTGAACCCGCAATTAGGCGAAAACATAGGTACGGCGGCGCGTGCCATGGCCAATTTTGCGCTGGGTGAACTGCACATCGTTGAACCGCGCGACGGCTGGCCCAATGAGCGCGCGATCAGCGCATCGTCCGGTGCCGTCCAGATCATCGAACAGGCCAGGCTGCACGACACCTGCAAGCAGGCGCTGGACCCGTTCAACCGGGTTTACGCCACCACTGCTCGTCCGCGCGGCATGACCATGCAGGTCATGACACCACAGGAAGCCGCTGCCGACATGCACACGCGCATCGGCAATGGCGAGCGCGTTGCGATCATGTTCGGCCGCGAACGCTGGGGCCTGACTAATGAGGAAGTATCGCTGGCTGATGTGATCATCACTGCCCCGGTAGATCCGGAGTTTGCATCGATCAACATTGCACAGGCTGTCCTGCTGGTCGGGTATGAATGGTACAAACCCATTGCGGCCACCCTCGGCATGGGCACCGATGAACTGCCGGCCATGAGCGGGCCGGGCCTGAAAATTCGCGGCGCTGAAGGACTGGCCAGCAAGCAGGACCTGCGTGGGTTTTTTGATCACCTGGAAACGGAACTCGAGACAGCAGGGTTTTTCAAATCCCCGGCCATGCGCCCCGGCATGATGCGCAACCTGCGCAACATGTTCCAGCGCATTGAACTCAGCCTGCAGGAGATCAGAACCCTCAGAGGTGTTATCGCATCATTGACCAGAACCCATCTGCGTCCTCGCAAGATCAATGATGAGGCCGGTGAATGAGCAATCGGCGTGCGCGCATTCTGGTTTTTGATTCCGGTACCGGGGGCTTGAGCGTGACGCATGCGCTGCGCGCGCAATTGCCCGACGCAGACATCATCTACGCAGCAGACACAGCCGCTTTCCCCTATGGCAAATGGGCGGAGGTGTTATTGGTCCGACGCATATTGCGGGTCATGCGGGACCTGCTGGACCTGGTGAAACCGGATTGCGTGGTTGTTGGCTGCAACACGGCAAGCACGCTGGCCCTGGATGTGCTGCGGGAAGAGTTTCAGGTACCGTTCGTGGGCACTGTTCCTGCCATCAAGCCGGCTGCTGCGCAAACCAGAACCGGCGTTATCGGCGTGCTGGCGACACCGGGCACGGCCAGGCGTGAATACACCAAAACCCTGATCCATACTTACGCGTTTCATTGCAAGGTGATGCTGCACGGTGCGCCGCGGCTGGCGGAAATTGCCGAGAAAAAGCTGGCGGGGGAGGATGTGGACCGGGCGGCTCTTCTGGCCGAGATCAGCCCGGTGTTTCGCAACAAGGGCGGTGCGCGCGCAGATGTCGTGGTGCTTGGATGCACACACTATCCGCTTCTGCTGGAGGAGATGAAGGAAGTCGCACCCTGGCCGGTTGCATGGATTGATCCGGCACCGGCCATTGCGCGGCGCACTGCGTCGATCCTGAGAGACAGCGACAAAGCCGATGCCCAGCCGATCAGTATCGAACGCGACACGGTCATATTGACGTCACAGCCGGTGGACGGTGAGCACGTGCCTGCCGGATTTGCCAGTGCCGGTTTCGACAAGTTGCAGATCGCCGATATTCCCCTCTGAACTGAAAAAAGGATGCCCTGTGATGAGCCGGATTGAAACCATTGAGCAACTGGAAGGCATTTATGGCGAGCCTGCTCAGGCCTCATTGCTCAAGGTAACCGATTACATCACCCCGCATTATGCAGCGTTTATTGAAGCCTCTCCGTTTGTGGCACTGGCAACGGCGGGACCTGAGGGCCTGGATTGTTCGCCGCGCGGGGATTTGGCCGGTTTTGTGCGCATGCATGATGTGCGCACGCTGATGATGCCGGACCGGCGGGGCAACAATCGTGTCGACAGCCTGCGCAATATCGTAGCCGATCCGCGTGCCGGCCTGTTGTTCATGGTACCGGGCTGCGGCAGTACATTGCGTGTCAACGGCAAGGCGCACCTGAGTATTGATCCAGACCTGCTGGTTTCGTTTGCTGTTGAAGGCAAGGCACCGCGCTCGGTCATCGTGCTGGAGACGCAGGCGGTCTATTTCCAGTGCGCGCGGGCCATTGTGCGATCAAACCTGTGGAACCCGGAGGCGCAGGTCGATCCGAAATCCCTGCCGACACCGGGCCAGGTACTGGCAGCCCTGACCAATGGCGAGGTTGGCGGCAAGTCCTATGATGATGCCTGGTGGGACAGGGCGCAGAAGACCCTGTGGTGACGAGCGCAAATTCCGCTCTTATTGAACCGTTTGACACCGTGCCGGTTCCGGCGTAAAAGCCAACTCGTTCTGTGCCGTTAAGGCCAGTGCATTGCTTGTTCGTGACCGTTTCGCCTTTCCCGACTTTTAAAATCGCGGGAACACTTTGAGGAGGAACAGTCTGTCGGACCGGGAGACCGGTGAGAAGGAGAACAGGCTTCATAACCCGTAGGCGGTCAGCGGAATTTTATCCGGTACTGGCCGCTGTTTTTATTTTTGATCTGGAGTTCATTGAAGAATGTCTAATCGCGTAAGCTCAAAGTACAAACTCGACCGCCGCATGGGCGAAAACATCTGGGGCCGTCCGAAATCCCCGGTAAACCGCCGCGAATATGGCCCCGGCCAGCATGGCCAGCGCCGCAAGGGCAAGCTCAGCGATTTTGGCATCCAGTTGCGCGCCAAGCAGAAGCTGAAGGGCTATTACGGTTCGATTTCTGAAAAACAATTCCTGGCCACCTACAAGGAAGCCTCGCGGATCAAGGGCAACACTGCGGAAAACCTGATCGGCCTGCTTGAGCGCCGCCTGGATGCGGTCGTGTATCGCGCGAAACTGGTTCCAACAGTTTTCGCCGCGCGCCAGTTTGTCAATCACGGCCACGTGCTGGTGAACGGCAAGCGGGTCAACATCCCGAGCTACCGGGTCCAGATCGACGACGTCATCGAGGTTCGCCAGAAGTCCCGCGAAATGGGGCTCGTGCTTGAAGCCATCCAGAGCCCGGAACGCGATGTTCCTGACTATATCGATGCAGACCACAAGAAACTGACCGCCAAACTGGTGCGCATCCCGCTGCTGGCCGACGTGCCGTATCCGGTGATGATGGAGCCGAACCTGGTGATCGAATTCTACTCAAGCTGATCCACGCAGTCAGCTTTATCGAGATCCGGCCCGGCAAGAGTTCATCTTGCCGGGTCTTTTTTTGTTTGAGGAGAGACAAGATATGAAGCTTTACATCGGTAATCAGAAGTACTCGTCCTGGTCGTTCAGGCCGTGGATCGCGCTGAAGGTCAAGGACGTGGCGTTTGAACAAGTGCTGCGCCGGTTTGACGATCACCCGGAACGGGTTGATTTCAAGACCTTTTCACCGACCGGCAAGGTTCCAATGCTGGATAATGACGGGGTGAAGGTCTGGGAGTCGCTGGCGATCCTGGAATATCTGTCAGACCTGTATCCGCAAAAAGGCTTCTGGCCTGAAGATATCGCCCAGCGTGCCCATGCCAGAGCCATTTCGGCGGAAATGCTCGGCGGGTTCAATTCGCTGCGCTCTGAGTGCCCGATGAACATGGCACGCAAGCACGGCGCCCTTGATGTGTCTGATGGCGTGCGCGGCGACGTTGCCCGCATTGAGCAGATCTGGAGCGAATGTCTGGAGAAATCCGTCGGTCCGTTCCTGTTCGGAGAGTTCTGCAATGCCGATGCCATGTATGCACCGGTGGTCAATAGGCTGGAGATTTACAAATTGTCAGACCATGGCGCGGCCAAGGCCTACTCCGCAGCGATGAAGGCGTTGCCTGCGTGGCAGGAATGGGAAACAGCCGGTCAGGCAGAACCGTGGATTTACCCAGAGGATGAGGCTTGAGCGGAACGGTGTGCATTTGACAGCCTACCGGGTTGAAAGATGTCGGCAAGACGCATAGATAGTCGGCATAGTCCTTAGACGATGCTAGATGATTCGATTTTTTGAAAGACCGGATGTCCGCACTGCTCGAACTCAACAACCTGGTAAAACGTTTTCAGTCGTTCACGGCGGTGAACGGCATATCGCTGGAAGTGCCTGCCGGTGAAGTGCTTGGATTCCTGGGTCCGAACGGGGCCGGGAAATCCACCACCATGAAAATGGCCGCAGGATTCCTGACACCGGACTCAGGCAGCGCGCATATATGTGGCGTGGATGTTGCCGCGCAACCGGAACTGGCCCGTCAGAACCTCGGTTACCTGCCGGAAGGCGCGCCTGCCTATGGCGAAATGTCTGTTGCCGCCTTCCTGAAGTTTTGCGCCAGACTGCGTGACCTTTCCGGTGCCGAGGCTCGCGAGGCCATTGCACGGGCAGTTGATCGCACCGAGCTTGGCGGGGTGCTTGAGCAACCCATCGAGACCATGTCAAAGGGTTTCAAGCGCCGTGTCGGCCTGGCTCAGGCCATCCTGCACGAGCCCAAGGTGCTGATCCTCGACGAGCCCACTGATGGACTTGATCCGAACCAGAAACATCACGTGCGCCAGTTGATCCGCGATATGTCGTCGGACCGGGCCATCGTGATCTCCACTCATATTCTTGAAGAAGTTGATGCGGTGTGCACGCGTGCCGTCATCATAGATCGCGGGACCATCGTGGCCGACGGTACCGCAGCCGACCTGCGCAAGCTGGGTCCGGGCAAGGGCAAAGCCTCCAGCCTGGAAGAGGCCTTCAGGCATGTGACTGTCCCCGTCACAATGGAAGAGAAGCCCCATGTCTAGGATCATGGCCATATTCCAGCGTGAACTGTCGGGCTATTTCAACACGCCGATTGCCTATGTGTTTCTCATCATCTTCGTCATGCTGGGCGGGCTATTCACCTTTTATATCGGCAATCTGTATGAACGCGGCGTGGCAGACCTGGTGCCGTATTTCACCTATCTGCCATGGCTGTTCCTGATCCTGGTGCCGGCCATTTCCATGCGCTTGTGGTCGGAAGAACGCCGCAGCGGAACCATCGAGCTGTTGATGACCATGCCGGTCAGTGTCTGGCAGGCAGTCATCGGCAAATGGCTGGCCAGTGTGGCTTTTGTGGCAGTTGCCCTGGCGTGCACCATTCCACTTTGGCTGACAGTCAATTATCTGGGGTCGCCGGACAATGGTGTCATCGCCGTCAGTTACCTGGGCGCACTGGCGCTGGCCAGCGTCTTCCTGGCGATCGGAAGCTGCATGTCGGCCCTGACCAGCAATCAGGTCATCGCTTTCGTGCTGGCGGTGAGCGCAGGATTTGTGTTTGTCACATCAGGCACCCCGGTTGTGCTTGACGCGGTGCGCACCGTTGCGCCGGAAGCCATAGCGGCCGGCGTCGCTTCATTGTCAGTGCTGACACATTATGACGGCCTGACCCGTGGTCTGATCGATGTGCCGGCCGTGGTGTGGGTCATCTCCATGACCGCGTTCTGGCTGTTTGCCACCACGCTGGCAGTTGAATTCAAAAAGGCCGGGTGAGAGTGATGTTGCAGACCGCATCCAAATCGACACTCGGCATAGCCGCACTGGTATTTGCCGCCATGGCGCTGGTCGGGGTTAACCTGTGGGCAGGACAGGGCCTGAGCCGCTACCGCGCAGATATGACTGCAGGCGGCATCTATACCCTGTCTGATGCAACCCGCTCGGTGTTGTCCGGTCTGGATGAGCCGGTGACAATTCGCCTGTTCTACACACCTGAGCTTGGCACGCTGGTGCCGACCTATGCCAGGCACCATGACCGTGTGCTGTCGATGTTGCGCCACTATGCCGATCTGTCTGCCGGCAAGCTGCGTGTCTCGCTGGTGAACGCGGCACGGTTCACCGATGAAGAGGATGAGGCGTCTGCCATAGGTTTGCAGGGCGCGCCTTTGCCCGGTGGCAATGGATCAGCGTTTTTCGGCCTGGCCGGGACCAATTCCACCGATGAACTCGAAATCATTCCATTCCTGGCGCTGGAGCGGCAGAATTTTCTGGAACTTGACCTGACACGCATGGTGTTCAAGCTTGCCAATGCGGGTAAGAAGAAAATTGCGCTGATGAGCCGCCTGCCGATTGCAGGCAATGTCAATCCGCAGACCGGTCAGCAAATCCCGGCCTGGGCGGTCGTTGGCCAGTTGCGGGATTTTTTCGACATCGAATTCCTGTCACCGACCTTTGACACGGTGCCGGATGAAGCAGACCTGCTGCTGCTGGTGGCACCCGGTGAAATCAATGAAAAGACGGCCTATGCCATCGACCAGTATGCGCTGGCGGGCAAGCCTGTCATCGTGTTTGCCGATCCTTATTCCGAAGTTTTGCCGTCGGCCCGAGACAATTTGCAGGGCAGCCCCTTATTCACTGCCTTGCTGGCTGCGTGGGGCATGCAGCTTGAGGCGGACAAGGTTGTCGGCGACATCGACAATTCGCGGCAGGTTCAATTCAACAATCAGGGTCAGCCGGCCATCGTCAATTATCTGCCCTGGCTGGCTATGACCGAAACCAGCTTTGAACGCACCGACGGAATCTTCAACCAGATTTCTTCATTGCTGTTCGCGTCGGCTGGTGCGCTCACACCGGTGAAGGAGGCAGGCACCAACTTCCAGCCATTGATTGCCAGCTCGCCGCGCTCTGCGATGATTGA
>Ga0316191_10002822_pt1 | contig 12728 bp, 12 predicted proteins | sample Eddworburr2cm_MG_FD_204928 | JGI IMG/M metagenome (GOLD analysis project Ga0316191, IMG submission 204928) | Coastal sediment microbial communities from Maine, United States - Eddy worm burrow 2 cm | ecosystem: Environmental > Aquatic > Marine > Coastal > Sediment | place: USA: Maine...
CAAGCAGGGCAAATTGTAGGAGCGGCGTCGCCTACAGGGATGTAGGTGAGAGGCATGAGCAGGATGCGGAAGCTTCCCCGCCGCGATTCGGGGCAAAACAAAATACAACCAATCGCGGCGAGGGCGCCGCTCCTACAGTAATCCGGTGCGCCTGTGGGTGCGCTCTTCGTACCCGGCGTGTACCATTAGCGGCCATGGAAAACGGGCGGACAACTTGATCCAGATAGTCGCCATCGCAGCGGGTGGTGCCCTTGGCGCACTGCTACGCTACTGGACATCGACGGCCGTGCATGGTCGCCTCGGTAGCGCATTTCCCTATGGCACGCTGACCGTCAACATTGTCGGCAGCCTGCTAATGGGCTTCCTCTATATCTGGCTCACCGATCGCCTCGCCGACACCCCGGCAGTGCGCGCGTTTTTGATCATCGGGCTGCTGGGTGCGTTTACCACCTTTTCCACCTTTTCGATGGAAACACTGAATCTTGTAGAATCCGGACATCCCGGCAAGGCGCTGGCAAACGTGTTCATCAGTGTGACCGTCTGTTTTGCAGCCGCCAGTGCGGGTGTGTTTGCAGCGAGGCAATTATGAAGACACTTGACGTCATGTTCGTACGCATTTACCTGACCGAAGGCGAGGGCACCATGGAAAGCCTGCTCATGCGCCTGCATGATGAGGAAAAGGTTCATGGCGTGACCGTGTTCCGTGGCATCAGCGGCTTTGGAAGTTCCGGTAAAATGCATTCTTCCTCGCTACTCGACCTGTCACTGGACCTGCCACTGGTGATCGAATTCTTTGATGTCCCGCAAAAGGTCAATGCCATCCTCGAGCACCTCCACAAGGATATAGAACCCGGCCACATTGTCAGCTGGCCTGCGACACTCGTGCTGTAAACAGAACAGACAAGGATTAACATGCTCGACCCCAGACTCTTACGCACTGAACTTGACACCGTCAGACAACAACTTGCCCGACGTGGCTTCACACTCGATAGCGACACCCTGCAAGCACTGGAAAGCCGCCGCAAGACCATCCAGGTGGAGACGCAGGAACTGCAGGCGGATCGCAACAGCCGCTCCAAAGGCATTGGCAAGGCCAAGGCAGCCGGTGAAGATATCGCGCCGCTGCTGCAGGCGGTCGAAGGGCTGGGTGAGCAGCTGAAGGCAAAAGAGCTGGAACTCTCGCAGCTGCAGGATGAACTGAATGACATCCTCATGGGTATACCCAATCTCCCGCACGCCACCGTGCCTGACGGCAAGGGTGAGGAGGACAACCCGGTACTCAGGCTGTGGGGTGAACCCCCTGCGTTTGATTTTGAACCCCGCGACCATGTCGACCTGGGCGAGCGACTCGGCCAGCTGGATTTTGAAGTAGCCAGCAAGCTGACAGGTTCGCGTTTCAGCGTCATTCAGGGCCCGCTGGCACGACTGCACCGCGCCCTCATCCAGTTCATGCTGGACACCCATACCCGTGAACACGGTTACACGGAGGTGTACGTACCCTACCTGGTCAATGCGGACAGTCTGCGCGGCACCGGACAGTTGCCAAAATTTGAAGAAGACCTGTTCAAGACGAGCGGTGAATCTGACTACTACCTGATACCAACGGCCGAGGTACCGGTGACCAATCTGGTTCGAAACACCATAACCGAGCCGGAACACATGCCGTTGCGGTACACCGCCCACACCCCCTGCTTTCGCTCGGAAGCGGGCTCCTATGGCAAGGACACCCGTGGCATGATTCGGCAACATCAGTTTGAAAAGGTCGAGATGGTACAACTGGTCGCGCCGCAGGCTTCTTACGAGGCACTGGAACAACTCACCGGGCATGCCGAGAGCATTCTGCAGAAACTCGAACTGCCTTACCGTGTCGTCACCCTGTGTACTGGTGATATCGGCTTTTCCGCTGCCAAGACCTACGACCTCGAGGTATGGTTGCCGGGACAACAGAAATACCGTGAGATTTCCTCATGCAGTAACTTCGAGGCATTTCAGGCGCGCCGCATGCAGGCACGCTGGCGCAACCCTGAAACCGGGAAGCCGGAACTGTTGCACACCGTCAACGGATCAGGCCTTGCGGTTGGACGCACGCTGGTCGCTGTCATGGAGAATTACCAGCAGGCAGACGGGGCAATCCGGGTGCCAACCGTGCTGCAGCCCTACATGGGTGGTATCGACAGCATCGGTTCCGGAACTGCCTGCTAACAGTATCCGTTGTCGCAGCGGTGATTTAATTTACGGCATAATGCCGGCCAGCCCCTGGCTGTAAACAGGGGAATTCGGGTCTACTTTATGGAGTAATAAAGATGATGCAAAAATCAGCGTGTTTCCAGGGCATCAGACTGGCTGCCGTGATCATCTGCCTGTCTGCCATGAACGCTGTCTATGCCGCAACGGTCGATCCGGAGCAGGCTGACGACCTTACCACAGAAGAAGGTAACAGCGCCTGGGATGCTGCCGGTGAGAGCAGCGCCGATGCGTGGGACAAGACCAAGGATGCCTCCAGTGATGTTTGGGAAGCGACCAAAGAATCAAGTGCAAAGGCATGGGATGCCACCAAGGAGTTCAGTGCCGAGGCCTGGGAGGGTACCAGGACGTTTACCAGTGACACCTGGGAATCCAGCAAAGAATGGCTAAACGGTACAGATGAAGACGAAACTAGTGAAGATGTAAGCGGGGAAACAGATACCGCAATCTAACGTCGCCACCATGAAAATACGCTACCTGCTAATATGGATGATGATTCGGAAGGTTCGTGATGTTGGCAGGAGCGGAACGCCACCGCGATACCAGTGCCTGATCCGTGCGCCGTCAATAATGACTAGAACCGGTGCGACACTCCATTCCCTGGTCGCTTGCTGAAATTCAGTAGCATCCCTGAGGCATCCTGCAGCATCAGTTCGGTCTGGTTTCTCATGAAAGTGTACTGCGTGACAGTACCGGTTTGTTGGCTGTAGAGATTGACAATATTGTTTTCAATCCTGATCACCCCGGTAATACCGTATTTGCCATGCACCAGCCGAAAGCGCTCACCCCTGATCTCAAGCACCTCACCCGATTGACCATACCAGCGGCCCGCCAGAATCGACACGGGCATGGATGGCATCACACCCGGCGCTGCACCATAACCGGCATTGGAGTAGGGGCCGTTCCCGTAGGGCGAGTAACCCGGCGCAAACGGATTGGCCCAGGTGTTAGGACTCATCGGGGCTGACCAGGGCGACATGCCCGTCGCATTGCCAGGAAAACCGCCCAGGCCGGACCAGGGGCTCATTCCGGGATAGCTACCAACACTGGTCAAGGGATTCATGCCATACAGGCCATTCATCGCCGGCCAGCTACCCGCACCGCCAGCAAATGGATTGACGGTTCCGAAACCAGAAGTATTTGTGTTGTCGAGCATGCTATTGGACATGACATTCATCATGACGAGCATCATGCGGAACATCACAGCAAACATGTCCTCCATGGCTACCGCTGACGAGGGCAACGGCAGGGAGAGGGCAGCCACCAGAATCACAATGGCGCGTTTCTTCTTCATGCTGAACACGGTGTTATCAACAAACTCATTTCATTAGAGTATAGTAAATTACTCAATTCATTATGGAGATATTTGATTATTAAACTATATGTTGGGTTATAACATAAAATTCAATACCACATATGGAAACATCTTGCGTTAGTAGACGATATCTGGTTTGCATCACCAGCAGATAAAAAAGCACCCCTCATGCGCTATCACGGTATATCGGCAGTGTGCTGACCATCCAAAAATCAAGTCTCCGTGCTAGACTTGCGGGCTTGACCTATTTCCCTGAAACGCATGAAAAATTTCACTGAATTACTCGACGAACGCATCCTCTTCCTGGATGGCGCCATGGGCACAATGATCCAGCGTCACAAGCTGGAGGAGGCCGATTACCGGGGCGAGCGGTTTGCCGACTGGCCATCGGACCTGAAGGGTAATAACGATCTGTTAAGCCTCACACAGCCACAGATCATCCGCGATATTCACATGCAGTACCTGCAAGCCGGCGCGGACATCATTGAAACCAATACCTTCAATGCCACCCGCATTGCCATGTCGGACTACGGCATGGACGACCTTACCTATGAGATCAACGTGGCCTCGACACGGCTGGCACGCGAGGCGGCTGATGCCATGACCGCTCAGACACCGGAGAAGCCGCGATTTGTGGCCGGTGTCCTGGGGCCGACCAATCGCACCGCCTCCATATCACCGGACGTCAATGATCCGGCGTTTCGGAATGTTACCTTTGACGCACTGGTCGAGGCGTACACAGAGTCCACACGCGCCCTGATCGAGGGTGGCGCCGATATCATCCTTATCGAGACGATCTTCGATACGCTGAATGCCAAGGCGGCGGTCTTTGCCGTTGACCAGTTGTTCGATAGTACCGGCAGGCGTCTGCCCATCATGATATCCGGCACCATTACCGATGCCTCCGGACGCACCCTCACGGGGCAGGTCACCGAGGCGTTCCTGAACTCGCTGCGGCATGCACAACCGGTTTCGATCGGACTCAACTGCGCCCTGGGTGCCGATCAGTTGCGCCAGTATGTCGAAGAGCTGTCACGCCTTGCCGATATGCGCATTTCTGCCCACCCAAACGCCGGCCTGCCCAACGAATTCGGCGAATACGATGAAACACCGCAGCAGATCGCGACCGAACTGGGTGACTGGGCTGCCAATGGCTTCCTGAATATCGTCGGTGGCTGTTGCGGTACCACACCGGATCACATCAGGGCCATCGTTGCCGCCGTCAGCCAGCACCCACCCAGGGTGGTCCCCGTGATCGAAACACAATGCCGCCTGTCCGGCCTTGAAGCCTGCAACATTGGCAAGGACTCGCTGTTCGTCAATGTCGGCGAACGCACCAATGTCACCGGCTCGGCACGATTTAAACGCCTCATCATGGAAGGCGACTACGAAACGGCGCTGGATGTCGCACGAGATCAGGTCGAAAACGGTGCCCAGATTATTGATATCAACATGGACGAGGGCATGCTCGAATCCCGCGAGGCGATGGTGCGCTTCCTGAACCTGATATCCGCCGAACCGGATATCTCGCGCGTCCCCATCATGATTGACTCCTCCAAGTGGGACATCATCGAGGCGGGGTTGAAGTGCATCCAGGGCAAGGGCGTGGTGAATTCCATCAGCCTCAAGGAGGGTGCAGACGAATTCATTCGGCACGCAAAACTGGTACAGCGTTACGGCGCCGCGGCCATCGTCATGGCCTTCGATGAACAGGGCCAGGCGGATAGCCGTGAGCGCAAGTTCGAAATCTGTGCCCGCGCCTACAGAATACTCACCGAACAGGTCGGCTTCCCGCCGGAAGACATCATCTTTGACCCGAACATCTTTGCCATCGCCACCGGCATCGAGGAACACAACAATTACGGGCGTGATTTCATCGAGGCCACCCGCGACATCAAGGAAAACCTGCCGCATGCCCTGGTATCCGGTGGCGTTTCCAATGTGTCGTTTTCATTCCGTGGCAATAATCCTGTACGCGAAGCCATTCACGCCGTGTTTCTGTATCACGCCATCAAGAACGGCATGGACATGGGCATCGTCAATGCCGGCCAGTTGGCAATCTATGAAGACATTCCCGAGGCACTGCGCGAACGGGTAGAAGACGTCGTCTTGAACCGCGGCGATGACGCCACCGAACGCCTGCTGGAAATCGCCGGGGATTATGCCGGTGATGGCAAGGCGGTGGAAAAAGAAAGCCCGGAGTGGCGCGAGTGGGAGATTAACAAGCGTCTCGAGTACTCACTGGTCAAGGGCATTACCGACTACATCGAGGAGGATACAGAAGCAGCACGGCAGGCCGCAGCCAATCCACTGCACGTCATTGAGGGCCCCTTGATGGACGGCATGAACGTCGTCGGTGATTTATTCGGTGCCGGAAAAATGTTCCTGCCGCAGGTCGTCAAGTCAGCGCGCGTCATGAAAAAGGCGGTGGCCTACCTGCTGCCTTTCATGGACCCGGGGAAAGACGGCCAGGCAAAAAACAATGGCACCATCCTGATGGCCACGGTGAAAGGCGACGTGCACGACATTGGCAAGAACATCGTCGGCGTGGTACTGCAGTGTAACAGTTACGAGGTGATCGACCTCGGCGTCATGGTGCCGGCAGAAACCATTCTCAAGACCGCCCGTGAGAAAAATGTCGACATTATCGGACTCTCCGGTCTGATCACACCTTCACTCGATGAAATGGTCCATATAGGCAAGGAAATGCAACGCCAGGGATTTGATTTGCCGTTACTCATTGGTGGCGCAACCACGTCGCAGATACATACCTCGGTAAAAATCGACCCGCAGTACCAGGGGGCAGTCGTCTATGTGGCCGATGCTTCCCGTGCCGTCGGCGTCGCGAGTACCTTGCTGAGCGAGGATCGGCGCAAGGCCTACATTACCGAGACCAAGGAAAAATACCGGCAACTGCGTGAACAACGCGCCGGGCAGCAACAGGATCGTAAACTCGCCAGCCTGGACAAGGCGCGCAGCAACAAGTGCCAGACCGACTGGAAAAACTACCGGGCGGTGAAGCCTGCCTTTCTGGGTATCAGGGTATTCGATGATTACCCGCTGAGCGAACTGATCACACTCATTGACTGGAGTCCGTTCTTCAAGGCATGGGAACTGTCCGGCAAGTTCCCGGCTATCCTCGATGACGCGGTCGTCGGCAGGGAAGCGCGGCGCCTGTTTGATGATGCCCGGGCCATGCTCGAAAAGATCGTCAACGAGCACTGGCTACAGGCCCGTGCCGTCATAGGTTTCTTTCCGGCCAACACCATTAACGATGATGATGTCGAGCTGTACAACGATGAAAGTCGCAGCGGCACGCAAACCGTGTTTCACTTCCTGCGTCAGCAGATGAGCCGCCGCAACCAGGCCCCGAACCACTGTCTTGCTGACTTCATCGCACCCAAAGACAGCGGTATAGAAGATTATCTCGGTGCCTTTGCGGTCACCGCAGGCATTGGCATCGAGGCCAGGGTCGCTGCATTCGAAGCCGATCACGATGATTACAACAGCATCCTGCTGAAGGCACTGGCCGACCGCCTCGCGGAGGCCCTTGCTGAACGCATGCATGAACGCGTGCGCAAGGAATTCTGGGGCTATGCGCCGGCAGAAAACCTGTCCAGCGAAGAGATGATAAAAGAAGAGTATCGTGGCATCCGGCCGGCCCCCGGCTATCCTGCCTGTCCCGACCACACGGAGAAGAGGACTCTCTGGGAACTGCTTGACCCGGCCTCCAATGCGTGCATGACACTCACAGAAAGTTATGCCATGTTACCGACGGCCTCGGTCTCCGGCCTGTATTTTTCCCACCCGGAGGCACGATACTTCGGCATCGGCAAACTGGCACGCGACCAGGTTACCGATTACGCCAACCGCAAGGGCATGGCAGTCGAGGAGGTCGAACGCTGGCTGGCCTCGGCACTGGGTTACAACACATGAACCCGCACGCTTGCAAACAGATTACAACACATGCCGACCTGAATTAACCTGAGTGCCAGTTTTTTATTAGCCACGGAAGAACACGAAAATATTGCTTGTAAGGCAGTTATTTTTCCGTGGATTCCGTGGCTAAAGTATTTATCTACACCAACCCTGCCAGCGTCATTCAATCTTGATATACGCAAATCCCTGGTGCTGCAGTTCCGCCAGCCGCACCACACCGGAAGGGACGACCTCCACAACGCTGTAGAGCTTCTCCTCGGACAATTTGATCTGGGCGCGCGTGATGTCGCAGAGTTCCAGCTTGACGCCCTGCACGGCATTCAATGAGCTGAGCCGGCCCTTGATGTTACTGCGGCGTTCTTCCAGTGCATCATCGCTGACAAAGGGCGTGTCAGCGAGCTTGTCATCCGTCAGAAAACGGATGCCATGTGCAACGAACACGACCCTGACATCATAGTCCACCAGTTCGTCCTGGTAGAAGGTCACCATATTGTTGATGCTGGTCAACATGGCACTGAAGCGGCGCGGATCCGAAAAATCCGCGTGATAGACCACCTTTACCACGTCACCAGAGTCATCAGCTGCCGAAACGCCCTGAACGGGCAACAGACACGCTGCAAGCAACAGCAGCACAAACACACTTCGCATCATCGAGTTATTCATCATGTATTCCTCCCGGATTAGTGGCCAGCTGCTGCAGCGGCAAATCCGGCTTTATTGTCACGTGGCGGGGAGTGACCTAATAAAACGCCCGGTTAACTGTCTGTACCCGGCTAACTGGTGCCATTCCACAAGTTAACTGCGTACAATCCTAGTATGACCCATTTATCATTCAAGTCCACGTATGCGTGTGGTGATGACTGGCAGTCTGTCGCCGACCAGTGCCTGAAGAACCTCGGACCAGAAGCCAGCAGCGCCAATTTCGGCTTCCTGTATGTAACAGACGCCCTGGCGCCGTATCTCAATAACCTGTTTGAGGCACTCCGCACACAGACGGGTATCAAGGACTGGATTGGTACAGTCGGCACGGCTATCTGCTATACGGGACTGGAAATCTACGATGAGCCTGCGGCAGCCATCATGTTGACCACACTGCCGGAAGACAGCTACCGGCTGCTACCCTCCGGCATGGCCGCGATGTCGAACATGCTCACGGAAAACAAGAACTGGATTGCCGAGCAGGCCGTACATTTCGGCATCGTCCACGGTGATCCACGCAACACCCACATTGCCCAGATTATTGAATCCCTGTCGACCGAGCTTGACCCCGGCTTCCTTGTCGGTGGCCTGACTTCCGCCAGCGACAGCCACTACCAGCAACAGATAGCGGGGCAGCTCTACGAGGATGGACTCTCGGGAGTATTGCTGTCTGCACAAATACCTGTGATCAGTGGCTTGACGCAGGGGTGCACCCCGCTGGCAAACCGGCACACCATCACCCGCGCAGACGGCAATATACTGGCCGAGATCGATGGTCGACCGGCGCTGGATGTTTTCAAGGAAGACATTGGCGAGGTACTGGCAAAAGACCTGAAACGCGTATCCGGCTACATATTTGCCGGTCTGCCCGTGCCGGGTTCGGATACCGGTGATTACCTGGTACGCAACCTCATTGGCATCGATCCCGGTGAAAAACTGCTGGCGATCGGCGACAACCTTGAAGACGATGTTCCCATCATGTTCTGCCGTCGCGACGGGGACACGGCTCGTGAAGATATGTTGCGCATGCTCGCCGACCTGAAAAAACGCGCTACCGGCGAAATCAAGGGCGGTATCTATTACACCTGTGTTGGCCGAGGCAGAAACCAGTTTGGCGATAATTCAGAAGAACTGAAAATGATCCGCGAGCAGCTCGGGGATTTTCCGCTGGTGGGTTTCTTTGCCAACGGAGAAATATCCCACAACCGCCTGTATGGCTATACGGGCGTGTTGACGCTGTTTCTGTAAGGGCGGTCTCCAGCCTCTACCTGTAGGAGCGCCGTCCCCGGCGCGATTTGGGGTATGAAAAAAACAATCGCGGCGAGGATGCCGCTCCTGCAAGGGCACACCAGGAATAAAATAATTCACGCTTTCCAGTACTGCTCCGTTGTGATCTGACCTGGTTCCCGACGCCTGTTTTTCTTCAGGCCGCGCGCCTCCAGAACCGCCATGGTATCTCTAACCATCTCCGGATTACCGCAGATCATGACCTGGCTGTCAGTGGCAGCGATCCTGATTCCCGCCCGCTGTTCCAGCCGCCCGTCCTCGATGGCAACAGGTACGCGTGCCTTGATAGCAAAATCGGTATGCTCGCGGCTGACAAACGGGATGAATTGCAGCTGTTGCGGGTATTGTTCACGCAGCGCCCTGATCTCGTCACCGTAAGTCAATTCCTCTGCTGTACGCACGGCGTGCACCAGTACAATGTTCTGATAGCGTTGCCATGCCTCGGCCGTCGTCAGCATCGACAGGAACGGACCCAGTGCGGTACCGGTCGCCAGCATCCACAGCGTGTCGGCTTCCGGCAATTCACTGAGGATGAAGAAACCGGCTCCCCTGGGAGCAAGAAACAGCGCATCGCCGCGTTTCAGCTTGATCATTTCATGCGTCAGCGGGCCATCCTGGACGAGGATAAAATAGAATTCGTGTACCGGGTTATCCGGGCCATTGACGAAAGAATACGGCCGCGCCACCATTTCACCATCAATCTCCAGCGCCACACGGGTAAACTGCCCGGCAGTGAACGGCGCAACATCCGCCTCGACCTGAACCGAATACAGTTCATTCGTCCACTGTCTGAGATTGACAACCGTGCCCTTGACCCAGGCGCTCATGTGGAGACCATTGCACTTTTCACGACAAGGGCATTCAGGACTGCCAGGTAATCATTGGCCATAATGAAATTGGTTTCTGCTTTGACTGTTACCCTATCATAACGTAAAACTGTCGCTGCAAATGCCTTGAAATCGGGCACTGCGAACCCCATTTAATCAAGTTGGTATCGAATCATTATGGAACAATTATCCACCTTTGAAATGATCATCCTCGGCGCCGTTGCGCTGGGTGTCCTGTTTTGGGTCGGGCCCGGCATAAAGGGCATGCTGGAGCAAAGCCGGCAGGCAGAGAACAAGGACTGGAGAGGCGCATTACTACCCATAATTATCGTGGTTATTTTTGTTTTCTTTCTGATCAAGATGGTCTGATCACATGACGGCTGCACTGAACATAACCGCCCTGAGAAAGACCTACAGGGGTGGTCATGTCGCACTCAAGGGGATCGATCTTGATGTCATGCAGGGAGATTTCTTTGCACTGCTTGGTCCTAACGGCGCCGGCAAAACCACCATCATCGGCATTATCACTTCACTGGTCAGCAAGAGCGGCGGCAGCGTCACGATCTTCGGTCACGACCTTGATACCGACCCGGCCAGCGCCAAGGCCTGTCTCGGGCTGGTACCGCAGGAATTCAACTTCAACATGTTTGACCCGGTGGTGGAAGTGGTTGCCAACCAGGCGGGCTATTATGGTATTGAACGCAAGGAGGCCTTTGAGCGGGCAGAAAAATATCTGAAACACCTGGACCTGTGGGACAAACGGCGGGTGATGGCAAGAACCCTGTCCGGTGGCATGAAACGGCGCCTGATGATTGCCCGGGCACTGGTGCATGAGCCGAGACTGCTGATCCTCGATGAACCGACAGCAGGTGTGGATATCGAGATTCGGCGTTCAATGTGGCAATTCCTGCGTAAAATCAACGCGGCGGGGACAACCATCATACTGACTACGCATTACCTGGAAGAAGCCGAAAGCCTGTGCCGCAACATCGCCATCATTGACGAGGGCGAACTGGTGGAGAACACTACCACCAAGCAATTGCTGAATAGCCTGCGCATGGAGACGTTCGTACTGGACCTTGAGTCACCGCTCGCTCAGTTGCCCGATATTGAAAACCAGAAGCTGGTGCAGCTGGATGAAACAACGCTTGAAGCCGACATTTGCCGCGACGACTCGATTAATGCCCTGTTTGAAGAACTCTCGAGGCGCAACATAAAAGTACTCAGCATGCGCAATAAAACCAATCGCCTCGAAGAGTTGTTTATGAACCTGGTTGAAAGCGGCAATGGCAACAGGACTGCACCATGACACCGCACGCCAAACTGGTTGCCCTGCGAACCATTGCCACCAAGGAAATACTCAGGTTCTCGCGCATCTGGATTCAGACGATTCTTCCGCCGGTGATTACAACGGCGCTTTACTTCATCATCTTCGGCAATCTCATCGGTCCGCGCATTGGCCGCATGGATGGCTTCGACTACATGGAGTTCATTATCCCGGGCCTCATCATGATGGCCGTGATCACCAACTCCTACGCCAACGTGGTGTCATCTTTTTATGGCTCAAAATTCCAGCGCCACATAGAAGAGATGCTCATCTCGCCAACACCAAACTATATTATTCTGATCGGTTATGTGCTCGGCGGCGTGACACGTGGTCTGGCAGTGGGTATTGCAGTAACACTGGTATCACTCGCATTTCACCCGCTGAACATTCACAGTCTGTGGGTCATGTTTTCCATGATCCTGCTGACCTCGATCCTGTTCTCGCTGGCCGGCCTGATCAATGGCGTGTATGCGAAGAGCTTTGACGACATCTCCATCGTCCCGACCTTTGTTTTGACGCCACTGACTTACCTCGGCGGGATATTCTACTCAATCAGCATGCTCCCGGAATTCTGGCAGCGCATGTCGCTGGTCAATCCGATCCTGTACATGGTCAATGCATTCCGCTACGGCTTTCTCGGTGTCTCGGATATCCGGCTGGGAACATCCTATGCCATCAGCATAGGCTTTATCGTGGTGCTGTACGTGTTCAGCCTGTATCTGCTAAGGAAGGGACACGGTATCCGTACGTAATGAATTTCTCCGAATCAAGACCAAACCTGTAGGAGCGGATCGCATCCGCGATTGCCCGGCTAATCTACCGCAAGCCGTCCATCACGGATACTGAGTTTCAGATCACCGCCGAGAAATGCCAGCAGCTGTTCACCAACAAACTTTTTACGCCAGCCCTGCACCACTGCGGCATCCTGATCGCCCAACACAAGCTTTTCCAGTTGCTTGCGCGTTGCCAGTACAGCCGGGTTGAGGTCGTTGTGCTCGCCACTCAGACGCACCAGTGCCATCATGACATCCACCAGGGCATTCTGATCGGGTGATAATTTCGCGTGCTTGCCTTTATCGGGAAAGGGGAT
>Ga0316191_10002827_pt1 | contig 12711 bp, 8 predicted proteins | sample Eddworburr2cm_MG_FD_204928 | JGI IMG/M metagenome (GOLD analysis project Ga0316191, IMG submission 204928) | Coastal sediment microbial communities from Maine, United States - Eddy worm burrow 2 cm | ecosystem: Environmental > Aquatic > Marine > Coastal > Sediment | place: USA: Maine | collected...
TGCCGCCTGGTTGCGGGATAGGATCACGGTAGTGTCGAGATGACTCAGGATGGCGCTGACCGCGGGATCCGTCATGTCGTCCGCCGGGACATAGACGGCCTGCACCGAGGTGATGGCCCCGTTCCGGGTGGAAAAAATCCGCTCCTGCATCTCCGCCACCTCGCTGGTGAGTGTGGGTTGGTAACCCACGGTGGCTGGCATGCGCCCAAGCAGGCTGGAGACCTCGCTGCCCGCCTGTACGAAGCGGAAGATGTTGTCCATGACAAACAGCACCTCTTTTTGCATGGAGTCACGCAAATATTCGGCATAGGTAAGCGCCGACAGCCCTACCCGGAAACGGACACCGGGGGACTCATCCATCTGGCCGAACACCATCAGGGTCTGGGGCAGCACGCCGGCCTCGCGGATCCTATGCCACAGCTCGTGGCCCTCGCGGATACGTTCACCCACCCCGGCGAATACCGACACCCCCTTGTGCAGGGTGGCTACCGCATGCATGAACTCCATGATCAGCACGGTTTTACCCACGCCCGCACCGCCGAACAACCCGGTCTTGCCGCCCTTGACGAAGGGGCAGAGCAGATCGATGACCTTGATGCCGGTCTCCAGCACATCACCGGCTCCGACCGCTTCATGCAGCGGCACTGGCCGGCTATGGACGTTGCGGAATTCCCGGGTCGGTAATGCATCACCGGCGTCCAGTGGTTCGCCGAAGATATTCAGCAGGCGCCCCAGACATGCGGGCGTCACCGGGACATGCAGTGGTGCCCCGGTGTCATAAACCGGCATGCCCCGGTGCAGGCCGGCACTGCGGTGCAGGGTGATGGCGCGCACGTGGCGCGTATCGAGGTGCTGGTGCACCTCGAACAGGCAGGTATCGTGATCGAGCCTTGCACACAGGGCCTGGTGCAGGGGCGGCAGCATATCGCAGGCGATGACCACTACCGGCCCATGGACTTCTGCAATCTCGCCAATGGGTGCGTGGCCTGCCTCGTTACATGTTGATATCTGGAACATACACCACAGTATACGTTCAATTTTCGATGTTTATACGCAACCCCGGCCGGCGTGGATCAACCGGTTGCCCACCGGCATTTGTCTGCCTGGTCTGTTGATTCTGGAATTCACCACGCTCCTATAGCTGGATATTTTTGCAATGGTCGGGGATGCGCCTTCATGATTGCATCACCGGGCGGTAACCGTCAGCTCCGATCATTCGACCGCGATACGCTACTTCTCCACGAGGTCATGAAAAATCCCGTAATGATAGGCACCTTCAATCACGCCGCTCGTGTAATAGCCATTCAGGCCCCTGAATCCCCCTTTTGCAAAATAGGCCTCTAGAGCAGGGTTCTCATTGAGTGCCTTCTGCACATTTTCCACCAGCTGATCGTCGGCATTCCTCACCAGAACGCCGCGAAATCCCGCGGTCAGGGGGAAAATGTCATTACCGCTGTCACCGCAGAACACAACGTCCTGTTTCGCGGCGCCGAATTCCTCGGCCACGTATTCCAGGGCGGTCTGCTTGGTTGCACTTGCCGGCAGGAAATCGAGCAGGCCCTTGCCGTCCTGTGAATCGAAACTGTAAATGATGACCTCGTCAAACTTTCCCTTTACCCGCGCATCCACCTGTTTCAGCACGGCGTCACTTTTCTCATGCTCGACATAGTAGCTCTGCTTGAACTGGTTCAGGTGTTCCTGCTCCTGTTCGCGCATGCCCTCAATCCCGCTGACCGCTGCTTTTATCGCGGCGGCATCCCATGCGGGGCTCGCGTGCCTGACATGCGCAATCCAGCCTTCATCGAATTGCCATCCGCCATCCTCATATTTCCTGATCGAGGTGCCGACATCACCGCACAGGACATCCGGATACCTGACGCCATATTCGTTTATCGCATTCTCGGTGAGAGCGAGATTTCGCCCTGTCACATACACGACGAGAACGTCCTGCTTTTCCGTTAGTTCGTTGAACAGGTCGATCGCTTCTGCATCGGCTTCCCAGCTGCCGTTTGGCAGCAGCGTTCTGTCCAGATCGGTAGCCAGTATTTTCATGTCACTTCTCTGCCTCAGGTTCGTTCAGCGATACGACGTTACATATTCGGCGCAGGATATGCCCTTGTGTGTGACGCTGAAGCTGTAATCATTCAGGTCGGCATTCAATGTAGCGACGCAGCCATGATTTTTCCACGTCATGTGCAGGCGGTGTTCATCCGCGGGATGGAGCTCCAGTTCGCCGTCAAAAGCGGGCGATTTGTTTCGCAGACGCATGAGTTCCAGCTGGTCGCGCACGACAATTCGCGAGAGTCCCTGCTCGATATCTCCTTGGGTGAGTGTAGTGCGATTGATTTCCTTGTGCCCTGCCGCACCGCCGGCGTCCGCCGCTGCGTAGTCGTTCTTCCCCGCAAACAGATCCAGGTACCAGACTTGCGGGGTACCCGGCATGAACATCTGGATCGCCCGGGCAAGACGCAGCTTGCGCTCGTCTTCTCCCAGTGCGCTGAAGAACGTCGCATTGATCTGGTAATACGAGATTTTCTTGCCATCCGGACCATAGAGATTTTTGACTCTGCCGCCCCGGTCCATGATTTCATCGATGATCGCGTCGATTTCAGCGTCGCTCAACAGGCCGGCTTTGTTGACGCCAGCAACCGATTTACCTCTCAGATCCAGTACCGGGATGCCGTCGTGGCAGCCAAGCATGTTGATGGTTTTCAGGTTTTTATCGAGTATCTCGCGGATCCATTGCAGCAGGTGCCGGTTTGAGCCGCGATCCAGCGCATCAATGACCAGGCCGGGGAAGAAAAAGTCGTAGATGGGAAAGCCACGCTCTGCGACTTCCTCGTGGAGCCCGTAGCCGTATTCCGAATGGATCTCGGGCAGAAGCGTCAGGTCATACTTGTCCGCGATCTGTTTCAGTTTCCCCAGGTATTCCCAGGTGCCGGGTTTGTTGAAGAAATTGACCGCGCCCGGTTCCTTGTGCAGGTACGCGAAGGCATCCAGCCTGACAAGCCTGCCGCCGTGCTCACGCAGTTTTTTCAGGGTGTCATCGTAAAATTCCCAGACGGCTTCCGACTGGGCGTTCAGATCCATTTGTCCCAGATATTTACGGTTTTGCTCGACGACGGAAACGATTTCTTCCTTGTGACGGGAATAATCACCCAGGTCGAGTTCACTTAAATCGCGTTTCGCATTCAGGACATCGTTTACGATCGTTGCGATATTCTCCGCGTCTTCCTGTGTTAGTTCCTCGATCCCCAGTGCCTCCAGCAGGTCGTGTGCCGCGACCTCGTGATACATGACCTCCTGGTAAAATGTGTTCCAGTATGGCTTTTCAGAACCGTCCGGGAACCGCACTTTCAATACCGGAAGCCCGGGCTTCCTCATGAAAAGCTTTTCGAGGTGTTCAGGATGCGGAATCACGTGGCCGTCAGGGCTCATTTCTCCATGCGATTGCCAGAATTCATTCCAGTCAATGAAGAAGTCCCGGTATTTCGACTTGTCCCCGTTCCTCAACAGGTCCTGAAACTGGGGCGAGCCCACGGACAGGTGGTTCAGGACGAGATCAAACTTGAACATGACATTGAGCTTGTGGAGTTCCTCCAGGTCTTCTCTCGAAACGAGCTCGTCATTGAGGTTGTAATCGATGATGGAAAAGCCGCGATCCAGGTCGCTGTTGAAAACGGTGGGAAGTATGTAGAACAGTGAAAAAACGTCCCTGAACTCCGGCCGTTTGAGCATCTGGACTATGTCAGCCAGGTTGCGTCCAATGCTGTCAGGGTAGGCGTTGAAAATCACGCCTTGCGGCATTCCGTCTGTTCTCGACATGTCTTCGGTATTCATGGCGCTCGCTCTGTGACTCGTGGATTACTCTCGCAGTGACCGCGTGGCTGCTTCGCCGGCGTCAGGTTGCCGGGCATTTAGCTGACATTTTAATGGGAAAACACGCTTATTGACACCGGCGCCTGCCGGCAATGGACGTTGCGGCATTCCCGGCTTCTGCAGTTTGTGCGTAGACAACAAACGCCGGATCTGTTCTGAAAACTGCCATGAGGTGCAAATACAGAAAACACCCTTCCCTGTAACACACCGCAGAAGGCCGCAGACGTTGCCGGATATCCTGTCAGGCTTCTTCTTCCGGCACATCCCCGGGTAAGGCAAAAGGTGATGCAATGTTTAATGCCCCCAGCCATATGACCCCGCCCTGGGGACGGCCAATCTGTGCTTTCTCGAAGATGTAGTCGTATAAACCATCGGCATCGGCTTCTGGCACGACCACCTCGACCTTTCTTGTCAGTTTCGGCTCGGGCAATGCACCGAATCTGGTCCTGGCGTCTGCCAGTATTGCCAGGCCCAGGCAGCTGGTACTGTTGGCCCGGGTGATCTGCTTGTCGTCACGCAGGGCACGTATCAGTTTCTTGTCAGTGCCGTCATCGGGCAATACACAGGTGACAAGTTTGCAGGCTTCACGCGGTATAGGCTGATCAGTATGTCGTTTGTTGTTCATGTGTGGCCCCGGCTTTACTCGCCTTTTTCCAGTGGTTCGAGCATGCTCTTCGGGATGTAGGTGGAGGCCTTCTCCAGTGGAGTGAGGTAGATGAAACCTCTGCCGGGCACATCCAGATTGGCGGCCCGATAGAGGGTGTCATACACCAGATCCCGTTGCTCGGACGAGACCAGGATGCTGATGACCTCCTTCTCGGTCTCCACGGCAACTCCCAGTATGCCCAGGCGCTCACGCACCCCGATCCCCCTGGCGTGATGACTGATGGCGCCGGCCATGGCGCCCACATCCCGCGCCGCCTTGAGGATCACCTCGCTGAGTCCGCTTTGCACCACGCAGGTGAGCAGGGACACATCGGTCAGGTAGGTAATATTCTGATTGCTCATAAGATGGCCTCGGCCTGCTGTTCATGTTTCTCTGCGCGTGTCCGTGTGGCTGCTTCAGTTTGCGCCTTTACCTTGTAGCGTGCCCACAAACCGGTGATCATTACCGTGATGATAGGGCCGACAGAGGCCATGCAAAGAATTCCGAAGCCTTCCACGGCATGGGTGGCGTTGCCCAGTCCCAGCCCCATGGCCAGCACCAGGGGAACGGTAATGGGGCCCGTCGTGACACCGGCGCTGTCCCAAGCCACGTTCACGAATTCCTCGCTGGATAAAAACGTCAGCACAATGGCCAGCAGATAGCCGGGCAGGATCAGCCAGAACAGCGGCAGATCGAAAATCAGCTTGGCCACACCGATGGCAATGCCGAACGCGACCCCGATAGATACTGCATTGATCAGGGTCTTCTTCCTGAAGACCCCGTTGGTGAGTTTCTCGGTGGTAATGCCCAGGGCATTCAGCGCCGGCTCCGCCAGTGTTGCGCCAAAACCCAGAAACCAGGCAAAGACCAGTACCAGGCCCAGTCCTACCGCATAGACATAGAGCGGAGATGCCGGCACGCCGGAGACTTCCATAAACGCCGTCGGCACCAGACTACCCGCATTGGCGCCGAGTGTTGAAAGGCCATAGGTGAGCCCGACATTGAAGATACACATGCCGATGATGGTAAGCAGGATTCCGTAGATTATCTCGCCCTGGTTCTCGAGTTTTTCCTTCAGGACCAGTTTGAGGACCACGAACAGGAACAGCACCAGCGGCACGATGGCGCGGACCCCGAGAGCAATCTCCTCGCCGGGACTGCGTTCATACCAGGCCAGTTCCGCGGCCTGTGGCAAAGCGGCGGCCACCCTGGCGGCCTCGATAATCTGGTCCGGCGTTACACTGTACGAAACGTACAGGGAAAGCAGCAGCACGCCAGTGACGGGAAACAGGGAAGCCAGGGTCACGATACCGAAACCTGACAGCCCCGAGTCGCCCTTGCCGGCCGCGGCGGCAATGCCGATTCCGAGTGACAACACCAGCGGTACGGTCACCGGTCCCGTGGTGACCGCGCCACAATCCCATGCCAGCCCGAGCACCTTCTGCAGTTCCGGATCAAATGCAGCAAACACCGTGAGGGCGAGCACCGGCGTCAGGGCGGCATAGACCAGGGGTTTCAGGCTCCATCCATACAGGAATCGCAAGGTGCCGACCACCACCGCCAGGCCGACACTGGCACCCACCACCAGTACCAGCACCTCAGACCAGTCATTGAGCATCGCATACAGGTAGGGTGCCCGCTCCACTGCAACATTCCCGCCAGCGGCCTTCAGTGCACCGATGGCTGGTTCGGCAAAGGTCACGCCAATGCCCAGCAGCAGGGCGATTAACAACACCAGTGGCAGGGGTGATTTGCGTGGCAGCTGATTGCCGATGACCGTGCCGAAGGGCATCAGCCCGAGCTGGAGTCCCTCCATGAAGAGCATCAGGCCCGCAATGACGGCAAACAGGCCGCCGGTGATGATCCAGGAGTCGTCTCCCACCGTGCGTTGCAGGAACAGGATCTGAAACAGGGCCAGGTACAGTGCCAGCGGGACAACCGCCCTGACCTGGTCCATGAAACGCACGGACACATAGGGCCGGAGCAGCCTGAACGCCTCAATGGTGTTCAGTTTTATGCGCCGCGGCGGGCAGGGGATAAGCTTGCCATCGGCATCCCGTTCCAGTTCGGGATTGAATGCATTGAGACTGACTTCGTTATGTCCTGCAGTCCGGAGTCTCTGGTAATCCCCGAAGCGTCGATACCTGTCATTCATGGGCTATATTCCGGATGATTCTTGATCGGTTCTCACGAAATTTGTGTTTTCCACGGCACTTTTCTTACAGCTATTTTTGCGGGAATAGCCAGTCTGAAATACACAACCGTCAGGGTGACGGGAAATCAGTCTCGTTGGCAGTCGTCTGCGCCTGCATGACCCAGCCGCCACCCATGGCCTTGTAGGTGTTGACCAGTGAGGTATAGACATCGCCCCGCACTGTGATGTATTGCAGTTGGGCATCGAACAGGGAGCGCTGGGCGTCGAGCACCTCGATGTAGGAGGCATAGCCCTCATCATAGCGTAGTTTCGCGAGACGTGCATAATCGTCAAGGGCCTGCACGCGGCGTCCTTCGGCAGCAAGCCGTTCGCGCGACTTTTGTACTCTGATCAGCGCGTCATCCACGTCCCGAAAGGCCGTCTGCACGGTTTGCAGGTAAGCTGTCAGGGACTGGCGCTGCACGGCTTCACTCGCACGCACCTGTCCGGTGATGGCGCCGCCGGTAAAGATTGGCCCCAGTGCGCTGCCACCGAGGCTCCAGACGTTGGCAGAGCTCTGCAGCAGGTTGTCGAGTTCCTCGCTGACATAGCCAAACAGGCCGGTCAGCGAGATGGTGGGAAAGTACTGTGCCCGCGCCACGCCGATGCGTGCATTGGCGGCCACCAGGTTCTGCTCGGCGGCAAGGATATCCGGGCGGTTTGCCAGCAGCGAGGAGGGCGCACCTGCGGGCACCTCAGGCAACAGCAGCGCGTCGATGCTTTTGCCGCGTGAGATGTTCCCCGGGTTATGACCGAGCAGCACCGACAAGGCGTTCTCGGTAAGCGCGATCTGCTGCTCGATTGGCGGGATGGCCGCGGCCGCCTGCTCATATTCGACTTTCACCTGCGCCAGTTCCAGTTCGGATATGACACCGCCCTTGAACTTCATTTCGAACAGGCGCAGGGCCTCGGCGCGCGTGGCCAGTGTTTCCTCTGAGACTTCGAGCTGGCGGTCGAACTGTCGCAGCGTGACATAGGTATTGGCGACTGCGGATACCAGGCTGAGGATCACCGTGCGCCGGTTATCTTCCTGCGCCAGCAGTTCGGCACGGCTGGCTTCGGTGGCGCGGCGAATCCGGCCCCACAGGTCGATCTCCCAGCCGGCATTCAGGGTGGCGCCGTAATTGTTGTAACTTCGGTCGCTTCCTGAGGGGACGCCGCCAAAGGCTTCACGTGAAGCCTGGTTGCGGCTGGCCTGGCCGTTATAGCCGATCTGCGGGTAGAAGCCGGAGCGGCTGATGTCCACACGTGCCGCGAATTCCTCGACGCGTGCGGCAGCGATGCGCACGTCCTTGTTTTCGCGCAGGGCGGTATCGATCAACTGGGTGAGTACCGGGTCGTCGAACTGTTCCCACCAGCGGGTATTGGCTACATCGGCTGCTGCCGCATAGTCAACGCGCCAGTCCTCCGGACTATCGACCGCCGGGCGCACGTAGTCAGGGCCTACCATTGTGCATCCGGACAGAGAGAGCAGTGCCAGCGACAAAATCCAGCTGCGCATCATATTACTCATCTTCGAGTTTCCCCTCGGGTACCTGCGGCGGAACGGCAGTGCCGCCGGCTGCCCCGGCTTCATCAGCATGGCTTCCTGCTGCTTCGCTCGTGTCGCTTTTGCCGCCGAGCTTTTCCAGCACCAGGAAAAACATCGGCACGAAAAAGATGGCGATGGCCGTGGCGCCCAGCATACCGCCGATGACGCCGGTGCCGATGGAGTGGCGGCTGTTGGCCGAGGCGCCGGTGGCGATGGCAAGGGGTACCACGCCGAGGATGAAGGCAAAGGAGGTCATCACAATCGGCCGGAAGCGCAGCTTTGCTGCCTCAACCGCCGAGTCATACAGCGACTTGCCGCCGTGGTGCAGTTCCACCGCAAACTCGACAATGAGGATGGCGTTCTTCGCAGCCAGCGCAATCAGGGTCAGCAGGCCGATCTGGAAGTACACATCGTTCGGGATGTCTCGCAGCACGATCGCCAGCAACGCCCCCAGCAGGGCAAAGGGCACTGCCATGATGACACCGAACGGCAGCGTCCAGCTCTCGTACTGTGCGGCGAGAATCAGGAACACGAAGATCAGCCCGAAGATGAAGGCGAGGGCCGAAGTGCCGCCTGCCATTTTCTCCTCGCGCGCCTCGCCGGACCAGGCAAAACCGTAATCGCCCGGTAGTATCTCGCTGGCAATCTGTTCAATGATCTCCAGTGCCTGGCCGGAACTCACACCGGGCGCCGGACCGCCGGTGATCTTGGCGGCCGGATAGTTGTTGAAACGCGAGACGAGGTCCGGACCGGTCGACCAGCGGGTACTGACCAGTGCCGACAGCGGCACCATACTGCCGGTATCACTGCGTACATAAATATGGTTGATATCGCCCGGCTCCAGCCGGTACTCCGGCTCGGCCTGCAGAATCACCTGCCAGAGACGTGAATTCTTCGGGAACTGGTTGACGTACAGTGAGCCGAACAGTGTTTGCAGCGTGTCGTACACATCGGAAACCGGTACGCCCAGGGTCTCGGCCTTCTCGCGGTCCAGTTCGGTCAGCAGCTGGCGGTTTTCGGCGCTCACCGTCGAGCTGACACGCGCCAGCCGCGGGTCTTGGTGGGCCTTGGCGACAATCTGCTGCACGTAGCCTGCAAGCTGGGCGTAGTCGCCACTGCCGCGCTGCTGCACCCACATCTCGAAGCCTGCTGTAACACCGAGCCCCGGGATGGACGGCGGATTGAGCGGAATCACCAGCCCCTCCTTGATGCCGGCATAATCCCGGGCCGCCGCCTGGATAACGGCGGGCGCCGAGAGTTCCTCGCTCTTGCGTTCCTCGAAGTCCTTCAGTGACACAAACAACAGGCCGCGGTTGGTCTTCATCTGCTGGTCGATCAGGCTGTAACCATCGAACTGGGTGACGTTTTCAACGGCGGGATGCTTCATCAGGAACGCGGCTGCACGCTCCCCAACGGCTTCGGTTCGATCAAGACTGGCCGCATCCGGCAGCATATAGGGAACAAACAGGTAACCCTGGTCTTCCTCGGGCACAAACGCTCCCGGCCACACCGAGAACAGCCAGGCCGCTGCGACCACTACCGCGCCAAAAGCACCGAATGCCACCAGCGTGTGGTGCATGATCCAGCGGGCGCCGTTCACGTAGCCGTTGGTAGCGCGTTCCAGGGTTTTCTCGAACCACTTGAAGAAGCCATGCTTTTCGCCGTGTCCGGGCTTGATCAGAATGGCCGCCAGTGCCGGCGACAGGGTGAGTGCCACCACTCCGGAGAACACCACCGAGATGGCAATGGTCACCGCGAACTGTTTGTAAAGTTGTCCGGTCATGCCGCCCAGGAAAGCCACCGGGATGAACACGGCGTTCAGGACCAGCACGATGGCAATCAGTGCGCCCGACACCTCGCTCATAGCGCGCTTGGCGGCTTCCTTGGGCGATAGGCCGAACTGGGACATGTTGCGCTCGGTGTTCTCGATCACCACGATGGCATCGTCTACCACGATACCGATGGCGAGAATCATGCCGAACAGGGTGAGCATGTTGATCGAGAAACCAAAGACCAGCATGCCGATCATGGCGCCCAGGATGGACACCGGGACGGCGAGTGTCGGGATGATGGTGAGGCGGAGGCTTTGCAGGAATACGAATACCACCAGCACCACCAGCACCACCGCTTCGAAGAAGGTATGCACCACCGCGTCGATGGACGCCTTCACGAACTTGGTGGTATCCAGCGCCACCTTGTATTCCAGCCCGTCGGGAAAACTTTTGGACAGGCTCTCGAGCGTGGCATTGACCTGGTTCGAGACCTCCAGAGCATTGGCGCCGGGTTGCTGGTACACCGCGAGGAGGGTGGCTTCCTTGCCCTGGTACTTGGAACGAATCGAATAGTCCTTGCGCCCGAGGTCCGCACGGCCGATGTTCTTGATGCGCGTAATCGCAGCGCCCTGCTGTTCAGCACGCAGGATAATGTTCTCGAACTGATCCGGCTCGGTGAACAGGCCGGGCGTGGTGACCGCAAAGGTCTGCATCACTGGCTCGGGCGTGGGTGACTGCCCGATGCGTCCCACGGAGAACTGCTGGTTCTGTTGCTTCACCGCATTGGCCACATCGGTGGCTGTTATCCCGAGCTGTGCCATTCGATCCGGACGCAGCCAGACGCGCATGGCATAGTCGGGCACTCCGAGGATGGCCGCCTGGTTGGCGCCCTCGATACGCTTGATGGCATCCAGCACGTTGATGTTTGTGTAGTTCGCAATGTAGTCCGGGTCGTAGCGGCCGTCCGGTGAATACATTGCAATGACCATCATGAAGCTTGCGGTGGTCTTCTTGACGATGACCCCCTGCGCAGTCACCGCCGAGGGCAACTGGGGCGTCGCCCACTGTACGCGGTTCTGCACGTCGACCTGTGCCAGCGAGGGGTCAGTGCCCTGTTCGAAATAGACGTTTAGGGTGTAGTTGCCGGTCGAGGAACTGGTGGACTGCATGTATATCATGTTGTCCGCGCCGTTGACCTGCTGTTCGATGGGCGCGCCTACGTTCTGCGCCACCGTATCGGCGTCGGCGCCCGGGTAGGTTGCGGTGACCTGGATCTGCACCGGTGTGATGTCCGGGTACTGGGCGATGGGCAGGCTGAACATGGCCACCCCGCCGGCAATGACGATAATCAGTGACACGACCATCGCGAAGATGGGACGGTCGATGAAGAAATGAGCAAACATCGGCGCTGCTTCCCGGCCTAGTCGCTGGTGATGCTGGCTTTGCCCGGAGCCGCTGAATCGGCACCAGCAGCCTTATCCGGCTCGTCCTTGCCTTTCTCGACGACCTTTACTGGGACGCCCTTTGCGAGACGCACGATGCCATCCGTGATTACCTTGTCGCCGGACGACAGGCCTTTGGTGATGAACCAGTTGTCACCCTGCCAGTCGCCGACCTCGATACTGCGAATCTGCGCTTTGCCCTCTGGGTCCACGATCCAGACGAAGAAACCCTGCGCGCCCTGCAGCACGGCCTGCTGGGGTACCAGGACTGCGTTGGGGCGGGTCGCGCCCTGCACGCGCACGCGCACAAACTGTCCGGGGCGAAGCGCCCCGTCCGGATTGCTGAAGGTCGCGCGAACCAGGAAGGTTCCCGTATCGGTACTGTAGTTGGCATCCCGGAAAAAGACCCTGCCGGTTTCCGGGTAAACAGAACCGTCCGCAAGCACCAGCTCGATAACCAGTTCGCTCGATTCGGGAATGCGCAGTTGGCCGCTTTGCTGCTCCTGGCGGAACTTGAGCATTTCGTCCTCCGAAAGGCTGAAGTCGACCCAGATGGGATCGAGCTGGGCGACATAGGTCAGGGGACTGCTCTGCGAGTTGACGTAGGCGCCGCTCTGGATTCGTGCGAAGCTGGATGCGCCGGTCACCGGGGCCTGGATGGTGGTGTAACCGAGGTTGAGTTTTGCCGTGTCGACATCGGCCCTGGCCATATCCACTGCGGCAGCGGCGGCGTTTACACTCCCCTGGGCGTCATCCAGTTCCTTCTTACTGAGCGCGTTGGCCTTGGCCAGCGGCTTGACCCTTTTCAGATTGGCCTGCGCGGTCCACAATTTTGCCTGCTGCTGGGCAAGCGCGCTCTGGGCGGCGTCGAGCTGTGCCTGGAAGGGCTTGGCATCCATCTTGAACATGACCTGGCCCTGCTTGACGATGTCACCCTCGATATACAGGCGTTCGTCCAGGAAGCCATCCACCCGCGCTCGCACTTCGACCTGTTGCGAGCTTGCAGTGCTCCCGACAAACTCGAAGGTCACCGGCGTATCCTGTGGCGCTACCGTAAGTATCGTGACTTCGGGCGGCTGGGGTTGCGGTGCCTCGGTTTTGCCGCAGCCACCGAGCAGGGTGGCCAGGCCAATAGACAGCAGGATGACTTTGCTCGCACCATGAATTGCACGTGATCCTACGCATGAGGCGTTATACAGCTTGGCCAAAATCTGCCCTCGGTTATTGTTTATTTAAGCAGATGATAC
>Ga0316191_10002828_pt1 | contig 12709 bp, 13 predicted proteins | sample Eddworburr2cm_MG_FD_204928 | JGI IMG/M metagenome (GOLD analysis project Ga0316191, IMG submission 204928) | Coastal sediment microbial communities from Maine, United States - Eddy worm burrow 2 cm | ecosystem: Environmental > Aquatic > Marine > Coastal > Sediment | place: USA: Maine...
GTTCAGCGGAAAGTTTCGGGCCACCCTGGACCGGGTGATGCCACGTGATTTGTTTGATACCATTCGGTTGCCTGGATATGCGCTGGATATGTGGGACAGCCAGCGATTACGCCGGATTCATGTGGCGCTGGCAGCGACACTGCCGCACCCGCTCTACCAATATGGGCAAGAACGTTTTGAGCGTGTGACCGACAGAAGCATTGAGGAACAGCTTGTACCCATGCTGCATAATGATGAGCAGCCGGTAGCGAATGAATTGAAGGAGCGGGCATGGTCCGTTGTGGAGCCGCTGGTTACGCTTGATGACGCAGAGCGGGAATATATTGACCGTGTGCATGCCGGTGAACTGTCACCGGAGTTGCTGTTTCCCGATGATGAGGAATTGGCAAATCGACTGGCTCGATATCCGGCATTACTATGGAAGATCGAGAACGTGAGAGGGCACCTTTCCAAGAGTGCCGACTGAACTCACGGATTTTTTCGTGTGGGACTTTTGTGGGATTGAGTTATACATCGTCCTGCATTGTTAGGCAAAATGGGCAGCGGGCGTTCCAGTAATCACAATTAAAAACATAAAGTTAGCGATTAATTTGCTAACTACGAACCAGGCGGTCGGAGGTTCGAATCCTTCCGGGCGCGCCATTTTACTATTAATATCAGTTAGTTACAGCGTTCCCATTGGCTATATTTTTGGCGCCTGTCCAATAGGGTTAAAAATATCCATTTAAATGGACAGGTGATGTCATTGCATGCCTTCCCGGTCTACATGTCATCCGTAACCAAGTTATTGACAGGCCACCAAAAAGCCAGCTTCGATCAAATACCGAAGAGGGGTTGCTGAAGTTAGCACGTCTGGGTGGCTTTTCAACGCATTCGACCTCGATGGAGTTTCCTCTTGCTGATCAATCGCCCCGGTCATGGTTGTAGCATTGCTTTAAGAAGAATATTTATGGATGCCGTGATCTATCTGATTTAGAGCTCGGTTCGTTGTGGTCGTGCTTGGCACGTGGTGATGCTCGATACGATTAGCCAGTGGGCTGGTATCGCTGCAATGCTTATCCACGCCATCAGGCGAATCATAGTCGGGGCAAACGAGTAACTTCAGTCTGGTTGTTACAGCAGCTATCAACGACGCCCAGAGTTGGCCAGGGTTTCAATGATAGCGCAGTGACCCCGACCATCGACGTTTTTACGACAGGCCTAGATCAGTTTGGTCAGCGCACTCTGCTTTCGCGTGGCGCAGTTCTTCGACACGGGCCTGCTGCTGTCTGACCAGTGCACTGCGATCAATGGCCGGTTGGTTTAATGCGATTCCCTCGAACGCATGGTGTGCCTGCAACTGCGCAATGTGCGCCCCGCGAATCATGATCTTGGACGGTACGCAACCAACGTTCACACAGGTGCCGCCGATGACAGCGCCACCTTCGATAAGGGTGACTTGCGCGCCTTCCTCGACGGCTTTTATTGCAGCGGCAAAGGCGCCCGAGCCGGTGCCGATGATGGCAATCCTCAGTTTGCTGTCACCGGTATCTTTTTCGATGCCGCCATTTCCAGTTTGCATACTAGCGCCATAGCCTTTTGACTCAACGGCATTCAGCAATTGGCCTGTGTCAGTTTCGCCCGTCGTTTCAATCGGTGCTTCTCCACGGGGAAAAGAGACAGACGCCGAAACCCCGGGGAGTGTATTGAGTGCTTGCTGCGCACTAATGGCGCAATCATCGCAGCTCATGCCGGCAATATTCAGTTTTACAAAGGCCACTATTATTCCCCAACCGGCACTTCACAACTCGCGCAGACTCTGCGTGGTGGCGAGACGATGTCCCAGATCGATACGGCCAGCATCACGGTGAGACCGGCATAGAACAGGTAAGTACTCCAGTGGTCGGTCCAGAACAGGTAGAGCGTCGCGAGCACCATCGAAGGGCCGGCGATACCCGCCAGCAGGCGATACCAGATACGGTGGGAAAAGAAAGAAAGGATGTTGGCGCCCAGGGCAATTCCCGCGAACACGGGGAGCAGGGTGTTGATAAACAGGCCCTCGTAGTGCCCGAGAAAGCCGAGCCCGACCGTGGCGCCGAGTGCTGCAATGGCCGGGAAGCAGGACGCGCAGCCCATGGCCTCGACAATGGCACCCAGGGTGCCGCTTTTATCAATCAGACTGCTGAATCACATGCTTTGCACTCCATCTATATTAAAGCTAGCCCTAACTTAAACGCCGTACTTAGGTACGGAGTCAAGATCGCTGGCTTTCGGCCTGCTTCCGGGGCCAGGTATTAATATATGCTTGCACATATATATGAAAATATGTATATATGTTGTCATGAATATACAAGCTGACCAGTTTTTCAAAATTCTTGGTGATCTCACCCGTTTACGAGTCCTGACACTGCTCAGTCGGGAAGGGGAGCTGTGTGTGTGTGAGCTGACCTACGCCTTGGGCGAAATTCAGCCGAAAATCTCGCGCCATCTTGCGCTCTTGCGTGAAGCCGGGGTAGTTCTGGATCGGCGCCAGGGTCAGTGGATCTACTACCGAGTCAATCCTGATTTGCCGGCATGGGCACGCGAGGCCCTCATGGCAACGTCCGAGGGTGTGATCACGCAGTCCCCCTTTAACGCGGACCTGCAAGCGCTCACGGATATGCCGAACCGGCCAGAAAGCGCCTGTTGTGCCTGATCAATCCTGATCAATATCAATAAGGAGATAACCGTAATGACTGTTCGTGTAGGTATTAATGGCTTCGGCCGCATGGGTCGGCTGGGGGTGCGCGCAGGTTGGGGAAGAGAGCCGCTTTCGATAGTTCGTGTAAACGAGATCTCGACCGATGCTGCGGGCTCGGCGCATCTGTTGAAGTTTGACTCGGTACACGGCATCTGGGACAAGGATTGTGAGGCCGAGGGTGAAACAATGATCATCGATGGCCAGCACATTAGTTACAGTCGCAACTCAACAATTGACGAGACCGACTGGTCCGATTGCGACATCGTGATCGAGGCCACAGGCAAGCACCACAAGCAACCGGAGACCCTGCAGCGTTACTTCAATCAGGGCGTGAAGAAGGTCATCGTGGCGGCGCCGACCGAGGGTGCGCTCAATATCGTCTACGGGATCAACGATCACCTATACGATCCGGCCGAGCACCACCTGGTGACAGCAGCCTCCTGCACAACGAACTGTTTGGCGCCGGTGGTCAAGGTGATGCATGAGCGAATTGGTATCGTGCACGGTTGTATGACCACCATCCACGACATCACCAACACCCAGATCATCGTCGATAAGGGTCACAAGGACCTACGTCGGGCCAGGGCCTGCGGCCAGTCGCTCATCCCAACGAGCACGGGGTCCGCCAAGGCCATTACCAAGATCTTCCCGGAACTGACCGGCAAGCTGAACGGTCACGCCGTACGCGTGCCCCTGCTGAATGCCTCATTGACCGATTTTGTTTTCGAGGCGGCCCGTCCGGTCACGGCAGAGGAGGTTAACGGGTATTTCAAAGCGGCGGCCGAAGGCGAGTTGCAAGGCATCCTCGGTTACGAGGAGCGTCCGCTGGTGTCGGTGGACTATCTGAACGATCCGCGCTCGTCGATTGTCGATGCGCTCTCCACGATGGTGATCGATGGTACACAGGTGAAAATCTATGCCTGGTATGACAACGAGTGGGGATACGTGAGCCGGATGATGGATCTTGCCAGCAAGGTTGCAGGAAGCTTGTAGATAATGGACGCGGCGACCCGAAATTATCTGGTAGTGACGGGTGGCTACTGGGCCTTTACCGTCACCGACGGCGCCATCCGCATGCTGGTGGTGCTGTATTTCCACCTACTGGGTTATTCGCCTTTCGAGGTGGCCATGCTGTTCCTGTTCTACGAGTTCTTTGGCATCGTCACCAACCTGGTCGGCGGCTGGCTGGGGGCACGCATCGGACTGAACCTCACCATGCACATCGGTATGGGGATGCAGGTGGTGGCACTGTTACTGCTTACCGTGCCCGATGCCTGGCTCTCGGTGCCCTATGTCATGGCGGCTCAGGCCCTGTCCGGCATCGCCAAGGATCTGAACAAGATGTCGGCCAAGGCGAGCGTCAAAATGCTGGCCGGGGACGGAAGTGAATCGAAGCTGTTCCGCTGGGTTGCAGCATTGACGGGATCCAAGAACGCCCTCAAAGGGGCGGGCTTCTTTGTCGGAGCGGCACTGCTCGAAGGGATTGGTTTCCGCGGAGCCCTGGCGCTACTGGCGGGTATGTTGTTACTGGTCCTGATTATCACCGCCGTCTTGCTGCCCAGGGGCGTCGGCAAGATGAAGTCCAAGCCGAAGTTTACCCAGGTGTTCTCCAATACACCGGCGATCAACTGGTTGTCGGCGGCACGCTTTTTCCTGTTCGGCTCGCGCGATGTGTGGTTCGTGGTAGGGCTGCCGGTGTTTCTCTACTCGGTGCTGGGCTGGAGCTTTACTCAAGTCGGCGGTTTCATCGCGCTGTGGGTGATTGGCTACGGCATCGTCCAGGCCAGCGCCCCCCGGCTGATCCGCCGTAGTCACCATGGGCAGGGACCCGGTGGCGCGACGGCGCGGCTGTGGGCCTTTATTTTGGCTGCCTTCCCGGCCGCGATGGCACTGGCGCTGCAGTCCGGGTTGAACCCGACACTGGTGCTGATCACCGGGCTGGTGCTGTTTGGGGCGGTGTTCGCCATCAACTCAGCGGTGCACTCCTACCTGATCCTGGCCTATTCGGACTTCGACAAGGTGTCGATGAATGTGGGTTTCTACTACATGGCCAATGCCGGCGGTCGCCTGACCGGAACCATTCTCTCGGGCCTGGTTTACCAGACCCAGGGGCTGACCGGTTGCCTGTGGTGGTCGGCGGCGTTCGTACTGGCAGCGGCGGTGCTGTCCTTCAAACTACCTGCCGTCGAGCCACAGGCCGAGACCGGCAAGCAAGCGGCCCGTGTTTGAGGCGTTTGCCAACGTGTGCACAGCAGTCCCCGGGACCCGGTACAGATCAGTGCACAAAACTGGCTAAACAATATTGAGTTACTCGAATCGAGGGGATGACGGATGAGTATGCAATGTGAAGTAACTGCCAAACAGGCAACAGGCAGCCCGATGGGGTTTTTCGAACGCTATCTGAGCGTGTGGGTAGCCCTGTGCATCGTGATCGGCATTGCGTTGGGGCACTTTTTTAATGGTGCATTTCAGATCGTTGGCGGCCTTGAAGTTTCGCAGGTCAACCTGCCGGTGGCGGTACTGGTGTGGCTGATGGTCATCCCCATGCTGCTCAAGGTCGACCTGCACGCGCTCAAGGGCGTGCGTGCGCACTGGCGAGGAGTCGGTGTGACACTGTTCGTCAACTGGGCGGTGAAACCGTTTTCCATGGCGCTGCTCGGCTGGTTGTTTATCGGGTGGCTGTTTCGGTCCTGGCTGCCGGCGGAGCAGATCGACAGTTATATTGCCGGGCTCATCATTCTTGCCGCCGCGCCTTGCACCGCCATGGTGTTCGTCTGGAGTAACCTGTCGAATGGCGAACCCCATTTCACCCTGTCGCAGGTGGCGCTCAACGACGTCATTATGATTTTTGCCTTTGCCCCCATTGTCGGGCTGCTGCTTGGCCTGTCGGCCATCATTGTGCCGTGGGATACCCTGCTGCTGTCGGTGCTGATCTATATTGTGGTGCCGTTGGTGATCGCCAGTATCTGGCGCAATCTGTTGCTCAAAGGTGAGCACGGTTATCTGCGGTTGCAACGGGTGCTCGATCGCATGCACCCGGTGTCGCTCTCGGCACTGCTCGCCACCCTGGTGCTGCTGTTCGGCTTTCAGGGCGAACAGATTATCGCCCAGCCGCTGATTATCGCCCTGCTGGCCGTGCCGATACTGATCCAGGTGTTCTTCAACTCCGGCCTGGCCTATCTGCTCAACCGTGCAGTACGCTCACCCCATTGTATCGCCGGACCCTCGGCGCTGATCGGCGCCAGCAACTTCTTTGAACTGGCCGTGGCGACCGCCATTGCGCTGTTCGGCTTCGAGTCCGGTGCGGCACTGGCAACGGTTGTTGGCGTACTGATCGAGGTGCCGGTGATGCTGCTTGTCGTGCGTGTAGTCAACCGTACGCGGGGCTGGTATGAACGTCGCGCTGGCGTGCCGACGTACGAAGAATGTTGCCCGACTGACCTTCCCCTGCACAGTGAACACTGAGGCGGACGATGTTCGACGCACTGGCCAATCACCTTGTTTACCTGTGGCTGGGAATGGATCCGGCCAGCCACAGTGGTGCCGCAGTGCATTTCTTCGTCATGGACACGGCGAAGATTTTCGTCATGCTGGTGGTCATTATCTATGTGATGGGGCTATTCCGCGCCCTGTTGTCGCCGGAGAAGGTGCGCGAATATGTGCGTGGCAAACCGCAGTGGCTGGCGCGCGGCTCGGCGGTCACGCTGGGTGCGGTCACCCCGTTCTGTTCCTGCTCGTCGGTGCCGCTGTTCATCGGCTTTGTCGAGGCGGGGATTCCGCTTGGCGTGACGTTTTCATTCCTGATTGCCAGTCCAATGATCAACGAAGTGGCGGTGGTGATCCTGTTCGGCATCCTTGGTTGGGAACTGACGCTGATGTACGTCGCCGCCGGGCTGACCGTGGCTTATGTCGGCGGGATCATCATGGAACGTTTCCGGCCCGAGCGCTGGGTGGAAGAATACGTCTGGAAGATCCAGGTGGGTGAGGCCGCACTGCCGCAGGCTGATACCTCGCTGGCCGGCCGCCACAGCTATGCCTGGGGTGAAGTAAAGGAAATTGTCGGTCGTCTGTGGAAATGGATTATCGCCGGGATCGCCTTGGGCGCATTGTTCCATGGTTACGTGCCCGAGGAATGGGTCACCGAGCATCTGGGTGGTCAGGACAACTGGCTGGCCGTACCCGGTGCGGTATTGCTCGGTGTGCCGCTGTATTCCAACGCCACCGGGGTGATTCCGGTGGCCGAGGCCATGCTCGGCAAGGGCGTAGCCATCGGTACCACGCTTGCGTTCATGATGAGCATCGCCGCGCTGTCGTTGCCGGAGATGATTATTCTGCGCAAGGTGATCCGCTGGCCTGCGCTGGCGCTGTATGCCGGGGTGCTCGCAGTGGCCTTTACCCTGGTAGGTTGGGGGTTCAATCTCATTTCTCTTTAACAGGACAAGGAAGCAGACTATGAAACAGCCGTTTTTGATAATGATGTTATTCGCACTATTGAACAGTATTCCGGTTCATGCCGCGGACCAAAGTCTTTCCGGCTATCTGTCGGATTACGACTATGCCGCCCGCAAGGCGATGAAGACCGACAGTGAAGCCCTCGTCAAAATGCTCGCCGAGGGTAGGGCACAGTTGATTGATATTCGCTTCAAGGAGGAATACGAGGCATGGCATATGGGCGTTGCCAAGAGTATTCCCCTGCCGGAATTACCGCAGCGCCTCAATGAGATCGACAAGAGCAAGGTCATCGTGACCGCTTGCCCACACAAGGACAGGGCAATTATTGCGATGATCTACTTAAAAACCAAAGGCTACGAGGTGAAATACTTGCAGGATGGCTTAACAGGTCTAGCCGAATACCTTCGTGGCGACAGGGCTCGCGATTTCATTCAGTCGCTTCCCCGATAACAGGAGATGAGTATGGCCGAACAACCGCAACTGCATTCCTCCATCGTCGCTATGGTTTCGCTCGCTGCCGGTATTGCCGCCAAACATCCCGACATGGGGCCGTGCCAGCTTGACCGCTTGCGCAAGGCCGGTGTGCCCCAACATCAAATCGATGCCGTAATCGAGATCGCTCGCCACCTCCGCGACGAGGCGGCGCAAAAATTTGATGCCGCCTTTGATGAGTGTGCAAAGGCTTCTGTTGAGCCGAAGGTACCGAAGGGAGCGCCGCTGGACATCAAGGTGAACGAAGTCGACGACGCCTGCTGCATGCCCACACCTGGCGGGCAAAGCTGTTGTTGAGCGTTTTTGGCAGGTAATCAAGGAGAATTAACTATGAAGAACATCAAAGTCCTCGGCAGCGGTTGTGCCAACTGCAAGCGCACCCTGGCACTCATCGAAGAGGTGGCCAAGGCCAGGGGCGTAGACGTTGAACTGGAAAAGGTAGAAGACATCGGCGCCATTATGAGCTACGGCGTCATGTCCACGCCCGGCGTGGTGATTGATGACAAGGTGGTCCATGCAGGCGGCGTGCCGGATCGCAAAACAGTGGAAAGCTGGTTTTTCTGATTGCTGAGACTGTCGTGAACAAGATGCCGCGATTGACTATGAATAGAATCATGATCACTGATTGATCAGTGAGGACACCAGGATGAATGAAAAATCAGCACCCCGTGACTTCTGGCCGCCGGATTCGCGAACGATAGCATCCATATCGATTCAGGCCTTTACCTACCGTTAAAACTTGAGGAGTGATTTCAATGAACACGACACTGCAGGAATACTTCGATACCGGAATGAAATTCCACGGTCACAAATGTCCGGCCATGCCCATGGGGTTGCGGGCCGGGCTGGCGGCAATGAAGAAACTGGGTGTTGAACGGGCGAAGAACAAGGAACTGATCGTTCGTTCAGAGACCGGCAAAGGACATGCAGCCGGCTGTTTTCTTGACGGCATCATGACAGCCACCGGCTGTACATATGGCAAGTCGAATATTGAGAAACTCTATTACAACAAAATGGCATTCACCCTGATCGACGTAAAGAGTGGTCGTTCTGTACGGGTATCACTGAAGCCTGACTTTTTCGAGGGCGCCCTGAACTCACCCTTCGTACAGCAGCGCGCCAGTGGTGTCGAACCCCAGGACATCCCGGCAGAAATCGTAGATCCACTGGTGGATAAAATTCTTAACCTGCCCGATGAGCAGTCTCTTGAAATTGGTGAAGTTCAGGCAATGGACGCACCCACAGGCAAGGGCACATTCAAGACCCGCCGTTGCAGTCAATGTGGCGAGGTCACCTTCGTTAACAAACTCCGGGTCACTGAAGCAGGCGACTATGTATGCATTCCCTGCTCGGGCTGGGGCAGTTAGCAAACCAGATGGGTTGTCACGAAAATCAGTTCCCATGGGGAATGTATGGTCCAGCAGTTACTGTTGAGTTCGATGGCGGAAAGGGTGGTGCGCAAGGCCCCCATGACCATCATTGCCGTCAAACCCCAACACATAATAGAGAAGTTGTGCCGCTGCTGGCAGTAACCCGGAGAGGCATGATATGGAACTGACCCCGGCTACCTACGGAATTGCTGCCGGCCTGATTTTTGTCGTCTCTTTCATCTTCGCCATGCTCGGGCTTGGTGGCGGCATGCTCTATGTGCCCATCTTCAAGTGGTTGGAGTTTCCGGTAAAAACAGTGGCCATCCCTATTGGTCTGTTGTTAAACGGTTTGAATACCTTGCTTGCCTTTATTCGCTATGCGCGGGAAGGGCTGGTGGATTTTCGTGGTGGCATGCCGGCGGCGCTCACTGCCCTGGTACTGGCACCTGTCGGCGCCTGGTCAGTCCAGTTCGTCTCGCGGGATACACTGCTATTACTGTTTGCCATAGCCGTGATCGTGGCCGGTGTGCGCACGCTCATGACCTCCGGACAGAGCGAACCGAAGGACAAGATATCCGTGGGCAAGCGCATGGCCATTGGAGGTATCGTTGGTGGCTTTGCCGGCTTCATGGGCGGTCTGTTGGGTCTGGGTGGAGGATTTATTATTGCCCCGATGCTGATGGAGATGGGATATCCCACCAAAGAGGCTGCCGCCACCACCGCCTTCATAGTTACATTCTCATCTTTTTCAGGTTTTCTTGGACACATGGCGGAAGGGCGTATCGACCCGGTGCTGGCTGCAGTGACCGTGGTCTCCGTGATCGTGGGTTCCCAGTTGGGCGCCTGGTACATGGCCAGGAAAGCCCGGCCGGGCTGGGTCAAAAAACTCTATGGCGTGGTACTTCTCGGTGTTGCCGCGAAACTGTTACATGATATTTATACTGACTGAGTAACAATGGATAACCGACTACGTACTAAATCAGTTTTCATTTGGTAATAAACAGGCTATGTCACACGACCATTTACATGCGGCACCGGAGTCCGGCAAAAGGCTGGCCCTTGTCGTTGCGCTGAATTTTCTGATCACCATTACTGAAATCATCGGTGGTTTGGTCTCAGGCAGTCTGTCCCTGCTGTCGGATGCACTGCACAACTTCAGTGACGGCATTGCGGTGATCATCGCCTGGATAGCCATTCGGCTGAATACACGGCCGCGAGACGATCATTACACTTTTGGCATGAAACGCGCTGAGGTGCTAGCGGCGGTCGTCAATGCAGGCGCCCTGGTAGCAATCAGCCTGTGGCTGTTCGTTGAGGCCTGGGATCGCTTCCGCTACCCGGCCCCCATTGCCGGTGTCGTCATGACGGGCGTGGCGACCGTGGGGCTCGTGGCCAATGTGCTGGGCACCTGGCTGTTGCATCGCGGTTCAAAACAGAACATGAACCTGCGTGCCGCCTATCTGCACTTGTTTTCTGATGTCATCTCCAGTATTGGCGTAATCCTCGGTGGTCTGGCGATCACCTTTCTTGGCATTAGCTGGATCGACCCGTTATTGACACTGCTGATAGGTCTGTACGTGTTGAAGGAAAGCCTGCAGATCCTGTGGCGGGCGCTGGGTGTTTTCATGCTGGCCTCACCACCCGATGTATCGCTGGCGACGGTTCGTGAGGCACTGCTGGATATCCCCGGTGTCGAGGGTGTTCACCATCTGCATCTCTGGCAGGTGTCGGAACATGATACCCACTTCGAGGGCCACATTACGGTTGTAGACCAACCGGTGAGCGAGACGGCAGGAATACGCGCCATTGTCGAGGCGCTGCTTGCTGATCGCTTTGATATCAATCATGTTACCCTGCAAATTGAAGAGCAGCAGACGACTTGCTCAACAGTAGATCTGCCGTGAGCATGGTCGTTGATTCGGATTGACCGCTAATAACTGTCCTTTACCGACTTACGTTCAGTAGCGATCATGCGCTAGGGCCCTATGCATTCAATCCTCCCAGGCTATTTGCAATAGTATCGGCTTGACTTCGATTCATGATGTGGCCCCGAACATGGTGGCAACAAGATCAACGGGCGTAAAGCAGCGATGGCTGCTGGTGTGGGTTGCGTATTCTTAATCACGAGCCGATCAGTAGCAGGAATAACCTGTCAGGGGCACACAAAAAAATGAGCTGTTACCAGGAAATTGTCTGTTGTGGGCTTGGAGAATCGAGCATCTCAGTTGTCCAATAGAATGCACCAAATAGCCCCATATAAAGGCAATTAAGGCCAAATAGCCGATTTCTATTGGACAAATATTATCGATTTTCAATAAACAAAACAGCAGGATAGGGTGTTTAGACTGGAACACTACGAACCAGGCGGTCGGAGGTTCGAATCCTTCCGGGCGCGCCATTTTTATTGCTTTATATTTAGTCAGTTATGTCACAGTCTTGCTGCCTGTGATTTCTGAACCTTTCCATTTTGTGCCAGTTTTGTGCTAACCGGGAGTCAAACCTGATAGTACATGCGGATCGTACTCGCTAATAAATCAGCGTGTTAACGACCATCGTGCATTCTCTGTTCTACTGGCAACAATGCGGGTGAAAAACCAGGTTGTCTGCTTTCTTTATAACAGGTCTTTCAGCTTCTCGTTCGCCAGAATGATCTTGCGTTTTCTGCGCAACTTTACGATCGTGGGATCGAAGTTGTCCATGATATCTTTGTAAGTGTTGGCAAGAAAATCGAGTGCGAGATGTTTCTCCTGCTCGATCAGATTATCACCTTCTGCCGGTTCGCCAGCGATACACCGACAGTCACTGATAAAGTGCCGGAATCGTACGGCATCCAGAGCTGTCGCATCGGAAAACACGAAGTCCATTTGTGGTTCGTTATCCCTTGTTCGATCCCTCATGTACACGCATGTTGTTGGTGACGTTTCGAATCGATCAAGCAGTGCTTCGTATCTTTCCCGCATATAGGCGTAGTAGCGATCTCGCAGTGCCTGCAACTGGCCTTCCAGCCCGTCGGCATCGATTCGTTTGTCGTAGACATATCCTGTGTCTTCCCGCTTGCCATGCTTCGGGCCATTGATAAATTGGCAGGGAATGAGTTCGTCTATCCGTTCAAACCCGAGCTCGTCCAGTCCATCGGTCAGATACCCGGCCAGGGAACTGATATCGGCATAATGGAACGTACCGTCAATCGTTAACCTTGCCCAGCAGCGATGAATATCTCCCTGGTAGGGGCGTATTTTGTAATCTGGATCCTCCTGTTTGCGCGCATGTTCCTGGAAGTAGTGATCATCACGCGCGTAATCGCCTACCGTGCTGAAATCGAGCAGCGTAACATCCGTAGGAAGATACTCATTCAGTAAGAAATTATCCTCACCGATGCCCTGTAAGGGCAACAGAGTGCTGTTCAATAACAGATACTGGCTATCGTCAAACGTATCCAGTACGGAGTCCAGTTCCTCTGTCGTGTTGACTGCGAGGCCAAACAATTTCTTGAGGACAGTTTTCCGGATACGGAAGCTATCTTCCATACCAAGGTGTAGCCGATAATATTCACGCTCGGTTTCGGATAATGCGAAATAGTCTGGCTTTACCCGGATAACAGCCTGTCGCAGGACCGCGTTCCACTCTGTCTGATTTGTTTCCACAGTTTTACCCGGGTGTGTCCTTATAGGCAGTG
>Ga0316191_10002829_pt1 | contig 12709 bp, 9 predicted proteins | sample Eddworburr2cm_MG_FD_204928 | JGI IMG/M metagenome (GOLD analysis project Ga0316191, IMG submission 204928) | Coastal sediment microbial communities from Maine, United States - Eddy worm burrow 2 cm | ecosystem: Environmental > Aquatic > Marine > Coastal > Sediment | place: USA: Maine | collected...
CTGACCCCGGAGTCTAAAAGTCAGGGCTATCTCGCCTGCCTGCACGACCTGCAGGAAATTCTTGCCGACCTGACCGGCATGAAGGGTGTGTCGCTGACCCCCATGGCTGGCGCTCAGGGAGAGTTTGCCGGCGTGGCCATGATCCGCGCCTACCACGAGGCACGTGGCGATGTGGCGCGCACCGAGATCATCGTCCCGAACGCGGCTCACGGCACCAATCCGGCCACGGCCGTGATGTGCGGCTACAAGGTGACGGAAGTCCCGGTAGACGACAGTGGTGACGTGGATGTGGAGGCGCTCAGGGGCGTGGTTGGCCCGCAGACCGCCGGGCTCATGATGACCAACCCGTCCACCTGCGGTGTGTTCGAGCGTCAGATCGAAACCATTGCCGGGATCGTTCACGAGGCGGGCGGGCTGCTTTATTACGATGGCGCCAATCTGAACGCCATCCTGGGTAAGGCGAAGCCGGGCGACATGGGCTTCGATGTGCTGCACATGAATCTGCACAAGACGTTCGCCACCCCGCACGGCGGCGGCGGCCCGGGCGCCGGGCCTGTCGGCGTCGGTGAGCGCCTGTTGCCCTACCTGCCGACACCGACCGTCGGCCGTTCAGAAGATGGCACCTATCGCTGGCTGACCGACGCCGACCTGCCGGACAGCATCGGCCGTCTGTCCGGCTTCATGGGTAACGCCGGCATCCTCCTGCGCGCCCTGTCTTACGCGCTCATGCTCGGCCGGGAAGGCATGCACCGGGTTGGCGAGTATGCCACCCTGAACGCCAACTACATGGCCAGGCGGCTGGCGGAGGCGGGCTTCGAGCTCGCCTATCCGGATCGGCGGGCGACCCACGAGTTCATCCTCACCTTCAAGTCTCAGGCGAAGAACCTCAACGTCACCGCCATGGACTTTGCCAAGCGGCTGCTGGACTACGGCGTTCACTCGCCCACGACGTACTTTCCGCTGCTGGTGCCGGAGTGTTTTCTGGTGGAGCCGACGGAGACGGAAAGCCTGGAAGAGCTGGACGCCTTTGTGGCAGCGCTGGTGCAGATTCAGGCAGAGGCCGAGTCCCAGCCGGAAACGGTGACGGGTGCGCCTTTCACGCTCCCCGTGCGCAGGCTCGACGACGTGAAGGCGGCCAGGGAGCTCGATCTGGTCTGGCGTCCGAAGGCTGAGGTCTAAGCCGCATGGCGTAGCGCAAGGGCGCGGCCCGGATTCAAAGCTCGGCTTTGAAGTCCTCCAGGCTCGTCAGCGGCAGCGAGCAGGACAGTCCCTGGCAACGATACGCCACTACACCCGCGCGCTGCTCGGCGCTGACCAGTTTCGGCAGGTAGGCCGGCAGACCGTCTGTCACTTCCCAGGGAATGGCGAACACGGCTCTGGCCGGCTGGTAGCCCACACGTGCGGCTTCGAGCCAGGGCGCCATTTCCGCTTCGCTACCCCGGATGATGATCTGCTCAGGGCCAACCAGGTCCAGCTCCAGCGCTGAGAGCAGCGTGCAGTGACCGGCTGGATAGCGGCGCATCTGCGGCTCTGCCCAGCTGAGCGTGCCAGCGGCGGCGTCCAGAAAGCGCGGTTCCCCGAACAGATGCCCGAGCCGGATCAGGGCTTCCGCCATGGCCCCGTTACCCGGCGGCTGGGCGTCGTCCATGCTGGGCTTGGGTCGGTAAATGAGATCCTCGTGGTCGTGGGCGGTGAAGAAGAAGCCCCCTTGATCCACGTCCTGATAATGCGCGAGCGTGGCTTCGGCGAGCGCCAGCGCGAAGTGGGCGTCCTGCTCGCGCCATCTGGCCGAAAGCAGATCCGTCAGGCCGACAAGCAGGTTCGCATGGTCGTCGAGGTAGCCGGCGTAGCCTACGCTGCCGTCTGCCCAGGTCGCGGCCAGACGCTCGCCATCCCACAGCGATTCACGAATGAAGTCCACGCACTGGGCGGCCGCATCGATCCAGTCCTGGCGGCCGGTCAGGGTACCGGCCTTTGCCAGGCCGCTGATAACCAGTCCGTTCCAGCCGGTCAGTACCTTATTATCGAGCCCGGGTGCGGTCCGCTCCGTCCGAGCGCTGAGGAGTTTCCTGCGGCCACTGGCCAGTACTGCATCTGCCTCCGCCCGATCCATGGACAGCCGCTCCACCACCGATCGCCAGGCATCGTAACGATGCAGGTTCCACTTCCCTTCGAAGTTGGCCGGCTTGTCCAGGCCATACAGGGTTTCGAGAACCAGATACTCGTCCTCGTCGGTGAGTCTTTTCACCTGATCCCGGCGCCATAGGTAATACAGGCCTTCCTGACCTTCAGAATCCGCATCGAGGGCTGAGTAGAAGCCACCGGCAGGATCACGCATTTCCCGGATCAACCAGTCGGCGGTCTCAGAGAGCGCGGCCCGAAAGAGCGGATCGGGGCTCACGGACAGAGCCTCACTGTAGAGTCCGAGCAGCTGACCGTTGTCGTAGAGCATCTTCTCGAAGTGCGGGACCATCCATTTGCGGTCGGTGGCGTAGCGGAAGAAGCCGCCGCCCAGGTGGTCATAGATGCCGCCCCGGGCCATCTTGGTGAGGCTGGTCATGACCCGGTCCAGGGTCTCCCGCTTGTCCTTCAGCTCGGGATTCAGGGCCCAGTGCCTGAGCTCCCGGGCCAGCGTCGTCGGCATGGGGAACTTCGGTGCGGTGCCGAAGCCCCCTTCGCTGCTGTCGTACTGGGCGGCCAGCATCTCGTGGGCGGCCTGGATATGGGCCATGCCCGGCTCAGCGCCTTGCTCGCCATCTTCCCCTTGCCGGGGTGCGTTCAGCTGGTTCAGCACCTCGCTCACCTTCTCGCCCTGGCTGGTCAGCTCGTCCCGTTTCGTCTGGAAGGTTTCCGAGATTCTGAGCAGCAGGTCGGTGAAGCCGGGCAGCTGATGTCGGGGTGTTTTCGGAAAGTAGGTGCCGGCGAAGAATGGCAGCAGCGTATCCGGATCGAGAAAGGCGGTGAGCGGCCAGCCGCCGGTCTGCTGGGTCAGGAGCTGATGGGCGAGCTGGTAGACCTTGTCCAGGTCCGGCCGCTCTTCCCGGTCCACTTTAATGTTCACGAAGTGCGCGTTCATCACCGCGGCCGTGGCGTCGTCCTCGAATGACTCATGGGCCATCACGTGGCACCAGTGACAGGCGGAGTAGCCGATGGAGAGGAGAATGGGTCTGGCGGTATCCCGGGCTGCAGCGATTGCCTGGTCATCCCAGGGCTGCCAGGCCACCGGATTGTCTGCATGCTGCTTCAGGTAGGGGCTGCTTTCAGCGCCCAGGCGGTTGGTCAGCGCTCCGTCGCTTTGTCCTGTGCTCAATGGGGCGTCCTCTCCATCTGTCCGGCGGGGGTGAATTGGTATTCTTCAGGACTTTAGGGTTCAATCGGCCGAAGGACAATCGAGGAAGGGCGCAATGGTAGACGCCGATGGCTACCGGCCGAACGTTGGCATCGTGTTGTCCAACGATCGGGGTCAGGTGCTCTGGGCGCGACGTGTGGGCGGACAGGACCACTGGCAGTTCCCCCAGGGCGGCATAAATTCCAGGGAATCCGTTGAGGATGCTCTGTTCCGTGAGCTCTACGAGGAAGTAGGGCTTCAGTCCGGCAGCGTGGAAATCCTGGCCAGAACCAGCGGCTGGCTCCGCTACCGGCTGCCGAAGCGAATGCGTCGGCACAACTCGTCACCGGGCTTTGTCGGCCAGAAACAGAAGTGGTTTCTGCTGCGCATGCTGTCCGAGGACGATCAGGTGCAGATGCACCACTCCGATCAACCCGAGTTCGACCACTGGCGCTGGGTAAGCTACTGGTATCCGGTGGGTCAGGTCGTGGATTTCAAACGCGACGTCTATCGACGAGCGCTGAAAGAGCTTGCGCCGCACCTGCTGAATCACGTTTCACAACGGCTGCCGGCGGGCCTGAGTGCTTCGCGCGGCTCTCCGTCGCAGCGCGGCTCTCCGATGGGGCGCGGCTCTCCCTTGGAGAGCTGACCAGGATATGCTGAACACCCTTCGCAGCATCGTTCAGGATGTCGCGGGCGCCGGGTCCTTCCGTGAGCAGCTCGACCTCCTCGTGCACGACGTCCGCGTTGCCCTCGGCACCGAGGTCTGTTCCATCTACCTGATGAATCGTGACCGGGACCAGCTGCTGTTTGCGGCGAACGAAGGCCTGAACAGCGATGCGGTCGGCACCGTCAGTCTGGACCCGAACCAGGGCCTGGTGGGACTGGTGGCTGAACGGGCGGAACCGATCAATCTGAACAACGCCACCGTGCACCCCCGTTTCCACCTGGTGCCCGAAATCGGCGAGGACGCATTCCATGCCTTCCTGGGCGTGCCGGTCATCGACCACCGGCAGGTGCTCGGCGTGCTGGTCGTGCAGCAGCGTGAGCGGCGCAAGTTCGACGAGAGCGAAGAGGCCTTTCTGGTCACCCTGTCGGCTCAGCTTGCCACCGTCATCGGCCACGCGGAAGCCACCGGCGACATGCAGCAGCTCTTCGCCAATGACACCGCCCCGGCGCTGGAGCGTGCGGATGCCATTTTCCGGGGGGTAGGCGGCACACCCGGCATCAGCATGGGGACCGCCGTGCTCATCCACCCGCCGGCGAACCTGGAAGCAGTCCTGGACAAGGTCATCGAAGACATCAGCACCGAGCTCATGGTGCTCGATCGGGCCATCGAATCGGTTCGCAATGACATTCGGCGGATCAGCGAGCAGTTTGCCGCCAGCCTGCCGCCGGAGGAGCTGGCGCTGTTCGACGTCTACCTGCACATGCTGGATGACAATGCGCTGGCCGGCGATATCCGGGATCGGGTGCGCAAGGGCTCATGGGCTCAGGGCGCGCTCAAGCAGGTGATTCACGAGCACGTGCGCCGCTTCGAAGCCATGGAAGATCCCTATCTCAGGGAGCGGGGCGCGGACGTGAAGGACCTCGGCCTCCGGGTGCTTGCTTATCTTCAGGATATCCGATCCAAGAAGATCCACTTCCCGAATGACACCATCCTGGTCGGTGACGAGGTGACGCCCGGTATGCTGGCGGAGGTGCCGGCAGAACGGCTCAGAGCCATCGTTTCCGTGCGCGGGTCTGTTAATTCACATCTGGCCATCCTGGCCCAGTCGCTGGATATCCCGGCCATCATGGGCGCGATCGATTTCCCGGTGGCCAATGTCGACAACCAGCCACTCATCGTCGACGGTTTCTACGGTGAGGTGATCTGCAACCCTTCCCCGCGCACATACGAGCACTATCAGACCCTGATCGCAGGCGAGCGGGAGCTGGCCGAGGAGCTGGAGGAGCTCAAGGACTTCAAAGGGGTCACCCTGGACGGCTGGCGGGTCGGGCTCTGGGTGAACATCGGCCTGACCGGCGTCGGGCGTTCGCTGGACCGGGGCGCGGAAGGCATTGGCCTGTTCCGCACCGAGATCCCGTTCATGACCAAGGAACGTTTTCCGTCCGAAGAGGAACAGCGGGCCATCTATCGGGAGCACATGGAGGCCTTCGAGCCCAAGCCGGTAACCATGCGGACGCTGGACGTGGGCGGCGACAAGGCGCTCTCCTATTTCCCCATCGTGGAGGAGAATCCCTTTCTCGGCTGGCGTGGCATTCGGGTGACCCTGGACCACCCCGAGATCTTCATGGTTCAGGCCCGGGCGATGCTCCGGGCCAACGAAGGGCTGGTGGGCGATCTGCGCATCATGCTGCCCATGATCACCTCCATCACCGAGGTGGAGGAGGCGAAGGCGCTCGTCGAAAGGGCTTATCAGGAGGTGCTCGAGGAAGGCGCGAACGTCAAACAGCCGCAGATCGGCGTGATGGTCGAGGTGCCCGCTGCCGTGTATCAGGCCAGACGGCTGGCCGGCATGGTGGACTTCCTGGCGGTGGGCTCCAACGACCTGACCCAGTACATGCTCGCCGTGGACCGGAACAACCCGCGGGTTGCTGGTCTATACCATGAAACCCATCCTGCCGTTCTATCCGCACTTCAGGAAGTGGCCAAAGCGGCGACGGCTGAAAACACCCAGTTCGGCATCTGTGGGGAGCTGGCAGGTAATCCGATCGGCGCCGTGCTGCTGATGGCCATGGGCTATCAGGTGTTGTCCATGAACGAGACCAGCCTGCCCAAGGTGAAGTGGCTCATACGCAACATCAAACGCTCGGATGCCCGGCGCATGCTGGCCCGGGTGCTGCGGATGGATACGGCGGAGGAGGTGCAGGCCTTCATGCACCGGCAGTTGAACGAGGCCGGGCTCGGCAGGGTGTTGCCCACCCACCATTGATCCGGAATCAGCCGCGCGGCGCTCAGCCGAGCGGAATTTCCATTCGAGTGTTGCCTGCTGCTACGCCGCCGCTGAGGTAAATCTGCTCGTGGAAGAGGATCCGCCGCCCCTGCGCATCGAAGATCACAGCGGTGCTGGCCCGGGTGCCATACTCCTCGCCGATGATGAAGCAGGGCGCGACGCGGCGTTCCAGTTCCAGTGGACGGCCGCGCTTCGGCAGGTCTCTATCGTCAGGCTGGTGTTCATCGTGCAGGATCCGGATCAGGCTGTCCGTGTCTGGTGCGCCAGCGACATCCCCCAGCGCCTGACGGCCGGCGACCACCTTGGGCCAGGTTGCGCCGAGCTCGGCATTCGCGAGGCCATAGACGCCGGGTTTCAGATCCTCCGTATAGCCCCGGTTCGAGGTGTAGGCCAGGCTCGAGCCATCGTAAGTGAGCAGGTTGAAGCCGCGATAGTCGGCGCCATGGATCTCATGCGCGAAATGGTGCGCGCTGACTTCGCTGTGAAGAAAGTCACCGACCAGAGCGCCCCGGGACAGCGGCGGCTCCGGCCCGTCTGCTTCTTCAGCGAAGTTGGTCACGGTGGCGAAGCGTCCTGAGCGGGTCACGCCCAGCCAGGTGCCGCCCGCGGAAAGATCCCTGCCGGCGAATACGTTCGGCGCATCCTGCCAATGGTGTGCGCTCTCGGCGGGGCGCGCGTAGAATTCGTCCCGGTTCGCGGCGACGACGAGCGGATAATCCGAGTCGGGCTGATAAGAAAATAGAACGAGACACATCCGGATATCATGCACTATCCCGACATCGATCCCATCATCTTCTCCCTGGGTCCGCTCGCCGTACGCTGGTATGGGCTGGCTTATCTCGCAGCATTTGCTACCTGCTGGTGGCTGGGCACTTTGCGGGCCAGGCGGCCGAACAGCGGCTGGACGGCAGAGGCGGTCTCAGACGTGGTGTTCTATGGTGCGGTAGGGGCGGTCCTCGGTGGCCGGTTCGGCTATGTGTTCTTCTACGGCTTCGAGCAGTTTCTCAGGGATCCGGTCTGGCTGATACGGATCTGGGACGGCGGCATGTCCTTCCACGGCGGCCTGATCGGCGCACTGCTCGGCCTGGCCTGGTTCGGACGCCGGACCGGCCGCACTTTCTTTCAGGTCAGTGACTTCATCGCACCATTGGTGCCCCTGGGGCTCGGCTTCGGCCGGCTCGGCAATTTCGCCAATACCGAGCTACCGGGACGGATGACCGAGTCCGCCTTCGGCCTGATCTATCCCTGCTCGGCGGACGCCATCCGCAGCATCAATCCCCTGTGCACCGGCCAATGGGAGGCTTTCGCCCGGCATCCATCCCCGCTCTATCAGGCCTTCACCGAGGGGCTCCTGCTTTTCGTGCTGGTCTGGCTGGTTTCCAGCCGGCCGCAACCGGCCGGACTGGTCTCCGGCGTGTTCCTGATCGGCTACGGAACGGTGCGCTTCATCACCGAATTCTTCCGGCAACCGGACAGCCACCTGGGCTTTATCGCCTTCGAATGGCTCACCATGGGTCAGCTTCTGTCGCTGCCCATGGTCATCGTTGGTATGATTTTCGTCTTCTATGCCCGGACGAACGGAAAGTCCGCCACACAGAATCGAAACGCCGCCTGACCCGACTCGAACAAAAAACTATGCAGCAATATCTGGATCTCCTCCGCCACGTCCGGGACAACGGCGTTTACCGTGAAGACCGAACGGGCACCGGCACCTACAGCTCGTTCGGCCATCAGCTGCGCTTCAATCTGGCGGACGGCTTTCCGCTCGTGACCACCAAGCGGGTGGTGATGCGCCTGGTGACTCATGAGCTGCTGTGGTTTCTGATGGGCAGCACCAACATCAAGTATCTGCTCGAGCACAACGTGCACATCTGGGACGAGTGGGCCGACGAGGACGGCAACCTGGGCCCGGTCTATGGCTCTCAGTGGCGTTCCTGGCCCACCCCCGAAGGTGGCAGCATCGATCAGATCGAGGCGGTGGTGGCCAGCATCAAAACTAACCCGTCGTCCCGGCGCCACATCGTCAGCGCCTGGAATGTCGCGGAGGTGGACACCATGGCCTTGCCTCCCTGCCACACCCTGTTCCAGTTTTACGTGGCTGACGGAAAACTGTCCTGCCAGCTCTACCAGCGCAGTGCCGATCTGTTTCTAGGCGTGCCTTTCAACATCGCCTCCTATGCGCTGCTGACCATGATGATGGCTCAGGTCTGCGATCTGGAGCCGGGCGATTTCGTGCACACCTTTGGCGATACCCACCTGTACTCGAATCACCTGGAACAGGCTGATCTGCAGCTCTCCAGGCAGCCGCGACCGCTGCCGACCATGAAGCTGAATCCGGCGGTGAAGGATATCTTCGGCTTTGCCATCGACGACTTTGAGCTGTGTGGCTACGAGCCGCACGGCACCATCAAAGCGCCGATCGCGGTCTAGCCGCTTTGGACATCTCCCTCATCTGGGCCATGGCCGAGAATCGCGTCATTGGCCGTGGCAACAGCCTGCCCTGGCGATTGCCGAAAGACATGCAGTTCTTCATGGCCGCCACCATGGGCAAGCCGGTGATCATGGGGCGCAAGACGTTCGAGTCCATGAAGGCGCCTCTGCCGGGTCGGACCAACATCGTCATGACCCGCGAACAAGGCTATGACCGGGCCGGGATCAAGGTGGTGGCGAACTTCGCTGAGGCGCTCAGGGCAGCCCGGGCTCAGTGCGAGATCGACGGGGTCGACGAGATCATGGTGGCCGGCGGTGCGGAGATCTACCAGCTGGCACTTGCGGTGGCCACGCGGCTGTACGTCACAACCGTTCATGCGGAGATCGACGGCGATACCTTTTTCCCGGCGTTCGATTGGGCCGACTTCGAGGAAGCTCGTGCCGAGTCCTTTCCCGAGGACGAAAAACACAGCCACAACTTCACCATCAGCGTATTCAACCGCAAACGCTAGCGGGGGCGGGTCAACCGAGATGCTGAATCCAGCTGCCATCACAAGGCAGCTCACGCCAGCTGGCGCCAGGTACCGCAGTGCCTTCCGGTATCTCCAGCACCTCGATGAGTTCACCTGCAGCCAGGTCCAGCAACGCCAGCTGGGCAAGGCGAGTGCTGGTCAGGCTGAAGTGGTGCGCCTGGTCCCTGGCCCGGCTGAGATCACAGCTGCCACGGTCCAGATCCCTGAGCAGGCGGTCCGCGGCTTGAGGCTCAGGCACTCGCATTCGATAGAGGCGGCGCGCGCCGTCCCAGTCCAGCATTTCGAGCAGGTAGGCTGTCGCGCAGCTGCGGCAGCGTATGAGCCAGTCGGTCGGCCCCAGGTGATCGTCCAGCACCAGCGCGCCGTCGAACGGATAGGGCCCGGGGATCAGGTGCGGGCAGATCTTTAGCGGACGGGCTTGCATGGCGGTGCAGGTGGTCCCTGATTGACCTCGGAGGTCGGGTTCCCTAGCTTAGCCCATTCGTTTTTTCCGCGGAGTAGTACATGCGCATAGGAGTCCCAGGGCCTTTCTGCCTGGCGCTGGCTGTCTGGCTGGGTGTGGCAGGCTGCAGCGCCGCCCCCACAGCCCCTGAGGATACGCAGCAACAGGGTGCGCTGGTGCTTCGCGATGTGCCGCCTGTGCCTGACTCAACCGTGGAGCGGCTCCGCCAGTATCAGAACACCCGCGCCGCCGACTTGCACGGCTGGTCCGGCAGTGCCCTGCTCATTGGCACGCGATTTTCACAGACCAGCCAGGTGCATCGCCTTAAGCAGGCCATGGGCGCGCGTGAGCAGATCACCTTCTTCGATGAGCCCATCCTCGGCGTCTACACCACACCAGCCAACGAGAACGGATTTCTTTACTCGAAAGATGTGGGAGGATCGGAGTTCTATCAGCTGTTCTACTTCGACTGGGCCACCGCCTCGCACCGCCTGCTGACGGATGGCCGTTCCCGCTACGGCAGTGTGGTCTGGTCGAGCGCTGGGGATGCGTTCGCCTACTACACGACCGAACGTAACGGTCGCAGCAGGGATGTGCACGTTCAGCGGCTCGACGACGGCGCCATCACCGTCGCGGTGGAAGAGGACGAGGGTGCGTTCTCACCGCTGGATTTCTCGCCCGAAGACGACCGCCTGCTGGTCAGCCGCTATCTGTCCATCAATGAGTCACGCCTGTATGAGGTGGATCTGGCCAGCGGTTCCCGGCGGGCGCTGCTCGACGAAGATCTTTCGGTGGCGATCGGGATGGCGAGCTACGATGCACAGGGCACGGGCGTTTACTTCACGTCCGATCTGGGCGCTGAGTTCGTCCGTCTGCACCATCTGGATCTGAACACGGGTGAGATCGAGGTGCTGACCGCCGACGTGCCCTGGAACGTGGAGGAGTTCGCGTTGTCCCCCGACGGCCGGCATCTTGCGCTGGTGGTGAATGAAGCTGGCCTCTCCCGCCTCGTGGTCTGGCGGCTGCCGGGCCATCGGCCGCTGGCATTGCCGGAGCTGCCGGCGGGCGTCGTTACCGGGCTCCAGTTCTCGGCAGATGGTCAGAACATCGCACTGTCGCTGGTGACGCCCACCGCGCCAGCCGATCTCTGGACACTATCCCTCGAAGCCCGTCTGCTCGCCCGCTGGACGAACAGCGAGGTGGGTGGCCTGGATGCCGATGGCTTTACAGCACCGGAGCTGATCACCTATCCAACTTTCGATCAGGTGGATGGCGGGCAGCGTGATGTCCCGGCCTTTGTGTTCCGGCCGGAAGGAGCGGGACCGCATCCAGTGCTCATCCACATTCACGGGGGGCCGGAAAGCCAGTATCGACCCTACTTTTCTCCCACCTTCCAGTATCTGGTCCATGAGCTCGGCATGGTGGTGGTCGCGCCCAACGTGCGCGGTTCGAATGGCTACGGTAAGAGCTACCTGAAGCTCGATAACGGCTTCAGGCGGGAGGACTCGGTGCGTGACATCGGTGCTTTGCTCGACTGGATCGAAACCCAACCGGATCTCGATGCGGAACGTGTGGTCGTCCGGGGCGGCTCCTACGGCGGCTACATGGTGCTTGCCGCCCTCGTTCATTACTCGGAGCGCCTGGCGGCGGGTATCGAGTCCGTCGGCATATCGAACTTCGTGACCTTTCTCGAGAACACCCAGCCCTATCGCCAGGACCTGCGTCGGGCGGAGTATGGGGATGAGCGGGACCCGGAAATGCGCACGCATCTGGAAGCGATCTCCCCGCTGAACCAGGTGGAGAAGATCAGCCGGCCGCTGCTGATCTCCCAGGGCGCGAACGATCCGCGGGTTCCGGCCAGCGAGAGCGAGCAGATCTATGCTGCGCTGAAGGCCGAAGGTATCCCGGCCTGGTACGTGCTTGCGGAAGATGAAGGGCACGGCTTCAGAAAGAAATCCAACCTGGACTACAACACGGCGGTGATGAGCCTGTTTCTGGAGCGATATGTCCTCTCCGACGCGGACGAACCATCAACCCGGGATCGGCCGGAGTACGTGATCCATTGAGCGCTGAAGAAAAGATGACGGCTGAAAGCCAGCCGCCCCGACCGGAAGCGGGTGGTGGAGTGGGCATACTCGTCAATCCCATGTCCGGGCGTGATGTTCGTCGCCTGGCTGCCCATGCGTCCAACATGACCCACGAGACCAAGCGCGACATCGTCGCGCGCATAGCGGCTGGCGCAGACGCCTTCGGTGCGGGTGTGCTGCACGCCGCCCGGGAACCGTTCCGCATCACGGCGGCGGCGCTCGAGAACATGCCGCTCGATGCCCGTCTCAACATCATTGATAACAAGGTCACCAATACGGCGCTGGATACGGAGAATAACGTCCGGGCGTTTGTGGAAGCCGGCTGTCGGGTCATCGTCTCGCTGGGTGGGGACGGCACCAACAGGGCCATCGTTCGTCTGCTCGGGCGGTTGGGTGACGCGGGTCGAGACGTTCGCCTGATTGCGCTGTCCACGGGCACCAACAACGTTTTTCCTACCCTGGCGGAACCCACCATCGCCGGCATGGTGGCAGCGCTTGCCGCTCGGGGAGACCTGACCGACTCCGGGGCACATCGGCGATCGAAGGTGCTGCATGTGACCGGCCAGCCGGCCAACGAGAAAGCGCACGAGTTGCCGGACGTGGGTCTGATCGATGCGGTGATTCTGCGCCGGGACCATGTCGGCAACCTGCTGCCATTCGATCCTAAGCGCATTGATCAGCTGCTGCTCACCCGGGCCGAACCCACGGCGGTGGGAATGTCACCCATCGGCGGTATGGTGGCGCCGGTCTACGAGGCCGATGACGAAGGCCTGCTGGTCGATCTCGTCGATCCGGACGAAGCCAGGGAGGGAGACAGCGTGTTCACAGCGCCGCTGTCACCGGGCCTGTTCCGTAAGGTGGCGGTTCGCAGCGCCACCCGGATTCCCTTCGGCGTATCGGTACCCATGCGAGGCCCGGGCGTTCTGGCTCTG
>Ga0316191_10002830_pt1 | contig 12709 bp, 9 predicted proteins | sample Eddworburr2cm_MG_FD_204928 | JGI IMG/M metagenome (GOLD analysis project Ga0316191, IMG submission 204928) | Coastal sediment microbial communities from Maine, United States - Eddy worm burrow 2 cm | ecosystem: Environmental > Aquatic > Marine > Coastal > Sediment | place: USA: Maine | collected...
AATCGTCGGTCCTGTGGGAATCGAGCACGCTGACGGTCTCCCGGAACGCTCGGCGCCCCACTGCTGTACCGAAGTGGATACCCCTTTGTCAGGATATGTGGGGAGGGTCACTGGGACGGGGCGATGTCGGATCTGTGTGCTATCCGGGGAACGGGTACCACTGGGTGTCGAACCGCATCACCTTTCGGCAGTGTGGGCAGAAGAAGACGAATCCTCGGCCGATCCCGAACGATCCGCTGGGTTTGCGCATGTAGATCTCGGGGACTTCCTCCTCGCAGTGCGGGCAGACGGGTACGAGGTCTTCGCATCTCACCACGGAACACGGCGTCGTCGCTTGTTGTGTACTCACCGCGGCCTCATCAATGGCAAGCTCAAACCTTGGGTCATCGTCTCACAGTTCCACCCGGCGAGCCGCCGCATATCCAGCATCCAAGCGCATCCGCCCTAGTCGGCTGTGTGGCCGTGCTAGTCGTCGTGTGGGCGGTCGGCTGCGGATTGGAGGACTATTCCGAGGACAAGACCCACACCGATGAACGCCGGGAACAACGCGAAGGTATCGGTAGCGATCCACAACACGAATCCGATCACCACTCCGGTGACCATTCCGACGGCGAACGCCGTCACGGACGCTGACGAGCCTTGGTCGGGCATCCTCATGTCGACCTCCATCTGTGAGTGTCATCGATGTCGCACGACCGGGCTATGAGTCGGAGGTCACATGCGCACTATCTCGATGAGCGAATCAGCGCGGGGCGATCTGAGGTGCGCGTCGGGGTGGTTGGGTCGATCGGCCCTGTCAACGTTGGGGGTAGTGGATACGATCGAAAGCGGATGTCTGTGAGAAGCTCATCGACCAATCCTTGGCGACGGCCCGTCGCATCGATTGGAGCCGCTGGTGACAGCCTTGTGCGGCTACTGCGTCTCTCGCTTCAGATGGTCGGGATTCTCGCTGCGTCGGGTCTGATGGTGCTTCTGACGAGTGCCCGTCTTGAAGCAGACGAGGTGCGCGGCGCGCTCACGGCATCTGAACTCACGATTCCCGACGTCGGGGCGGTGGAGATCGTCGACTACTCATGGTTCCTCCCGGTCGGAGACGCGGGTCCGCCCCACCATCGGCTCGAGGGTACGTTGACGGTGCCGCGCGTCGAGATGCAGCGAAGCTCCTACGCCTACACGACCCAACGCTTCTTCCCTGGTTTCTCGGTCGGCTTCGTCGCAGTTGACGGCCATCTCGTTCCGTCCGACCGTTCGATCATCGTGAACCCCGATAACTGGTCGCTAATCCTCTCGCCAGGCAGGGTCTGGTCCGAGCCGGGAGACAACGGACGCTCGCGAGCTTCATTCCCCTTCACCCTCGGAAGTCCGCCCGACCGGCAATACGGTGCTGGTGAAACCCACAACGGGGTCGCCACGTTCCTGTTCGACGACTCGACCGTGTCCGCGTTCCGGTTCCAGATCACGCAGGAGACGGCTCCCGACGGCAACATCTACGACATGTGGGGCCAAGTGCCCATGGAGTACGACCCGGGAGTCATCGACGAGACCGGCGACATAGCGAGCGGTTTCGCCCAGGAACTGGCCGATCAGGCGCCGGTCACCGATTGGTCCGATCTCGAGGCGACGGTGGACAGCGATGTCCTCGACTCGTTCACGGCCGGTCTGGAACCGGAAGAGATCAGTGCAGCCGGCATCGTCGTCGACGGTGTCACCTACCTGCAGCCAAGCCGGACCCGTTCCGGCGACTACCCCTACCCCCGCTACATGCAGCACGGCGCCGCGTCGGTGAGCAAATCGATCGGGGCCGGTGTCGCGATGTTGTGGCTCGCCCAGAAGTACGGCGACGATGTCTTCGATCTGCGCATCGCCGACTACCTCGACGTGACCGCCGCCCACGATGGCTGGGCCGACGTGACATTCGGCGACGTCCTGAACATGGCGACCGGTGTCGGCGACAACTCGCCCGACCGAATGCCATATGACATCTACGCGAACGAAGCCGGCCCGAACTACCGCAAGTTCTACCTCGCTGAGACCGTGACCGGCAAACTCGATGCCGCGTTCGCCGCCGACAACTACTCGTGGGGACCGAACGAGATCGTGAGATACACGTCGTCGCAGACCTTCGTCCTCGCCGCAGCCATGGATGCCCTCCTCAAGACCAAGGAAGGGCCAGACGTCGACCTATGGGAGCGCCTGTCCGAAGAGGTCTTCCGCCCCATCGGCATTCATCACATGACCATGCTGGCCATCTCCACAGGTAACGGCGAGGGCAGCGTCCCATACATGGCGTCCGGACTGAGACTCAGCATCGACGACATCGCCAAGATCACGACTCTCCTGCAGAACGGCGGGGCGCACACCGGCGAACAACTCCTCCACCCGGCACGAAACAGCGACGCCCTCTACCGATCCGGCCAACTCGCGGGCCTACCAACCGGGAAGACCTTCGCCGACGGCGATCAGGCATACCACGCATCGTTCTGGAGCATCGCCCACCAGACCGAAGCCGGCACGTACTTCCAGGTCCCGTTCATGTCCGGTGCAGGTGGCATCACGATCTTCCTCGCCCCCAACGGCGTCACGACATTCGTGTTCACCGACGCGGGCCGGGACGCGTACAGCTTGAACAGCCCAGCTGTCGCCGAAGCTATCCGTCCATACCCCACCAACGGACTCGCCAGCGTCGTACTCATGCCCAACGGACTCGGACTCAACGGTCTCCTCGCGCTCGCCGCGATCGGGTTTGCGATCCTCACCGTCGCTGGCCTCCTGACATGGCGCACCCACCGGCAACGTCGACAGCACCGCCCACAACCGGCCAGATGAGTGCCTTATGTGCCTATGGGAGGTGTTGAAGATGCCCCGTGCGGCTGTCGATGTGTGAGACGAGGCTTGAGGTAGCGACCTGGAGGAGGGCGTTGTGGTCTACGGATCGGAGCAGCCAATCTCGAAGCGCACTCGGGTGGTGATGGTTCTTCTCAGTTGGCTGGTCATCGGTATCCCGCTGTTCGTTGGGCTGTGGTTCTGGTTCGGTTCATGGGTCATGGTGCTGCTTGCTGGAGCGGTGTGGGGGAGTTCGCTACATGAAGCGAGGCGACACATTCTCGTCGATTGATCACATGGTGTCTCACCACATCCGCACGGGTGAGGACGGCGAGAGTCGATTCGGAGCCGACGATTGATTCTGTTCACGGTCCATATCCGTCCATGCGAACGCCCATAGGTGCGGTCCGCCGACTCAGGGGCCGTCTTTCGCTCCTACCCGGACGGACGAAGCGGGGGGTCGCCTGCCGGCCGACGACGCCGCCGATCGACTCTCGGATGAGATCGGCGCGACCGTTGCGCCTGGCGTACTCCTCGATCATGTGGCGCAGCACCCATCGCGGGCTCGGGGTGATCGCCGTTGGGCCACGTACGTTTGGCCAGCACTTCGAGTCCACCGTAGGCAGGCGCATCCGCCGTGAGGACCCGCGACCGCTCAACAGCGCTGTCCCACAATGCGAACAGATCCTCTGGCGAATCCTCGGCGACCGAGTGCCACTGCCCGTCCGGGTCGACCTTCCAGTCGACGCCATCCCACGGGGGGCGCCTTCTCCCGGCCATCGAGCGACTGCGAGAACCACGCGTCGTCGACACACGCGAAGTGTTTGAGCAAGCCGCCGAGCGTCACCGACGAAGCGGCAACGGCTGCCGCCAGATCGGGATCATCCAGACCACCTCACGTCCAGGCCGGCGTCGCAGCTCATAGTCCAGAAACCCAAGCAGGCTGCTCGCTTCGTCGCCAGCGAGCGGCGGTTCGACGCGTCCTTGTTCACCCGTGCCAGCCATGGGCAGCCCCTACGACGGAACGCGGTCCCGGTGCTCAGCTACCCCGCTCCTCAACCGGCCACATCGTCGTCAGGAACTCGAGCAGCGCCTTCGCCACGTCCTTGGGCGGTGCGGGGATGAACAGCGTCGAACCACGGAGCACGGCACCGCGGGCGACCCGTTCAAGCCGGACCTCCTGCGACGCCCGGAGGTCGACCTTCGACATGCGGACCTCCCCGCGGGCCTGCACGATCTCATCGAGCCCGACACGGATGGACTCCACGCGCAGTCGCGCCACGGCGATCAGTTCCTCGGCCTCAGGCGGCAGGAGACCGTAGCGGTCCTCCCACTCGAGGATCACGTCATCGACTTCGCTGTTCGTCGTGGCCGCCGCCAAGCGGCGATACCCCTCGAGACGCCCGTCGGCATCGGGAACGTACTCATCGGGGAGGCGCGCCTCGACCGGGAGGTCGATCCGGATATCGTGCTCGACTTTATGTTCGATCGGCTCACCCTTGAGCTCCTGGACCGCCTCGGCAACGAGTTCGGTGTACAAGTCGAAGCCAACCGCCGCGATGTGCCCCGACTGCGTCTCGGAGAGGATGCTGCCGGCCCCGCGGATCTCCAGGTCTCGCATCGCAAGCTCGAATCCCGACCCCAGGTCGGAGAACTCGCCGATGGCCGCGAGCCGACGGTAGGCACTCTCCCCGATCCGCTCCTCCGGCGGATGGAAGAGGTAGGCGTATGCCCGCTGGTTCGATCGCCCAACCCTTCCCCGCAACTGATAGAGCTGTGCCAGACCGAGCCGGTCGGCCCGCTCGACGATCAGTGTGTTCACCTGTGGGAGATCAAGCCCGGATTCGATGATGGTCGTGGCGACCAGCACGTCGTAGTCGCCATTCCAGAAGTCGTACATGACCTGTTCGAGTTGTCCCTCGCTCATCTGCCCGTGGGCGATGGCGTACCGGGCGTACGGGACGAGATCGCGAAGCCGGGCGACCGCATGGTCGATCGATTGGACGCGATTGTGGACGTAGAAGACCTGGCCCTCACGCAGCATCTCGCGCCGGATCGCCGCCGAGACCGCCTGGTCGTCGTAGGGACCGACATAGGTGAGGATCGGATGACGATCCTCGGGAGCCGTTCGGATCTGGCTGACCTCACGAATCCCGGTCAAAGCCATCTCGAGTGTCCTCGGGATCGGCGTGGCGGTGAGCGTGAGGGCATCGACGGAGGCCCGAATCTCTTTGAGACGATCCTTGGCAGCAACGCCGAACCGCTGCTCCTCGTCGATCACGAGCAGGCCGAGGTCGCGGAATTCGACGTCCGCCGACAGCAGCCGGTGGGTGCCGACCACGATATCGACGGACCCGTCTGCGAGCCCGGCGATCACCGTGCGCTGTTGGGCCGAGGTGAGGAAGCGACTCAACATCTCGACCCGGACTGGGAACGGAGCGAACCGTTCTTCCATCGTTGCGAAGTGCTGTTGGGCGAGGAGGGTCGTCGGAACCAGGAGGGCCGCCTGCTTGCCGTCCTGCACGGCCTTGAACATGGCACGGAGCGCCACCTCGGTCTTCCCGAATCCCACATCGCCGAAGATCAGGCGATCCATGGGGGCCTCGGCCTCCATGTCGGTCTTCACATCGGAGATCGCCGTCAGCTGATCCGGCGTCTCCTCGTAGGGGAACGCCGACTCGAACTCTCGCTGCCATGGCGTGTCGCTCTCGAATCCATGGCCGGCGACACCGGCCCTGATCCGGTGGAGGTTCACGACCGCCTCGGCGACGACCGCCACCGCCTTCCTGACTTTGCTGCGGGTCTGTGACCAGTCGGTGCCTCCCATCCGGGAGAGGCGCGGCGTCTCCCCCCCGGTGTACCGACGGACGGCGGCGAGTTGATCGGTTGGGACGTAGAGCTTGTCGCCGGCCGCGTACTCGACCAGCAGGTAGTCGCGAGCGGCACCGGCCATGTCACGGTGCACGAGGCCCTCGAACCGGCCCAGGCCGTGATGGTGGTGAACGACGTAGTCGCCCGGGTTCAGGTCCCGGTATGCCTCGTCGTGTCGTTCGCCTCTTCCCCGGCGAACGGTCCGGTGTGAGCGACGGCGACCGGCGACCTCTCGTTCCCCGACGACCGCCACACGAAGGGCGGGGAACACGAAGCCGTTGTGGATCCCCGTCGGGAGCACCGCGGATGAGACGGTATCGAGCGAGTCCACGACCGGGAGCCCGGCTCCCGACTCGGCGAGCAGTCCGGCAACACGCTTGGCCGCGCTCATGCCGTCCATGGCGACAACCACATCGACGCCGCGCCCGGTCCACCCGGTCAGTGTGGATGCTACGGACTCCGGATCGCCGGCGATGGCTCCAAAACCGCGCATCTCGAACCCGTCATCGCCCGGCGATGCCGCGAGCGGTGGAGCCTCGAGCACGTCGCTCCCCTCGCCGGGTTCGAGCGGCAGATAGAGCGGCGGGTGTTCCCCTGCATCTGGGGCTCCCTTCCCCCACGTCCCGGAGAGGACACCGGCAAGATCCGACTCCTCGCCAATGAGGTCGCGGCACCGGTCCTTGGCCCGCTCTGGATCGAACAACACCACGATGGCGTCGGACTGGTCGAGCATGGTCTTCGGAGGGGTCAGCCATGGCAGCCAGGACTCCATCCCGGGGAATCGGATCCCTTCTGCGATTCGTTCCCACGTCGATGCACCCCAGGGTGCGTCCACGATCAGGTCGCCGGCGCGACGGCGCATCTCGTCGGAGATCAGGACCTCGCCGGCCGGGAACACCTCAACGCCGTGGAGCGAACCCTCCGATCGCTGCGTCGAGATCACAAACGGACGAATCTCTTCGATCGTGTCGCCCCAGAAGTCGATCCGGACCGGGAGTGGGGCCTGCGTCGGATACACATCGATGATCCCGCCGCGGACCGCGAACTCGCCGCGGCCCTCGACCCGCTCGGTACGGCGGTATCCCAGGTCCGCGAGACCAGCGACCAGGTCATCGAACGACACGTCCGCACCACTGGTGAGCCGAACCGGGTCGACGGGCGTTGGACTCAGCCGTTGGGTCGCGGCACGGACCGAGGCGACGATGATCGTTCCTTCCCGCCGTGCGAGGGCATGGCGTGCAACGATCCGATCTGCCATGGTCGAGATGCTCGGGGACACGTGCTCGAAGGGGAGCGTCTCCCACGCCGGGAGATGGAATCCGTCGTTGGTGAAGAGCGCGAGATCCTCGGCGAGGTCCTCCGCGTCGCGTTCACCGGGGACGACGGCGAGGATGCTGCGGCCCGTCCGCTCGGCGATTCCGGCGAGCACTACTGACCTGAGCGCGGTGCCGATGACGTACCTGCCGGGGATCGGCGGAACCTGGTCACGGCCGAAGCGTTCGAGCACAGAGGTAAGCGGAGCGACCACGAAGAGAGAGCGTACCGATCGGACCGGCCAACGCGTCAGCGCTCGACGAATCCCTCGCTCGCGAGCCACTCGACGGTTCGGCTGAGCGTCTCACCAATCGGTGTGTAGACCATGTCGAGATCTTCAATCGACCGGGACGCGTCGAACCGGTGGCCGTGAAGCAGCGTTCGGAGCATCTCGACACAGATCGGGCGCTCACCCCCGAATAGACCGGCTGCAGCAACAAGTGGATAGGCCGCCACGGCGGCGCGGCGAGGGAGCATGACGAACGCGAACGACCGGCCGGTGATCTCGGCGAGCGTCGCCATTGCTTCGTCGACGGTGATGCTCGCTCCACTGATCAGATACCGGGCGCCGTCCACGCCGCGCTCCGCCGCGAGGAGATGGCCGGCGGCACAGTCGTCCACATCAACGATCGAGAGGGTGGTGTCGATCGCGACGACCCGCTTTGCATTCAGCGCCAACCGGAGCAGGAACGTCGAACCGCCTGCGCGACCAGGGCCCTGAACGGACGTTGGATTGACGGCGACTGCCTCGATGCCGACACGCGCGGCCTCCTCGAAGAACGCGCGCTCCCCCAGGTACTTCGATCGGGCGTAGTGAGAGAGGAATCCCGCACCGTGTGGTGTCGACTCTGAGGCCACCGTCCCCTCGGGCTCACCGATGGTGGCTGCCGATGATGTCAACACCACGCGGCGTGCTCGAGCCCTGGACGCCGCGCCAACCACGGTTCGAACACCGTCGACGTTGGTCCGGTACATCGGTCCCGGGTCCAACGGGCACATGGTGTTGACGCCGGCGACGTGGAAGACCGCGGCGCACCCGGACATGCCTTCGACCAGCGCTGGTCGATCCTGGAGGTCACCGCGAATCGGAACTGCTCCCTTCGCAGCGAGGGCCTGCGACGACTCAACGGACCGGGCAAGTGCCCGCACGTTGGCTCCCGACTCCAGCAGGTGATCGACGACGGCACCTCCCACGAACCCGGACCCACCGGTGACGAAGACAGGCACGCCGGTGAACCCTCTCGTCGATCTCGGGGAGGTGCTCGAACCGTCGAGGTCCGCCGTCGGCACCGGCTAGTCCTTCGCGCGTGACGTGGTGAACACGGAGCGGAAACGGGAGAAGTAGTCCCCGGCCGAGACAACGGTCACGATGACGGCGGCGGCCATGAACCACTGGTCGAGTCGCCACGGTCCGATGACGATGTCCAATCTCAGGATCGCCAGGGCGATGGCCGTGAATTGGAGCGCAGCCTTGGACTTGCCCCACATGCTCGGCGGCACGGTCGACGAGTCGAGTGCGGCGACGCTCCGCAGCCCCATGATCGCGATCTCTCTGGCGATGATGATGAAGGCCACCCATGTGGAGACCGTACCGACCTCGACGAGTGCGATGAGCGCACCCGTCACGAGGATCTTGTCGGCGACCGTGTCGAGGAACGCCCCGAGTGTGCTCGTGAGTTGCCAGCGGCGAGCGAGGTAGCCGTCGGCAAAGTCCGTCAAGGCCGCGATCACGAACACGATGGTCGCCACCACCCGCATTCCCTGGCTGTCCTGGCCCGCAAGAATGAGGCCCATGGCCACGGGCGTGAGGATCAGCCTGGCAATTGCGAGAAGGTTCGGAATCGACAACACGGTCAGATGGTAAGCGTTCTGCGCGTTCGGCTACTCGACCCAGCCCATCGAACGCTCGACCGCCTTCCTCCAGTCTCGATATCGCCGGGCTCGTTCGTCCGGATCCATCGAAGGGGTGAACGTTCGATCCTCTTCCCAGTGTGCGGCGATCTCGTCGAGGCTCGCCCAGAACCCGACAGCGAGACCGGCAGCGTACGCGGCCCCAAGCACCGTTGTCTCGCTGATTCTCGGCCGCACGACGTCGACGTCGAGCATGTCCGCCTGGAACTGCATGAGAATGTCGTTGACGACCATTCCGCCGTCGACCTTCAGTTCGCTGAGTTCGATCCCGGCGTCCGCCTCCATGGCGTCGAAAACGTCCCGACTCTGGAATGCTGTCGACTCGAGCACAGCACGGGCCAGATGACCACGGGTGGCGTACCGAGTGAGGCCGGCGATCACCCCGCGGGCGTCATCCCTCCACCATGGGGCGAAGAGTCCGGAGAACGCCGGGACGAAGTAGACGCCTCCGTTGTCATCCACCTCGGTGGCGAGCTCGCTGATCTGTTCCGCCGATTCGATCATCTTCAAGTTGTCACGCAGCCACTGCACGCCGGCACCGGCGATCGCGACAGAACCCTCGAGTGCGTACTTTGCCGGCTCCCCTCCCAGTTGGTACGCGACGGTGGTGAGCAGACCGTTGTCAGAACGTACGGCGTGCTCGCCGGTGTTGAGCAGAAGGAAGCAGCCGGTTCCGTAGGTGTTCTTCGCCGTACCCGGGGCAAAGCACGCTTGTCCGAACAGGGCGGCGTGCTGGTCGCCCAAGATTCCGGCAAATGGTACGCCCGGAAGCGGATCCCGGGATCCGGCGATGAGCCCGGACGACGGAACAATGCGCGGAAGCATCGAGGGCGGGATCCCAATGGCATCGAGCAAGCGGTCATCCCACGACAGGGTCTCGAGATCCATCAGCATCGTGCGACTCGCATTGGTGACATCGGTGACGTACTCACCGGTCAAGTTCCAGGCGACCCAGGTGTCCATGGTCCCGAAGGCGACCTCGCCCTCCTCGGCTCGCGCTCTGATCTCGTCGTCGTGGTCGAGGATCCACCGGACCTTCGGCCCGGCGAAGTAGGTGGCCAGCGGCAGTCCGGTCTGTGCCCGGAATCGATCCGCTCCTTCGTCTCCTCCGAGACGGCGGCAGAGGTCGGCCGTGCGCACGTCTTGCCAGACGATCGCATTCCCAAGCGGCTGCCCCGTCTCTTTCGACCAGAGCAGCGTGGTCTCGCGTTGGTTGGTGAGGCCAACCGCTGCGAGGTCGTCGGGTGTCGCTCCGAGTTGGTCGAGAGCTTCGCTGGTCACGAGTTCAACGTTGCGCCAAATCTCATTGGCATCGTGCTCGACCCATCCCGGTTGCGGATAGATCTGCTCGTGCTCGCGCTGGGCCATCGCAACAATCTGACCGTGACGGTCGACCAACGCACAGCGAGAAGAGGTCGTTCCCTGGTCTATTGCCGCAACGTACGCAGCCATCGTCGCACCTTTCAGTTGTTCAGTTCACCCGCTGTCTCGCGGGCTGCAGCACCACCGGCGACGGCGAACACCTCAATCACCCGAAGGCTCCGAATAATCGCGTCGTCGACCGAATCCCGTTCGACCTTAGCGAACCGATCGAGGACGTATGCAGCAGGGTCGACACGGTCGGGTGGCCGACCGACGCCGATCTTGAGCCGCCAGAACTCGTTCGTTCCAAGTGAGCCGACGATCGACCGGATTCCGTTGTGGCCGCCTGCGCCACCGCCGAACTGGACCTTCAGCTTCGCAAAGGGGAGATCAATGTCGTCATGCACGATCAGAAGGCGATCGCCGTCGACGTGCTCATAGCGCACCAGCGGAGCGACGGCCTGGCCACACTCGTTCATGAACGTTCGTGGCAGCGCCAGCACCGCCCGCGTCTCGCCAACACGTGTGGTGGCGACATCGGCTCGGATGCCGAGGCGGGCCTTCTTGAAGGTGAGATCCGGTGCGGACGCGACCACGGCTTCTGCGCCGACGTTGTGACGCGTGCCGTCGTAGCGGGACCCGGGGTTCCGGAGACCGACGATGAGTCTGGTGTCCACGGAGTGGAGCTAGCCCTCGTCGGACTCGGCGTCGCCGCCAGCGCCCTCTTCGCCCTCTTCGCCCTCTTCGCCCTCTTCGCCCTCGAGGAGTTCGTCGATCTCCTCTTCTTCTTCGACGATGGACGGGAGCAGAACCGTCACGAGTGGCCGATCGGACTCGGTGAGGTACGTGACGCCCTCGAGAACCGGGAGGTCCTCCACCTTGAGCGTGTCACCGATGCCGAGTTCGCTGATGTCGACGGTGATCGAAGTCGGGATGGCAGTCGGAAGTGCGGAAAGCATGACGGCGTTCTCGATGGTCTCGACGAACCCGCCTTCTTCCTTCACACCGAGCGGAGTTCCAACGAACTCGAGGCCCACCTCAGCGTCGATTGCGATATCGAGCGAGACCTTGATGAAGTCGAGGTGGACAATGTCGCCGCGCACCGGGTCACGCTGCACCTCACGAGCGACGGCAAGCGTCTCGCTTCCGCCATCGACCTCCACGTTGATGAGAGCGTTCAGACCGGCATCGGTGTTGATCACGGCGTGAAGCGCACGGGCGTCGACCGCGATCTCCTCGGTCTCGATCCCGACGCCGTAGACGACGGCCGGAATCTGACCATCACGGCGCATCCGACGCGCCGGACGGCTTCCCGATACGGTGCGCTTGAGAGCGCGCAAGGTCTCCTGTTGCATGGCTGGGCTCCTCGAAGAATGCTGCCGAAGTCCCACAAGTGTAGGGCGCAAGGAAGCACAAAGCACATGGGCGCAGGGAGCGACGCCTCATCGGCGCGATCCGGACTCCCAAGGCCCTCTCCGCTGCGTACCGGCCTGACGGCCGGTGCTCGCGCCTCCCCCACTCCGTGGGAGAGGCCGACTCCTGGCTACCCGGGGATGAATGACAGGCGGATCTGCCGGACGGCGTTGTCCTCGTTGGGGTCCACGAGGACGATCGACTGCCACGTTCCGAGCGCCGGTCGGCCGTCGATGACCGGTACGACGACCGAGGGAGCGACGATCCCCGGCATCACGTGATCCGCACCGTGGCCGGGGGAACCATGCTGGTGGCGGTACCGGCGGTCATCGCGGGGAAACACGTCGTCAAGGGCATTCATGAGGTCGATGTCGCTTCCGGCACCGATCTCGATGATGGCGATGCCGGCGGTCGCGTGTGGCACGAAGACGTTCAGCAGCCCATCTCCCCGATCGGCGGCGAATCGGGCGGCATCGGCGGTCAGGTCGACAATCCCCCGGCGGTACCCGGTCTCTATCGAGAAGACGTGTGTGTCCATTAGTCTTCATCTGACCGGCAGATCAGATGTTCTCCCCTTGGAAGATGTCGCTCACCGAGGCATCGGAGAAGATCGCGTTGACGGCGCCGGCAAGGATCGGGCCGACCGAAAGCACGGTGATCTTGTCGAGCGTCCGCGCCTCGTCGGGCAGCGGAAGCGAGTTTGTGATGATGAGTTCGTCGATCGGCGCAGCCATGATCCGATCGAGCGCCGGCGGCGACAAGACACCGTGGGTCGACACCACGCGAATCGACAGGGCGCCTCGCTGCTTCAGGAGTTCTGCCGCGCCAACGACCGTGCCGGCCGTGTCGATCATGTCGTCGACGATGATGGCATTTCGGTCCTTCACATCGCCAACGACCCAGAGCGTCGACGTCTCATTCCGGACATCGGCCGCACGACGCTTGTGAACAAAGGCAACGCGGGCCCCGAGGTGCGCTGCATAGCGGGAGGCGAGTTTGACCCGGCCAGAGTCCG
>Ga0316191_10002831_pt1 | contig 12708 bp, 13 predicted proteins | sample Eddworburr2cm_MG_FD_204928 | JGI IMG/M metagenome (GOLD analysis project Ga0316191, IMG submission 204928) | Coastal sediment microbial communities from Maine, United States - Eddy worm burrow 2 cm | ecosystem: Environmental > Aquatic > Marine > Coastal > Sediment | place: USA: Maine...
CCGGCCAGCAGCAGAGGCACCACCAAGGGGATCAACTTCCTCATGATCAACCACCTGCCTCGTCGAGATAACGGTAAGTACGGGCCAATGCTTCCATAACCAGTTTGCCCGGGCTGTTGGAGCGGTTCTGGATCTGCACATTATGAATCGTCACGATCCGCGGCAATGCCGCCAGTCCGCTGACAAATTCACCAAATTCGTGATAGCTGCCGATCACCCGAATCCTGATCGGGAGTTCGGCATAGAAGTCCTTCGGCACCTCGCCCTGCGGCTGAAACAGCTCGAATTCGAGGCCCGCCGCCAATCCGGTCTGAGAGACATCGACAAGCAGATCGGCCACTTCGGTGCGATTCGGCAACTGGCGCAACATGGCACCGAATGACTCCTGCATTTCAGCCAACTGAGCTCTATAAGCCTCGAGGTTGGCCGCCTTGGCCTGCTTGTTCTCGAAGTCCTGGCGTAGCTCCTGTTCCGTATTCTCGGCCCGGGCGAGCGTTTCGTATCGGCCCTCGATGTCGTAGAAGTACCAGCCCACGCCTACCAGGGCGCACAGAACCACGATCAGAATGGCCTTTACGAATCCGGGCCAGTCGCCAATGTTGCTGAAATCGAGCTCGTTGAGTTCTTGCATGTTCATTGCGCCGATTCCTCCTTCGGCACGACCTGGACCAGACCAAGCTGGAAGGTATTGCCCACGGCGGTGGTCTTGTCCTGATCCTTGTTCTCGATGATCTTCAGCTTGGGATCATTGAGCCACGGACTGGATTCAATGTTTCGCATGTAGGTGGATACCCGCGCATTCGACTGGGCACGCCCGTTCAACACGATGTTGCGGCCAGCCTGGGTCAACTGATTGAGATACGCGCCAGCCGGCAGCACGGTCACCAACTCGTCAAACAGGTGCACGATCTGCGGCCGACTAACCTGCAGATCCTCGATCACCTTCATGCGAGCGATGAGTTTCTGACGAGTCTTCTCGAGTTCCTTGATTTCGACAATCTGTTTGTCAACTCTCGCAATCTCGTTTTCGAGAAAGCGGTTGCGATCGTTTTGATGGTCGACCATGCCCTGTACGTAGAAGAATCCCCAGTAGCCGACGCCGAGCACGGTCACTAGCAGGGCACCAAGAATCAGGAATCCGAAATCGCGCTGACGCTGTTTACGCAGCTTTTCACGCCATGGGAGTAGGTTGATATGAGCCATGTCAGTCGAAGCTCCTCAGTGCGAGACCACAGGCAATCATCAGCGCCGGCGCATCATTGCTGAGCACCTGTGGTTTAACCCTGGAGGCCACCGCCATATTCGCGAACGGGTTGGCAACGACCGTCTCGACCCCCAGGCGTTCCTGAATCAAATCGTCGATCCCGGGTACCGAGGAACTGCCTCCAGCCAACACAACCAGGTCTACGCTGTTGAACGCACTTGCCGAATAAAAGAACTGGATCGACCGGTTGACCTGCTGGGCCATCGCCTCTTTGAAAGGTTCCAACACCTCGGGTATATAGTTGTCCGGAAGACCACCCTGACGCTTCGCCATCCCGGCCTCTTCGACCGAGAGACCGTAGCGGCGTTGAATCTCTTCGGTCAGCTGCCGACCGCCGAAATTCTGCTCGCGCGTATAAATGATGTGGTTGTTGTGCAGCACGTTGAGCGTTGTCGTGGTCGCACCGATGTCGGCCACCGCGACGGTCTGCTCCTCACCCCCGTTTGGCCACTGATCCACCAGCTGGGTGCAGGCATTCTCCATTGCGTAGGCCTCAACGTCGACGATCTCGCAGCTGAGACCGGCGAGTTCAAGCGCGGCCACGCGGTCATCCACGTTCTCGCTGCGCGATGCCGCCAGCAGCACGTCAACCAGTTCGCTACTCTTGTCCGAGGCGCCCAGGACCTGGAAGTCGATGTTGACCTCTTCCAGCGGATAAGGGATGTACTGGTCTGCCTCGAGCTGGATCTGGCTCTCCATTTCACGTTCGGAGAGTGCCGCCGGCATAGAGATTAGTTTGGTGATGACCGCCGAACCCGAGACCGCTACGGCCGCCCGCTTGTTGCGAGTGCCCGCCTTGCGCACGACGTTGCGGATGGCTTTGCCTACCGCCTCGACGTCGGCAATGTTCTTTTCGACGACCGCCGTAGATGGCAGAGGCTCTACTGCGTAGCTCTCGACGCGGTAGCGCACACCCCCACGGCTACTGTGCTGGCTCAGTTCGAGCAGCTTGACCGCGGTAGAGCTGATATCCAGCCCGAGCAGCGGCAACTTTTTCTGGGTAAATAGGCCCATGACGATGTAGTTCCGACTTCCTTTGGTGTGGCTTCCCGGGCGTGAAGCCGTCCGGGTTTGAATGGTTAACGGCAGCCTGGAGGATTTTCTTTAGTGCCCCCAGGCAATAACTTCGATCTGAATATTTTTGTTGAACAAGTGTAGTTAAGTATAAAATGTAACAGAGATTTTGTTGAAGGAATTTAAATCTGCAAGAAGCCCGTTCGTCAGAATAACGGCTCAAAGGGAGCGCATTCCAGAAAAACGCGGCTACTGCCACCGGGCGCTGAATCTAGTGCTGGCTGCTCGAAAACAACCGCCAACTCAGCCAGCATTCGAGCTAGTATAGCGACCCTTCCGGGGTGGCTTATCGACGCCATTCCTGAACTCTGTAATCTGTGATCAAGCGCATGAAGTGGCTTTGGAAAATATTTAAGTTCGTCTTGACCTTGGGCCTGCTGGGCGCGTTTGCCGCCGCCATCGCACTGGGCGTCGCCTACTACTATCTGGAACCCGAACTGCCCGATATCGACAATCTTCGGGACGTACGCCTACAGGTGCCGCTCAAGGTCTACAGTCGCGACGGCAAGCTGATTGCGGAGTTTGGCGAGCAAAGGCGTAATCCTCTCGACTATGAACAGTTTCCAAAGCGGATGGTCGAGGCGTTCCTGTCCGCCGAAGATGCCAATTTCTTCAGCCACCCCGGCGTCGACTGGCGCGGCCTCATGCGGGCCGGGATACAACTTGCGTCAACCGGCCAGAAAAAGCAGGGCGGCAGCACCATCACGATGCAGGTGGCGCGCAATTTCTATCTGTCGCGGCAGAAGACCTACACCCGCAAACTCAGCGAAATCTTTCTGGCCCTGCGCATCGAGAAGGAACTGAGCAAAGAAGAGATCCTCGAGCTGTATCTCAACAAGATCTATCTCGGACAACGCGCCTACGGCGTCGGGGCCGCAGCGCGCGTCTATTATGGCAAATCGGTCGATGAACTCGATCTGGCACAGACCGCGATGATCGCCGGTCTGCCGAAAGCGCCATCGCAACTCAACCCCATTAGCAACCCGGCGCGTGCGATCGAACGCCGCGACTATGTCCTTGGACGCATGCTCGAACTTGGCTACATCAGCACAGCGGAACATACAAAGGCGGCAGACCAAGGGGTCACGGCCAGCCGGTATGCGCCGGATATCGAGGCCGAAGCCCCTTATGTGGCCGAAATGGTGCGCTCCGAGATGGTCGAGCGCCACGGGCAAGAGGCCTACACCGGGGGGTACAGCGTCTATACGACCATCGTTGCAGACCAACAGCAGGCCGCGAACAAGGCATTACGTGATGCCCTCGACGCGTACAGCGAGCGGCATGGCTATTACGGTCCGGAGGGCCAGCTCGACCCGCTGCCAACGGAGCAGTCTGCGCTAGACGCAATACTTGCCGACCGCCCAACGGTCGGCGAACTCAGGCCGGCGATCGTCAATGCGGTAGAAGAAAAGACGGCGACCGTCTATCTCGGCGCCGGTGAACTGGGGACGATCGCTTGGGAGCAGATGAAGTGGGGCCGGGAGCATATCGACACCAACCGCCTCGGGCCCGCGCCCAAGCGTGCGGCCGACCTGCTCAAACGGGGCGACATCATCCGGGTGAAGGCCGTCGAGGAAAAGGGTCAGCAGCAATGGCGCCTAGCGCAGATACCGCGTGCGGCCGGAGCGCTGGTCGCGCTGGACCCGAACAACGGCGCCATTCGCTCCCTGGTGGGCGGCTATGACTTCTACTACAGCAAATTCAACCGCGTGATGCAGGCCAAGCGCCAGCCGGGGTCGGGTTTCAAGGCCTTCATCTATTCCGCCGCCCTGGAGAACGGCTTCACGCCGGCAAGTCTGATCAATGATGCACCGGTAGTCTTCGAGGACCCCAGTCTAGAGGGTGACTGGCGGCCAGAGAACTACTCCGGCAAGTTCTTCGGGCCTACCCGCCTGCGCGAGGCGCTGACAAAGTCGCGCAATCTCGTTTCAATCCGCCTGCTGCGCAGCATGGGCGTGGAGGCGGCATTGCAGCATATCGCCAAGTTCGGCTTCGACCCCGACGAACTGCCGCACAATCTTTCGTTAGCGCTGGGCAGTGCCGACGTGACGCCGCTGCAGATGGCGCGCGGCTATGCGATCCTGGCCAACGGCGGCTACCGTGTCGAGCCGTACTTCATCGAACGTATCGATCAGGCCGGCGCCGGAGTCGTCTTCGAGGCCGACCCGCCGGTCGTATGCCGCGACTGCCGCACGACAAACACCAACGGGGGCGCGCCGAGACAGGCACCGCGCGTGCTCGAAGCGCGCAACCGCTATCTGATGTATTCCATGATGCAGGACGTCATCCGTCGTGGCACCGCAACCAAGGCCCGCGAACTGGGTCGTAAGGACATCGCCGGCAAGACCGGCACGACAAACGATCAGCGCGACGCCTGGTTCAACGGATTCAACCAGAGCCTGGTAGCAAACGTGTGGGTCGGATACGACGACAACAGCAAGCTGGGGCGCGGCGAAGTCGGAGGCAAGGCCGCACTGCCCGCCTGGATGGACTTCATGCGGCAGGCACTGAAGGATGTCCCGGACAACGAGCCGGAAATGCCGCCAGACATGGTCACCGAGCGTATCGACCCGCGCACCGGCACTCTCGCAACCCGTGCTACCGAGGGCGCCATCTCAGAGGTGTTCCGGGCAGAGAATGCCCCGGGGGCAGCCGCCGCGAGCTTGGACGACAATGGCCGCGGCTACGCGGTCCCGCCTGTTGCCCCGCCACCGGCCCAGGACCTGTTCTGACCAGGAAAACGCGTCAGACGGATCCGCGCGCCCTGCTGACGACTACCGCGGCGCTGGTGGTCAACGATGGACACGACCTGGAGGAGGCGCTCAGGCGCGCGGCCCGCGAACTCGGCGTCAACCTGAAGCATGCACGTCCGTCGCGCGATGCCCTGAACGCCGCGATCCGCGATTACCGCATGCTGTTTCGGCCGCAACAGCAGCAGCGCCTCCAGGAACAGCGACGCATCGCCGCCAAGGCCATGCAGCTCTTTTCCGGATTCCAACCGCGACTCATCGGCCCGCTGGCAAGAGGCGACGGTCCGTTGGACCGGGTGCAGCTGCTGCTGTTCGCCGAGTCACCCGAGCAGGTCATCCTTGAGCTGGCTGAGCGGCACATGCCGTGGCGGGAGTCCGAAGCGACGCTACATTACTCGGGGGGCAGGCGCGGGCTACACCCGGCATTGAGATTCATGGCCGGCGAGACCAGCGTGGAACTCATCGTGCTGGGCGGTAACAGCCACAGCGACCCGCCGCGTGACCCCATCACGGGCGGGCAACTGAACGCACTCAGCCTGGAGCGGCTCAATGCATTGCTGGATCAGGCCGAAACCTGATCAGCGGTCGTCTAGAGCAACATAGTCGCGATGCGTCGCGCCCTGGTAAAGCTGGCGGGGCCTGCCGATACGATGCCTGGGATCGTCCAGCATCTCCATCCAGTGGCTTACCCAGCCGGCGGTGCGCGCGATCGCGAACATCACGGTGAACATGTTGTCCGGAATGCCCAGCGCACGGTAAATGATGCCGGAATAGAAATCGACGTTGGGGTAGAGCTTCTTCTCGAGGAAGTACTCGTCCTGCGAGGCGATCTCTTCGAGCCGCATCGCCAGCTCGAACAGCGGGTTGTTGCTGTCGGCGAGCTTTTCCAGCACCTGGTAGCAGACCTCGCGAATGATCTTGGCGCGCGGATCATAGTTTTTGTAGACCCGGTGACCAAAGCCCATCAGCCGGAAAGGGTCGTCCTTGTCCTTCGCCTTGGCGAGATACTTGTCGATGTTGCCAACGTTGCCGATCTGCTCGAGCATGTCGAGCACGGCCTCGTTGGCGCCGCCATGCGCCGGCCCCCACAATGATGCGGTGCCGGCGGCTATGCAGGCGAAGGGGTTGGCGCCCGAGCTGCCCGCCAGGCGGACGGTGGAAGTCGAGGCATTCTGCTCATGATCGGCATGCAGGATAAACAGCAGATCCATCGCGCGCTCGGCCAGTGGGTCGACCTGATAATCCGCGCAGGGCGTCGCGAACATCATCTGCAGCAGATTCGCCGTGTAGCTCAGATGGTTGCGTGGATACATCATCGGCTCACCGACCGCGTGCTTGTAGCATGCCGCCGCGATCGTCGGGATCTTGGCTATCAGGCGATGCGCACTGATCTCACGGTGCCGCGGATCGCTGATGTCCATCGAGTCGTGATAAAAGGCCGACAGCGAGCCGACCACTCCGACCATCATCGCCATCGGGTGGGCGTTGTTGTGGAAGCCCTGGAAGAACCGCAACAGCGATTCGTTGATCATCGTATGGCAGGTGATGATGCCCTGAAAATCCTCGAGTTGCTCCGCATTCGGCAGCTCACCGTAGAGCAGCAAATAGGCCACCTCGATGAAGGTCGATCGTTGTGCCAACTGCTCAATCGGGTAACCGCGGTAACGCAGCACCCCCTCATTGCCGTCAATGTAGGTGATGGAGCTGTCGCAACTCGCGGTCGAGACAAAGCCGGGGTCGAAGGTGAATACCTTCGCCTGGCTGTAGAGCTTGGTGATATCTATCGTGTCCGGCCCCTCGGTGCCGGAGAGGATATCCAGTTCGATCGATTTTCCCGTGTCACTAAAGGTAAGGGTGGCTTTCCTGTCAGACATCTGGCCGCACCTCTGGAATGAGACAATAGCTAGGATCTCCAAGCCTAGCACAGCGCGATTCGCTTCCGATTATTGGAATTGCCACAGCATTGCCGGCCCGCTTTTTAATCAAAATCGAGGCATTTTCGTCTATTTCGGTGGCTTCATACGCTCGATGTCGGCGCGCACGCTGGCCGCGGACTCGCGAGGCATGCGCATCTCCTCTTCATTGAGCCCCAGGTCCACCAAGCGCTCCATGCCCTGGCGATTGAGCAGGCGGGGCACACCCATCGCGATGTCTTTTTCACCGTATTCGCCGCCGAGGATCGCAACACAGGGCAACAAGCGGTTGCGATGATGGCTGATCGCATCGCCCATCGCGGCGGCCGATCGCCACCTTCTGCATCTGTGTTCTCCTGTCTGCTCTGTCGTCAGGCTTGATCGCCTGACCCTATTGAGCTTTGACGAAGAGAAATGAAGCATTCTCAATAACGCCACTGCTGACCCACGGCGCAGGCAACGCACCCGTTGGACATGTGGGGTTCGCCGCCCCCTCAGGACATCGCCGGATAGTCCGCCGGCCAATCTGCACGCGCCACACCACTGTCGATAGCGGCTTTGGCGACCGCCGGTGCGATCGCGGCCCTTAGGCGCGGGTCGAGCGGCTTGGGCAGGATATAGTCGGGGCCGAACACGAGCGAGTCCAGACCATAAGCGTCAAGAACTTCGCGCGGCACCGGCTCATGGGTCAGGTCCCTTAGCGCATGCACGGCGGCGATCTGCATGTCCTCGTTGACCCGACTGGCACGGACGTCGAGCGCGCCGCGGAAAATAAAGGGAAACCCGAGCACATTGTTGACTTGATTCGGATAATCCGAGCGGCCGGTCGCCATGATCATGTCGCTGCGCACCTGCACGGCCACCTCCGGGCGGATCTCCGGGACTGGGTTCGACAACGCGAACACGATCGGGCGCTCAGCCATCGAGGCCAGCATTTCCGCCGACACAAGATCGGGCCCGGAGACGCCGAGGAACACGTCGGCACCATTCATCGCATCCTCGAGCGTGCGCGCCTCGGTCTCCACCGCCACGCCGAACTTATAGGGGTTCAGGTCCTTGCGTCCCAGGTGGATCACGCCCTTCCGATCGACCACCATAAAGTTGTCGCGATGCGCCCCCATGGCGATGAGCAGACGCACAGCGGCAATCCCGGCCGCACCGGCACCAAGTACCACAACCCGGGCCGAGTCGAGTTCCTTGCCCTGCAACTCCAATGCATTCAGCAGCCCAGCCGCGATGATTATCGCCGTGCCGTGCTGATCGTCGTGAAATACCGGGATATCCAGTTGCTCGATGAGCGCCTGTTCGATCTCGAAGCAATGCGGGGCCGCGATGTCCTCGAGATTGATGCCGCCGAAAGTGGGGGCAATGCGCATCACCGTTTCGATGAACTCCTGTGGCCGCTTGGCATTGACCTCGATGTCGAACACGTCGATGCCGGCAAAATGCTTGAACAATACGGCCTTACCTTCCATGACGGGCTTGCCGGCCAGCGCACCGACGTTACCCAGGCCGAGTACCGCGCTGCCGTCCGTGATGACTCCTACCAGATTGCCCTTGGCGGTGTACTTGTAGGCATCCTGTGGGTCGGCCGTGATGCGGCGCACCGGTTCGGCCACCCCGGGGGTGTAGGCGAGGGCCAGATCGCGCTGGGTTTCGGTCGACTTGGACACCTCGACACTGATTTTGCCTGGGCGCGGCTTGGCATGATAATCGAGTGCTGCCTGGTTGATTTCGAAATCAGCGTCTTCGTCGTTGTGCTCTGCGCTCATGATCGACTCCGGTGGCGGGGCGGGTTTCGCCCGGGTGTTAACGAGAAAAGGCGCCACGAGGGCGCCTTGCAGAATCGGTGCGGAACGGCCCCTGGCCTAGCGCCGGAACCGCTTGCGGAACTGATCTACCCGACCGGCCGTGTCCATCAACTTCTGCTGGCCCGTGTAAAACGGGTGACATGCGGAACACACCTCCACCTGCAGGGTATCGCCGCCGATGGTCGAGCGCGTCTCGAAGCTGTTACCACAGCTACAGACGACCTTGATATCCGTATAATTTGGGTGCAGGTCCGCTTTCATCTTCGTATGACTCCAATGCCTCCTGGCCGTGCAGGCTGGGCGGGCCGGTTTTACCTGGGATCTGGCGCTTCGGTGCGCGAAAGGCCGCATAATATAAATCAATGCCGGCAAGCATGCAAGCGGCGCCAGGCCCAGTCACGACGAAACTGACTCGGCAATTGGCCTCCCGAGGGATGCTCTGAATCCGTCGCTGAAGGCTCGACTGCTGCGTCCTTGCAACAACGGCCCTCAGATGGGACACACCGGAGCACTGTTCGATGCCGGCCAGGCTCAGTCGCGGGTGCGCCCGAAGGCGATGACCCGGGCGCACGACGGCGGGCCGCCGGGCCCGTCGGCCGGCCGGCCGCTGACCAGACCGTGCAGTTCAGTGAGGCGATCGTTGAGTCCGTTTGGCCCCAGTACCGCGCGCCACATCATGCGCGAAATCCGCACACAGGCAGCCAACGGGGTACGTGCCAGTCGCCGTTCCTGATCGATGCGCCACTGCAGGCGACGCAGGCGTTCGCGGTTGGCCTCCGGGGCGCTGTCGATCGCCGCCTGAATAGCGGCAAGGCGCATCTTCTCGAAGGTCTGCGGGTCGGTGCGCGCCATCGCCGACCAGGTATCGAAATCTATCCCGGCAGTCTTTTTGTTTTCCATCGCAACCACCTTAAAGTTCGGTTCGGTTCGGCCGATACCCTCTGGTTTTTTGCTGTTTGCCAAACCAAACTAGCACAGAGTTTTGCGGCCTGTCTTGCCGAATTAAATGGCACTTGACGGGAGGGTGATTCCTTTTATTTCTTATTAACTTTCAGTTACTTATCTCGCCCAACTCGCCGGGGTCGATTTTCTGTCGCCATAGCCGATGACCTGCGCCATCTCGTAGCTCCAGCAGCCGATCAAGACGGACCGCGAGCCTCTCACCCGCCGCGTCATGCAGTATCAGGTACTCGGCACCGCTGCGCGTCGTCACATCCGCGACCACCCCCTCCAGGAGGCTTACGCCACCAGCCGCATCGCTGGCGCGCGCCGTCACAGCCGCCCGCCGCATGGCCAGCAGCTCAAGCACCGAGTGCTGATCACAATCGATCCGCACATATTCACTGGTCATCGCGACCCACCTCCAGGCTCCAGTCATCGCCGCACCAGGTCAGTCGCACCTCGATCGGCCGGCAGCACACACTGCAGTCCTGGATATAGGATTGCTCCCCCCCCGAGCTGTCGACCTCGAGGTCGATGAACTCACCGCAGTAGGGGCACTGCACCTGTCGAAAAAACACGGGTTCCATGCAGCTCAGCATAGTCGCAATGGCACTGATTTAACCAACCAACGGGGATTGCATGGCGCTTTGCCGCGTTCAATCCGAGGGCGTTTGCCGCAAGGACGCGGCGGCACAGCCTGCACGGACGAACTCGCAGTGCCCCGCCGGTCAAACCCACCGGGCGCAAACATCTGCATCGCAGTTAGCCGGGATCGAACAGGGCAAGCAGGTCGTTGAGGTATCGCTGCCCCAGCGCAGTCGGCGCGATTTGTGCCCGATCGTTTCCGAGCAGGCCGCGCGCCCGCGCCTGGTCCAGCGCAGGGGCGATGCTGGCCAGCGGAAGCCCGGTGCGCTGCACGAAGGATGCCGCGGACACACCCTCGGTCAGACGCAGGGCGTTGAGGAAAAACTCCACCGGCAGCTCATCCTCGGTGACCCGGTATTCGCTCTGAACCGCTCCCCCAGCGATGTCGTCGACATAGGCCAACGGGTGGCGCCGCTTCATGGTGCGGCGCACCTGGCATCCGGTCGAAGTGAGTTTGCCATGCGCCCCGGCACCGATCCCCAGATAGTCACCGAACTGCCAGTAGTTGAGGTTGTGGCGCGCCTGGCGTCCGACAGCGGCGTAGGCGGATATTTCGTATTGCTGCAAGGCCGCATCGGCCAGCATGACCTGGCCCGCTTCCATCATATCCGCCAGGCTATCATCGTCGGGAAGCACCGGCGGGCGTTGATGGAACAGCGTGTTGGGTTCGAGTGTCAGCTGATACCAGGAGACATGGTCCGGACCCAGGCTGATCAGGGAGTCGAGGTCGCGCAGCGCGCCGGCAATATCCTGACCCGGCAGACCGTACATCAGGTCCAGATTGACATTGTCGAAGCCGGCCGATCGGGCAAGCCGATAGGCCGCGATGGCCTCATCGGCCGAATGGATTCTCCCCAGTGCCGCCAGGCAGGCATCGTCCAGACTCTGCACTCCGATCGACAGGCGGTTGACCCCGGCCGCGCGGTAATCGACAAAGCGGTCGGCCTCGGCTGTGCCCGGGTTTGCCTCGATCGTGATCTCCGCACCCTCCGCTAGGCGCAGCCGCCGGGCAATGCCATCGAGCAGGCGGCCGACGGTCGCGCCGCTGAACAGGCTGGGTGTGCCGCCGCCAATGAAGACGCTCTGCAGCTCGGGCAGGGGTCCGCGCCGCAGCTCGTGATCTAGGTCCGCCAGCAGCGCCTGCACGTAGCGATCCTCATCGATCGGTTCGCGCTGCGCGTGCGAGTTGAAATCGCAATAGGGACACTTGCGCACGCACCAGGGGATGTGCACATACAGGGACAAGGGGATCTGCGCGGCTTCGCACCCCGAAACCCGGGGCTTGCGAGCGGATACCGGCACTCGCTTCGCGCCCGGCTGCCCGGCGATCACGCCGGGCTCAGGTTCGCGTAGGCCACGACCAGCCATTTGGCACCGGCCTGCTCGAAATTGACCTGCACGCGCGCGCCGTTTCCCTGGCCTTCGGCATTCAGCACCACGCCCTCGCCGAACTTGGGATGCAGCACTCGCTGTCCGAGTTGAAAACCGGTCTCCGCCTGCGCCGAGCGCAGCGACCCGCCGCTCGGGGCATAGGGTCGGGTGACGTTGGGACGCGCCCGCACCTCCTCCATCAGATCGACCGGGATCTCGCGCAGGAAGCGCGACGGCAGCGGATAGCTCTCTGAGCCGTGCAGCCGCCGGCTCTCGGCATACGTCAGATAAAGCTGCGACATTGCCCGCGTCATACCCACGTAGCACAGCCGGCGCTCCTCCTCCAGGCGTTCCGGGTCGTCGGCCGACATGCTGTGCGGGAACAGTCCCTCTTCCACACCGCCGATGCATACCAATGGGAACTCCAGACCCTTGGCCGAGTGCAGGGTCATCAACTGCACGCAGTCCTCGTACTCGTCGGCCTGGGTGTCACCGGCCTCCAGCGCGGCGTGAGCGAGAAAGGCGTCGAGTTCAGACAGCCCGCTGTCCTCGTCAAGCGGCTCGAACTGGCGGCAGGCATTGACCAATTCCTCGAGGTTCTCGATCCGGTCCTGGCCCTTGCCGTCGCGATTCTTCTCGAAATGCTCGCGCAAATGCGACGCTTCGATGACGAAAGACGCGCGCTCTGGCAGCGCCTCCCCGGCGCTGTTGACATCCATCTCCTCAATCAGATCCTGGAACGCCCGCAGCACATTCGCCGCGCGCGCGGCCATCGCGCCGCCGCGCAGCAGATCCGCGGCCGCCTGCCACAGGGAACAGGCGAAATCGCGCGCATGCGCGCGCACCGCGTCCAGCGTGCGCGGGCCGATACCCCGCGGCGGCTGGTTGACTGCACGCTCGAACGAGGGGTCGTCATGCCGATTTGCGATCAGCCGCAG
>Ga0316191_10002833_pt1 | contig 12704 bp, 6 predicted proteins | sample Eddworburr2cm_MG_FD_204928 | JGI IMG/M metagenome (GOLD analysis project Ga0316191, IMG submission 204928) | Coastal sediment microbial communities from Maine, United States - Eddy worm burrow 2 cm | ecosystem: Environmental > Aquatic > Marine > Coastal > Sediment | place: USA: Maine | collected...
CGGTGGGCCAAGACAACGAGGGTCGCGAGGTCCTCGAACGGATGACGAGCTGGGACTTGACCACCGAGGGCGTTCAGACCGATGCGACGCATCCGACGGGCAGGGTCGACGCGATTATCGTCGATGGCGAGAACCGTTTCGAGATCGCTCCCGGGCAAGCCTGGGATTTCGTCCACGCCCAGCCCGCGTTGAAGGCCGCGTCCACGGAGGCGCAGGGGCTCGTCTATCATGGGACGCTCGCGCTTCGGGCCGGCGAAAGCTGGAACACGCTGCGGGCCCTCTGGGACAAGACCGAGGCTCCGTCCTTCGTCGACCTCAACCTGCGCGACCCATGGTGGACCAAGGATAAGGTCGACTGGTGCCTGACGACGGCGGATTGGATCAAGCTGAACGACACCGAGCTCGCCGAGCTCACCGGGAACCCAACAGCTTCGTTCGAAGAATGCCGCGACGCTGCGCTCGGGCTCGCGCGCGACCACTCGATCCAAGGCGTCATCGTGACCCGCGGCTCCCAAGGCGCGCTCTCGGTCGTCGATGGCAAGCGCGTCTTCGAAGCGACGGCGGCACCGGCCACGAACATCGTGGACACCGTGGGCGCCGGCGACGCCTTCAGCGCAGTCGTCTGCCTCGGGCTGCTCCATGGCTGGGACCATCAGACGACACTCGACCGCGCCGCTCGCTTTGCGGCCGACCTGTGCGCCATCCGCGGCGCGACGACCCCTGACTTCGCCTTGTACGAACGGCACCTGGCCGAATGGTCGGAAGACACGAGCACCGGCTCGATCGTCGCGCCCAGTCCGCAGGGCCTGTACGTCCTCTCGCTCACTATTCACGGTCTGGTCCGCGCAACCGAAATCGAGCTTGGGCGCGACGCCGACACGGGCGGGCAGGTGTCATACGTGGTCGACCAGGCGAGGGCGCTCGCCCAGCACCCGGACGTCGAACGAGTCGATGTCGTGACACGTTTGATAGAAGACAAGCGGGTCGACGAAAGCTATTCCCGACCGTTCGAGCCGATCTGCAAAGGCGCGCAAATCGTCCGAATTCCCTTCGGACCCCGCCGTTATCTTCGCAAAGAGACACTCTGGCCTCATCTCGATAGCCTTCTCGACCAGCTCACGCGCTACGTCCGCATGCAAGAGCGCACTCCGGACGTCATCCATGGGCACTACGCAGACGCCGGCTACCTCGGCGCGCAGCTCGCGAAGCTGCTGGGTGTGCCGTTCGTCTTCACCGGACATTCGCTAGGGCGTGTGAAGAAGATGCGGCTCGAGTCCAAAGGCGAGGCTAGCGAGCAGACCTACCGCTTCACCCAACGGATCGAAGCCGAAGAACGAGCCGTCGAGACGGCGGCTTTGGTGATTGCCAGCACCCGCCAAGAGGTGCGCGAGCAGTACGAGCTCTACGATCACTACCAGCCTGAACGCATGAAGGTCATTCCACCCGGCGTCGACCTCTCACGCTTCTCTCCGCCAGATGCCTCTTGGCCACGCCCCGCCATCGCCGCCGAGCTGGACCGATTCTTGAGCGACCCTCGCAAGCCCATGGTGCTCGCCCTGGCCAGAGCCGACGAGCGAAAGAACTTCGAAGGCCTGCTGCGCGCGTTTGGCGAGACCGAGGGCCTTCGCGAGATGGCGAACCTGATCATCGTCGCCGGCAACCGCGACGACATCTCGGAAATGAGCGCGGGGCAGCGCCGCGTCTTGACGCAGATTCTCGCATTGATCGACCGCTACGACCTCTACGGATCGGCGGCGTATCCAAAACATCACGACTCGACCGACGTGCCCGATCTCTACAAGCTCGCGGCACAGACGAGGGGTCTGTTCGTCAATCCCGCACTGACCGAGCCGTTCGGATTGACGCTGCTCGAGGCCGCAGCGACCGGGCTCCCCCTGGTGGCCACCAACGATGGCGGGCCGCAGGACATCATCGGGACCTGCAACAACGGGCTCCTCGTCGACGCGCTGGATTCCAAAGCCATCGGTGAAGCAATTCGCGATGCCCTGAGCGACCGCGAACGGTGGACCCGCTGGTCCGACGACGGCCTTGCCGCGGCGCACCAGAACTACTCTTGGGACAGTCACGCCGCGCGCTACGTTCAAGAGGTCAGCACGATCGTGAAGGGCGCCCGCCCAGTCCCGGTGCACCGGCCCCGGAGCAAGCTGGCGGGCATCGACCGCGTGCTGGTCACCGACGTGGACGACACGCTCACTGGAGACGACGAAGCCTTGGCGACCCTCCTCGAACGCCTCGAAACGACGGACGCGAACGTCGGGTTTGGTATCGCCACCGGACGCACCTTGAAGGAAGCGCTCGCGCTCATGGAAGAGCTCGAGGTGAGAGTGCCTGATGTTCTCATCACCGCCGCCGGGACGGAGCTCCACTACGGCACCCGGCTATTGCCGGACCGCTCCTGGGAGCGGCAGATCCGCTACCGGTGGGACCGTGACGAAGTCGACCGTGTGGTGAGCACGATTCCTGGCGTCTCCCGGGTTCCCGAATCGGAGACCAAGTACCGCCTTCGGTACCGGCTAGACCCGGGCCGCGCTCCGACCCTTCGAGAGATCCGACGCCGCGCTCGCCAAGAGGGCCTCCGCGTAACGACCATCCTCGACCACGAGGTCTACCTCGACGTGATCCCGGTTCGCGCATCGTCAGGCCTTGCCATTCGTTTTTTCTGCTTCAAATGGAACCTAGAGCCCCAGCGCTTGTTGGTCGCGGGCGATTCAGGGAACGACTGGGACATGCTTTCGGGAGATACGCTGGGCGTGGTCGTGAGTAATCACACGCCGGAGCTCGAACGGCTTCGCGGACGGCCGCGCATACATTTTGCAAAAAGTCCCCACGCCCGCGGGATCCTCGAGGGGATCGATTACTATGATTTCTTAGGGGACATTCGGGTCCCGCCAGAGGAACACTAATGATTCCAAAGCTCGAAGAGTTGCTCGAGGCCTACCGCGAGCCGATCTATCTTTTATTCAGGCGGCTGAAGGCGATGGACCGGCAGTTCCTTCTGTGGTCGGACTTGGTGCACGACTACGAAGAGTTCTGCGAATCCGAGGTTGGCGCTGTGCTTCTCGACACCGAGATGTCGCCGATCATGCGGCACGCGCAAGAAGCCGTGGTCGACGAGCCGTTCGTCAGCCTCGCGGTACGGGCGCGCGTCGGACGTTGGCAGTATGTTCAGATTCACACCGAGGAGATGCGCTGCCGCGAGCTGACGGTCTCGGAGTACTTGGACATCAAAGAACGCCTTGCGGCCAACATACCGCAAGGCGACCGGTACGTGCTCGAGATCGACTTGAGCCCGTTCGAGCGAGGCTTTCCCAAGCTCAAGGATTCGCGAAACATCGGCCGGGGCGTCGAGTTTCTCAACCGGCATCTCTCCGGCCGCCTCTTCTTGGATGGCGGGCGTGGTGAGAAGCTCCTGTTCGACTTCCTGCAGGTCCACCAGGTTCGCGGGCATCAGCTGATGTTGAACGGGACGCTGAAAGACATCGAGGAGCTCCGCGAAGCCTTGCGCAACGCGACGACCCTCCTCGAAGCACACACAGAGGAAAGCGCTGACCTGACGCGCGAGCTTCGGCGCCTCGGTTTCGAGGCCGGCTGGGGGCGAACGCCGGAGCGCATCACTGAGACGATGGAGCTTCTGCTCGACATCCTCGAAGCCCCGTCTCCAGGGAACCTCGAGAAGTTCCTCGCACGCATGCCGATGATCTTCTCGATCGCAATCGTCTCGCCGCATGGCTATTTCGGACAGTCCAACGTGCTCGGCAAGCCCGATACCGGCGGGCAAATCGTCTACATCCTCGACCAGGTCCGCGCCTTGGAGCGCGAGATGCGGGAGTCGATCCACGAACAGGGCCTCGACATCGAACCGCAGATCGTCGTCCTCAGTCGATTGATCCCAGAGGCGGACGGGACGACCTGTGACCAGCGCATCGAACCGATCCTAGGGACGGAGAACGCGCGCATTCTGCGCGTGCCATTCCGCACCTACGAAGAGGGGGACGTCATCCCACAGTGGATCTCACGCTTCGAGGTCTGGCCGTACCTGGAGCGCTATGCCATCGACGCGGAACGGGAGCTTCTCGCCGAGCTCGGTGGCATGCGCCCCGATTTTTTCATCGGCAACTACTCGGATGGCAACCTCGTTGCCAGCATCATGGCGCATCGGCTCGGGGTCACGCAGTGCAACATCGCCCATGCGCTCGAGAAGACGAAGTACGTGTTGTCAGACCTCCACTGGCAGGAGCATGACGCGGAGCATCACTTCGCTGCGCAATACACCGCCGACTTGATGGCGATGAACACGGCGGACTTCATCATCACTAGCACCTATCAAGAGATCGCCGGCACGGAGGACAGCGTCGGGCAGTACGAAAGCTACAGCTCGTTCTCGCTGCCGCGGCTGTACCGGGTCGTATCCGGGATCGACTGCTTCGACCCGAAGTTCAACATCGTCTCCCCGGGTGCTGACGCGCGCATCTTCTTTCCCTACTTCGACGAGGCCCGCCGCCCCGAAGAGCTCCGCAAGGAGATCGAAACGATGGTCTACGGCTCACCCGACTGCGCGTTCAGGGGCCTGTTGACCGACCAGGACAAGCCGCTCCTTTTTGCGATGTCACGTCTGGACCGCATCAAGAACATGGCGGGCCTGGTCGAGTGGTACGCGCAAAACGATGATCTCCGCGAGGTGGCCAATCTGCTCATCGTGGGCGGCCGGCTCCGGCCCGAAGAGTCCAACGACCGAGATGAGCGCGAGCAAATCGAGCGCACGCACTGGCTCTTCGACGAGTGCGGGCTCGAAGGCAGCGTCCGCTGGATCGAAATGCAGACCGACAAGACGAAGGTTGGGGAATTCTATCGATTCGTGGCCGACCAGCGAGGCGCCTTCGTGCAGCCCGCATTGTTCGAGGCGTTTGGTCTCACCGTCGTCGAGGGGATGGCGTCTGGGTTACCGACATTCGCGACGCGCTTCGGCGGGCCGCTCGAAATCGTTCAAGACGGTCGCTCTGGCTTTCACATCGATCCGACCCAGGGCGCCGAGACGAGCCAGAAGATGCTCGACTTTTTCCGGGCCTGCGAGAAGGATCCGGCTGTGTGGGATACGATCTCGAAGGCAGGGATCCAGCGCGTCGACGAGCGGTACAACTGGGACCTCTACGCCTCGACCCTCCTCAAGCTGTCACGCATTTACGGCTTCTGGCGCTACATCTCGTCGCTCGAACGCGACGAAACGCGGCGGTATCTGGAAATGTTCTACGGCTTGCTCCTCCGTCCGCTGTCGAAGCGGGTCCTCGATCAACATCAGCACTAAAGCAGCGCGACATGTAGCTCGCGGTCGGGACGCGGTCGGTTGCCGTCCTCACCAGCGATGCTCACCTCGACGGCCCCGTCCGTTAGAACAGCCTCGTAGGTCGTGAGCAGGTAGTCTCCGTTCCGGTAGCCGAACCCTTCGCCTAGATCTTCGTAGAGGCAGCCGGACGCTCGTCCCGCGGCGTCTAGGTTGATCAGTAACGTGACCGGGCCTGTGAAGGCGTCCTCCGTCGTCTGTCCGCCAGGGCCCAGCGGAATGATGGCGCCTTCCCGGAGTCGCAAGATGGGGTGGGCGAGCTCGGAAGCCGGGTCTTCTCCGGCGAGCGCGAAGGGACGCCAGTCGCCCCTGGGCATTGGGAAGTCGTAGTCCTCATCCTCCAAGAGCCGCGGCTGGACCAGCACGTCACCGCCCAGGAGGAATCCGTGATCTTCTGCGCGAAGCGAGAGGTCCGCGGGGTCGGCGAAGAACAACGGGCGCGCCACGGGGATCCCAGTCGTCGCTGCTTCGTGGAACACGGTGTAGAGGTAGGGCAGCAGCCGATAGCGCCGCTCGAGGGCCACCCTGGACACGTTCTCGGCGGCCGCCCCAAACGACCAGGGCTCCTGGTCGCCTTTGAGCGAGTTGTGGGTCCGGCAGAACGGCAGGAACGCTCCGAGGCCCATCCAGCGCGCGAAGAGCTCCGGCGAGGGCGTCCCTGCGAACCCACCGATGTCGGGTCCGCTAAACGGCTGCCCGGACAGGCCGAGATTCAGCACCATCGGCACGGACCAATGGAGGTGCTCCCAGCTGGAGGCGTTGTCACCGGTCCACGTCGCCGCATACCGCTGCCCTCCTAGGTAGCTCGAGCGCGAAAGAACGAAGGGGCGCCGCTCGGGTCGCGAAGCCCGCATCGCATCATCTGTAGCTTTTGCCATCAAGAGTCCGTAAACGTTGTGGTATTGCGCGTGGCTCCCAGGCGCGATCTCGCCGCCCCCTCCATGCTGCAAGTCCTCGGGAAGCTCCGCCCCGAGCGGCAGAATCGGGGATGGCTCGTTGAGGTCCACCCAGACCCCGTCCATCCCATGCTCGAGAAACCCTCTGGTGAGGCCCGTCCACCAGGCGCGCGTCTCGGGACGGGTGTAGTCGGGGAAGGCTGCTTCGCCAGGCCAGGTGCTCTCGTGGTGCTCGCCGCCTTCGGCGTCACGAAGGAAGTGCCCTTCTGCAACACCCTCGTCGTAGACCTGGTACCCGGCTTCGGCTTTGACCGCCGGGTCGAGAATCCACACCGACTTGAAGCCGCGCTCGTGAAGGTAGCGGTTGGTGCCCTCCGGGTCTGGGAACCGCTCCGGGTCGAAGGTGAAGACCTTGTATTCATCCATGTAGTGAATGTCGATCCAGATCACGTCGCAGGGGATCGCACGTGTGCGGAGCTCCCGAGCCAGCTCAAGAACACGGGCCTCGGGATAGTACGAAAAGCGGCACTGATGATAGCCGAGCGCCCAGTGGGGCGGCAGCTCGATCCGGCCGGTGAGAGCGGCAAGTCGCTGAACCACTTCCTGAGGCGAAGCGCCCTCCATCACGATGACGGGAAAGGGCTCCGCGCAGCTCAGCCGAATCCCATCACGCAAGTCGATACCAAGCCGGTAAGTCGTATCAACCAGCACCCCAAACGCGCTTCCGTCACCCCGAACCGCCAGCACCCATGGATGCGCCTGATAGAGACTCTTCGAGCGTTCGTCGTAGTGCGGAACGACCTTCCCGTCGTCCTCGATCCGAAACGGCTGCTTCGCCCAAACCTCGGTGACGAAGCCGTTCCGAAGGAGCGGACCGGCAACTTCGCCGGTGCCGTAGAGGCTCGTGCGGGCGTCGACGGGGATGGTTGCGACGAAGTGTTCGGAGGTGCGCTCGAACTGCGGAATCGTGCCCCATGCATCGGGCACCGGGCCGCGTGCGACAAGCGGCTCGGTCAGCGCGAACGAGCGTGGGAGCGTCGAGGAGTCGACGCCAGGAGGAACGAAACGGGCAACGCCGTCAGCAAGGAGTCCGGGTTCTTGATACGTTGCCGTAGCCACAGGCCAGACCCTAGCTCACAGGCGCTGCCACTGTCGCTGTCACCGAGTCAGCGGCATGGTGTAGCAGAGCGCCTCTCCGTCGAGCACCACGGTCCCGTCGTCCCGCACCACTTCCGTCCTCAGCTTCGTGATCGGCTTGTCGGTTCTGACCTCCAGGACCTCGACGCGTCCCGTGATCTCATCGCCCGGCCGCACCGGTGCTTTGAAGCTCCAGTCAACATGAAGAAACACCGTCCCGGGGCCGGGCAGGTCCTCGGCGACGACGGCGTTGAGAATCGCGCTCGTGATTCCGCCTTGAACCACGATTCCACCGAACCGCGTCTCCTTGGCCAAGCCTTCGTCGTAGTGAAGCGGATTGCGGTCGCCGGAGATTTCGGTGAAGAGCTCGATGTCGCGCTTCAACACCGCTCGAGCTCGCTCCGCGCGTTGACCGACGGCCGGTATGCCTCTCGGCCAAACTTCATCGGCGTGTGTGCTCATGAATCCACGACTCCGAGCCGATACTCGCCGGACGAAGGCTCCGCCGCAAGCGCCACTTTCCGAAGAAACACGGGAAAAACGACGGGCGGTACGGCCTGCTCAGACGCGGCCGTCGCGGTGAGCCACAACCGCCGCTGCCACACCCCCGAGAATCAGCAGGCTGGCCACCGCAAGGCGCACCGTAGGTTCTTCGGCAAGGACCACGATCCCGCCCGCCGCCGCAATCGCCGGCACGGCGAGTTGGACGATGGCGGCCCGTGTCGCGGTCAGGCCGCGCAACGCGAGGTACCAGACCACGTACCCGAGCCCTGATGTCACCGCCCCCGACACGACAGCTAGAGCCACCCCGCGCGGCGTCGTGTGCAACGACCCCCATGCGATGACGACAGCGAGGATCGCAAAGGGAAGGGTGCGCGCGAAGTTCCCTGCGGTGGCCGCTACCGGCGCCGGGCTGCCCTGACCGCGGAGCGAATACACGCCCCATCCGACTCCCGATGCGAGCATCAACATCGCCCCAATCGGATCGGGCGCAGTGATGCCGGGCAAAACCAAGTAGACGAGCCCAGCCATCGCAGTGATGAGGCCCACCCACTCCCGAACCATGGGTCGCTCCCCACGAATAAGCCCGACACCGATCATCGTCGCCTGCACGGATCCAAAAAGAATCAGCGCGCCCATTCCCGTCTCCAGAGAGACGTACGCCAGTGAGAAGGCCATGGCGTAGAGGAACAGCGCAAAGCTCGACCTCCACGACCCCGCCGACCGGCCGCTAGGACGAGGTTCAGAGATGAGCAAGGACAGGGGAACCAGAACCGCAACACCGCTCCCAAGCCGAATGGCGGTAAACGCCACCGGGTCGATCAGGTCGGGCGCGAGCGCCATCCGGCAGAGCAGGGAGTTCGCCGCAAACGCAACCAGGGTAACGACAGTGAGAAGGGCGTTCATGACACTGACGCTGTCACTGACGCTGTCTCACGGGCACCCGTCCACGCAAACCCGAAACTCGCTCTCGCAGGCGGCCACGCAGCTCTTGTCCTTCATGTCGCAATACGTGTTGCACCCGGCCCAGCGGTCGTTACACAGCGGCACACACGCCGAGCTCTGGTACTCGCCAGGTGGCGCCCGTGGATACTCGTGCTCGCGCGCAGGGACCGGCTCTGGCTCCTCGTTCGGAAGCGGCCTCGTCGACCCGTCGACGGCCAGCTGTTGCAGGCGCATTTCTGCGTAGCGAACGAGCTCGGGCGGCTGATTCTCAGACTGCTCGTCGAGCCAGCGGCTCCAGCAGTTTCGGCGCTGATCGGGGGTCACCGATGGATCGAAGTCGGCTCCGTAGCACTGCTCGTAATAGTCGGTGCTTCTTTGGGCTTGTTTAAGGCTGGGTCCGCATGCAATTGAAATCAACAGACAACATGAGAACAGCAAACGAGCCATGACGGCGGAAGGTATCACCGCCGACGAGCCCAACCAAGCTCCGGTCGCGGGCTGGGGCACGTTCGAGGCCGAGGGTCTCGGGACGCTGTGGCTCGTATGGACGGACACCGGGTTGCTACGGCTCTCCTTCGAGCGTGCGGAGGGTCTCCAGGCGCAGCAGACAGTCGTTCCGGCGGTCTACGCCGGTCCCCTGACCCGCTACTTCAACAGCGAGCCGGAAGACTTCTCGTCCGTACCGCTCGACCTACGAGGAACCGACTTCCAGTTACGCGTGTGGAACGCGCTACGCGAGATCCCTTGGGGCGAGGTTCGCACCTACGGTGGCGTGGCTCAGGAGATTCACTCTCCACGAGCGATGCGCGCCGTGGGCCAAGCCAATCATGTCAATCCCGTGCCGGTCATCGTCCCTTGCCATCGCGTCGTCGAAGCGGGGCATCATCTCGGCGGCTACGGCGGGGGACTCGAACGCAAGCAACTCCTCCTCGAGCTCGAAGGCGTGCGCTTCCACGAGGGCGTCGTGCAGCCGGGGCAGATGGAGCTCTTCTGAGCTACGCGTAGCGCGCGAACAACAAACAGGCGACCACGAGCACGCCCGCTGCGAGGCTGATCTTGTCCTTCACGGCAAAGAGCACCGGGTCATCGTGCATCTGGTCGCGCGCGGCGAGGAACCAGATGCGTATGATCCAGTAGACCAAGATCAAGCAGATGCCCCAAAGCGCCTTAGGTTGCGAGTAGTACACCACCATCGCCGGGCTGTTGATGTACAGGGCAAACACGAGCACCGCGAGCAACCCCGACGCGGGTCCGGCCGACACGATGATCGGGATGTCCGCGGGAACGTAGTTGCGACCCTTGAGCGATTGGGTGAGGTCGCCCTTGATCTGAATCAGCTCGGAATACCGCTTCACGAATGCCAAGCTCGTGAAGAAGAAGATCGAGAAGGCGAGCAGCCAGGGCGAGAGCGAGACCCCTACGGCCACACCACCCGCGATGACTCGATAGGTGAACAGCGACGCCAGGGTGAGCACGTCGAGGATCATCTGCTGCTTCAAGACGAACGTATACGCCGTGGTGAGCGCGACATAGCCCAGCAACACCAAGACGAATTTCGGGTGCACGAACGCCACGGCAAGTGCCAGTGCCAAAGCGAGCGAGGCCGCGGAAAGCGCGATGCCCTCAGGAATCGACAGCGTGCCGGCCGCAAGTGGCCGCTTGCTCTTGCTCCGGTGCTGGCGGTCGGCCGGCAGGTCGATCAGGTCGTTCAATACGTAAATCGACGATGCGCAGAAGCTGAACGAAAGGAACGCCATCAGCGCCGTGAAAACCAGGCTCAGGTCCGTGTACTGGTGCGAGAAGTACAGCGGTACGAAGAGCAAAATGTTCTTCGCCCACTGGTGGGGGCGAAGCTCTTTCGCCACGGCCTTCCACTTCTTGGGCCGCTCCGAAAGGACCGTCACTTGCGGAATCGATTGCTCGGCGCTCCTTCGCGTCCTCGGGCTGGGCGCAACCATGATCGCCTCGTTCGCGGCCTTCCAGATCGGCAGGTCCGCCGATGAGTCGCCGACGTACTGAAATCCGGCAGTACCGAAGCGCGACACGAGAAGCTCCGCCTTCCGGCCGGCCTTGAGATTGCTCTTGCCGTCGCTACCGATCGCCTCGTCGAACAGCCCGACGTGCCCGGCGACGGCGTCCGCGGTGGCCTGGTCAGACGCGGTGACGAGAAGCACCTGGCGGCCGTCCTCGCGCGCCTGTCGTATCTCCGCCAGGACTTCATCTCGGTAAGGTAAGCTGGCCGGGTCGACCAGCGCGTTCTGGGCCAAGTAGCGCTTAAACTTGGGCCGACCGCTCATCAGGGCAGCGAGGAGCGCAAAAAGCTTCCACGGCGCCGTCTTGAGCAACCTCAGGAAGCTCTCGCCCATCGTGTCGGTGGCCACCAGCGTCCCGTCGAGGTCTACGCAAAGCGGCCCCTTTGTCGAAGCGGAGGCGGAACCTGTCGTCGGCGTGTTCAAAGTCCCCATCTCACAGACTATTCAAGGCCGTCTCGAGGCGCTCGCGCTTCTCCCGAAGCTCGGTCGCATCACGGTTCGACTTCTCGACCACGGCCTCGGGCGCGCGCTCCACGAAGCTGGGGTTCCCGAGCTTCTTCTCGACGACACCGAGCTCTTTTTCGACTTTCTTGAGCTCCCGCTGGAGGCGGTCGCGTTCCTTTTCGGTGTCGATGACGCCTGGCACCGCAGCTCGCACCCCTGGATTCACGAAGACCGCCGCGTTGTCGAAATGGGCAGCCGCATCATTGAGCTTGGCAGCGTCCGCCTCAAAGCACATCTCGCCCCGCGCCAAGGTCTCGATGGTCGATCGCTCGGCTTCGAGCACCGCACGCTTGCCTTCGTCGTCCGTGTGCCAGTGGATCTTCAAGGGCTGACTCATGGGAACGTGGTGTTCAGCACGGATCGTTCGCGCGCTGCCGACAAACGCTTGTACCACTTGGAAGTCGCGCTCGGCGTCTCGGTCGATCTTTGCATCGACCAACGCCGACGGGAACCGGCTGATCATGATGCTCTGCGGGGCCTCGGCCCACTTTGGAACCCGCTGCCAGATCTCCTCGGTAATGTGCGGCATCATAGGGTGCAGCGCGCGCAGCACAGTCTCGAGCGCGTGGACCAAGGTCGCCTCGGTCTCCTGCACCAAGGCCGTGTCGCCGCTATCGAGCGCGGGCTTGCTGACCTCGAGATACCAGTCGCAGAGCTCGTCCCACACGAAGTGATACAGCGCGCCGGACGCCTCATCGAGCCGGTACCCGTCGAGACCCGCGGAGGTGACGTCGAGCGCTTGATAGAGGCGTGAGAGCACCCAGCGGTTCGCGAGCGCCTTGGGTTGCGGGCAGTTCTGCGACGCCTGCGTGGACGAACCGCTCAACCGCATCAGTGCATAGCGTGACGCGTTCCAAAGCTTGTTGGCGAAGTTCCGGTAGCCCTCGATGCGCTTCATCGAGAGCGCGATGCGGCGCGACTGCGGCGAATAGCTGAGTAAGGTCATCCGAAGCGCGTCCGCGCCGTAGGCCACGAAGCCGTCAGGATAGGTCGTCCGCAGGTACTTGATGCCGGACTTCTTGGCGCCAGCCTTTTCGGCCTTTGCAATGAGCTCTTCACCGGTCGCGCCGTAAATCACGTCGAGCGGATCGACGACGTTTCCCTTGACCTTGCTCATCTTCTCGCCGTGCTCGTCGGTCACCAAGCCAGCCAGCAAGACGCGCGTGAACGGAACCTCGCCCATGAAGTGCAGGCCCATCATGATCATCCGCGCGACCCAGAAGAAGAGGATGTCGTAGCCCGTTTCCATGTCCTGCGTCGGGTAGAAACGGTCGAGCGCCAGGGTCTTCTCAGGCCAGCCGAGCGTCGAAAAGGGCCACAACCCCGAGC
>Ga0316191_10002835_pt1 | contig 12702 bp, 10 predicted proteins | sample Eddworburr2cm_MG_FD_204928 | JGI IMG/M metagenome (GOLD analysis project Ga0316191, IMG submission 204928) | Coastal sediment microbial communities from Maine, United States - Eddy worm burrow 2 cm | ecosystem: Environmental > Aquatic > Marine > Coastal > Sediment | place: USA: Maine...
ATCTGCGCGGTGTGGCGGGTCATGACCGAAAAGTGAGACGCCACCAGGCGGCCGGCGGGGAAACCGGCTACCGCTCCCAAGGCGGCAGAGGCGATGGGTACCTGGCCCATGGCATCGGCAATGATCTTGAATCGCGGCTCCGCGTACACCGGCTCGCCAACGGTGCCGCCTTTGCGCCCCGAGCCTTTGACGCTGCCTCCGCCGCCTTCCAGCAGCCGCACCAGGGGAACGCGATAGCGGGACGCCATGTGTTCCGCATAGACGCTCTTACGCAGACCGGCAGCGTTCGGAGAGCCGCCCTTGAGCGTAAAATCCTCGCCGCCTACCACCACGCGACGATCATCGATTCGACCGAAGCCCAGCACGTAATTGGCCGGCACGTACCCCGTCAGCTCATCGTTGTCGTCGTACTCGGGTATAGCGGTGGCACGCCCCTGCTCCTGAAAGCTTCCGGGATCAAGCAGGGCATCTACGCGCTCGCGAATCGTAAGCCGGCCTTTGGAATGCTGCTTGGCGATGCCCGCCTTTCCGCCCTGCTGGCTGGCAAGCCGGCGTCGACGTTCAATCTCCCGAACTTCCTGTTCCCAACTCATGCGAGTATCTGTCAGCCGTCACTAAACTTTGGCGGGCGTTTCTCAAAGTTCGCTTTGATGGCTTCCACCTGGTTGGCGGAGCCGATGAGGTCCATCTGCAGCCGCGACTCCATCTCCAGTCCCGTGCGCTCGTCGGCGTGCCAGCTGTCCTCGTACAGACGTTTACCGGCCCGCACGGCATCCGGCGACTTGCCAGCGATCTCCTCCGCGAGAGCCATGGCATCCGCGAGCGGATCATCAGACACGTGGGTCACCAGACCCAGGGTCTGAGCTTCCGCTCCCGACAGGACCCGCCCCGTGAAGGTGAGCTCCTTGGCGACATCTATCGGCACCAGATCTCGCAGCGTCTGCGTGATGCTCATGTCCGGTACTAGACCCCACTTGATCTCCATGATGGACATCCTCGCGTCCGCCGCGGCGAATCGGATATCCGCGCCCAGAGCAATCTGGCAGCCCCCCCCGTAAGCCACGCCATGAATCGCGGCTATGACCGGCATCGGCAGCCTTTTCCATACGTATGCCGGGCGTTGCGCATGATTTTCCGGACGCTCGTCGCGCTGCAGCAGGCCACCGGTATCGCCACCCGCAGATCCGCCACCTGCCATACCCTGAAAGCTCCCCATGTCCAGGCCGGCACAGAACCCCCTGCCGTTGCCTGAGAGAACCACCGCACGGACATCAGTGGAGGCCGCCAGAGACTCTCCCGCTTCGATAATGGCCTTGAACATGTCCGGGCTGAGCGCGTTGTACTTGTCCGGGCGGTTGAGTCGGACATCGGCAATCCCCGCCTTGACGTCAATGGTCACAAGATCTGTCATAAGGGTACATCCCGGCTTTTTCGGATGCCGTAACTTACCATGGGCCCGGGAGAAATTCTCAGCCCGGGGTACCCTGACCGATACGCCAGGAAACCACCAGGCAACCAAGTTTGCGCGGGTTTCTGACCGCGCAGATGCGCCTGATGAAACCCTCGCGGGCTTCCACGAGCAGGCAGGAATGGACCAGCCCGGCACCCTCAAGCACCACGGCGCCAGCCGGACGCGGCCTGGATTCTCAAGAGCATGGGTTCTCTCCGCATCATCAGTATCTAACTGACGTCTCAGCACGGAGAAACGTGACATGCCGGCTCAGGTTGCGATAACGGCCAGCACTTCGTCTTCCGCCACCGAATCTTCCGGTTTCACTCTGAGCTCCAGAATTCGGCCGGCTGCGGGTGCTTCCACAGGTATTTCCATCTTCATGGACTCGAGAATGATCAGTACGTCTCCCTGGGCAACCTGATCACCCACGGTTACCTCCACCTTCCAGACGTTCCCCTGAACCTCGCTCTCTACATCAATATTGGCCACAGTCCCTCCGTTACCTGTGTGGCAGCCACCGGCGCCTGTCGAGAAACCCCGTATCCAGATCGGCGGCGAGAAATTCGTCGTCCTGCAGGACGACTTCCAGCAGCGGAATATTGGTCTGCACGCCGCGGATCTCCAGACCTTTGAGCGCCACCAACAGGCGCCCCACGGCCTGCTCTCGCGTCGTACCCCAGCCGATCACCTTGGCCAGCAGCGGATCGTAGAAGGGGGTGACTGCCTGCCCCTGAGCGTAACCCGTGTCAACCCGCACGCCAAACATGTCGGGGAGACGGAAGTGGGAAAGCAGGCCGGTTGAGGGCAGGCCGGTGCGCGGATCCTCCGAATAAACCCTGGCCTCCATGGCAAATCCGTCCAAAGGCGGTTGCTCTGGCAACCGACCACCTGCGGCCAGCTCGATCTGGGTCGCCACCAGGTCGATTCCCGTGACCGCCTCAGTAACCCCGTGCTCCACCTGAATACGCGTATTCATCTCGAGAAAACCGAACTTTCCGTCGGCGTCTCTCAGCATCTCCAGCGTACCGGCGCTGTCGTAATTCATAGCGCCGGCGACAACGGCAGCCTTGGTAGCCAGCAAATCCAGTTCCTTTCGCGAGATGCCTGGCGCCGGAGCTTCCTCAATGACTTTCTGGTGCCGCCGCTGGAGTGAGCAGTCCCGTTCATACAGATGCATGGCGCCGCCCTTGCCGTCCCCAATTACCTGGATCTCGACGTGCCGCGGCGAAGCGATGCAGGCTTCCAGAAACAGGGTGTCATCGTCAAAAGCCGCCGCCACCAGCTTTCGAGCCTGGCTGAAGGTTCGAGAAAGTTCATCGGCATCCCGCACCGCTCGCATGCCGATCCCGCCTCCACCTCCTGCAGGCTTGAGCATGATCGGATACCCGATACGCTCGGCAGCCTGCAGAGCAGCGTCCAGATCCGACACTGCGCCGCTGCCGGCAAAAACCGGCAGCCCGAGCTCCGTCATCAGCGCCCGAGCATTGATTTTGTCACCCATCATCTCTAGGAAACGCGAAGACGGACCGACAAATACCGCACCGGCGTGTTCAATGGCCACGGCGAACGCCGCGCTTTCCGCGAGGAATCCGTAACCGGGGTGCACGGCGTCAGCGCCGCTGCGCTTCACACAGTCGACAAGTGCCGGGATGTTCAGATAGGTTTCTCCTGCCGTCGAGCCACTCAACGCCAGGGTTTCAGAAGCTTCTGCAAGATAGGGTGCACCCGCATCCGCTTCGGAATAGACGGCGACCGAGCGGATGCCAAGCTTGTCGCACGCCCGTATTACCCGGCGCGCGATAGCGCCCCGATTGGCAACGAGCAGCTTACGGAACGGACCGGGCATCCCCAGCCTCACTGTCCCGAGAAGCTGGTTCCAGCAGGTAATGGGCCAGCTCCGACCAGGCCTCGACAAACCCACCCAGGCCGCGCCCCGCCGTGGCCGTCGTCCTGCGCCCAGCAGCTGAAGCTCTGGTCACGGCATCCAGAACGGCGGCGGCATCGGTGGCTGCCAACGACAATCGGAACATATCAGTGAGCGGGCCTCCGCGATGATCGGCAGGTTTACACAGCGGCTTTCCGCCCAGGGTTTGTTCGAGAAACACCCGCGAAACTTTGCAATGCGGTTCCTGCTCGAGCAGTTCGAGAGTCTGCTCGAGCATCCACCGACTCAATACATCGGGCATGTCGCACAGCGATTTGTAATGATCCCAGTCCACGAGCCCGGAGCAGATCTACCGTTTTCAGGGCAGCTGCAGAGGGCTGCCGGTCAGGCGTTCGTAAGCCTCCAGATACCGGGCGATGCTCCGCTCTATAACCTCCGCAGGGAGAACCGGGCCGGGGGGCGTCTTGTCCCATTCCCCGGCGTCGACCACAGTTTCCAGATAGTTGCGTACGATCTGCTTATCAAAGCTCGGCTGCTCGCGCCCGGGCTGCCATTCGTCAGCAGGCCAGAACCGTGAGCTGTCCGGAGTAAAGATCTCATCAATGAGTATCGGCGTGCTCTGACCGGGCAACTGACCGAATTCGAACTTGGTATCAGCGAGAATGATACCGCGTTCGAACGCGTAGTCCCGGGCTCGGGTGTAGAGGTCCAGCGTGGTATCCCGCAACCAGCTCATGAGTTCCCGCCCGACCTCGGCAACGCCCTCATCGAAGCTGATGTTTTCATCGTGGCCCGTCTCCGCCTTGGTCGATGGCGTGAACAGCGGCTCCGCCAGGCGGTCACTGTTACGCAGACCTTCCGGCAGGGGAATGCCGCAAACCGACCCGCTGCGCTGGTAGTCTTTCCAGCCGCTGCCGGTTATGTAGCCGCGCGCGATGCACTCAATGGGCACAACCAGGGTTTTACGACACAGCATCATGCGGCCTTCCAGCAGGCTTTGCTCGGCCGCATCCAGGCCCGGTACTGCGGCCGGATCGGTAGAGAGCAGATGGTGTTCCACCTCGCTGGCAAAGTGGTCGAACCAGAATTTGGATATCTGCGTTAGCACGATACCCTTACCCGGCAAGCCGTTCTGCATGACAACGTCAAACGCGCTTATGCGGTCCGTGGCGACGATAAGCAGCGCTTCCTCACCGCTCTCCAGGGTGACGTCATAGAGATCCCGAACCTTTCCGGAACGTCGGTTCGGCAGATTCAGGCGAGTTTCCATCAACGCGTCGTTCATATTGTTACCTGCAATTGCTCCTATAGGCCGATTTGCATGTGCTGGATCAAAGGGTGCTGCCGCCATCGGCCATGTAGACGGAACCGGTCACCCAGCTGCTGTCATCGCTGGCTAGAAACAGCATCACTCTGGCGATCTCTTCCGGGGACCCGTATCGGCCCATGGGTATGCCGGCAGCGAGGCTTTTCTTAATAGAGGCACCGGCACCCGGGGCGAAGCCCTCTTCGAGGCTGCGCATCATCCGTGTTTCCACCGGCGACGGGTTTACCGTATTCACCCGGATGCCGAGAGCCGCGCCCTCGGCCGCGGCGGATCGCATTAGGCCAATCACGGCGTGCTTGCTTGTCACGTAGGGGGCGACCCCAGGTGAGCCACTTACCCCGGCAACCGAGGAAGTAATCACGACACTCCCGCCGCCGCGGGCCTGCAGGGCGGGAAACGCTGACTGCAAGCCCAGGAACACACCCTTGACGTTGACGTTCATGACCTGGTCGAATCGCGCCTCATCCTGTTCGGTAATGGGCTTCACGTCACCCTCGATACCGGCATTTGCAACAAAGACGTCTACACCGCCATAGCGCTCAGAGGCGCATTCAAACATGGCCCGATTATCCTCCGCCCGGGTTACATCTCCCACGCAATAGCTCACCCTGTTGCTGCCGATCTGCTGCACGACCTCCGCCAGGGCAGATTCATCCAGATCTACCAGCAGCACATCGGCGCCCTCAGCGGCAAACAAAGCGCCCGCCGCCGCTCCTATGCCACCGGCACCGCCGGTGATAACCGCTACCTTACCTTCGAGTCGACCCATAGTTCAGCACTCCAGCTTCAGCCCTCCAGTGCCTGCTGAAGGTCGCTCAGCAGGTCGTCGGTGTCCTCTATGCCAACGGATATCCGAATCAGCGAGTCGTCTATACCCATGCTGGCGCGGCGCTCCGGGCCCATCTCGAAATAGATGGTGTGCGCGACGGGTATGGCCAGGGTCCGGTTGTCTCCCAGATTGCTGGACTTCACGACAACCTCAAGGCGGTTCATAAAAGCCCAGATATCCACTTCCCCTGTCAGCTCGAAGCTGAAAAGCGCGCCAGGGTAACGAAAAAGAGCCTCCGCCCGTTCGTGCTGCGGATGGCTCGGCAACCCGGGATAATAGACACGCTTAACCTTGTCGTGCGACTCGAGAAAACTTGCCATCGCCATTGCGGTTGCGCACTGACGCTCCATTCGAAGAGCAAGCGTTTCCGCCCCAACGGCAATATGGTGCGCCGCTTCCGGAGCCAGCGCCGCGCCAAAATCTCTAAGCCCCTTCTTTTTGATCTGTGTGATTCCCCACTTTTCCGGGGCGCCGGTCTTGTAGGTATCGTAGATATTAGTGAATCTCGACCAGTCGAAGCGCCCCATCTCGGTGATCGCGCCACCCAGCGCGTTGCCATGACCGCCGATATATTTGGTGAGGCTGTTGACCACCAGGCTTGCATCGACCTCAAGCGGTTGAAACAGGTACGGGGAGGTCATGGTGTTATCCACCACGTACATCAGCCCCCGTTCGCGACACAACCGGCCGATGCCCGCGAGGTCGGACACCTGCGTGCGGGGATTGGCTATGGTCTCGACAAACACCAGCCGAGTGCGCTCGTTGATGGCTTGCGCTACGGCATCGACGCTGGTTGCGTCGACAAAGCTGACATCCACACCGTGCGCGGCAAAGCTGTTGAAAAGGCTGTTGGTATTGCCGAAAAGGAACGCGCTTGAAACGAAGTGATCGCCATTGCGCAGCAGTGCAAACAGCATGGTGCCGATAGCCGCCATACCGGTACCAAAACACACCGTCTGCAGCCCGTTTTCCATACCACTGATCTTGGATTGCAGCGCTTCTACCGTGGGATTGACCTGTCGGCCATAGGTGTACCCCGGCTGGGTGCCCTGAAAGACCGCAGCCAGGTCTCGGGCATCTTCATAGCCGTACGCAACGGTTGCGTGCACGGGTTTGTGCAGCGAGCCGTGCTCAATAGTATCCTGACGATCGCTGTGAACGATCCTGGTGGTAAATCCCTTCACACGCTTTGCTTCAGACTGTGGCAGAGGAATTTGTGGTTTCGGCCAAAACCAGCTCGCGATAGCCGTTACGTTTAAGAAGGTCAGTCATCTGCCGAGCCGGTACCGGGCGACTGAAGAAGAAACCCTGCACTTCGCGACATCCCTGGGCGCCCAGATAACGCAACTGAGTACGATTTTCCACACCCTCGGCGATGAGGTCCAGCTTCAGACCCCGGGCCATAGCTACGATGGCGTCGATGATGCTGGCATCGCCTTCTTCCGCGCGGATGTCGGAGACAAAGGAGCGGTCTATCTTGAGCGTGTGAATGGGAAACTGCTGCAGATAGCTCAGAGATGAGTAACCGGTGCCGAAATCGTCTATAGCGATGCGTGCCCCCTGACGCCGCAGCTCGCGGAGCTTGGGAATGATGATTTCAAGATCCCGCATGAGGGTGTTTTCCGTGATCTCCAGTTTCAGGCTTTCCGGCTCCAACCCCGCCATCTGAACATGGCCAAGAAACCGATTCACGAAGTTGTCCTGCTCGAGCTGCTGCGCAGAAAGATTCACGGACAGGCGCAGACTTTCGAAACCCTGCTCACGCCAGCGGGCGACGTCCGCGAAGGCCTGGCGTTGAACAGTCTCGTCGAGCTGCATGATGATGCCGGTTTCCTCCGCCAGTGGAAGAAACGCCTCGGGACCCAGCAGGCCCTGCCTTGGATGCTGCCAGCGCACCAGCGCCTCGACTCCGGTAATCATTCCTGACCCCAACGCAACCTGCGGCTGGTAGTAGACGATCAGCTCGTCGCGAGTAAGCGCGTTGCGCAGCTCTCTCTCCAGGGACAGCCGCGTGGAGTACTGATGATTCATCTCCTCGGAGAAGAACTGATAGCCATTTTTGCTGCGGCCTTTCACCTGGTACATGGCGATATCGGAGTTCTGGATCAAAGCCTCGCCGCTATCGCCGGCCTCCGGGTACATGGCGATGCCAATACTGGCACCGACGAAGAGTTCGTGGCCGTCGATGAGAAAGGGCGTGTTGAGACGAGCCAGAATCTTCGTGGCGATGACAACCACGTCGTCCCGCGTACGCACCTCGGGCAGCAGCAGGGTGAACTCGTCTCCACCAAACCTGGAAAGCGTGTCACCCTGACGCAGGCAGCTCTGCAGCCGATTGGCAACCGCTTTCAGCAACCGGTCGCCGATGGAGTGACCAAGCGTATCGTTAACCACCTTGAAACGGTCAAGATCGAGAAACATCACCGCCAGCTTGCGCTTGTTGCGACGTGCCTGAGCGATGGCCAGAGACAGGCGATCCTTCAGCAGAGCCCGATTGGGCAAGTGGGTCAAGAGATCGTGATAGGCCTGAAAGTTGATAACCTCTTCGGCTTCTTTACGCTCGCTGATATCCCGGGCCGTGCCATAGGTGCCGGTAAAGTTCTTCCGCGTGCGCTCTGTCGGATTGGTGTACACGCCCATTGCGCTGAGTTCCATCCACACGCTCTGGGAATGAGGAAAATGCATACCCCGGCTGCGTAGGCGGCTTTTCAGACGGATCTCGACGTTGACGACGGCACGATTTCCCGTGCGCCGCTCGTTGAAGACGTTGCGGGCAACGTCGATGTAATCGTCATCGATGATCTCGCTGTAGTGGCGGCCGATCAGCTCCTCCTTGCGGTATCCGAGCAGCGACTCAACCCGGTCGTTGAGAAAGGTGAAGCAGCCGTTGCGGTCCAGCATGTAGACGAGATCCGGGGAGCTGTTGACGATGAACCGATGCAGCGATTCAGACTCACGCAGCTGTTCTTCCATGTCGACGTTCTGCAATTCGAGACGTCGCTGACGCAGAGCGGTTTCCATCGTGGAGATCAACTCTCCGGCCTCGTAGGGTTTCTTGATGAAATCAAAGGCGCCGCAATGAAGCGCATGCTTGACGCCGCTGAAACTGGAATCGCCGCTGACAACGATGATCTTGCATTCCAGTCCCTGCTTGGCCGCGTAGTCGAGAACATCGTGGCCGCTGACCCCCGGCATGATCAGATCCAGCAGCACCACGTCGAAACTCTTGCGCGCCAGCTTGTCGAGGGCTTCCCGTCCACCCAACGCCTTTTCCGGCTGGTAGCCGTGCAGGGTCACGAGCTGATGCAGGCTGTTGAGCAGCTCGGGTTTGTCATCCACCAGCAGAATCGCAGACCCGGCAAGCTGAGCATCCTCGCGACCATAGGCCGCAACCGCGGAAGTCCCAGGCAAGGTCTCAGTCTGCATTGCGTTACTTTCGCTCATAGGTGCCCAGCTACCTCTCTGCCCCCGGTCGTCGGATTGTGAACTCTTTTTGACATCGATCCTAGATAGCTGACCAAAGTCGGTGTGAGCGTCTTCGCCCCCCCCAATCCCGATCGAACCCGATCAGCGTCTATCGAATGGCTGTGACCCGGGATGTATGAAGGGTCGTGGCCACAGATCGAAGACCCGCGCCAGAGCCGAAAGGGCCAGGGCATGACGGATCTCACCATCTCTGGCGGCCCGCGCAATCTGCGTCTCTGTCATGAGTTCCACCCGAATGGCCTCTCCCTGAGTAAGATCCTGATCATGCGTGGGTTCAACGTCGAGGGCCAGATAATGATGACAGAGATGATCGTGGAACGCCGGGTTCGGCTCCACCGCACCCAGGTAATGCCAGACGCCGCCAGTGTAACCCGTTTCCTCGCGCAGCTCCCGCTGCGCCGCCTGCAGGGCATCTTCCCCGGGGTCCACCATGCCACCCGGGGTTTCAAGGGTGGTATAAGCCACGCCAAAGCGGTACTGGCGCACCATTACGGAGCGCCTTTGCGTATCGAGCGCCACCATGTTGACCCAGTCCACTGACTCCAGAACCAGCCGACGCAGTACGTCCCCACTGGTTGGATGACGAAGATTGTCGTAGCGCGCCTTGAAAAGAATCAGATCAGGGCCATAGGCCTGATCTTCGAGCTGCCAATCCAGATCATCACTCATATCCTGTCAACTCCATATAGCCCCTGCCCATATCCCTGCCTTTATCATCCCGCACGCGGACCAAGCCCTCCCAGTAGGTAAGCAGCGTATCCATGCGTTGATCCTCCACCGCTGCTTCAATCTGATAATGACGCACGCCAGCTGGCAGTCGCACCACCAGGCGCCATTCCACTGGCCAGGAAACACCAGAATCATCACGCCAGTATCGCAGAGGCTGCAGGTCGAAATCTGCGGCCTTGAGCCTCTGGCTGTCACCGTTCGGATAAACCCATAGCCCCTGATCATAGGGGTCCCGGGATCGGTCTTTACGACGCAACTGAAAGACCATCAGCTCCTCATTACCCTCCAGCTGCAGGCCGAACCAGTCCCAACCCTCCTGACGTGACGACAGCAGGCTGGTACTCCATTCCCTGTCAAGCCATGCGTTACCTCTTACCTGATGCGTCTGCTCGCCAATTCGCAGCGTGCCCTGGGCCGCGATGCGGGTCATGGAATAGTAGTAGGAGGCCTGATCGGGACCTTTCGGACTGAGACCCTCATCCCCCTGCAGCACGAGCTCTTTGGCGGGCAGCAGGGAGAGTTGAACGTCAAACTTATCGGCGCGGCCATGCAACGCAAAGGCCGGCAGAGAAAACTCAGTGCCTGCCGCTTCCTCACTATCCGGTCGTTCAAGCGCAGACAGCGACCAGCCGTCGACCCAGACCCGGAACGGGTCAGATCTGGCCCCGGCAAGATCCGGATGTGCCCTGGACAATCGCTCCTCCTCCAAGTGCACGTTACCGGCAACGTCGGTAACCGCCAGGTGAGCCAGATACAGCTGATTACCCGCCCACGGCCCCGCTGATAATCTATTCTCACTTGCAGCCGCACTTGCAGCCGCACTCGCAGCCGCACTTGCAGCCGCACTTGCACCCGCACTTGCACCCGCACCCAGCGCCTGTCGAAACGCCGTGAACTGAACCCCGAAAAGCGCTCCGTCAGCACTTTCCAGGCTCATGGTCAGATACCACCATTCGCTTCTGAACCTCTCGTGAGGCCCGTGATCCGCGGGAAAAACGAACGTGCGAGCGGTTTCCGCCCGGGCGAAGGACCCAGCCCGACCGGAAGGAGCGGAGTCACCGAGCACCGATTCCAGCTGCAACTGAGCCGCCGACACCGTTACCCCGGCCAGGCTGGCTCCCATCAGGGCTAGAAGGTGGGCGCAAAAGCGTCTGCTTAAACGGGGGGAGCTGTTCGCCGAGCTACGCGGCGGCATCGAGATCTCCCTTTTCCCTGGGGGCCGGCAGCAGACCTGCAAGCAACGCAGCAAACAGCCCAAGCAGCAGCGGGGGAAGCCATCCGCTCAGCGGAAACTGCAGCTCGACAGTCCAGCCAAAAGCCCTGGGATTAATGATTCGACAGAGTACCCAGGCCATCGCAATACCCAGCGGCAGCGCCAGCAGCAGAGCAAGACCTCCAAGGGCGAGGGAACGCAATGCGGACAATCCCAGCAGCTCCCGAGGTGTCACCCCCTGAAAGCTGAGCAGCTGCAGAGTAGGTCCCTGAGTCAACCGCAGCGCTGTGAGCGCGATGTACATACCCACCACGGCGATCGCCATCGCCAGCAGCGTCAGCGCCTGGGTGACAGCAAAGGTTCTATCGAAGATCTGCAGTGCCAGCTTCCGAACACCGTCCCGCCTCTGCAAGTTCAGCGCAGCAAAGCGGTCCTTCAGACGGTCCCCTAACAGAGGCCCCAGCTGGCGCCCCAGCTGGGGGACCTGCTGGGGGACTCCATTCAATCCGTCTCGCAATTCCACGGTGAGACGGTCGAACACCGTCGTCAGCCCTAACTCACGAACTGCCGCCAGACTGACGAGCACGCGAGGCACCGGATCACCGAAACCGGGGAAAACGTGGACGACTTCGAATTCGCCCCCGGCGACCTCAAGGAGATCCCCGGCACCGGCTCCAACCTGACGGGACAAGCGCTCGCTGATGAGGATCTGGCTGTCGCCCAGCGCTTTGTTGTAACCATAGCGCTGCATCTGTCCGGCGTCATAGTCGGCGTAGCTCAACTCCACGGGGCGGCCACCAGCCCGACCACGGACAACTCCGGAAGCCCTGACGCGAACCACCTCGGGTTGCGCTTCGAGCCATCGGCGCGCCTGAGAAATCTCCAGCGGCTCGCCGCGGAGGTAAAGGTCCCCGGCGAGCCTGATGTCGAGCATGCGGACGAAATCCAGGCGGAAGCTCTCCACCATCAGCCCGATCGCAATGCTGGTGGCCACCGCCAGCGTCAGCGCTGCCAGCGCAACGCCGATGACACGCGGATACCAGACAGCATCACGCAGCCCCATTCGCAGCAGAACTCTGCCGCCAAGATGCTCGCTCAACGGCCTGAACAGGCGCAACAGGACGGTCAACGCCATGACCGCAAGTAGGCTGAGGGCAAGAATGCTCGCGAATCCACCCAGCAGGCCGCTGGCCTCCACGGCAGCGCCAATGACAACCAGAGCGACCAGGAAAGCCGTCAGCAAGAGCGCCAGCCAGCGTCGCAAACGGAAATCGAACCATTCCCGTGAAAAGGCGGCCCAACCGCCTACGATGCAGACCCCGAGACCGGAAACCACCGCCTTGCCGACAACCCAGGGGCCCAGTTCCGGAGACCCTGCCACGTCTGAATAACCAGCCGTCGAGAGCCGCACCAGCACTCCGGAAAGCGCCTGGCCAAGCGCAATACCCAGAGCCGTGGCCATCAGCCCGAAAACAGCAAAGCTGAAAAGAAACCCGACAAGAAATTCACCCGGACCAACTCCCAGCGCGCCCAGCCGGGAAATCAGCAATTGCTGACGGCGCAGCCAGATGACCGCAACCTGATAGATGAGAAACCAGGCAACGACAAGAGCCAGCGACCCCAGGGCGCCGAGATTGAAGAGCACAGACCGTGCAAAGCTGGCGCTGGGCAGATCATAAGCTACCGGCCGGACCGCCCATTCTATGGCAAGAGCCTCGGGTACCGCCGGATCGGGAAGCCCGGCGGACAGGCCAGGCATCAACTGTTCCATCGCGGCCCG